>Ga0164241_10005174_pt1 | contig 12314 bp, 14 predicted proteins | sample OricomyardsoilBY_FD_108780 | JGI IMG/M metagenome (GOLD analysis project Ga0164241, IMG submission 108780) | Backyard soil microbial communities from Emeryville, California, USA - Original compost - Back yard soil (BY) | ecosystem: Environmental > Terrestrial > Soil > Unclassified | place: USA...
AACCATCTTCGCTTTGAATGCCTCTGAGTACTTCATTGCCGATCCGACGCGCCCCCGTGTGGATCAAAATATCTCCCCTGAAATTCGGATCAGGAGAGGCGGCAACTACGCTGAGACTGGGGGTGGCGTGCCGCCTCAGACTCAGTGCCGCTCGCGAGCGGAGTCTCCCATTCGATGAGGCACTCGGCATAGCGGCACGTCGCTTGCTGCCCAACTAGCGGAAGGAGATTCAATCATGCCGAGCTCGTTAGAAACTGCGGGATCGAAGTTGATGGGCGCTGCGAAGGACATCAAAGCAACCTTCAAGGGCCTCACGGGCGTTTTCAAGCACCTGATGGAAGAGCATGGAAAGGTTGGGGCACTCTTGAAGCGCTTGAAGTCGAGTTCGGAGGAAAGTCTGCGCGCTGAGCTTTATCCAACGATTCGACGCGAGCTTTTGGCACACGAAAAAGGCGAGGTGCTGGTCGTGTATCCCGCCCTGGCGCGCTTTGCCGAGACTGCAGGGATCGCCGCCGAACACGATCGTGAAGCCAAAGAGCTGCAAGCGGCGATCGCAGCCGTGGACGCGCTTTCGTTCAGCGATCCGAGCTGGGGACCCACCTTCGAACGTTTGGTGATGCTGGTCGAAGCGCACGTGAAGGAAGAAGAGGACCAATTCTTCCCCAAGGCACAAGATGTGATTGGCGACGACGAGGCAAAGGCACTTTTGCCACGCTTCGAACAAGCCAAGCATAACTGAAGCTACGGGCGAAGGCGCTGGACCGGAGGTTTACGATTTCATGAACGTCAGTGACCATTTGCTGCAACGGCTAGCGGCCTGGGGCGTCCACTTCGTGTACGGCTATCCCGGTGATGGCATCAACGGCATCATGGGCGCCTTCAATCGAAACGACCACGGCGTTCGCTTCATTCAGGCCCGCCACGAAGAAATGGCGGCGTTCATGGCTTGCGCACACGCCAAATTCACCGGTGAAGTTGGCGTGTGCCTCGCAACTTCCGGTCCCGGCGCCATCCACCTTTTGAACGGGCTGTATGACGCCAAGCTCGATCACACACCGGTGCTTGCAATCGTCGGGCAATCGGCTCGGACTGCCATCGGCGGGAGCTATCAGCAAGAAGTCGATTTGCCGAGCTTGTTCAAAGACGTTGCGCATGAATACGTCAACACGTGCATGACCGCGGAATCGGCCGGCCTGCTCTTGGACCGAGCACTCCGCATTGCCAAGACTGAGCGCACGGTCACTTGTATCATCGTGCCCAAGGACGTGCAGGAGCTGGACGCCGTGGTGCAAACTCCGCACGCCCACGACCAAGTCCCGACCTCGCTGGACTATGCCGATCCCCGTGTCGTGCCGCCCGAAAAGCAGCTGGAGCGCGCGGCTGCAATCCTGAACGCCGGCGAAAAGGTTGCGCTGCTGATTGGCAATGGCGCCAAGGACGCCGTCGATGAAGTGATGTCGGTGGCGGAAATTCTCGGCGCGGGTGTGGCCAAAGCATTGCTCGGCCGCGCGGTGCTGGCGGATGACTTGCCTTACGTCACTGGGGCGATCGGACTTTTGGGCACACGTCCGAGCTACGATCTCATGAACGAGTGCGATACACTTCTCATGATCGGTTCGAGCTTTCCCTACTCGGAGTTTTTGCCGAAGCCGGGCGCAGCGCGCGCGGTGCAAATTGATATCGACGGTCGCTTGGTCGGAATGCGATACGCTATGGACGTCGCTCTCGTCGGGGACGCGAAAGAAACACTGCACGCCTTGATCCCGCGGCTCGTGCAAAAGCCCGCCGGGCCTTGGCAAGAGCGAATTAGGCAAGGCATTGCTGACTGGGAAAAGCTGATGGCCGAACGCGCTGCGATCGACGCCGAGCCGATCAATCCACAGCGGCTGTTTTCCGAGCTCTCGCCGTTGCTACCTGACCGCTGCATCTTGACCGCAGACTCGGGAACGTCGGCCAATTGGTTTGCGCGCAACTTGAAGCTTCGTCGCGGGATGATGGCGAGCTTGTCCGGTGGGCTCGCCACGATGGGCCCGGCGATTCCTTATGCGATCGCCGCCAAATTCGCGCATCCGGATCGACCCGTGATCGCCTTCGTGGGGGATGGTGCCATGCAGATGAATGGCAACGGGGAGCTGGTGACCATCGCCAAGTATTGGCGCGAGTGGCAGGACCCACGTCTCATCGTCCTGGTGCTGGAAAATCGTGATCTCAATATGGTGACGTGGGAAATGCGCGCCATGTCGGGCGATACTCGCTATGCTGCGTCACAAGACATTCCAGCTTTTCCGTACGCGCAATATGCGGACTTGCTTGGGCTCCAAGGTATCGTGCTCGATGACCCGAGGAAGATCGAAGATGCTTGGCGCACGGCTCTGGCCGCGACCCGCCCAGTCGTCATTCAAGCGCGTGTCGATGCGAACGTCGCGCCGTTTCCACCGCATATTACGCTCAAACAAGCCCGTTCGTTCGGCATGAGCCTGCTCAAAGGGGACTCCGAAGAGGGCGGTATCATCAAGCAGGCCGTCCGGCAGCTGTTTCCCAGTCTTTCGGACAAGTCCCCTTGAGACCTGCGGTGCGGCGATAGGAAGTGAGGCTTCAAACCTTGCGGAGCGCACGCGCCACCAATTTCAGATCAGCGACCAACTCTTGGTATGAACGCTCCCGCGAATCCGCGTCGGGTGCGCGCAAGATGGCGGACGGGTGTGAGGTAGCGAGAACGAGACCGGCGAGTTCGCTCGGAATCGGGCGGCCACGCTGCTTGGAAATGCGAAATTGAGCGCCGAACAGCGCTTGCCCCGCAGTAGCGCCAAGCAGGACCAACACTTCGGGTTTGAGCGCGGCGATTTCAGCCTGCAACCAGGGACGGCAGGCGTTGATCTCACCTGCTTTCGGACGCTTGTGGAGGCGCGCCTTGCCTCGCTCCTCGAATTTGAAATGCTTGACCGCGTTGGTCACGTAAGCGTCTTTGCGCTGAAGGCCTGCCTCGCTCAACGCCCGGTCGAACAGCTGTCCGGCGGGCCCCACGAAGGGCCGGCCCTGTCGATCCTCGCGGTCGCCTGGTTGCTCACCTACGAACATCACTCGCGCGCTCGCGGGGCCTTCGCCAAAGACCGTTTGAGTTGCCGCGAGGTAGAGCGGGCAGCCGCGGCAAGTGGCTGCCGCGTTACGTAACGTGGGGAGGGTGCGGCGTTCTGGCAGGAAGGACTCCGCCGTGTCCTTGACCGATGATTGGCGCCGCGTGGCCATGCTGCTTCACTTTTGAGCTTGCTCGACCGCGGCCCGTGCCTCGTCTGCGTCGCCCCAACCCAGGATTCGTACTTTCTTCTGATTCTGCTCGCCCGCTATTCGGAAGAATTCCTCCAAGGCTTGTCGCTTTTCTGCAGAGAATTCCGGGACTAGAGCTTTGACGGAAGGCACGGCGATCAGGCGGTCGTTTCGAACTTCCTGGGTCGTGCCTGCTTTTTGGTCTCGAATCCTCAGAATCGCAATCGCTGTGCTCGGGAACACGACGCCCGGCCAGGTCACGTCGTCGTGCAACACGAGTGCGTCGAGCGGATCTCCGTCCTCCGCCAGGGTGCCGGGGACGAACCCCCAATCATGTGGATAACAAAGGCCCCCGAGCGAACGTTGGAAACCGAATGACTGCGTGCTCGCGTCGTAGTGGATCTTGAACGGCGAATTCTTGGGCGTTTCCACGACGATGCGAAGCCGCCCCTGTTCGTCCCAAGTTGGTAGCTCGAGTAGATTTGGCATTGTTCGCGAACGTTTGCGCTCGCAAGTTGCATGCCGAGGCGAGCGCGCTGGAGCGCAACCCCAAATCCAGGCTCCGATCCACCGGAGAGCCCGGTCGTGTCGCTGTCGCTTAGGAGTGCGTGGGAGCCAGTTCGAAAACGCGTTGCGCGACTCGCGCTGCCAGTGCTCGCTCGTCGACCAGCTGATGCTGCGCCAGCGCGAAAATCAGCCCTCCGCATTGCGCCCATGTCGCGCCCTCCACGGGCTCGACACCCTCGATGAAGCGGTGGGTGTCGGAACGGGCTTCGTCGACCGGCAGTTTGAGCGCGCGCGCCGCTTCGACGAACGCCTCGATCAAGTCGGCGGCGGTTTCGTCCGAGGCTTGCAGTTGACGATTGATCAAGGCGACCTCTGCCATCAACTCGTCTCGCGCGTCCATCATTCTACCTTTCGCGGCTTGCACGACCAACCCACGAAGCAATGGATGTGCCGCGCTGAACGTGACTTTGCTCACGCCAAGCGAGTGCGAGCATCTTGTTCTGCGGCTGTCGACCTCTGTGCATGGCACGTGGCCTGCACGGAGGTACTCACACCCGCGAAACCAAGGGAGTTAGGACATCATGGCTACACAGTTACGACCTTTTGCGATCGTTACCGGTGCTTCGAGCGGCATCGGCTTGGAACTCGCCAAGTGCTGCACGGCGAACGGCTTCGACGTTTTGCTGGCTGCCGATGAGCCAGAAATCGAAAGTGTCGCGCGGGATCTTCGCGCCACGGGTGCAAACGCGGAGGCGATCCAAGTCGATCTCGCGACGCAAGAAGGAGTCGATGCATTGCACGCCGCCGCCAAGGGACGCCCGATCTCGGCTCTGCTCGCGAACGCTGGTCGTGGTCTAGGACGAGGATTTCTCGATCAGGATTTCGACGAGATTCGCGACGTCATCGATACGAACGTCACTGGCACGCTCTATCTGATTCATCTCGTTGGTCGCGAAATGTTGGCTCGGCGTCAGGGTAAGATTCTGATTACGGGCTCGATCGCGGGGTTCATGCCGGGGACATTTCAAGCCGTCTACAACGGCACGAAAGCGCTGCTCGATTCTTTCTCGTATGCTCTCCGTGAAGAGTTGAAAGATACCGGTGTGACGGTGAGTTGCTTGATGCCGGGTCCGACGGAAACGCTGTTCTTCGAACGCGCAGACTTGATGGACACCAAGGTCGGCACCGAGAAGAAGCAACCTGCAGCCGAGGTCGCCAAGGTTGGGTTCGAAGCGATGATGAGCGGCGACGCCGCCGTCATCTCTGGTTGGAAGAACAAGTTGCAAGCTACGATGGCCAACGTGCTCCCGAACGAAACACTCGCTGAGCAGCATCGCAGCATGGCTGAGCCGGGTACCGCGTCGAGGAACTGAGCGGCCCCCCGGGGTCACGGCCCCGCCAATTCGCACCTGCCGTGGCCCCGCACGACGGCTCGACAGTCGTAAAATGTCGCGGTTGCGCGCGAATGTCACAGCGCGGTTACGCCGATACACGTTGAGCTGGAATGCGCGACTTCGCGCGCGAGCTCCACAACTCCCGCCGGTAGCGCTCGAAGCAGCGAGCTCCGGCCCGCAACCGAAGAAGGGCGCCTTCGGCGATGCAGCGCGCCGCCTCGGGCGTTTGCTGCACGATCGGCTCCAACACTTCCGCGTTCCACGCAGCCGAGTGTCGAACGTCCAAGGTCGCGTGTAGCGCAAAGTATTGGCGAATCGTCCCGGAAATGCCGAGCCGCTTCAGGCCCGCGTTCACCAATCTTGCTCGACCGGGTGCCGTGAGCTCGATCACGCCGAGCGCGCCGATCGACTGATATGCGTAGTGTCGATCGATTGCCAAAGCGACCATCAAGTTGCCGAGCGCGAGGGATTCCCACACCGTCTCGCTGGAATCGCGCAGTTCGAGCACGCGCGCGAGGCGCGCCAACATCGGCCCGTGCATGCCTTCGGCGTTGCCTTGCCCCATTTCGTCCCAGTAATTGCGGGCCAGTTCGAGCTTTGCGCGTTCCGGTAGCTTCACCTGTGTAAGCGCCACGAGGTCCTCGAAGCCCGCCTCGCCAGCCACTTCTTGGCTCAGGAACCAGCACATTTGCTCATAGCTCGCCTCTTCCGCCAGCCACCGAAAGAGCGGGTCGTGCTGTCCTGGGCCGGTTTGCTCCAGCGACTCGAACCAGCGCACGAACTTCGTCGGATCGCGGGGCACGTTGGCTGCGGCCACGACGACTTCTTTTCGCTCGGCCTCGACGAACCGGTGCTCGATGCACCGAATGTCAAACTCGCGCTGGAGCGCGAGTTCCCAGTCGCTCGCTTCTACGCACGGGTTCAGTCGCTCGCTGTGCGACGCTGCGAGCAGCCGATGTAAACGTTCGGGGTCTGCAATGCTGGCCATCGGCAATCACACTGCAAGCGAAGTGCCAGTGGCATGGTTTCTGCTGAGTGCGGCCAGCCATGTGCAAGGCATTGGTCGCGCTGGGGCGCCGTTTGGGCCGAATGGGCTATCGATTCACGACGGTGACACCCGCCACGCAGCTGCTCGTGAACGGGCGCTCGGGGAACGGCGAAGCGCAGTCATTGCGTGACGTATTTGGTTGGAGTCGGCCATTCTTGCCCGACTTGCTTCCGCCGGATCTGCTCGAGTTGATGCAAGCGGCCAATGTGCTCGAGCGCAACACGACCGGTGGCTCGTGGCGCTCAACGGTCCGCTTTTCGACCATTGAGGGCGAGCTGTTCGTGCACTCCGCTTTCCCGACCGCGAGTCGAGACGCAGTGTTTTTCGGTCCGGATAGCGTTCGCTTCGTGAACGAGATCTTGCGAAACTGCACTCCGGTGCCCCGCGTCGTCGATATCGGGTGCGGCACGGGAGTGGGCGGAATCATGCTTGCGCGCCATGGGTTTTGTCGCAGCGAACTGGTGCTTGCGGACATCAACCCACAGGCTCTGCGTTTTGCCGAGGTGAATGCCGAGCTAGCCCGCGTCGAGGCCCGGGTCGTCCATAGCGACGTGCTGTACGACGTCGATGGTGAAATCGATTTAATCATCGCCAATCCTCCCTACCTCAGGGACGAGCAGCATAGATGGTATCGGGACGGCGCCGGAGAGTACGGCGAAGGCATCGGTGCTCGTATGGTGCGAGAGGGTCTACTTCGTTTGCATGAAAATCCGCGTGGGGGCGCGATGCTACTGTACACGGGCGCTGCGATCGTCGGCGGGGTCGACACCTTCTTAGGGGCCATCATCGACGACTTACGCAACGCGGGGGCCCGGTACGTGTACAACGAGCTCGATCCAGATGTCTTCTCGGAAGAACTTGCCAGACCGGCGTACGAGAACACTGAGCGGATCGCCGCGGTCTTTCTGCAGGTCCAGGTGGGCGCCCGCCGCTGAGCCCTGGCAAAGTCATGGCTCTGGCGGCGGGGTTGCGAGCGGTGGGGCGATTACGCCGCTCTAAGCACGACTTTTTCACAGCCATCGAGCTTCTTGTTGAAAAGCTCGAAGCCGCGCGCCGCCTCAGATAGTGGTAGGTGGTGGGTAATCACGAAAGTCGGGTCGATGTCTGCACGTTCGATCCGCTCGAGCAGTGGAGCGAGGTAACGATGAGCGTGGCATTGCCCCGACTTGATGGTGATTGAACGATTGACAATCACGCCCATGGGAAATGTATCGATGAACCCGCCGTAGACGCCGCTTACAGACACGATGCCGCCGTTTTTGCATTCCCGAATGGCTTGCCGCAGAGCTAGTGGGCGGTCGGGCTCCACCATCAAGGCCTGCTTGGCGCGGTCGAGTGCGTACATTGGTCCGTGCGAATGTGATTCCAATCCTACGGCGTCGATGCACGCATCGGGTCCGCGTCCCCCTGTCAGTTCCAGGAGGGTCTCGTGCACGTCAGTGTCTTCGTAGTTGATGGTGTCGGTGGCGCCCGCCTTTTCCGCTGCCATCTTCAAACGGTAGTCGTAGCGATCGATGGCGATGATGCGCTCGGCGCCGAGCAACTTGGCGCTCGCGATCGCAAATTGTCCCACGGGCCCCGCTTCCCAAACAGCGATCACTTGCCCGGGCTGGATATCGCACATCTCTGCGCCCATGTAGCCCGTCGGCAGGATGTCGGACAGGAACAGCACCTGATCGTCGCTCAGATGCGCAGGTACCTTGATTGGACCCACATCCGCAAATGGCACGCGCGCATATTCCGCCTGACCGCCAGCGAAGCCGCCCAGCAGGTGGGAGTAACCGAAGATCCCGCACGGTGAATGCCCCCACATCTTTTGGGCGAGCCAGGCATTGGGGTTCGAATTCTCGCACAGCGAGGTCGTGCCCTGCTGGCACGCATGACACTTTCCGCAGGCGATGGGGAACGGGACGACCACGCGGTCGCCAACGCGCAACTTCTTCACGCTCGAGCCGACTTCGACGACTTCGCCCATGAACTCGTGGCCGAGCACGTCACCAGGCTCCATGCTGGGCACGAAGCCGTTGTACAGATGCAAATCCGAGCCACAAATTGCAGTACTTGTAACGCGAATGATCGCATCATGAGAGTTTAGAATTTTGGGATCGGGAACTTCCTGCACGCTAACTTTCTTCTTTCCCAACCAACAATTGGCTTTCATTCTGCAGCTCCCTTCAGTTGCACCGAGTCCGTGTTGCGAGCAGGGCGGGCTGGATGCATGCCACGGTGGATGCTCGCATCGGAGTGAAGCACCTCGCCCGTCTCGAGGACTTGCTTCAAACGCCGTAGATCACCGTCGATCTGTTGGCTTGGCTCTTCGCCGAACAGTTTGGCGAACGTGGCCCCGAGCGCGCCTGCAGGCGGCTCGTATTTCAACTCCACCTCCACCTCCGTGCCTCGTCCTCCGGGTGCTCGGTTGAAGCGCACGACTCCTCGATTGGGCACGCTCGTGGAGCCCTCTACCGAGCTCCACGCGACACAGTCTCCTGGACGATCGAGGACAATCTCCGCGTCCCAGGTGATCGACGTGCCGGCCGGGCCTTTGGCGCGCCACTTGGAGGTCTGACCGGAGACTTCGACCGATTCGAGATGCGCCATGAACCGTGGAAGGTTGCTGAGATCGCGCCAGAACTCATAAATTTCCGAAGGTTCACGGTTGATCGTGATGGTTCGGAATACGTGAATCGGCGCGCCGATGCGATTCAGCGCCGCGCTATGGCTCTGGCGGGCTGCACTGAATGTGTCGATTGCGGTCACGCCTGCGACGGCGGCCGTGGCAGCGATCAGCCGCCCGAATTTGGCGCGTTTTTGGTTGAACCCGTCTCCGATTAAGGTCAAATCCATCGCATCGCCGAGCACTCGGCTCCACAGCCAACCGGCAGAGCGCGGCCGAGCCAGGAGGCCGACTCCGGCCAGCAATTCGCGTGCGCCCAGCGCACGGAACACCAAGCGAGTGCGGCGGGTGTTTGGCAAGCCGATCAACGTGGCGATCCCCCCCGGCGTCAACAGCTCCGCCAGTCCAAGCCCGAGGCTGAACGCTGCCAACGCGAGGCCCTGACGCGCCGAGGAATCTCGGCGAGAGTATCGTGGCATATCTCCCTGGTGTCGTAATTGGGCAAGCGACTGCATGGTTCCTCCTAGGGGTTGGCGCGGGCCGACCTAGTGCAAGTGGCGAACCAATGCAGTCGGGTATTTGCCCGAAACCTGATCGACCGAACCGGCGCTCGAAGGCGCCAAACTATTCAATATTGGGGGGCGACCTGCGCGCGGCCCTAAATTCGCGCCGAAAAGCGACAATTTTTCACAAGCGGCACTTTGCGCCAGCGCACTGGCTCGATGCGTCTTCGAGCGCCACTGTGCGCTGGCTCCGGCCCACAAATTGCGAGGCGAGCGTAGGTTGACCGCTTCATCCAAAGCCGCGTCGTCGGAAACCGAGGTTCGTCGCGCGACGCGCGCCCTCGATCGCAGCGAATCCGAGTCGGACGGCGGCGTCCTTGCTCGGGCATACGTTGGGATTTCGGGGTGGCGCTATGCCCCATGGCGCGGCGTCTTCTATCCGCAGGGGCTGCGCCAAGCCTCGGAGCTCGAATTTGCGAGCCGCAGCTTTTCTACGATAGAGATCAACGGTTCCTTCTACTCATTGATGCGCCCGGAAACGTACCAAACTTGGTACGAGCAAACGCCGTCCGGTTTCGTGTTTGCCGTGAAGGGTGGTCGGTTCATCACGCATTTGAAGCGCTTGAAAGACGTGGCCTTGCCGCTCGCCAACTTCTTTGCATCCGGCCTCCTGCGACTCCGGGAGAAGCTCGGGCCTATTCTGTGGCAGCTTCCTCCGCAGCAAGTGTTCGACGAGCCGAAGCTCCGTGCGTTCTTCGAGCTATTGCCGCGTTCGACCGCGCAGGCAGCGAAAATTGCCAGAGCACACGATCAACGACTTTCCGGTAGAAGCGAGACACGCGTCTTGTTCGATCAGCCGCTTCGGCATGCGCTGGAGATCCGGCATCCCAGCTTCATGAAGCCGGACTTCGTTGAGCTTTTGCGAGAGTACGGAATCGGGGCCTGCGTGGCGGATACGGCGGGCCTTTTCCCGTGTGTTCAGGACGTGACTGCAGACTTCGTCTACGTGCGGTTGCACGGCTCGAGCGAGCTCTACACCAGCGGCTACGCGCGTCGGGAGCTGAACCACTGGGCGAGGCGTATCGAGACATGGAAGGCGGGCGGTAGTGTGGCGGGATCGCCGCTGCTTGCCGCCGCAGCCGCTGTGCGTCCACGCGACGTCTATGTCTACTTCGACAATGACGTGAAAGTTCGCGCACCCTTTGACGCCGCAAACTTGGAACGGCTCTTGATCGGGCAACCGCTGCGGCGTCTACCGAAGGCGCTAAAGGGCGTGACCGAAACTCCCCTCGACGACTGGAGTCGCTGGCGCGACCTGAGGCGCCGCGCACCACCCGAGAAGCCCGGTCAACGTCGCGGCACGGGCGAGGGATGAACGCCTATCGAGGCTAGCGGGCGGATCAGCTGGTGCGAGTCTTGCTTGGGCTGATGGACTATGAAGGCAACCGATCTACTCAAGGAACAGCATCGAACGGTCGAGGCCCTATTCGCCAAAATCGAAGCCGGTGAACCCGAGGCGTTGAAGGATTTGGCGAGCGCGCTCGCCGCTCATATGACGATAGAACACGAGTTCTTCTATCCCGAGTCTCGTGGGATTGACGAAGATGCGATCGCCGAAGCGTTCGAGGAACACGCAATCGCTGAGGTCGCTCTCAAGCGAGCCTTGGCCTGCGATCCCGAGGACGACACCTTCGAGGCGCGAGTGACGGTGTTGAAAGAGCTGATCGCTCATCACGTCAAAGAAGAAGAGTCAGAACTCTTCCCGGAAGTGGAGTCAGAGCTCGATGGCGCGCAGCTCGAGTCGCTTGGGCAGAAAATGGAAGCGCGCTTCGACGAAGTTTTACGAAAAGGCTACGCGGCCGTCCTGCCCAAAAATATGGAGGACACTGCAGCGGACTTGGCGCTACAAGCCGCCGAATAGCCATCGCGCACGGACGGCGACGAATTGGGTGTGCTCAGCCCTTTAAGTTTGCCGTCCGTCGCCGATCCACCACGCGCTGACCGCGATCGTCGCCCAGGTGAGCATCGCCAGGGGCAAAGCGATTGTCGGACCTTGACTTGCGCAAAGATAGATGACAGCCGCAAATCCGATCAGCCCAAGGGCACCATAGCGCGCGCCTCGAGCGTCCTCGGTGGCCTGCTTTCGCCCGTCGTGTTCCTTGACGAGCGTCAATGCGGCCGGGAGGATGGCAGGAAATGCCAGCGCCAATCCGCCGACGAAGTCGCCTAGCGCCTTGCTCGTGACGCTCGCGATGAGGGCTACGATTCCGCCGAAAAGAAAGCGGAGCGCGTGCTCCCACGCCTTGGGTTTCGTGAGTCCGCTTAGATCGACTTTCGGCTTCATGAGGGTTTCACCGTGAGCCATGCTGCTGCGGCCACGAGGAACCAAAACGCCCAGCACACTGCAGCACCCACCCAAACGGGCAGCCGCTGGTTCGAGGTCGTGAATACGCAGGCGCAGGCATAAGCTAGGAACCCGACGCCCCCACAAATCATGCCCAATCCGTGATCGCGTACGACGCTGTTGCCGCGCTGCTCGAAGGTTAGCCCGAGCGAGACGAGCGCGACTGCGGGCGCCGCGCCGAGAATGCCAGAGAAGCTTTTGGGTTTGAAGATCTCCGCAAGCGCGGAAAACAGCGATACAGCGACGCCGCCCAGCGCGAAGCGCACAATCAGCTCATTCACGAGAAGGTCACGGATGCAATCGACGGACCGCCCACCGAAAACCAGGATCAGGCGCGCCGCGCATGGGTACGCTTCGGTCAGGCATCGACGCGATCTAAAAACCAACAGAGCTCTCAGCCGGCGGCGATTTGAGGCGACGCGCCACGACACGAGGCGAAATAGCGGACACGATCAGCCAGAGCCGGCAGGGCAACGCAAGTTGGCGAGTCGACCAAAGACGGTCATGATTCCGAGCGAGTGCAGAACACGAGTCAAGTCGCGGGCGCGCTGCGCGAAATCGCCGCGCTGCTCGAGTTTTC
>Ga0164241_10005175_pt1 | contig 12314 bp, 13 predicted proteins | sample OricomyardsoilBY_FD_108780 | JGI IMG/M metagenome (GOLD analysis project Ga0164241, IMG submission 108780) | Backyard soil microbial communities from Emeryville, California, USA - Original compost - Back yard soil (BY) | ecosystem: Environmental > Terrestrial > Soil > Unclassified | place: USA...
AAACGTACGTCTTTAGCAGCCATGGTTATTTGCCCTCGATGACGGCCATGACGTCTTCTTCACGCATGACCAGGAGTTCGTCGCCGTCGACCTTCACTTCGGTTCCGCCGTACTTGCCGAACAGAACCTTGTCGCCGACCTTTACGTCCAGCGCGCGGACCGATCCGTCTTCCAGGATCTTGCCCTTGCCTACCGCGACGACCTTGCCCTGCACGGGCTTTTCGGTCGCGGTGTCAGGGATGATGATGCCGCCAGCGGATGTGCGTTCTTCCTCGAGCCGCTTCACAAGGATGCGGTCGTGGAGGGGGCGAATCTTCATGCTTGCCACTCCTTCAGATGTGTAACTAAGAGGTTGTCGAAAACCGGTTGGTGCGGCCGGGGCGAGGTGTTAGCACTCTCACCCGCCGGCTGCTAACGGGCCGTTATGATAGCGGCGGAACCTTGAGTTTCAAGGCCAGTCGACGTATTTGCCCGTGGGGCGGCGAGTAGAATCCGGCCGACCCGTCCAACCCGGAGTGCTCATGCCCCGATCGGCCCGCCACGGACTGCTTGCCGCCCTGCTCCTGGGCCTCTCCAGCGCTCTGTCATTAGCTGCCGAGGCAGCGGATGTCAGCTCGGTGGTCGCCATCGGCAAGAGCGGCCCGGACGACGAATTCGTGGATGTGGAGCAGGCCTTCAAGGTCAGCGCTTCGGCCACCGCGCCCGACCGCATCGAAGTCAATTACGTGGTGCTGAAGGGCTACTACCTGTACCGCGCCAAGCTGAAATTCTCGGTGGCCGAAGGCCAGCCGGCCGCGCTGGGCCCGCCCGACCTGCCCCAGGGCGAAACCAAGGAAGACGAATATTTCGGCAAGCAGGAGGTCTATCACCACGACTTCATTGCCAAACTGCCGGTGACGCGCGCGTCGAAGGAAGCTTTCACGCTGCCGCTGAAAATCACCTATCAAGGCTGCGCCGATGCGGGTCTGTGCTACGCGCCGGTGACCAAGACCTTGAATGTGGAAATGCCTGCAACCACCGCCCTATCAGCGCTGCCGGCGGGCGGCAGCAGCGAAGTTGGGGGCGGGGGCAGCTATGTTTCCGAGCAGGATCGTCTCGCCAATCTGATCCAGAGCGGCAACCTCTTCTTGATGGCCGGCGCCTTCTTCCTGGCCGGCCTGCTGCTCTCGTTCACCCCCTGCGTGCTGCCGATGGTGCCGATTGTCGCCGGCCTCATCACCGCGGGCGGCGCCACGGTAACCCGCGCGCGGGCGTTCTCCTTGTCGGTGGCCTATGTGCTGGGCATGGCGGCCACCTATACGATCGCCGGCGTGGCGGTGGCGGCGGCCGGGCATCAGGCGCAGACGCTATTTCAACAGTGGTGGATCATTCTGCTGTTTGCGGCCCTGTTTGTTGCAATGTCGTTATCAATGTTCGGGCTGTACACCGTCCAGATGCCCTCTTTCATCCAGACCCGCCTCACGGAGATGAGCAACCAGCAGAGGTCGGGCAACTACGTGGGCGTGGTGGTAATGGGCGCGCTGTCGGCGTTGATCGTCACCACCTGCGTGGGTCCGGCGCTGGTGGCCGCATTGTCGATGATTGGCCAATCCGGCCAGATGGCACGCGGCGGTTTTGCGCTGTTCTCCATGGCCATCGGCATGGGTATGCCGCTGCTCGTGGTCGGCGCCTCGGCGGGCCAGTTGCTGCCACGCGCCGGCGCGTGGATGGACATGGTCAAGCAGGTGTTCGGCGCGCTGATGCTGGCGGTGGCGGTGTGGATGCTGTCGCGCATCGTGCCTGAGCGCTACGCATTGCTGCTGTGGGTGATCCCGCTGGTGGCGCTGGCCGTCGTGCTGGAAATGGCGCAGTTGAAAGGCGCGGCGGCGCGCGGCTTCTCGCGCGTGTTCGCGACCATGGCCACGGTGTATGCCGTGCTGCTCATCGTCGGCTTTTCGCAGGGTGCTACCGATCCTCTGCAGCCGCTGGGCACGCAGGCGCAGGCCCAAGAGCAGCTGCCTTTCCAGCGCATCAAATCCATCGATGATCTGAACGCGCAGGTGGCGCAGGCCAACGCCACCGGCAAAACCGTGATGCTCGACTTCTACGCAGACTGGTGCGTGTCGTGCAAAGAAATGGAGAAGTACACCTTCCCCAAGAATGAAGTCCGTGCGGCGCTGGCCAACACCGTCTGGTTGCAGGCCGACGTCACCGCCAATGATGAGGTGGACCAGGCGCTGCAGAAGCACTTCGGCATCCTCGCGCCGCCCAGCATCATGTTCATCGGCAAGGATGGCGTGGAGAAACGCCAGTTCCGCCAGGTGGGCTTCATGAAGGCCGCGCAATTCGCACCGCTGGTGCAGCGCGCGTTTCAATAGCGATGCGCCGTAGTTGGTGCGCGATCGCCGTGACGGCCTGCGGCCTCATGCCCGCGGTGGCCCCTTGTGGCGCACCCGCCAGTGAGCAAAGAGCAGCGGCGCAGACGTACCGCAGCGTCAAAAGTCTCGATGACGTGCGCGCCGCGATGACCGCGGCAACTGCGGCCGGCAAACCGGTGATGCTCGAGTTTTACGCGGACTGGGCGCCATTCTGCCAGGTCATGCACCGTGAGGTCTTCCCTGATGCGCGCGTGCAGACCTTGCTTGCGAAGCTGGTCTGGCTGCGCGCCGATGTCACCGCCAACGACGCCACCGACAAGGCGCTGCTGAAACCATTCGGCGTCACCGGTGTGCCGCAGATCCTTTTCTTCAGGCGCGATGGCCAACAGCGCAAGGACCTGCTGCTTGCCGGATACAGCAAGCCGGAAGACCTCGTGCAACGGCTCGAACAAGCGCTGCGGTAGCCGCTTTCGCGCTACTAGCCTCGTCGGCGCTTTCCAGTACGATAGCGCCATGAAAAAAGGCGTCTGGATTCCGCTAGCCATCGTCCTTGCCGCTGTCGCAGGGTTTTTCGCTCAGCGACACTTCATGCGCAGTGCGCCGGCACCCACGGCTGCAGCCAGTGCACCCGTCGCCCAGCCTGCTGACAACGCGGCCGCCGTCACGCCCGCCGAGCCCGTCACGCAAGCGAAGGTGCCCGATGCACTACCGCCCATCTAGCTGGCCGACCGCGACGGCAAGAAGCGCAAGCTCTCGGAATGGGCCGGCCAGCCGCTGATGGTGAATTTCTGGGCCACCTGGTGCGCCCCGTGCCGGCGCGAGATCCCGCTGCTGAACAAGGTGCGTGCCGCGCGCGCCGCGCAGAAGCTGGAAATCGTGGGCGTGGCGGTGGACTTCCGCGAGGACGTGCTCAAGTACGCCAAGGAAACCATGCCCATCAGCTATCCACTGCTGATCGGCGAAGACGATGGCCTGGCGGCGGTTTCGGCGCTGGGCATGCAGCCCCAGTTTCCCTTCACGGTGTTCGCAGACAGCAAGCAGCGCATCGTGGCGCTGAAGATCGGCGAGCTGCACCCGGAAGAAATCGACCTGATGCTCGACAAGGTGCTGGCGGTGGATGCCGGCAAGCTGGATCTGCCCACTGCCCGGCTGCAGATCAGCGAAGGTCTCAAGGAAATAGCCACCAAAAGAGCTACGCAGGAAGCTAAATCGCCGAAATTGGCAGCAAACTGAGCGCAGATTCGGTTAAATTGCGCCCAGTTGAGGTTTCAAGCGCCCCCGCTGGGCCAAAGAACACTGCCATGGCGCGGCTGCTGCTACTGAACGGACCGAATCTGAACCTTCTGGGCTCGCGCGAGCCTGGACTGTACGGCGCCGACACGCTGGACGCCATCGTTACGCGCTGCACCGCCCTGGCCCGCGAGCTGGGGCATGAGCTGGTGGCCCGCCAGAGCAACGCCGAGCACGAGCTGGTCGAACTGGTGCAGAAGTCGCGCGGCCAGGCTGATTTCCTGATCCTGAACCCAGGCGCCTTCACCCACACCAGCATCGCGTTGAGGGACGCCATCCTGGGTGTGTCGATCCCTTTCATCGAAGTGCATCTGTCCAACGTACATGCGCGGGAGGAATTCCGCCGGCATTCGTATTTCTCGGACATCGCCGTGGGCCTGATCGCCGGACTCGGCTCCCTGGGCTACGAGCTGGCACTGCGCGCCGCGGCCACCCGCCTGGCCGCCGGCACCGCGCCGCGCTAAGGCCGGCGCGCGCTCATTCAAGGTTTTCTGCAGGAGTGTCCATGGATATTCGCAAGGTCAAGAAACTGATCGAGCTGCTGGAGGAATCCGGCATCGCCGAGATCGAGATCAAGGAGGGCGAGGAAGCCGTGCGCATCAGCCGCATGCCCACCGGCGCGGCGATGCCGCAGTTCATCGCCGCACCAGCCATGGCCCCTGCACTACCAATCACCGCGTCGCGTGAGGCCGCTCCTGCCGCGGGGGCTTCAATGACGCATGGCCGGCGCAAGGACGAAGAGAATATCGTTCCGGCACCCATGGTAGGCACCTTCTATGCCGCCGGTTCGCCGACCGCCAAGCCCTTTGTGTCCGTGGGCGATGAGGTCAAGGAAGGCCAGGTGCTGTGCATCATCGAGGCCATGAAAATGATGAACCAGATCGAGAGCGACCGCGCCGGCCGCGTCACGGCCATCATGGTGAAGAATGGCGAGGCCGTGGAATTCGGCCAGCCGCTGTTCGTCATCGAATAATCGTATCGAGTTAGCCCAAGAGTCATGCTCGACAAAGTCGTCATTGCCAACCGCGGCGAAATCGCGCTGCGCATCCTGCGCGCCTGCCGCGAGCTGGACATCAAGACCGTGGCCGTGCACTCCACGGCCGACAACAACCTCAAGCACGTGCTGCTGGCGGATGAAACGGTGTGCATCGGCCCGCCGCCTTCGCCGCTGAGCTACCTGAACATGCCCGCCATCATCAGTGCGGCGGAGGTCACCGATTCGATGGCCATCCATCCCGGCTACGGCTTTCTCTCGGAGAATGCCGACTTCGCCGAACGTGTCGAAAAGAGCGGCTTCACCTTCATCGGCCCCAGGGCCGAGACCATCCGGCTGATGGGCGACAAGGTCTCCGCCATCAATGTGATGAAGAAGGCCGGCGTGCCCTGCGTGCCGGGCTCCGGCGGGCCGCTGGGTCAGGATGACGACGAAAACCGGCGCATCGCCAGGCAGATCGGCTACCCGGTGATCATCAAGGCCTCGGGTGGCGGCGGCGGACGTGGCATGCGCGTGGTGCACTCCGAGGCGGCATTGCTGAACTCCATCAACGTGACCCAGCAGGAGGCCCAGGCGGCCTTCGGCAATCCGCAGGTCTACATGGAGAAATTCCTCGAAAAGCCGCGACACATCGAATTCCAGGTGATCGCGGACAACCACGGCAACGTGGTATCGCTGGGTGAACGCGACTGCTCCATGCAGCGTCGCCACCAGAAAGTCATCGAGGAAGCCCCCGCGCCCGGCATCGACGCGAAGACGCGCGAAAAGATGAGCGAACGCGTGGTGGAGGCCTGCAGCGCGGTGGGCTATCGCAGCGCGGGCACGCTGGAGTTCCTCTACCAGGACAACGAGTTCTATTTCATCGAGATGAACACGCGCATCCAGGTGGAGCATCCGGTCACCGAGATGATCACCGGCATCGACCTGGTGAAGACGCAGCTGCTGGTGGCCTCGGGCGAGAAACTGCCGTTCACGCAGGGCGACGTCCAGATGCGCGGGCATGCCATCGAGTGCCGCATCAACGCCGAGGATGCACGCACCTTCATGCCCTCGCCGGGCCTGGTGAAGCGCTGGCATGCGCCGGGCGGCCCGGGCATTCGCGTCGACAGCCATGTGTATTCGGGTTACACCGTGCCCCCGAATTACGATTCCATGGTCGCCAAGCTGATCGCGCATGGCGAAACGCGTGACGCCGCCATCGCGCGCATGCGCAATGCGCTGGTGGAACTGGTGGTGGAGGGCATCAAGACCAACACGGCACTGCACCAGGAGATCCTGAGCCACACCGCCTTCAGCGAGGGTGGACTCGACATCCATTACCTGGAGCGCCGGCTGGGGCTGAAATAGCCCCGGGGCATGATGATGAGCGGTTATCTCGCGCTGCGCGTCGACCTCAAGGGCCTCGACGGCATCGAAGCGCGGGTGCAGGCCGCGGAAGACGCCCTGTTCGCCGCGGGCGCGCTGTCGGTGACGCTCACCGATGCCGTGGACGACGCCATCCTCGAGCCCGCGCCGGGCGAAGTGCGGTTGTGGCCGCAGACCGTGTTGCAGGCGCTGTTCCCCGCTGACGCCGCGGGACCGCAATCCATCGTGGTGCTGGCCAGTGCGCTCGACGTGCCCGCCGAGCGCATCCGCGCCGAGCACGTGGCCGATCGCGTGTGGGAGCGTGAATGGCTCAAGGATTTTCACGCCATGCGCTTCGGGCGACGACTGTGGATCGTGCCCACGCATGAATCGCCCCCTTGCGATGCCGATGCGGTCAGCGTGCGGCTCGACCCCGGCCTCGCCTTCGGAACAGGCACTCATCCCTCCACCGCGCTGTGCCTGACCTGGCTGGACTCACACCTGCCGGCCAACGCCACCGTCATCGACTATGGTTGCGGCTCGGGAGTGCTCGCGATCGCGGCGGCGGCCTTGAATGCCCGCGATGCGCAGGCCTTCGACATCGACCCGCAGGCGCTCATTGCCACGCGTGACAACGCGGCCGCGAATCACGTGCAGGCCCGGGTTCACGTGCACGACAGCGCCGCGACGCTGCAGGCACCGGTGGATGTGGTGCTGGCCAACATCCTGGCCGGCACGCTGATCGAGCTGGCACCGCGGCTGATCGCCTTGCTGAAACCCGGTGGCCAGCTGGTGCTGGCGGGCATCCTGAAACAGCAGGTGCATGAAGTGCGCGCGGGATTCGCGCACTGGCTCGATCTTGCTGAGTTCGCCGAACGCGACGGCTGGAGTGCATTGTCGGGCACGTTGCGGGCAGCGGCATGACCAGCATGTTCACCACCTGTCCGAGCTGCAAGCTGCATCTGGCGGTGACCGCGCTGGACCTGCGCGTTGGCCAGGGCTATGTGCGCTGCGGTCGCTGCGACAAGGTGTTCAATGCGCTGCTGTCGCTGGCCGAGGACTTGGACCGCGACAAGCAATCCGGCGTGACGGCCACGGGCACCACCACCGTGCCGGCACTGGAAGAAGAGCAACAGGCCGACGCGCTGCTGCAACTGCCAGCGGCCGCGCCACCTCCGCCTGACCCCTCTCCGGCGGGACTGCTGGGGCTGGAACCCGATCCGCCTGAGCCAACTGAAGCCGCTCCACTGGATCCGGAACCGGAGCCGGAACCGGACGACTTCACCGCGCCGGATGAATGGTCGAGGGTCACGCCGCTGCGTTCACCGCAGCTGCAGGATATGGAGGTAGTGGAATCGCTGGCCACGGGCACCTTCGAAACCATCGTGCTCGAGGGCGATGGTTTCCTGCAGACCGAAGAGCGCGTCGACGAAGAAGAAGTCGACGAGCAGATCCAGCAGATTGCCGACCAGATCGAAGCCGATGAGCGGGCCGGCACGCGCCAGCGCCTGGTGGACATGCCGGATATGGAAGTCCACGAGATGACCGCGGAAGAAGTCATCATGGGGGAAGACCCCGCCGACGAACTGGATGCCGATCGCGCCGTGGGCAACCTGCCGCGGCGGCACTGGGGCTGGGGCTTGGCGGCAGGACTGCTGGCACTGCTGTTGCTGGCGCAATACGTGCATCACTCGCGCCAGGCGCTGGTTACCCGCGCCTGGGCAGAGCGGCCACTGCGCGCCATCTACGGCCTGTTTGGCGTGAATCTGGAACCCAGATGGGACCTGAAAGCCTACGACCTGCGTCAACTGGGCGGCCAGGCGCAACCGGGCGTGGCCGCGAAGATCGTGCTGCGTGCCACGGTGCAGAATCGTGCCACCACCGGCCAGCCCCCGCCGATGATCCGCGTGACGCTGCAGGACCGCTTTGGCAATGCGCTGAGCACCACGGCAGTGGCGCCGCAGGACTATCTCAAGGGACCGGCGCCAGCGCGCATGAATCCCGATGCGCGGCTGGATGCCGAACTGGTGCTGGACGATCCGAACCAGCAGGCCGAGGGCTTTGAACTGGATGCCTGCCTGCCCGATGGCGCCGGCCAGCTCCATTGCAGCACCGATCCATGAGCTACACCGTCGGACCGTGGCATATCGATGCGCCGGCGGTGCTGGCGCCCATGGCCGGTGTCACCGACCGGCCCTTTCGGGTGCTGTGTCGCCGCTTCGGCGCCGGCCTCGCCGCCTCCGAGATGATCACCGCGGACCAGAGCCTGTGGCATACGCGCAAGACGCGCGCGCGGATGAATCACGAGGGCGAACCGGAACCGCGCGTGGTGCAGCTGGCGGGCAACGATCCGCGGCAACTCGCCGATGCGGCGCGCGCCAATGTGGATCTGGGCGCGCAGATCATCGACATCAACATGGGCTGCCCCGCGAAGAAGGTGTACGGCAAGTTGTGCGGCTCGGCGTTGCTGGGCGACGAGAAGCTGGTGGGCGAACTGCTCGACAGCGTGGTGCGCGCCGTGGATGTTCCGGTGACTGTCAAGATCCGCACCGGCATCGATCGCGCGCACGTGAATGCATTGCAGATATCACGCATCGCAACACAGGCGGGCGTGGGCGCCATCGCAGTGCATGGCCGCACGCGCGCGGACTTCTACGAAGGCGAAGCCGAATACGAAACCATTCGCAACATCTGCAGCGATGCAAAAATTCCCGTGATTGCCAATGGAGATATTGACAGCGCGGAAAAGGCTTGTTTCGTGCTGAATTTAACGCGCGCCACGGCCGTGATGATCGGGCGCGCGGCGCATGGCTCGCCATGGATCTTTCGCGATGTCAATTCATTTCTGGTCTCAGGTAAAAAATCCGCGCCACTCTTGCGCGCCGAGATCAGAGATATCATTCTTGAGCACATCACGGCGCTGTACGCTTTTCATGGAGAAGCGTCCGGCGTACGGATAGCACGCAAGCACCTCGGCTGGTACTGCCAGCAACACACCGACACGCAAGGTTTCCGGCCGCAGTTGATGGCCGCGGAATCTTCGTCGGTGCAGTTCGATGCGGCGTCGGCGTGTTTTGGGGGTTGGGCGCATAACGAGAACAACAATCCGGTGCAGGAGCGAGCGAATGCGGGCAACGAACCAACACAAGGGCGGCAAGGGTGCCGCCACGCGCAAGAATGGCAGCACCAGCACCACGGAGCTGCCGCTGCGTAATCACGCCGAGCGCGCGCTCTCCGATTATTTCGCCAGCCTCAACGGTCATCGTCCCGCCCGCCTGTACGACATGGTGCTGCGCGAAGTCGAAGAGCCGCTGTTCCGCACCGTGCTCGACTACGCCAGCGGCAACCAGAGCCAGGCAGCGGTCATCCTGGGCATCAATCGCGGCACGCTGCGCAAGAAGCTGCGGGAATTCGGGCTGTCAGCCTGAGGGCCTGACACGAGTCCATGGATCCACCGGTCCGGCGCGCATTACTTTCGGTTTCCGATAAGACCGGTCTGACCGGCCTGGCGCGCGCGCTCGCGGCACGCGGCGTCGAACTGATCTCCACAGGCGGCACGGCGAAGGCCCTGACCGAGGCCGGTATTGCGGTGCGCGAGGTGGCCGAGGTCACCGGTTTTCCCGAAATCATGGCGGGGCGCGTCAAGACCCTGCATCCGAAGATCCACGGCGGCCTGCTGGGCCGGCGCGGTACGGACGAGGCAGTAATGGCCCGGGAAGGCATCGCGCCCATCGACCTGCTGGTGGTGAATCTCTACCCCTTTGCGGCGACGGTGGCCAAGCCTGGCGTCAGCTACGACGAGGCCATCGAGAACATCGACATCGGCGGTCCAGCCATGCTGCGCGGCGCGGCCAAGAACCATGCCGGCGTCACCGTGGTGGTCGACCCGGCCGACTACGGCCCGTTGCTGGATGAATTGACGGCCGGCCATGGCGCCACGCGCTTCGCGTTCCGGGCGCGGCTGGCCGCCAAGGCCTTCGCGCATACGGCCAGCTACGACTCATTGGTGGCCGACTATCTGGCGCGCCAGCATGCGGCCGCTTCCGATCCGTTTCCGGCCGAGCTGGGCATCGGCCTCACACGCATCGCCGCACTGCGCTACGGCGAGAATCCGCACCAGCGCGCCGCGTTCTACCGCAACGCGGGTGTCGCGCCAGACAGCATTGCCGCGGCGCGCTTCGCGCAGGGCAAGGAACTGTCGTTCAACAACATCGCCGATGCCGACACCGCGCTGGAGTGCGTGCGCGGATTCGCGCGCGATGCCTGCGTCATCGTCAAGCACGCCAATCCCTGCGGGGTAGCCATGGCGGGCAGCGCTGGCCAGGCCTACGACCTCGCCTATCGCACCGATCCCACATCGGCTTATGGAGGCATCATCGCTTTCAACCGGCCGCTGGATGCGGCCACCGCGCGCAAGATCCTGGCGCAGCAATTCGTCGAGGTATTGGTGGTACCGGCGCTGCTGCCCGGCGCGGCCGAAGCGCTGGCCGAAAAGCCCGCCGTGCGCGTGCTGCTGACCGGCACACTGCAGCCGGCGTCGCCCGAGCGCGAGTTGCGCAGCGTGGGCGGCGGTGTGCTGGTGCAGGATCGCGACATCGGCCAGGTGGATGTGACCGCGCTGACTTGCGTGACGCGGCGCGAGCCCACGGCGCAGGAACGGCGTGATCTGGCCTTCGCCTGGACGGTGTGCCAGTACGTGAAATCCAACGCCATCGTGTTCGCGCGCGACGAGGCCACCGTGGGCATCGGCGCCGGCCAGATGAGCCGCGTCTATTCCAGCCGCATCGGCGCCATCAAGGCGGAAGATGCCGGCCTGACCGTGCAGGGCGCCGTGATGGCTTCCGACGCGTTCTTTCCCTTCCGCGATGGCGTCGAAGTGGCCGCAAGCCAGGGCGTCACGGCGGTGATTCAGCCCGGCGGCTCGAAGCGCGATGATGAAGTGATCGCGGCCGCCAATGAACATGGCCTCGCCATGCTGTTCACCGGCATGCGTCACTTCCGCCACTGAGGCGTGATGAACAGCGCGCCCTACAAGGTGTTGATCGTCGGCGGCGGCGGGCGCGAGCACGCGCTGGCATGGAAGTGCGCGCAATCCCCGCGCGTCACCGAGGTGATCGTCGCGCCGGGCAATGCCGGCACCGCGCGTGAACACAAGGTGCGCAATGTGCCGGTCGGCGCCGATCAGCTGCAGCAGCTCGCCGAGCTGGCGGCCACCGAAGGCGTGGCGCTGACCATCGTCGGCCCGGAAGTGCCGCTGGTGGCCGGCATCGTCGATCTGTTCGCCACGCGCGGCCTGCCCTGCTTCGGGCCGCGCCAGGCCGCCGCGCAGCTCGAGGGCTCGAAGGCCTTCACCAAGGAATTCCTCGTCCGGCATCGCATTCCCACTGCCGGCTATCGCAAGTTCACACGCCAGACCTTCGATGCCGCGTGGCTGGCGGCGCAGAAGATGCCCATCGTGGTGAAGGCCAGTGGCCTCGCCGCCGGCAAGGGCGTGATCATCGCGCAGTCCGCAGCCGAAGCCCTCGCCGCGGCCGAGTCCATGCTGCAGGGACGCTTCGGCAGCGCTGGCGAGGAAATCGTCATCGAGGAATTCCTCGACGGCGAAGAGGCCAGCTTCATCGTCATGTGCGATGGCAGGCACGTGCTGCCCATGGCCAGCAGCCAGGACCACAAGCGGCTGCGCGATGCGGACGAAGGCCCCAATACCGGCGGCATGGGCGCCTATTCGCCCGCGCCGGTGGTTACCTCCGCGGTGCATGCGCGCATCATGCGCGAGGTCATCGAACCCACCGTGCGGGGCCTCGCCGAAGACGGCATGCCCTTCGTGGGTTTTCTCTATGCCGGCCTGATGATCGATGCGGCCGGCGCGCCCCGCGTCATCGAATACAACGTGCGCTTCGGCGATCCGGAAACCCAGCCGGTGTTGTCGCGCCTCAAGTCCGACATCACGGTGCTGTGCGAGGTGGCGCTGGCCGGCCAGCTCGATACCGTAACGGCGGAATGGGATCCGCGCGCGGCGCTGGGCGTGGTCATCGCTGCGCCGGGCTATCCCGACGAGGTGCGCAAGGGCGACGTGGTCCACGGACTCGAGCAACTCGGCGCGCTGCCGGGCAAGCTGTTTCACGCCGGTACCGCTTCGCGCGACGGCAAGGTGGTCACCTCCGGCGGCCGCGTGTTCTGCGCCGTGGGCCTGGGCGCCACGGTGCGCGCCGCGCAGCGCAACGCCTACGCCATCGTCGATGCAGTGAGCTTCGACGGCGCGCAGGCGCGTCGCGACATCGGCTATCGCGCCATCGCGCGCGAGGAACAACGTTAGGGCGCGGCCACGC
>Ga0164241_10005176_pt1 | contig 12313 bp, 9 predicted proteins | sample OricomyardsoilBY_FD_108780 | JGI IMG/M metagenome (GOLD analysis project Ga0164241, IMG submission 108780) | Backyard soil microbial communities from Emeryville, California, USA - Original compost - Back yard soil (BY) | ecosystem: Environmental > Terrestrial > Soil > Unclassified | place: USA...
ACGATCACGGGCATGAGATTCGCCGCGGCATGGCCCTGCTGCGTGCGCTGCCAGTGGTCGCGGGAGTTCACGGGTAACGCCGGCGGCGGCTCACTGCCAATGGCCGTCGGATAAAACAGCAGCTCCGCACCCATGAGCGCCATGGCGCGCGCGCACTCCGGAAACCACTGGTCCCAGCAGATGCCGACTCCTATGCGAGCGAACTTCGTGTCCCAGACCTTGAAGCCGGTGTCGCCCGGACTGAAGTAGTTCTTCTCCTGGTAGCCGGGACCATTCGGGATGTGTGCCTTGCGGTAGACACCGAGGTTGGTGCCATCCGCGTCGATGATGGCGACCGAGTTGAAAAAGGAGTTGTGGGCCTTCTCGAAGAAGCTGATGGGCAGCACCACGTTGAGTTCGCGCGCAATCGTCGCGAAGTGTTTGATGGCGCGGTTGTCGGCGACCATGGTGGCGATGCGAAGGTGACGGGAATCCTGCTCTATGCAGAAATACGGCGTCTCGAACAGCTCCTGGATGAGGATGATCTGCGCGCCCTGTTTCGCCGCCTGGCGGACGAGTCTTTCGGCATTCGCGATATTGGCGGCCACGTCCCAGCCGCACGCAAACTGCGTGGCGGCCACGACGACTTCCCGGCGGGGACGACTGAGGTGAGCTGGAGTGGTCATGCGAATACCTTGCCCGGATTGAGGATGCCCTTGGGATCGAGCGCGTTCTTGAGGATGCGCATGGTCGCGATCTCCGCCGCGGTGCGCGACAGGGGTAGATAGGCCCGTTTCTCGAGGCCGATGCCATGTTCGGCGGACACGGATCCGCCGATGACTGCCAGCGGCTGGTAAACCATGTGCTCGACCTTGGCGCGCGTGGCCGGATCGTCGCCGGCCGCAATCACCAGGTGAAGATTGCCGTCGGCCATGTGGCCGAACACGAAGGTGCGGTTCGGACCCGCGAACGCATGCACCGAGCCACACACTTCTTCCGTATAGGCCTTCATGTTTTCGATCGGCAGGCTCACATCGAAAGTAAGCAGCGGCGCGATGGCCTTGGTCTGCCAGACGTCTTCGCGGATTGCCCAGATGGCGCGGCGTTCGGTCTCCGAACTGGCTATGGTCACGTCGGACAACACCCCATCATCGAGCGCCTGCGCGAGGACACTCTCCAGACGCACGCGGTCGTGCTCCGGGTCGCCGCCCAGGGTCTCGGCAATGGCGTAGAACGGGGCGCCACGCGCCAGAGGGGCGCTGTTCTGCGCCGGCGGCGCGGTGTTGAAGTCGTAGTAGTTGCCCCACAGCGCTTCGAACGCCGCGAGCTGGCCTCCCAGCCCGGAGTCCAGCCGGCCTAACAACTCGACCAGCGCATCGAAGGTGGGCAACGCCGCCAGCATCGTTTCCTGGCTGCGCGTGCGCGACACCAGCCGCAGCTCCGCGCGCGTGATGACCCCCAGCGTGCCTTCGCTGCCGATGAAAAGCTGCTTGAGGTCGTATCCGGCATTGTTCTTGAGCATGCGATTGAGCGAGGTCAGCACGGTGCCGTCGGCGAGCACCGCTTCGATACCCAGCACCAGGTTGCGCATCATTCCGTAACGGAGCACGCGCAACCCGCCGGCATTCGTCGAAATGTTTCCGCCCACCGTGGCGCTGTCACGCGCGCCGAGATCGAGCGGAAAGACCATTCCACGCCCTTCCGCCGCGCGCTGCACCTGCCCGAGTTTCGCACCCGCCTGCGCACGCAGCGTGCGTCCCGCGACGTCGATGCGCTCGATGGCATTCATCGACTCCAGGGACAACACGAGGTCGTGCGCGTCGGCATCGGCGCCATTGACCAACCCGGTGAGACCGCCGTGGGCCACCACGGGCTGACCGCGGCCGTGACACAGCCTGAGCACGGCCGAGACCTGCTCGGTGCTGCGCGGCCGTACCAGTAGTTCGGCATCGACGCGGCCGTGCCAGAGCGTGCCGGCGCGCTCGCGCACGGCCGCGCCCACGAGCATTCCCTGCTCGCCCACGATGGCACGGAGATCAGACTTGAGTTCGGCCGTTGACATGCGGCCGCTAAGGTAACGCGCATCGAAGGCAGCCGCCAGAACGGCAACTGCCCTCGCGCAATCTGCAGTTGATCAATGCAACGTCGGCGCGTGCTTCTGCTCGCCTTCGCTCGCCGGCTCGTCCACCGACGGGAACAACGCCTGGTCGAGCGCGTGAACGTAGGTCGCGACATTCACGGTACCCGGCACGAGCACCCGGCCGCCAAACAACAGGTTCGGCACGGTGCGTACGCCAAAGCCACGCAGTCGTTCTTCACTGCCCGCGAGCAGGGAGTCGCCATCGCGCGTCTCACGGAAAGCCTTCAACGTCGGTGCGTCGAGCCCCGACTCGGCGCCTATTTTCTCGAGCACCGCGAGATCACCGATGTCCGCGCCTTCCTCGAAGAACGCGCGGAAGATGGCCGCGGCGACGTTCGCATGCCGGCCTTCGTTTGCCGCGAGCTGTACGAGCCGATGGGCCTCGGAGGTGCTCGGCAACGCGCCGAGCTTCTCGAAGTGAAATTCGATGCCCAGCTCACGTCCGGCTTCGGCCAGGCTCTTCTCCGCGAACGGCAGGCTGATGCCCGGCGGCAGCCGCTCTGCCAGGTAATCGTGGAAGCTGCGTGGAGCGGCATTGGCATTCGGCGTGGCCATGCGGAACGGGTGCCATCGCAGCCGGGTTTCGATTTCTCCCGACAGATTCCCGAGCGCGCGCGTCAACTGGGCCATGCCCAGCCAGGACCACGGACAGGTGAAGTCGGCGACGAGGTCGATGTCGAGCGTGCGTCGCATGTCATTCGACGGGCGGATGGTGTTCATGCGGCATATGTAGGTGCGCTGCCTCGAGCTTCAAGCCGCACCCGCCCACCTGCCCGCGAGAAAAACCGCTAGGAGGTTCTGCCGAGATTCGCGTGAACCTGCTCGGTGATGCGGATGGCGGTTTCCAGTGCGCGCAGCCCATCCTCTCCTGACACGATGGGCCGCTTGTGGTTCCGTATGCAGTCGAGGAATGACTCGATTTCGCTCTTGAGGGCGTCGCCCTGTTCGAGATTGGCTTCTTCGATGTTCACCGGCAATTGTCCCGGCTGAGGCACACCCTCTCGTTTGCGGATCAGCGTCAGAATCTTCTGCTGCAGGTCGAGCGATATGTACGCTGCATCTTCAAAGATTCGCAGCTTGCGCTCGGTTTTCATGCTGACCCGGCTTGCGGTGGTGTTCGCCACGCAGCCATTCGCGAACCGAAGGCGCGCATTCGCGATGTCGATCTCGCCCGAGAAGACCGGGGTCCCGATGGCGTCGATGCTGACGATCTCGCTGCCCGCCAGCGACTGCACCAGATCGATGTCGTGGATCATCAGGTCGAGCACCACGTTCACATCGGTGCCGCGCTCCTTGTACGGCGCGAGGCGCACGCACTCCATGAACCGCGGCGCGTTCAGGTGCGGTTCAGCTGCGAGCACGGCAGCATTGAAGCGCTCGAGATGGCCCACCTGAAGGATGCAATTGGCCTTTGCCGCGCTCGCGATCAACGACTTCGCCTGCGCGGGAGTCTCGGTAATCGGCTTCTCGACCAGCACGTGGGCGCCGGCGGCCAGGAAAGCGTCGGCGATTTCAAAATGGGCGGGCGTCGGCGTCACCACGCTGACCGCCTCGACCTTGCCCAGCAGTTCACGATAGTCGGCGAACGGTTTGGCACCCACCTCGGCGGCGACAGCGTCGCGAACGTCCGCACGCCCATCGACCACCGCCACGAGTTCACAGCCCGGAAGCGCCGCGTACTTCTGTGCATGAAACCGGCCGAGGTAGCCGACACCGATGACTGCCGCCTTGATTTTGCTCATGCGCTATTATGCGCGCGCATTTCCGCCGTCCGGCGGTGCAACTGGAGCCTGGGCGAAATTGTTCAACTGGTTCGTACGCGCGCACACCTATTACTTTTCGTTGCCGCGTCTCCAATTCGAAGCGACGACTCTGGGGCTCGCCCTGCTCTTCGGCCTGCTCGTCATGCCGGCGCTCATCTATATCCCCGGCTACTACGTGCTCAAGCCCTATGCCAACGGCGGCCTGTTTGCGCTGTACGTCGACTACTGCAAAGGCCTGGTCGAGTTCCGGCCGAGCGTCTTGATCGCATTGCTGGGGCCATTCGTTTTCCTGACGCTGTTCCGCGTCTTCCGTTTCGCGCTCCGCAAGCTATAAGTAAAACCGCAGGCCGGAAAACGTGAACTCGTTCACGAATTCTCCGGAAGCCCGCCGGCCCAACCTCCGAATATGTGACGCAGTTCGGCGACACTGAATTCGGAGGTTGAAGCGAATGAGCGATTATTACCTTGCGGATGTGAAGGCCGAGGAGCGTGCGCGCCAGCGCGAGCGCGAGCTCGACACGCCGCGGGAACCCAAGAAGAGCCAGGACATGAAGGTCACCTTGTTAGGTGACTTCCTCTTTCCGAGCAGCGAACCGCAAGGCTGCGACCCCTACAACAGCACACAGGGCAAGCCCATACTCGAAGCCTGGCGTACGCGGCGCGACCGCCGCTGACCCGTCCGGCAGACTGCCTCATCTGGCGCCTGCCCTGAACTCGCCGCCGACAGCCGGTTTCGCAGCCGCGTCGGCCCCCACTGCGAAACCCGCGAGAACGACTGGAACCAAGTGTGCTCCCAGGCGCTCGAATCCATTCATGCGGATGCGCCTCATCGCTTTGGCCAGTAGATCCACAGGGAAAGTATCAACAGCGCCAGCAGCGCCCCGTGGGCAGCCAATCGCCATCGCAGCGACTTCAATTCGCTGTAGAAGCTTGCCGCAGCCACCGCCGCCAGGACGACCGAAAGCAGGCAGGCCGTCAGGAGCGGATTCCGCTCTTCCGCCAGGCGCTGGCCATACTCCGGCAGCAGCAAAAAGACTACTCCGGTCATCAGCAGAGCGACCGCAATGGAGACTGTCGAACCCATCACGATTCCAAGCAGGACGACCAGCGGGCGCATGTAGGACCTTAAGTTTTAGGAGATGCCACTTGAGCAGGCCGCCGTGCGGCCTTAGTGTTGAATTGTACGGACCGTTCCCAAGCTTGAGACACCCCGAAGCATGAATTCATCAATCCCTCGCTCGACGCGCTGGCTTGTCCTGTGGATGTTGGCCGCATTCCTGGTTCTCAGCGGTTCCTCGCAGGTTCCCGCGAGCACCACGTTGCCTCCGGGATCCGTGGTTCCGAGCGAACGCCACCGTTCCGTGGCGCGCAAGGTGGGGGAGACTCTGGAAAAAATGCACTACAGCCAGTCGAAGCTCGACGACAAGCTGTCAGCCATTGTCTACACGCGCTACCTGGAAAGCATCGACAGCCAGCACACCAGTCTGTTGGCTGCCGACATTGCCGAATTCGATCAATACCAGCTGCGTTTCGACGACATGATCCGCACGGGTGACCTGGATCCTGCGTTCGCCATTTTTGCGCGCTTCCAGCAGCGCAACCGCGAACGCATCAAGTACGCCATTGCGCAGCTCGACAAGGAACCGAACTGGACGTTGAACGAAACCTTCGATTTCGACCGCGAGAAAGCGCCGTGGGCCGCCTCGGCCGCCGAGCTCGACGACTTCTGGCGCAAGCGGGTGAAGAATGACGCGCTGTCGCTGTTGCTCACCGGCAAGAGTTGGGAAGAAGCGTCAAAGCTGCTAAAGAAGCGCTACGAGACCTCGCTCAAGCGCGTCGACCAGGTCAGCCCGGACGATGTGTTCGAATCGCTGATGAATTCCTACGCTCGTGCCTACGACCCGCACTCGAGCTACTTCTCCCCGCGCAGCTCGGAGGAGTACCGCATCCAGATGAGCCTCAACTACGACGGCATCGGCGCGTCGCTGCAGCTCATCGACGACTACGTCACCATCATGAATGTCATCGAGGGCGGGCCGGCCGCCGTGGCGGGCTCACTCACGGTCAAGGACCGCATCACCGGTGTTGGCCAGGGCAAGGAGGGCCCCGTCACCGACGTGCTCGGCTGGCGCATCGACGACGTCGTTCAACTCATTCGAGGCCGCGCGGGCACGCAGGTCCGCCTGCAGATCCTGCCCGCGGGCGCCGCACCCGGCACCTCGGAAAAAACCCTCGAGTTCACGCGCAACAAGGTCACGCTCGAAGCACAGGCGGCGCAGAAGGAACTACGCACCATCAAGCGCGGCGACAAGGAATTCCGCGTTGGCGTCATCAACGTTCCGGCGTTCTACCAGGATGTCGAGGCGCAATATTCCGGGGACAAGGAATACCGAAGCACCACGCGCGACGTCCGCCGGCTCATCAACGAACTGAAGGCCGAGAAGATCGACGGCCTGGTACTCGACCTGCGCGGCAACGGCGGTGGCTATCTACCCGAAGCAACCGCCCTCACCGGCCTGTTCATCGACAAGGGCCCGGTGGTCCAGCTCAAGGTCACCACGGGTGAACTCGAAGTGCAGGACGATCCCGAAGCGGGCGTCGCGTATTCAGGACCCCTCGCCGTGCTGGTCGACCGGTTCAGCGCTTCGGCGTCGGAAATCTTCGCGGGCGCGCTCCAGGATTACCACCGCGCCACCATTCTCGGCCAACGCACTTTCGGCAAGGGCACGGTGCAGAACCTGGTGCCGCTCGATCGCTGGTCGCCGCGGCCGGTCAACGGTCAGCTGACCGTCACCATCGGCAAGTTCTACCGCGTCACCGGCGAGAGCACGCAGCACCGCGGCGTCGAACCCGATGTCACGCTGCCTTCGCAGATCGACATGGAAGAATTCGGCGAGAGCGCGCTCGAAGGCGCCCTCCCCTGGGATCGCATCCCCGGTGTGCCGTTTCGAAGCGAAGGCAAGGCCCAGCAGCCCAACATCGCCGCGCTCGCCGTTGAAGAGAAAACTCGCGCCGACCACGACCCCGACTACCGTTGGCTGGTCGCTGACCTCGCGGCTGCCGATGTCATGCGCAAGCAGACGTCGTTGTCGCTGAACCTCCAGCAGCGCAAGGAAGAACGCGAGCGCCTCGAGCGCGAGCGGCTCACGCGCGAAAACGCGCGGCGCGCGGCGCAGAAACTGCCGGCCCTCAAGAGCGCCGAAGAACTGGCCGACGCCAAATTCCCCGACACAGTGCTCGACCAGGCCACTGAAGTGATGACGGATATGGTTACCGGCGCGCGGCCGGTCCATTCGGCGCCCGCCCGAACGGTCCGCCGAGAGGAAAAATCCGCCGGCTAGCCCCTGACCTCTGGTGTTGTAGTTGACTACAACACCAGACTTCCCTAGACTCCCCGCCCAGTTCGCAACCGATTGGGCGTCTGCGCCGTCACAACCGCAGACACAGGGGAAGGTCATGAAAACAGCTTTCTTACGCGCCGGCATCGTAGGGCTCGCCTTGACGATCTCGGCCTGCGCTAACGATGGCGTTGCGGGTGACAAGACCGCCCAGGAAAAGGACGCGAAGTCCGACGCCGCCATCCCTGTCGAAGTCGCCAGGCCCATTCGCGGGGAAATGCTCGCGATGTACAGCGGCACCGCCACCCTCGAAGCCGAAGCGGATGCCGAGATCATTGCGAAGGTCGGCGGCGAAGTCCGCCGCATCCTTGTCGAGGAAGGCGATCACGTGAAGGCGGGCCAACTCCTCGCCGTTCTCGATGATCGGCAGTTGCGGTTCGAGGCGGCCCAGACCCGTGCGGCGCTCGCCAAGTCCGAGCGTGATTTCAATCGCCAGGTCGAATTGCACCAGAAGGGCCTGGTGTCCGCGGGCGCATTCGAGGGTCTGAAGTACGACCTCGACAACCAGCGTGCCGGCAACGACCTCGCCTCCTTGAATCTCTCCTACAGCGAGATCCGCGCACCTTTTGCCGGCATCGTTTCCGCGAGACACGTGAAGATGGGCCAGGACCTTGCCGTCGGCTCGAAGGTGTTTCGTGTCACCGATCCCACGCCACTCAAGGCGGCCGTGTATGTGCCCGAGCGCGAACTCGCGCGGCTGAAGATCGGTCAGGCGGCATCGATCAGTGTCGACGCACTCGCCGGCCGATCCTTTTCCGCCACCGTGAAGCTGGTTTCCCCGACGGTCGACGCCGCCACCGCCACCTTCAAGGTGACGCTCGAGGTCGACGATCCCAAAGGCGATCTCAAGCCCGGCATGTTCTCGCGCGTGGGCATCGTGTTCGAACGGCGTTCCGAAACGCTGACGATTCCGCGCGTCGCCCTGCTCGACACCGACGGCACCTCGAACGTGTTCGTGGTCACGAGCGGGAAGGCTGAGCAGCGTGCCATCAAGACCGGGCTCGCGAACGCCGGCAAGGTCGAAGTGACCGACGGACTCACCGGCGCCGAACAGGTGGTCGTGGTGGGCCAGAACGGACTCAAGGACGGTAACCCGGTACGCGTCATATCGCTCGAACAGACGGCCAAGGCCGGTAGTTAGCCATGACCCTCGTGGAGTTTGCGATTCGCCGGCGCGTCACCATCGCCATGGCGACGGTGGCGATCACCCTGCTCGGGATGATCTCCCTCTCGCGGCTCAAGGTGAACCTGCTGCCGGACCTCTCGTACCCGACGCTCACGATCCGCACTGAACTGCCGGGCGCCGCGCCGACGGAAATCGAAAACCTGATTTCTCGGCCCGTCGAGGAAGCCGCCGGCGTGGTGCGAAACGTGCGGTCCGTGCGATCGGTGTCGCGGTCCGGCCAGTCCGACGTGATCATCGAGTTCACCTGGGGCACGGACATGGACTTCGCGGGCATCGAAGTGCGCGAGCGCATCGACCTGCTGTGGCTCCCGACCGAGGCAACGCGCCCCCTTCTGCTGCGGTTCGATCCGTCGAGCGAGCCGGTCATGCGCGTCGCGCTGGTGGACGAGGCCGCGCACTCTTCGAAGGCCGGCGCCGGAAATCATGAAGACCGCCTGAAGTTCCTGCGGCGTTTCGCCGACGACCGCATCAAGCCGGAAATCGAATCCGTGGAAGGCTCCGCGGCCGTCAAGGTCAGCGGCGGTTTCGAAGATGAGGTGCAAATCTATGTCGATCAGCAACGCCTCGCCCGGCTGCGACTCTCCATCGAGCAGGTGGCACGCCGAATCGGCGCGGAAAACGTCAACCTCTCCGGCGGCCGGCTGGAGCAGGGCACGCAGCGTTTCCTGGTACGCACGGTCAACGAGTTCGACACGCTCGACGACATGGCCAACGCGGTCATTGCGACCGTCGACGGGCAGCCTGTCTACCTGAAGGATGTCGCGCGTGTGGAACGCGGCTACAAGGACCGCACGGCCATCACGCGCCTGAACGGTGACGAATGCATCGAACTCGCCATCTACAAGGAAGGCGACGCGAACACCGTTCAACTGGCGCAAGGCATCCGCAACAAGCTCGACTCTCTCGAAAAGACCCTGCCCGGCGAAACGAAGCTCGTGCCTGTGTACGACCAGTCCAGGTTCATCGCGAGCGCGGTCAGCGATGTGAAGGATGCGGCCATCCTCGGCGGCCTGCTGTCCATCCTCGTGCTGTATTTCTTCCTGCGCGATGCGTGGGCCACCATCGTCACCGGCATCGTGATTCCGGTGACCGTGGTTGGCATCTTCGTGATGATGTACGCGTTCGACCTGACATTGAACGTGATGTCACTGGGCGGCATCGCGCTTTCGGTGGGCATGCTGATCGACAACTCCGTGGTGATCCTCGAGGCCATCGCGCGACGCAAGGAAGCCGGACTATCCACCGTCGACGCCGCGCGCGAAGGCACCGCGGAAGTCGCCACCGCGGTGACGGCGTCCACGCTGACTTCGGTCGCGGTGTTCTTCCCGATGGTGTTCGTGAGTGGCATCGCAGGACAGCTGTTCCGCGACCAGGCGCTCACCGTGAGCTTCGCGCAGATCATCTCGCTCATAGTGGGCATCACGCTGGTTCCCATGCTCACCGCCTGGCGCGCCCGGCTCGGCCAAGGCGGCCAGGGCGAAAAGGATCTGGCGCCCGATGCCGGCGAGCCGCGTGAAACGCTCGTGGCGCTCCAACGATACGTCCAGGCATTCAGGCACAACTTCCAGGTCCACAAAATGGTTCGCGTGCCCGAGAGCACGCGGAACCAAGTGCGTCGTGGCTGGCGCTGGTTCACCTATGCCTTGCGCTTCCCCATCACGGCGGCGGTCCGCATTTCGCGCATCCTCTTCGGATTGATCGGCAAAGTGTTCGCGGTAGTGCTCTCGCCTTTCGTGTGGCTCACGCAGAAGAGCTACAACGTGCTCGATCGCCAGTACCCCGCGCTGCTCGATTGGGCTTTGGGCCGACGCGCAGCGGTGCTGTTGACCGCGTTCGGCCTGCTGGCCATCACGGTGGGAATCCTGCCGCGACTCGGAACCGAACTGATTCCGCAGCTCTCGCAGGGCGAGTTCACGGTGAAGGTGCGCCTGCCCGCGGGTTCTCCGCTCGAGACCACCGACACCCAGGTCCAGGCGATCCATCGCGCCGCCAGCACCCTGCCCTCGCTCGAACGCGCCTATGCCGTCGCCGGCACGGGCAACCGCCTCGATGCGAATCCGGTCGACTCCGGCGAGAACACCGGCAACCTCGACGTGAAGTTGCGCGCGCCCATCGACAAGAACGGCGAAGAGCGTGTCATCCAGGAGCTGCGCGAGCAACTCGCCAACATTCCCGGCGTACAGTACGAATTCACGCGGCCCTCGCTGCTCACGCTGGCCACGCCCGTCGAGGTGATCCTCGCGGGTTACGACCTCGAACGGCTGGATTTCGCCGCCAACGCCGTTCGCACCCGCATGGAATCGAGCGGCGAGTTCAAGGACATCCGTTCGAGCATCGAAGGCGGCCATCCCGAGATCCAGATCCTGTTCGACCAGGAGCGCGCCTCGCAACTCGGTCTCGCGGTGAGAGACATTGCGGATCGCGTCGTGTCGAACGTGCGCGGAGATGTGGCGACGCGTTATCGCCTGCAGGAGAAGAAAATCGACGTGCTGGTGCGCAGCGTGGACACCCGCGCCGCGTCCATCGAAGAAGTGCGCAATCTCGTGGTCAACCCGGGCTCGGATCGACCGGTGCCACTTTCGGCGGTTGCGGAGGTGCGCCTCGCCACGGGGCCCGCGGAAATCCGGCGTGCCAACCAGGAACGTGTCGCGGTGATCTCGGCGGCCCCCGTCCACGGCGACCTGGGCAAGGCAACGGCCACGGCGCAGGAAATCCTGGCTCAAACTACCCTGCCCGTCGGCATCCTGGGTTCGGTATCGGGCCAGAGCGAAGAGATGACCCAGAGTTTCCGTTCATTGGGGCTCGCATTCGCACTCGCGGTCTTCCTCGTCTATCTAGTGATGGCGTCGCAGTTTGAATCGCTGTTGCACCCTTTCGTCATCCTCTTCACGATCCCGATGGGGCTCATCGGCTCGATCTGGGGCCTCTACATCACGGGCACCACCATCAACTCGGTGGCGCTCATCGGCCTCATCATGCTGGCGGGCATCGTGGTGAACAACGCCATCGTGCTCATCGACGCCATCAACCAGGCGCGCGAGCGCGGGCTCGAGAAAATCGAAGCCATCAAGCTCGCCGGCAAGACGCGGCTGCGGCCCATCCTGATCACCAGCGTGAGCACCATCATCGGCCTGATCCCGATGGCCATCGGCATCGGCGAAGGCGCGGAGATCCGGCGGCCCATGGCGATCACGGTCATCGCCGGCAACCTCGTGGCCACTTTCCTCACGCTCATCGTGATCCCGGTGCTGTATGCGGTGCTGGATCGCAAGGCGTACGCGAAATCCACGGCGGGCGGAGCGGCGGCGAGGCCGCTGACGACTCCGACTGCGGCTCCGGCGCACTCGGTCACCCAGGGCTGACCCGTGGTCCACACCGACTTCGCGCTGCGCCGACCCGTCACCACGCTGATGGCGTTCGCCGCGGTGGCGGTGATTGGCATCGTGTCGGCGCGATTGCTGCCGCTCGAACAATATCCCGACGTCAGTTTTCCGTTCATGGGCGCGGGCGTGCCCTATCCCGGCTCGACGCCCGAAGAAACCGAAGAGCTGATCACGCGTCCCATAGAGGATGCGTTGGCGACGCTGCCCGGCATCGAGGAGATCCGCTCGACATCCAGCGACCAGGACGCGCGCTTCGAGATCCGTTTTGCCTGGGGCACGGACATCAACACCGCGGGGTTCGAAGTCCGCAACAAGCTGGACTCGGTGCGCTCGCAACTTCCCAAGACCGCCGATCGCATGTGGATGTGGATGGCGTCGACTGCCGACTCGCCCATGCTCACGGTGCGCTTCTCGGCCGACCAGGATCTTTCCTCCCAGTACGACCTGCTCGATCGCTATTTCAA
>Ga0164241_10005177_pt1 | contig 12311 bp, 8 predicted proteins | sample OricomyardsoilBY_FD_108780 | JGI IMG/M metagenome (GOLD analysis project Ga0164241, IMG submission 108780) | Backyard soil microbial communities from Emeryville, California, USA - Original compost - Back yard soil (BY) | ecosystem: Environmental > Terrestrial > Soil > Unclassified | place: USA...
CCCTCGAGATAAGATTTCTTAGGACGGTGGTAGACCACCACCTTGATAGATCGGATGTAGAAGTTCGGTAACGCATGGAGCTAACCGATACTAATTGTCCTATTCGCGCTTGAGAGTTCCACCATCAATGACAGCTCTGGCTGGCATTTGGTCGGATGATTGAGTTCGACGCCAGATATTGAATAACGTCGGCACAATGTGCCGAGGTGCACGCATCGATTTTAGAACCGTTACCCGTACGCACACAGGCTTCATTGCCTGGTGGCCATAGCGTCGGTGTCCCACCCGATCCCATCCCGAACTCGGCCGTGAAACCCGACCGCGCCGATGGTACTATCGCCTAAGCGATGGAAGAGTAGGTCGTCGCCAGGCATTGCAGCTTGTGTGCGTGCGCGGAAAACGGTTTTTGAACCCATTCACTTGTCTTTGCCCGCGAGGGTGCGTGCGCCTCCGCTTGTCGGAGGCGTTTGCGTCTCTCGGGCATGTGTTGGCGCGGGGTGGAGCAGCCCGGTAGCTCGTCAGGCTCATAACCTGAAGGTCGCTGGTTCAAATCCAGCCCCCGCAACCAACGCACATCAAGCCATCACAAAAGCCCCGCAGGCCTTCCCGGCCGGCAGGGCTTTTGCGCGTCCGGCGCCTTCGCCATCGCCGCGTGCGCTTCATGACAGCATATGTCATCATTGCCGGGGGACGGCCGCGCTATAGCCTGGTCGGAATGCGTCGCAGTGTTGCGGCGCGGGGAGCCGCGGATGGGGCTGAACATTCTCTACGTCGAGGACGACCGTCAGGCCGCGGGCGCAGTGCTCGCGCTCGCCGCCGAGGCGGGCGACCGCGTGATCTGGGAGGAACGCGGCGAGCCGGGGCTGCGCCGCGCCGGGGCCGAGCCGTTCGACGTGATCATCCTCGACCGAATGCTGCCCGATCTCGACGGGCTCACCGTGATCCGGCGGCTGCGCGACGCGGGCCTCGATGCGCCGATCCTCGTCCTCTCCGCTTTGGGGCGGACCGCCAACCGGATCGAGGGGCTCGAAGCCGGCGCCGACGATTATCTCGCCAAGCCGTACGAGCCCGAGGAGCTGCTTGCGCGCGTCCGCGCGCTGCACCGCCGGGCGAAGAACCGCACGCATGATGCGGTGCTGATCCACGGCGCGCTCGAATGCCATCTCAAGGCGCGCACCGCCTTCCGCCAGGGCCGCCATCTGCCGCTCAGCCCCAAGGAATGGGAATTGTTCCGCTATTTCATCGAGAATGCCGGTGAAACGGTGACGCGCGAGATGCTGCTGCGCGACGTGTGGAACATGAATTTCGATCCGCAGACCAACGTCGTCGACGTCAATATCGGCCGCCTGCGCCGCAAGCTCGACGACGGCTTCGCCAGCTCGGCGCTGGAGACGATCTGGGGCTCGGGCTATCGGCTGACCACCGGCGAATGAGCGCGCTCTCGCTTCCCGCGATCGATCCGCCGCGCCGCTCGATCGTCGGCGGCGTCGCCGCGCGCGCGATCGTCGTGGCGCTGGTCGCCGTGGCCTTGCTTTATTGCGTCACTTACGAGGCGCTGTCCTCGGCGAGCCGCCGTGCGCTGTCGGCGGCGGTCGATACCGATATCGCGGGCCTTGCCGACATCCATTCTTCGGGTGGCGATGCCGAGCTGATCGCACGGATCGGCGATCGCCTGGCGCTGACCGGGCTCGACCAGCGCCCGGCGCATTATCTCCTTGCGGACGCACGGCATCGTCCGATCGCGGGCGATCTCCACCAATGGCCGGCACTTTCCGATGCCACCTCCGAGGCCGGCTTCGTCACGCTCGAAGGCGGGCGCCCGGCCTTCGCGCGTGCCACGCGCCTGTCGCCGCGGCTCAGCCTGGTGGTGGCGCGCGACTATACCGGCGATCGCGCCCTGCTGCAGCGCCTCGCCTTGCTGTTCGGCGCGGTGGGCGCGGCGATCGCCGCGATGGTCGGTTTGCTGGCCTGGCACAGCTCGCGGCGGCTGGCCGTTCGCGTCGATCGGATCAACGCTGCCTATCGCGACGCGGCCGATGCGGCTGCCGCCGCTGCCCTGCTCGCCGATGCCGGACGCGACGAGATCGGCGAGCTCGCGCGGCACAGCGGCGCCGCGCTCGAACGCCTCGCGCGACTGGTCGAGGCGCATCGCCACGTCTCGGACAATGTCGCGCATGAGATTCGCACGCCGCTGATGCATCTCGACGGGCGGCTGCTCGGGCTGCTCAAGCGCGATCCGGGCGAGGACGCTGCGGCGATCCTTGCCCGCGCCCGGGCGGACATCCGCCGTATCGTCGCGATGCTCGATTCGCTGCTCGACATCGCTGCGCACGAGGCGCGGCGCGGCGATCCCAGTGGGCTGGCGCCGCTCGATCTCTCGGCGCTGTTGCTCGACATCGTCGCCATCTACAGCAGCAGCATCGAGGAAGCGGGGATCGGGCTGGAGACCGCGATCGCGCCCGACGTCCAAATCGCGGGCGATGCGATGCAGCTGACCCGGCTGGTGTCGAATCTGCTCGACAATGCGATCAAATATGTGCCCGCGGGCGGCCGGATCCGCGTCTCGCTCGCGCCCGACGGCGTGGTCCGGGTGAGCGACGACGGGCCGGGAATCGCGCCCGAGGCGCGCCCGCACATCTTCGATCGCTTTCGTCGCATCGAGGGCGGCGATCCCGATCGGCCCGTCGGGCACGGCCTGGGCCTCGCGCTCGCGCGCGCCATCGCGGAACGCCACGGCCTGACTTTGCGGTTGGAAGATGGCGACAAAGGGTGCAGCTTCGTGATCGCGCCCGACCGGGAGAAAGGGTAATGAAGCGAACCATTCTGGCGCTGGCCGGCGCCACTATGATCTGTGCGGGGTCGATCGCGTTCGCGGCGGATGACGGCGACGTCGCGGCGACCGTCGCGGCCTTGCTCGCGCGCGCCGACGCCGCCGCGAGTGAACCGGGCGCGCGGGCGCAGTTGCGCGCCGACCTGATCGCGCTCGAACGGTTCGGTGCGCATGCCGCCGATGCCGATGATCCGCGCCCGCAATGGCGCGCGGCGGCCAAGCTGGATGTCGAGGCCGATTATCGCGGCCGCGTGCTCGGCCCCGCCTTTCGCCGTGGCACGATCGCGCCCGGCGGCGTGGCGCGGATCGAGCAGCAATTCCTCGGCGGTCAGCGGAGCAGCATCGCGGTTTCGGGCGTGCCCGGCGAGGGTGTCACCGTCTCGGTGCGCGATCCCGACGATGCGGCGGTCTGCGGCGGCGAGCGCGCCGCCTGCAGCTGGCTGCCGCTCTACACGCAGCGCTACACGATTTCGGTCCATAACGCCGCGCCCCACCCGGCGCGTTTCTATCTCGTCGTCGATTGAGTCTGGAATGAGAAAAACAGGGTCGCAACGCCAGCAAGGAGACTTTCGTTAGCATTTTGGGGAGGGACGCTTGGGGGCACGCCTTGGCCTGACGGCTTTTCTGTTCGCAACCTTATCGGCCGCAACATTCGTGGCACCGGCGCTCGCGGCGCCACGGCACGACGCCGCTGCGCGGCGTTTCGACCCGGATGATCCGGCTTACGCCGCGTTGCACGCGCTGGAGCAGAAGGGCGAACGGCTCGAAAATGACGATGCCGCCCTGACGTTGCAGAATGCGGCGTGGCAGGCGCTGTACGATGCCGCGATCCGGATCAGGGTCGGCGCGAGCCGCTTGCCGCATCCGCTGGCCGGGCGCGCGCTGATCGCGATGGCGATGAACGACCAGATTGCCGGCGCGTTCAAGCTCGCGCTGCCCAAGGCCCAGCGCAGCCTCGAATTGCTGCGGCCTTTCCGCGATCGATATGCCGACCAATATATCCAGGCCGTCTCGGTCATCGGCTTCCTGCAACAGGCCTTGGGCGATCGCGGCGCCGCGCTCGCCTCGCTGGCGGAGGGCGCGGACTGGTACGAGCGCCAGGTCGCGGCGTCGCCCGAGGATCGCCAAGACCGGACGATCGCGACCGCGCTTTCCAATATCGAGTTCGCCTATAGCCAGGCGCTGAGCGCGATCGGGCAGGCCGACAAGGCAGTCGAATATCAGCGCCGCAGCATGGAAGCGCGCCGCACGGGGCTGGGGCCGAACGATCCCGATACGGTCAGCGCGTATAGCTGGTATGCGATCATGCTGTTCCGCGCCGGCCGTCGCGACGAGGCGGACGCCTATGGCCGGCTCGCCGTGCAAACCGCGACCGATCATGTCGATCCCGCCAATATCGTCTATCCCCGCGCGCTCGAGGCGTTCGGCTCGATCCTCGCACGTGGCGGCCGCCGCAACGAGAGCGTATCCTATTTCGAGCGGTCGATCGCACTCAAGCGCGCCCATGGCGGTGCCGACAACAACAATTTCTATTATGCCTTGTTCAACCTCGGCGATTCGCTGATCCAGCTCGAACGCTATGACGAGGGACGCGCGCTCGAGGAGGAAGCGGCCAAAGGCTGGCGGAAGCTTGAGGGAGACGATAGCTCGCAGGGCGCGCTCGCCTGGGCTTATGCCGGGCTGGCCGAAGCCGGCGATGGCGAGACGGCGAGTGCCGTCAAGCGGCTGGAGGAGGCGCTGGGGACCGCGCGGGGCAAGGATTCCGAGGAACAGATCGTCGCGCCCAAGGTGTTTCCGGCGCTGATCGCCGGCAGGATCGCGCTGGGCCAGCGCGACCAGGCGCGTGCGCTCGCCGCGCAGTTCGCGCGCGAGGCGCATGGCGGCGACACCACGATGTTCGCGCAGGCGGATGCCGATCTGGTCAAGGCCTATGCCGATGCCGATTGGCCCGGCGCGACCGTTGCGGCGCGTCGGCTGATCGCCGCGGTCCGCAGCGATCGGCTATTGGGGAGTTCGGGCGATCTGCCGCAGCCGCAGCGTACCGCGATCGATCTGGCGTTGCGTGTCGCGGTCGAAACCGATTCGCCGCAACTCGCGCTCGAGGCGATGGTGATCCTCGCCGGATCGAAGATCGCGCAGGCAAACCATCTGGTCGCGGAGCGGATCAGCGCGGCCGATCCCGTGCTCGCCACGCGTGTGCGCGCCGAACAGGACGCGGCGAAGACGTTCCAGACCGCGGACGGTGCTTTGCTCCAGGCGCTCGGCAACGGCGAAGGGGTAGCGGCGGCCCGTGCCACGCGCGACAGCAGCGCCCGCACGCTTGATGCTTTGCGGGCGGCGCTCGCACGCGATTACCCGGCATGGAGCGAGGTATCAGGCCTCGCCGATCCGGATATCGCCGCGCTGCAGCGTGACCTGCCTGCTGACGAGGCACTGCTGGCCGCCGTGCCCGCGTTCGACGGCGTGTACACGCTGCTGGTCACGCGCGACGTCGCGCAGGTGCGGCGTACCACGGCAAGCCGGCGTGCGATCGTCGATCTGGCGGGGCGGTTGCGGACCTCGCTCATCGCCGGCACGCCGGATACTGAGGCTGCGTATGCGCTCTATGCGCAGTTCCTTCCCGAGACCGCCGCGCTCGCCCGAATCCGCTCGCTGCGTATCGTGCCGGCCGGCCCGCTCGCCTCCTTGCCTTTCGCTGCGTTGCTGACGCGGCCCGTCGTTCGACTCGACCGGCCTTCGCCATGGCTGATTCGCCGCTATGCGCTCAGTGTCGCCACCGGGTTCGCGCCCGAAACCGCGCTTGGGGAGCGGCAAGCGCTGCCCGATCGCTTTCTGGGCGTAGGCGCGCCGTCGGGCTTCGGCGGCGCGCCCGCGTCCGAACCGGCCAGGCTGGCGGCGGCAAGCAGCTATTTCCGCGGCAGCGCGATCGACGCCAGCGCGATTGCCGCGCTGCCTCCGTTGCCCGGCACGCGCGCCGAACTTGATGCGATCGCGCGCGACTTCGGCTCTGATCGCGCGCGTCTTCTGCTCGGCGATGCGGCGAACGAATCCGATCTGCGAGCAATGGACCTCACCCCTTACGGTACCATCGTGTTCGCCACCCACGCGCTGGTCGGCGGTGAAATGGAAGGCGTGGCCGAGCCCGGGCTGGTTCTCGCACGGCCGCATGGTGGCGAGCCGGACGACGGCGTGCTGACCGCTTCGGAAGTCGCGACGCTGAAGCTGGACGCCGACTGGGTGATCCTGTCCGCCTGCAACACCGCCGCCGGGGACGGCGTCTCCGACACCGCCTATTCAGGGCTAGCCCAGGCGTTCCGCTTCGCCGGCGCGCGGACGCTGATGCTGTCGCATTGGCCGGTGCGCGACGATGCGGCGGCGTTCGTCACAGTGAGGACAATTGCCAACGCCAGACGCGGCATGCGGCGCGACGTCGCACTGCAGCAGGCGATGCTCGCGCTGATCGATTCGAAAGCGATTCCCGACGCGACCAACCCCTATATCTGGGCGCCGTACATCCTCGTCGGCACGCAATAACGGCTCAGCGCGGCGCCAGGCCCGAGCGCAGGAAATCGGCGATGACGTCGGCTACGTCGGCCGGCGTGCGATCCTCGTTCCACACGCCGTAGCGCAGGCCAAGGAACACATTCATCCCCATCATCGCCCAGGCATGCACATCGCTGACGTCGGCGCGAATCTCGCCACGATCGGCGGCGGCGCCGAGGCGTGCGGCGATGCGATCGGCGGTGGTCGCATAATGCGCGCGAAAGCTCTCCGGATCGACGAACTCGGCTTCGTCGATGATGCGGTAGATTTCCTTGTGGCCGCGCACGAAGTGGAGGAATTCGAGCAGCCCGACGCGCTCGGCGGCGATCTGGTCGGGCGCGGCACGGATGCTCGGCGCGACGTGATCGCGCACCTGCTCGGACATGTCGCGAACGAGCGCGCGGAACACCGCGTCCTTCGAATCGAAATAGGTGTAGAAACTGCCCAGTGCGACGCCGGCGCGGCGCGTGATCCCGCTGATCGACGCTTCGTGGAAGCCGCGCTCGCCGAACTCGATCGCCGCGGCGTCGAGGATCGCGCGCAGCGTCTTGCGCCCGCGTTCGGTGCGCGGCGCCTTGCCCGCGCTGGCAGCCGATTCGCGCGCGGGCGTTGCCGTGATGTCACGCTCCGGAACCATTTTTCGCCACCCCCTCGCTTTCCCAAGTTGAAACATGGTTCAGGTTTCAGTATAGGCTTTCCCGACGGCGCACAAGCCGGGCGGGATCACCCGTCGCGACGCGCCACCGCCAAGGGGAGGATTAGCATGTCTCGCATCATTTCCGCGCGCGCTTTGCTGTCGGTCGGCACTGCGCTCGCCGCATTCGCCGCGGTGCCCGCCGCCGCGCAGGACGCTGCCGGCGCGCAGCCCGCGACCAGCGATACGCAGGCGCAGAGCGACGAGGCGGCTGCATCGGGCAGCGCCGATATCGTCGTCACCGCGCGGCGGCGCGACGAGCGCCTGCTCAACACGCCGATCGCGGTCACCGCCTTCTCCAGCCAGCAGCTCGAAAAGCAGGGCGCGACCGATCTCGGCGATCTCGAACGCACGACGCCCAACATCACGCTCACGCCCTCGCGCGGCACCAATTCGACGATCACCGCGTTCATCCGCGGCGTCGGTCAGCAGGATCCTGTGCCCGGATTCGAATCGGGCGTCGGCCTTTACATCGACGATGTCTATCTCAATCGCCCGCAAGCCTCCTTGCTCGATATCTACGACGTCAGCCGCATCGAGATCCTGCGCGGACCGCAGGGCACGCTCTATGGCCGCAACACGATCGGCGGCGCGATCAAATATGTGACGGCGCAGCTGCCCGATGTGCCGCAGGTCAAGGTCAAGGCGACCTATGGCAGCTATAACGAGGCCGACGGGGTCATCAGCGCCAGCGTGCCGATCAGCGACATGGTCCGCCTCGGCGTGGCCGGCGCCCGCCTCAGCCACGACGGTTTCGGCCGGAACGTGAATCTGGGGATCGACAATTACAACAAGAATATCTGGGCGGCCCGCGGCACGCTGGAGATCGGCCGTTCCGGCAGCGACAATTTCATTCGCGTCACCGGCGATTACACCCACGACAAGTCGAACCCGCGCAACGGCCACCGCATCTTCCCGGACTTCGTGACCGGCGAGGCACCGCTTCCCGGCCTTTACGACACCGAGGCGGGACTCAACAATCCGAAGGAGGACGTGCAGGCCGGCGGCCTCGCGATGACCGCGCAGGTCGCGCTGTCCGATCATCTCAAGCTCAAGAGCGTGAGCGCATGGCGCCAGGACCGCTCGTTCACACCGATCGACTTCGACAGCGGACCGACCGCCGACGTCGACGTGCCCGCGGTCTATCGCAACGAGCAGATCAGCCAGGAATTCCAGCTGCTCTATTCGAGCGAGAAGCTGAACGGCATCTTCGGCTATTATTATCTCGATGCCGATGCCTCGACCGCATTCGACGTGCTGTTGTTCGACACGGGGGCCGCGATACCGCCGCCGGGGGGTCCACTGCCCGGGCTCAACGCCTATACCTCGGGCGACGTGCGCACCAACACCTCGTCCTTCTACGGCGACTTCACCTATAATTTCACCGATCGGCTGAGCCTCGAGCTCGGCGGCCGTTATACCTGGGACGAGCGCAAGTCGCATATCGTCAAGCAGACCAAGCTCGGCGGCACCTCGCCCGAGTTCGGCGGCACCGCGATCCCGATCGTCACCGACACCGATTTCCGGGGCCGCGCGCTGTTCCGCCGCTTCACGCCGCGCGTCTCGTTGAATTTCCAGGCGAATCCGGACAATCTGTTCTACGCGAGCTATTCGCAGGGCTTCAAGGGCGGCGGCTTCGATCCGCGCGGCAGCGCGGTCGCCGCGCCCGACACCAACCATGACGGCGTGCACGAATATCAGGAGGTTTATGATTTCCTGCTGTTCCGCCCGGAAAGCGTCAACAGCTATGAGATCGGCTGGAAGGCCGCGTTGCTCGACCGTCGCCTGACCTTCGCGCTCGACGGCTTCTATGCCGATTACAAGGACGTGCAGATTCCCGGCTCGACCGGCTACGATACCAATGGCGACGGCATCAACGATACCTTCATCGGCATCACCACCAATGCCGCCAAGGCGACCATGAAAGGCATCGAGTTCGAGGGCAATGCCGTGCTGGCGCGCGATTTCGCCGGACCGGGATCGCGCATCAACCTCGCCGCGACCGCCGGCTATATCGATGCCAGGTTCGACAAGTTCATCGATGCCTTCGGCCACGATGTCGCCAAGACGCAGGTGTTCCAGAACACGCCGAAATGGACGCTCTCGGGCACGCTGGGCGCGAGCCTGCCGATGGGCGCCGATCGGCTCGACATGTCGACCACGGTCTCGTACCGCAGCAAGACCTACCAGTTCCAGTCGGCGATCCCGTGGCTCGACCAGCCGGGCTTCGCGCTGTGGGACGCCAACCTTACCTACAGCTTTAGCGATGACCGCTATTCGATCGGCGTGCACGCCAAGAACATCCTCAACAAGCACTACATTATCGCCGGCTACAATTACGTCGCGCAGAACCCGAACGGCAGCTATTCGTCGACGCTCGGCCTGCACGGCGTGGCGGATGCCTTCTATGGCAACCCGCGGCAGATTTTTGCGACATTCTCCGCAAAGTTCTGATATACCGCGCTACTATCCGGATTTCGGATAAAAGGGGGACGGGAGCCGGGGGTTTGCCGACAGGCGGATGCCCGGCTCTTTTCTTGAGCGGGAGGGAAGCGGCATGAGGCGCATGACCGAGCGGCCCGGCTATCCACGGCTCGTGCTGGCGATGTTGCTGGTGGTCTATACCTTCAACTGGATCGACCGGCAGATCCTGAGCATCCTCGCCGTCCCGATCCAGCAGGACCTCCATCTCGACGATGCGCAATTCGGCGCGATCGGCGGCACCGCCTTCGCCTTGCTCTATTCGGTCCTCGGCGTGCCGCTGGCGCTGCTTGCCGATCGCTATGGCAAGACGCGCGTGATCGCCGCTGCGCTGGTCGTGTGGAGCGCCTTTACCGCCTTGTGCGGGATGGCCGCGAATTTCCGCCAATTGTTCCTGTTCCGGCTCGGCGTGGGCGTCGGCGAGGCGGGCGGCGTCGCGCCGTCTTATGCGCTGATCGCCGATTATTTCCCGCTCGAGCGGCGTGCGCGGGCGCTGGCGATCTATTCGATGGGCATCCCGATCGGGCTGGCCTGCGGAGTGCTGCTCGGCGCCTATATCGCGGCTTTGGTGGACTGGCGGGTGGCCTTCCTCGTGGTCGGGGCCGGCGGGATCGTGCTGGCGCCGGTGTTCCTGTGGCTGGTGCGCGATCGCCCGCGCCCGGCGCCCGATCCGGCAGCGGTGCGCGCGCCGCTGCTCGCGGTCTTCCCGATCCTCGCGCGCAAGCCCGCTTTCTGGCTGATGGCGTTCGGTGCGGGGTGCAGCTCGCTCGCGGGCTATGGCCTGGCGCTGTGGATCCCCAAGATCATCGCGATCCAGTTCCACTGGACCGCCCGGCTCGATGCGATCAAGGTCGGGCAGTTCATGGGCTCTCTGCTGCTCATCGGCGGCGCGACCGGCGTGTTCCTGGGCGGCGTGCTCGCCGACAAGCTCGGGCGCGGCGATCGCGGCTGGTACGTCAAGCTGCCCGCCTTCGCCTGGCTGATCACCGCGCCCACCTTCGTGCTCGGGCTGGTGAGCCCGTCGCCCGCGCTCGCCTGGGCCTGCCTGCTCATCCCCAACGCGCTCAACATCCTGTGGCTGGGGCCGATCACCACCGCGGTGCAGCGCCTCGCGCCGTCGCACATGCGCGCCAGCGCGTCGGGTGCGTTCCTGCTCATCAACAACCTGATCGGGCTGGGCATCGGGCCGTGGCTGATGGGGGCGACTTCGGTCGCGCTGAAGGCGCGCTATGGCGACGATTCGCTGCGCTATGCCGCGATCATCGGCGTCGGCTTCTATCTGATCGCCGCCGTGCTCGGGCTGCTCGCGGTCAGGCCGCTCCGGCGCGGCTGGGTCGACGAACCCGGCGCCTGAGCGAAAAACGGCTGGCCGCGCGGCGGCGAGGCCGTATGGATACGGCATGACCGAGCGGCTCACAGCGACGATCGACGGCGCGACCTTCCGCCATGTGCTGGGCCACTACCCCACCGGCGTGTGCGTGGTGACGGCGATCGAGCCGAGCGGCGCGCCGGTCGGCATGGCGGTGGGCTCGTTCACCTCGGTCTCGCTCGCTCCGCCGCTCGTCGCGTTCCTGCCCGACAAGGCCTCCGCGACCTGGCAACGCATCGCGGGCGCGGGCAAGTTCTGCGTCAACGTGCTGGCGAGCGACCAGGAACGGATCTGCCGCCAGTTCGCCGCGCGCGGCATCGACAAGTTCGCCGGCGTCTCGCACCGCCTGTCGGCCAATGGCTCGCCCGTGCTCGACGGCGTGCTCGCCTGGATCGACTGCACGCTCCACGCGGTGCACGAGGCGGGCGATCATTTCATCGTGATCGGCGACGTGATCGAGCTCGACATTGCCCGCGCCGGCCAGCCTTTGCTGTTCTTCCGCGGCAAATACGGCGCCTTCGCGCCGCAAGAGTGAAGAAACGGATGTCCCTCAATGGGTATGTTCTCCCGCGAAAGCGGGAGTCCAGAGTCACCAGCGCAGCCCTTTGTGGCTCCTGGACCCCCGCTTTCGCGGGGGAACGGAAAACCTTGACCGCATAATCCAGCGCTACAGCACGAAGCGGCTGAGATCGGTGTTGCGCGCGATCGACGCCAATTGCTGGTCGACATAAGCCGCATCGATCGTCAGCGCCGTGCCGGCGCGGTCTTCGGCATCGAAGCTGACGTCCTCGAGCAGCTTCTCCATCACCGTCTGCAGCCGCCGCGCGCCGATATTCTCGATCTGGCCGTTCACCTCGGCGGCGATGCGCGCCACCGCGCGGATGCCGTCCTCGGTGAAATCCACGCTCACGCCCTCGGTCGCGATCAGCGCCTTGTATTGCTGCGGCAGGCTGGCCTTGGTGTCGGAGAGGATCGCGACGAAATCCTCTTCGGTCAGCCCCTTCAGCTCGACGCGGATCGGCAGGCGGCCCTGCAGCTCGGGTAGCAGATCGCTCGGCTTGGCGACATGGAACGCGCCGCTGGCGATGAACAGGATATGGTCGGTCTTCATCGGCCCGTATTTGGTCGAGACCGTCGTGCCCTCGATCAGCGGCAACAGATCGCGCTGCACGCCTTCGCGGCTGACCGATCCGCCGCGCACGTCGGAGACGGCGATCTTGTCGATTTCGTCGAGGAACACGATCCCGTTGGCCTCGGCATCGGCCAGCGCGATCCGGCTCACCACATCCTGATCGAGCCGTTTGTCGGCTTCCTCCTCGACGAGCTTCGCCCACGCGGCGGGCACGGTCAGCTTGCGGCGCTTCAAATTCTGCTGCCCGCCGAACGCCTTGCCC
>Ga0164241_10005178_pt1 | contig 12309 bp, 14 predicted proteins | sample OricomyardsoilBY_FD_108780 | JGI IMG/M metagenome (GOLD analysis project Ga0164241, IMG submission 108780) | Backyard soil microbial communities from Emeryville, California, USA - Original compost - Back yard soil (BY) | ecosystem: Environmental > Terrestrial > Soil > Unclassified | place: USA...
AGAGGCCATCCCGGCGAACCGGGATGGCCTCTGACCAGGTGTTTCGGTGGAGCTGAGGGGACTCGAACCCCTGACCCCCTGCATGCCATGCAGGTGCGCTACCAGCTGCGCCACAGCCCCGAAGGTTGTCCCGCCCGACGTTCCCGTCCAGCGGAGCGTCGCCAGTCTAGGCGGAACCGGGACCGGAAATCCAATCCGCGTCGTCGCCCAGGTCGGCGGGCCCGGAGTTCCACTCGTCGAGCGGATAGTCGGGTCCTGCGTTGTGGGTGACGAGCCGCCAGTCGGGGGTGGCGCCGCCCGTCGCGCGGCTGAGCTGGGACCAGTGCACGTTGTTCAGGCCGGCGATCCCCCGCCAGTACGAGGCGTCCTGGCCGAGCAGCTCGGCGATCGCGAGCGAGATGGCGGCGCCGTGCGAGACGACGGCGAGCGTCTGGCCGGCGTCGAGCTCCTCGGCGTAGCCACGGATCGCCTCGACCATGCGGTCCGCTACGACCGCCTTGGTCTCGGCGCCGATCCCGACGGGCTCGTCGCCCCGTCGCCAGGCCGCGTACTGCTCGGGCCAGCCGTCGACGAGCTCGCTCTGGGTGAGGCCCTCCCACTGCCCGAAGCCGCGCTCGCGCAGCCGGGGGTCGAGCACGACCTGCGCGCCCGCAGCGTCGGCGTACGCGTGCGCCGTCTGCGCGGCGCGCTTCAGGTCGGACGCCACGACGACGTCGGCCTGGTGCCGGCGGAACAGCGTCTGTGCGCCGCGGCGCGCCTGCCAGCGCCCGACGTCGTCGAGCGCGACGTCCGCATGGCCCTGGAGGCGCCCGGTGGCGTTCCACTCGGTGCGACCGTGCCGGACGAGGACGAGGGTGCGGGCGCTCACCGGCGGGTCACTCCGCGTCGGCACCCGCGACGACGTCCGCGGGGAGCTCGATCACGGGGCAGTCCTTCCACAGCCGCTCGAGCGCGTAGTACACGCGGTCCTCGGCATGCTGCACGTGCACGACGATGTCCCCGAAGTCGATGAGGACCCAGCGTCCCTCCCCCTTGCCCTCGCGGCGCAGCGGCTTGGCGTCGAGCTTGTGGAGCGCCTCCTCGACGGCGTCGACGATGGCCCCGACCTGTCGTTCGTTCGTCCCCGACGCGATGAGGAACACGTCGGTGAGGACGAGCTGCTCGCTCACGTCGAGGGCGATGATCTCCTCGGCCTTGAGGTCGGCGGCGGCGCGGGCGGCGGCCACCGCGAGCTCGACGGCTCGTGCGGATGCGGTCACAGGGTTCCTTCGGTGTCATGGTGCGAGGGGGCGTGCAGGACGGAGAGGGCGGGCGCGCTTCCCGTGGTGGTCGAGGGCGAGGACGCGCCGATGAGCTGCCAGATCAGCAGGCCGAGCACGAACGCGACGGCCACGAGGATGAGGTAGTGCAGCCACGTGTACGCGTGGCGGGGCTCCTCGATCTCGTCGTCGTCCGCGTAGCCGTCGGCGTCCTCTGCGTACGCGGAGGACGCACCGGGGACGGGGGCCGGTCCGCCGCTCGTGGGGGCGAACGCCATCGCGGACGCCTGCTGCTCGACGCCGGTCTCGCCCCAAGGCGCGACGACGGTGGCCGACGGGTCCTCGCCGTACCCGGTCGCAGCCGGGTCCGGGGCGCCGACTGCTCCAGGCACGGTGGCGGCGAACGACGGCGGGACAGCCTCGGCCGCGACGCCCGCCCAGGGCAGTCCCGCCGCGGGTGGGGCCGCGGCCGGCGGTGCCGCGGGCTGCGGCGTCGCCGGGCGAACCGGTGCGGCTCCGGTGGTCGACGCCCACGGTGCGGCGGCGGGCGCTCCGCCCGTCGGGCCGAAGCCAGGAGCGGAGGCGGGGGCGGCGGGAGCCGGAGCGCCGCTCGTCGGCCCGAAGCCGGGGGCGGCGGGAGCCGGAGCGCCGCTCGTCGGCCCGAACCCCACGGCCGGGGCGGACGACGCCGCGGGACGCATGGACGTCCGGGTCGGGGCTGCAGCCGGTGGCGCGGGAGCGGGCGCCGGTCCGGCGTTCGCGGGACCGACGGGCTGCACCGGCATGAGACGACCGGTCGCGTCCACGGCCCGCGTGCTGGCCACGCCGGCGGGCGGGCGCACGACGGGCGCCGGCTGGCCGCTGTCGCGCAGCGACCGACGGGCGGGCGGGGTCGCGGGCGCGGGAGGCGGGGAGCCGGCGGCCGGTCCCCACGGGGCGCTCACGCCGGGCGCCTGGTACCCGCCTCCGGGAGGCGGGTAGGACGCGGACGGAGGGCTCGCCACGGGTGGCGGGCCGGCCGGCGCGGGGGGCACGACCGGTCGCACAGCCGGCGCCGGGCGCGCAGCCGGTGCCGGGCGTGCAGGCGGTGCGGCCTGCTGCGCCGCGCGTTCGCGCGCCAGCCGCTCCAGCGTGGCGCGACGCTCCGCGGCGCGCTGCTGCTCCTCACGGGCCGCCGCGAGCGCCTGCTCGCGCTCGCGCACCTCACGGCGCGTCAGGGGCGCGCCGCCTCCGGGGATGGATCCACCTTGATCGCTCATGCCGCAGGACCTTCGTACAGACCGTATTTGTTGATGTACTGGACGACGCCGTCGGGCACCAGGTACCAGACGGGCAGACCGGACGCGGCACGCTGCCGCACTCCGGTCGACGAGATGGCGAGCGCGGGGACCTCGAGCATGGTCACCCGGTCGGGCGGGAGGCCCTCGAGCGACAGCTGGTGCCCGGGCCGGGTCACGGCCACGAAGTGGGCGAGCTCGAAGAGCTGGTCGACGTCCTTCCAGCGCAGGATCTGCTCGATGGCGTCGGCGCCCGTGATGAAGTAGAGCTCGGCGGCCGGCCGCTGGGCCTTGAGGTCGCGCAGCGTGTCGATCGTGTAGGTCAGCCCGCCGCGGTCGACGTCGACGCGGCTCACGGTGAACCGCGGGTTCGACGCGGTCGCGACGACCGTCATCAGGTAGCGGTGCTCCGCGGCGGTGACACGCTCGTGCTGCTTGAAGGTCGGCTGTCCCGTCGGGACGAACACGACCTCGTCGAGCAGCAGCCGGGCGGCGACCTCGCTGGCCGCGACGAGGTGCCCGTGGTGGATGGGGTCGAACGTCCCGCCCATGACGCCGAGGCGCACGGGGGCGTCGCTCATCGGTACCACGGGTGACAGGCCGGCAGGAACGTCCAAGAGCGCACTCGCACCCTGTGCCTTCAGTGCTCTCAGTGGCGGGTGCCGACGCTGCGGAACGCGAAGGTGATGGCCAGCAGCCCGACGAGCACCGCCAGGGCCGTGCCGCCGTAGACGTACGGGGAGACCGGGAGCTCGTTGACGACCTTCTCTGCGACCAGTACAGCTGCGGACACGAGTCCTCCTACGCTCTCGCGACGCCGCCGCGTCGCGCCTGACAGGTTGTCGTCCACCACCGGCGCGAGCACCGGGGACTGGCGGGCGGCACAAGTGTCTCACGTCCGCTGGGTCGAGTGACCCACTGGGACTGCGGCGGGATCAGGGGCGCACGTGACCGTCGCCGTGCACGACCCACTTGGTCGTCGTGAGCTCCGCGAGGCCCATCGGTCCACGCGCGTGGAGCTTCTGCGTGGAGATGCCGATCTCCGCTCCGAGCCCGAGCTGGCCGCCGTCCGTGAACCGTGTGGAGGCGTTCACCATGATGGCTGCGGAGTCGAGCTCGGCCACGAACCTCTCCGACGAGGGCAGGTCACGCGTGACGATCGCCTCGGTGTGCCCGGAGGTCCAGGTGCGGATGTGGTCGATGGCGGCGTCGAGGTCCGGCACGACACGCACCGCGATCTCCAGCGCGAGGTACTCGGTCGCCCAGTCCTCGTCGGTGGCCTGCAGCACGTCGACGCCCGCGGGCGCGAGGCGCGCCGTCTCCGCGTCGCCGTGCAGGACGACGCCCGCGCCCGCGAGCGCGGCCAGCGCCGCCGGGAGGAACGTGGGCGCGGCGTCGGCGTGGACGAGCAGCGTCTCGGCGGCGTTGCAGACCCCCACGCGCTGGGTCTTGGAGTTGAGCAGGATCTCGAGGGCCATCGCCTCGTCGGCACCGGCGTCGACGTAGACGTGGCAGTTGCCGACGCCCGTCTCGATCACGGGGACCGTCGACTCGCGCACGACGGTCTGGATGAGGTCGGCACCGCCCCGCGGGACCAGCACGTCGACGAGCCCGCGCGCGTGCATGAGCGCGACGCCGCCCGGCCGGCCGTGCTCGTCGACGGACTGGACCAGGTCCGCAGGGAGCCCCACGCCCTCGAGCGCCCGACCGAGGACCTGGACGATCACGCGGTTCGAGTCCGCGGCGGCCGAGCCTCCGCGCAGCACGACCGCGTTGCCGCTCTTGAGCGCGAGCCCCGCGGCGTCGACCGTCACGTTGGGCCGGGCCTCGTAGATCATCCCGACGACGCCCATGGGCACGCGCACCTGGCGCAGCCGGAGCCCGTTGGGCAAGGTCTGCCCGCGCACGACCTCGCCGACGGGGTCGGGCAGGCCGGCGAGCTCGCGCAGGGCGTCCGCGATGCCGACGATGCGCTCGGGCGTGAGGGCGAGCCGGTCGAGGAGCCCGTCGGGCAGGCCGTTCGCCCGGCCGCGGTCGAGGTCTCGCGCGTTGGCGGCGACGATCTCGTCGGTCGCCGCGACGAGCGCGTCGGCGAGCGCGTCGAGCGCTGCGTCCTTGGTCGCGCGGCTCGCCGTGGCGAGGGCGCGCGACGCGACCTTCGCCCGGCCGGCGACCGCGCGGACCGCCTCCTCGACGTCGCCCGCCGGCGCTCCCCCGGGCCCGGGGGCCGCGGTGGTGGTCGTGGCGGGAGCGGTGGCGTCGTGGGCGAGGGTCGACATGGTCCCAGCCTACGGGCGGGAGACGACGTCGGGGTACGCCGGTGTCAGCACGCGAGACACGTCAGGCGCGGGCGTAGCGCAGCAGCACGACCCCACCGTCGAAGGTCCGGGACTCGAGGGCGCGGAGCGCGGGGACGCGGTGCCCGTCGGGGAAGAGCCGCCGTCCGCGCCCCTGCACCACGGGGTAGACGAGGAGGCGGTACTCGTCGACGAGGTCGGCGGCGATCAGCGCGTGGCACAGCGTGATGCTGCCGGTCACGACGACGTCGAGCCCGTCCTGCTCCTTGAGCGCGCGGACCTGCTCGACGGGGTCCCCCGTGAGCACGGTCGTGTGCTCCCAGCCGGGATCGGTGAGCGTCGACGACACGACGTGCTTCGCGACCTGGTCGAGGTACCCGCCGATGCCGGTCGGGTCGTCGTCGAGGTGCCGCCAGTAGCCCCGGAAGTCCTCGAACGTCTGCCGACCGAGGACCAGCGCGTCGGACGTCTCGTCCTGGCGGCGCAGCTCGGCCAGCAGGTCCGCCTGGTCCGCCTGAGCGGTCGGCTCGAACCAGTCGTCGAGCATCTCGACGGCGCCGTCGAGGGTGAGGTTCTGGGTGATGACGAGCGAGCGCACGCTGCGCCTCCGGTCCGGTCGGGAGCTGTTGCCCGGGTAGACCGGCGCCGGCGCCGGGACTCATCGCCCCGGCGCCGCGGCCTTCAGGATGCGGCGCGCCGCCCGCGTACCAGGACGAGGTCGTCGCGGTGGACGAGCTCCCGGTCGTACCCCTCGCCGAGGTCGGCCCTCAGCTCGTGCGTGGAACGCCCGAGCAGCTGCGGGAGCTCGGTCGCGTCGAACGCCACGATCCCCCGGGCGACGACGCGTCCGTCCTCGGTGACGACCTCGACGACGTCGCCCGTGTCGAACTCCCCCTCGACGTGGACCACGCCCGCGAGGAGCAGCGACGCGCGGCCGCCCTGCACGGCACGCACCGCGCCGGCGTCGAGCACCAGGCGGCCCTGCGAGCGCGCCGCGTAGCCGATCCAGAGCCGCCGCCGGCTGGAGCGCTTGCCGAGGATCGCGAAGAAGGTCCCGACGTCCTCGCCCGCGAGCGCCGCGGCGACCTGGTCCGAGCGCGCGAGCACGACGGCGACCCCAGAGGCCGACGCGATCCGGGCGGCGTCGAGCTTGGTGATCATCCCGCCCGTCCCGACGGACGACCCGCGGCCCGTGACCTCGACGTCGTCCAGGTCGGCGGGCGAACGCACCTCACGGATCCGGCGGGCACCGGGCTGGCTCGGCGGCGCGTCGTAGAGCCCGTCGACGTCGGTCAGCAGGACCATCGCGTCCGCGCGCACGAGGTGGGACACGAGCGCTGCGAGCCGGTCGTTGTCGCCGAAGCGGATCTCGTGGGTCGCGACGGTGTCGTTCTCGTTGACGACCGGCACGATGCCGAGGTCGAGCAGCGTCTCGAGGGTGCGCTGCGCGTTGCGGTAGTGCCCGCGACGGACCGTGTCCTCGACGGTCAGGAGCACCTGGCCGACCCGGATCCCGTGGGCTCCGAACGCCTGCGTGTAGCGCTCGACGAGCAGTCCCTGCCCGACGCTCGCCGCGGCCTGGGCCGTGGCGAGGTCTTTAGGACGCCCGGACAGGCCGAGGGGCCCGACGCCGGCCGCGATCGCGCCGGACGTCACGAGGACGATCTGCGTGCCCTCGCCGTGGCGGGCTGCGAGCACGTCGACGAGCCGGTGCAGCGCGTCCACGTCGAGCAGCCCGTCGGCCCCGGTCAGGGACGACGAGCCGATCTTCACGACGACGCGTCGCGCCGCGGTGACGTCGGCCCGCGAGCCGGTTCCGACCGTCGCCGCGGCGGCGGACGTCATGCCTCGTCGTCCGCGGCGTCGTCGGGTCCGGCCGAGGCCGGCGCGTCGGCCGGCTCGGCCCAGTGCCCGGACTTCCGCTCGGTCCACAGCTCCTCGCGGGCTGCGGCCTTCGCGTCCATCCGCTGGTGGAACTCGGCGCGCTTCTCCTTGCGGGACGGGCGGAGGCGGTCGTCGAGCCGCAGGTCGGTCCCGCGCGGACCACCGAGCAGCTCGGAGCCGGTCAGGAGCGTGGGCTCCCAGTCGAAGACGACGGCGTTCTTCCTCGACCCGATGCGCACCTCGTCGCCGGCGACGGCACCGGTCTTGAAGAGCTTCTCCTCGACGCCGAGCCGCGCCAGCCGGTCTGCGAGGTAGCCGACCGCCTCGTCGTTGGAGAAGTCCGTCTGCCGCACCCACCGCTCCGGCTTGGCTCCGAGCACCTCGAAGTACACGCCGTCGGAGTCCTCGCGACGGGTCACGGTGAAGCCGGCCTCGTCCACCGCGCGGGGCCGCAGCACGATCCGGGCCGGCTCGAGCGCCGGAGCCTCGGCGCGCGCCCGGTCGACGATCTCCGCGAGCGCGAACGTCAGCGGTCGCAGGCCCTCGTGGCTCGCGGTCGAGATCTCGAACACGCGCAGGCCGCGCGCCTCGAGCTCGGGGCGGACGAGCTCGGCGAGCTCGCGCGCCTCGGGCACGTCGATCTTGTTGAGCACGACGACGCGCGCCCGCTGCATGAGCGGCACGCGGCCGCCCGCGACCCCCGCCTCCTCGTCCAGCTCGCCGGCGTACGCAGCGAGCTCGCTCTCGATGACGTCGAGGTCGCTGATCGGGTCACGGCCCGGCTCGAGCGTCGCGCAGTCGAGGACGTGGACGATCACGGCGCAGCGCTCGATGTGGCGCAGGAACTCCAGGCCGAGGCCCTTGCCCTCGCTCGCACCGGGGATCAGCCCGGGGACGTCGGCGACGGTGAACCGCGCCTCCCCCGCCTGCACGACGCCGAGGTTCGGCACGAGCGTGGTGAAGGGGTAGTCCGCGATCTTCGGGCGGGCCGCCGAGATCGAGGCCACGAGGCTCGACTTGCCTGCGCTGGGGTAGCCGACGAGCGCGACGTCGGCGATGGTCTTCAGCTCGAGCACGACGTCCCGCTCGTCGCCCGGCTCGCCCAGCAGGGCGAAGCCCGGCGCCTTGCGCCGCTGGCTCGCGAGCGCCGCGTTGCCGAGCCCGCCACGACCGCCCTCGGCGACGACGAACTCCGCGCCCGCGCCGACGAGGTCCGCGAGGACCTCACCGTCCTCGGAGGTGACGACCGTGCCGTCGGGGACGCCGAGCACGAGGTCGCCGCCGTTCGAGCCCGCACGGTGGTCGCCCATCCCCTGCGTCCCCGACGGCGCGTGCCGGTGAGGCCCGTGGTGGTACTCGAGCAGGGTGGTGGTCTGCGGGTCGACGCGCAGGATCACCGAACCGCCGTTGCCGCCGTTCCCGCCGTCGGGGCCCGCGAGCGGCTTGAACTTCTCCCGGTGGATCGAGGCGCAGCCGTTGCCCCCGTCACCGCCGTGCGCGTGCAGCACCACACGATCGACGAACGTCGCCATGGGGAGATCCTCTCGGTGGGGTGCGGTGTGCGCGAGGCGTCGGCCTGGCCCGCGTGAGCGTGGGACGGATGGAAAGACTCGAGGGACGCACCGCCGAAACGGTGCGTCCCTCGGGTGGAGTCGGCTCTCGGCCCGGTCAGACCTCGGCCGGGACGATGTCGATGACCTTGCGGTCGCGGCGCATGCCGAACTGGACGGCGCCCGCGGTCAGCGCGAACAGCGTGTCGTCGCCGCCACGGCCGACGTTGTTGCCGGGGTGGAAGTGCGTGCCGCGCTGGCGCACGATGATCTCGCCCGCCTTGACCTGCTCGCCGCCGAAGCGCTTGACGCCGAGGCGCTGCGCGTTGGAGTCACGACCGTTGCGCGAGGAGCTCGCGCCCTTCTTGTGTGCCATGTCTGATGACCTGCTCTCGTGCCGGGAAAGCTTGGGGGGAGGAAGTGCTGGAGGTCGGCGCCCGCCGCGGTGCGACGGGGGCGACTCACTTGATGCCGGTGACCTTCAGGCGGGTCAGCTGCTGACGGTGACCCTGGCGGCGGCGGTAACCGGTCTTGTTCTTGTACCGGAGGATCGCGATCTTCGGACCCTTCTCGTCCCGCACGACCTCGGCGGTGACCTTGACCTTCGCGAGCTTCGCCGCGTCGGTGGTGATCTTCTCCCCGTCGACGAGCAGGAGCGCGGGAAGGTCGACCGAGTCGCCGACTCCTGCGGACAGGCGGTCCACGACCACGACGTCGCCGACCGCGACCTTCTCCTGGCGGCCGCCAGCCTTCACGATCGCGTACACCACGTTGCTGCTCATCTCTACTCGTCTGGGCGTGCTCGTCATGGTCGATCGTCTTGGGAACTGCGTCACGCCGCGGCGTGCGAGTGCGGCCGGACCATGGGCACACGGGACCAGCGCGCATGACACGCGCCGACGTTCAAGAGTACGGGTCGGGCCACGCCCTGGTCAAACCGCCTCAGCAGCGCCGCCGAGCCCGGGGCCGGACCGATCACTCGAGCACGAACGAGACCTCGAGGATCACCTGCCAGGCCACGATACGGCCGTCCTCGACCTTGACCTTCTGCTCCTTGACCCACGCGCCGGACACGTTGCGCAGGGTCTGCGTCGCCCGTTCGACGCCGGTCCTCACCGCGTCGTCGAAGCTCGTGTCGGAACGTGCCGAGATGTGCGTGATGCGTGCCACCGTCGCGCTCATGGCAACCTCCCCGTCGGTTCCACCCAGCCTCTCCCCGGCACCACGCGGGCGCACGTCGGGGCGGGCTACGGTCGAGGAGTGAGCTTCCGCCCGGCGCCCCGTCGGACCCGGCCCGTCGGGGCCGGGCCGCACGACGACGCCGTGACCCAGGCACTGGCGGCGGTGCCGCGCCGCGACTTCCTTCCGGCGCCGGTCCGCTCCCGGGCCGACGACGACGTCGCCCTCCCGCTGGGCTACGGACAGACCGGTTCGCAGCCCACGACCGTCGCCGCCATGCTGCGACTCCTCGAGGTCGGCCCGGGCCAGCACGTCCTCGACGTCGGCTCCGGCTCCGGGTGGACGACGGCGCTGCTCGCCCACCTCGTCGGGCCCACCGGCGAGGTCCTGGGGCTCGAGCTGGTCCCGGAGCTCGTCGTCCTCGGGCGGGACCACCTCGAGGCGCGCCGTGCGCCGTGGGCGCGCATCGAGCCCGCCGACCCCGACCGCCTCGGGCGCGCCCGGCCCGGCGGGTGGGACCGGATCCTCGTCTCGGCGTCGCCGCGGCGGCTGCCCGGCGCCCTCGTCCGCCAGCTCGCGCCCAGCGGGCGGCTCGTGGTGCCCGTCCGGACGACCATGGTGCTCGTCACCGTCGGCGACGACGGCCGCGCTCTGGTCAGCGAGCACGGCGCGTACTCGTTCGTCCCCCTCCACGGCCCGCTCGACTGACGAGAGGGCTCACCGCCCCACGGTCACGGTCCAGCGCGTCGTCGAGCCCGCCACGTCGCCGTCGCCCGGGTACGTGACCGTCAGGTCGTGCGTCCCGCGGGCGAGCGCGCCCGCCGGGAGGACGAGCGTCGCACGACCCACGCCCGGCACGTCGTCGTCCGCCCGCACCGTGCCCTTCGCGAGGACCGAGCCGCCCTCGGCGACACGGACCCGGCCGGACGGCGTCACCCCCGAGGCGAAGACGAGCACGTCGAGCCGGACCTGAGCGTGCGCCGCGACCTGCTGCGGACCGCCCGCGACCGTGACGACCGACGCCGCCTTGCCGACCGTGATGGTGTAGCGCGCCCGGACGGGTGTCCCTACCCCGTTCCGCACCGTGACCGTGACGTCGTTGCGGCCCGCTGTGGTCGGCGTGCCGGTGACCTTGCCCGTCGCCCGGTCGAGGCTCAGGCCCGCGGGCAACCCACCGGCGGTGACCGCGAAGGTGGGCGCCGGGTAGCCCGCGGCACGGAACCGGAACGCGTAGGCGCTCCCCACGACCCCGGGCCGCGGCACGCCGGACCTGATCGACGGCGCGCGCAGCACCCGCAGCCGGACGGACCGGTCGTCGTGGCCGACGGCGCTGGCTGCCCGGACCGTGAACGCGAACGCGCCGCTCGCGGTCGGGGTCCCCGAGACGACGCCCGTCGTCGGGTCGAGCGCGAGCCCGGCCGGGAGCGCGCCTCGCGCGAGCCTGAACCGCGGCGCAGGGAACCCGGTCGCAGCGAACGTGGCGGTCCACGCCTTGCCGACGCGTGCGTCGTCGGACGCGGCTGAGGTCAGCCGCGGCGCGCTGGCCGCCGTGAGCTCGTCCAGCGGGATCGACCGCGCGATCGCCGTCTGGCCCGCGATGTTGGCGTGGACGCCGTCGCCGTTGTCGAAGGCCGGGTTGATGGAGTCCGGGTTCGCCGGGTCCTTGAGCACCGCGTCGAAGTCCACGACGCCGTCGCACGTGCCCGAGCAGTTGCCGCCCGCGCGGACGAACGCGTTGACCGTCGCGCGGTAGGCGTTCTGGGTGTCGGTGTAGCCCGGGCGCGGCGTGATCGGCGTGACGAACACCTTGATCCCCGCGGCGTGGAGCCGGGAGAACGTCTCGTGGTAGGCGGCAAGGATCGTGTCGGCGCTACAGCCGTCGGCGAGGTCGTTCGTGCCGTAGTAGTAGATGACGGCCGCCACCCCGTGCAGCGCGAGCACGTCGCGGTCGAGGCGTGAGACGCCGTCGATGCCGCCGGCCTGGCACGCGGCCGACGCGGTGGTCCCGGAGATCCCCTCGTTGACGACGGCGAGCTGCTGGTCCGCCGGGAGCTCGTCGACGACCCGCTGAGCGAGCGTGTCCGTCCAGCGCTGGTACGGGTCGCGCTTGGGGCAGCCGGCGCCGCAGTTGTCGCCCCCGACGCCGTCGACGACCGAGCTGCCGTACGCCACCACCGTCCCGGCCAGCGCCGGGCTCTCGACGTCCACCGCGCTGACCAGGTACGTCCAGCCGTGCGTGTCGGGGAAGCCGGTACCCGACGTGTCGGCCGTCGTGTCGCCGCCGCCCTCCGTCGAGAAGTAGTTCGTGCGTCCCGCCAGGTCGTGGAGCACCAGAACGCTGGCGGCCTTGAAGTAGAAGCTGACGTCGAGGTCGTCCTGGGCGGCCGTAGCCAGGTCGATCGGATCGCTCCACACCTGCCCGCCCGCCGGGATCGTCACCGTGCCGGCTCCCTCGAAGGTGACGGTGCGCAGCGTGCCGGGGCGGACCGTGGCACCGCCCGCGCTCAGCCCCACCGTCGTCGTGTCGACGGTCAGCGGCTTCGTGCCGAACTGGTTCTGCAACCTGATGCGCACGGACGGCCCACCCTGGGTGAGACGCGTGAGGATCCGCACCGAGCGGTTCGTGAACGTGTCCGCGCTCAGGCCCGAGACCCGCTGCTGCGACTGCGTCCAGGACGTGCGCCACCCGCCGTCGGCCGTGACGTTCGTCGCCGCGACCGGCGGCACCGGGGACGCCGCGTCCGCCGTCGCGACCGTCGTCGCACCCACCGCGCCGCCGACGCCCGTGAGCGCGGCCGCAGTACCCAGCGCCACCAGAGCGCGTCCGAACCGTCGAAACCTCATCGTTCCACCCCTCGTCCGC
>Ga0164241_10005179_pt1 | contig 12309 bp, 4 predicted proteins | sample OricomyardsoilBY_FD_108780 | JGI IMG/M metagenome (GOLD analysis project Ga0164241, IMG submission 108780) | Backyard soil microbial communities from Emeryville, California, USA - Original compost - Back yard soil (BY) | ecosystem: Environmental > Terrestrial > Soil > Unclassified | place: USA...
CGCGGAGTCGTTCTCGATCACCTGTATGTCGCCGATCCTGCGCGCGACTTGCGCGGCCCTGCGACACCGGCGCCCGGCGATGAAGCGCCGCCGCCTTCGCCGCTCGGCGAATTGCGCGAAGCGCTCGCGGCCGCGTTGGCGAATCCTCCCGCGGCGCCGGCGTATCCCGGCCTCGATACAAAACCCGTCGTGCTGCACGTGCTGCACGGTTGGGGTGGCGGCGCCGAGCGCTTCGTGCGCGACATCGCCGCCGTCGACCGCGAACGCCATCACCTCGTCTTCATGGCGCGCGGCAATTTCGATCGCCGCCGCTACGGCGAAGTGCTGGAACTGCGCGACGCCACGCTCGGCCTGCCGCCCTGGCGCAGCGCAGTTTTGCCCGACGCCGTCGCCAGCACCGCGCCCGCGCATCGCGGCTATCGCGAATTCCTCGACGGCGTGCTGCGCGATTTCAACGTGGACGCCGTGGTCGTGTCGTCGCTGATCGGCCACAGCCTGGACGCGCTGCGCACCGGTTTGCCGACAACTTATTTCATCCACGATTTCTATCCGCTGTGGCCGCTGCTGCACCGCAACCTGGACGATGCCGCCGTCACGTTCGATGCCGCGCAATTGCGCGCCGATCTCGCCAAAGCGGATTCCGGTTTCGAGTTCGCCGAGCGCGATCCGGACTGGTGGCTGACCTTGCGCGAGCGCCTGGCCGATGCGGCGCTTGCCGCGCAGGCGACGCTGATCGCACCAAGCCGTTCGGCGATGGAAATTTTCCTGAAACTGCAACCGCGCCTGGCAGTGCTGCCGCAGCATGTGATTGCGCACGGCATCGCACCGTGGCCGGATGCGACCGACCTGCCGTTGCCGGCGCCGCCGACGCGCGAAAAACTGCGCCTGATGATTCTTGGTCGCGTGCGCCGCGGCAAGGCTTCGCATCTGCTGCGCAAGCTGCTGCCGCGCCTGCACGATGCCGAATTATTCCTGATCGGCGCCGGACCCGAAGCGCGCGAGTTCTTCGGGCGGCGCGATGTCCACATCCTGCTCAACTACAAGGCCGCGGAACTGCCGGCGCTGCTCGCGCGCGTCGCGCCGGCCTGCGCATTGATCCTTCCGGATTTCGCCGAGACCTTCAGCTACACGTTGTCGGAGCTGCGCAGCTTCGGCATCCCCGTGCTCGCCACGCGCCTGGGTGCACTTGCCGAACGCATCACCGACGGCGTCGACGGATTCCTCGTGGCGCCGGATGCTCGCGCCATCGCTGCGGCGATCGACGCGCTACGCGAAAATCCGGCCCGCCTCGCACGCGTGCGCGACACGCTGGCGCGACAGCCGCCGCGCACGCTGGCCGACATGACCGCGGATTATCGCGACCGGCTGCCGCTCGCGCCACGGTCGAGGACGCCGAACCGGCTCGTCGATGCTGGACACGATCGCGTCGCCGCGCAACAGCGCGCGGGACTGCTCGGCCAAGCTCGACGTGAAATCGACACGCTCGAACACAAGGTCGCGGACAATCAGCGCGAACTCGAACATCGCGCGGAGTGGGCGTTCGGACTCGATGCGCAGCTCAAGCGCAGCGGCGCCGCGTTGCGCAAGCTGCACGGCGAGTTTGACGAACGCAGCGCTTGGGCGCTGCAACTCGACGCCCGACTGCAAGCGGCCGGCCGCGAACGCGACGAGCTGCGCGACGAACGCCAGCGCATCCTGCGCAGCCTCTCCTGGCGCATCACGAAACCGTTGCGCTACGCAATGCGCAAGCTGCGCGGGTTGCGCGTGCGTCTTGGATTTGCTGCAAGCCGGCTGCGCGCAATTTTGCATCGCACGCGCGGCAGCCTCGCCAGCCGCGGCGTGGCCGGAACGCTGCGCCGCGCCGCAGACGAATTCCGCCGCGGCACGACGACGCCGAACGCACGCCTCGTGGCCGCGCCGACCGGCGATTTCAGTCCGTTCGCCGTGCCGGCAAGCGCAACGCCGCGCGTGTCGATCGTGACTCCCGTTTTCAACAAGATCGACTACACCGTGGCCTGCTTGCGCTCGCTGGCCGAACACGCAAGTGCGGTTCCGTTCGAAGTGATCGTGGTGGATGATGCATCCAGCGACGCGACCGCCGAGCGCCTCGCGCAAATCGACGGCATTCGCGTCCTGCGCAATGCGCAGAACCTGGGCTTCGTGGGATCGTGCAACGCGGGCGCAGATCAGTCGAGCGGCGAATTCCTCGTCTTCCTCAACAACGACACAGTCGTGACCGAAGGATGGCTCGACGCGTTGCTCCGCTGCTTCGACGAGCAAGCCGATGCCGGACTCGTTGGCGCCAAGCTCGTCTATCCCGATGGCCGTCTGCAGGAAGCCGGCGGCATCGTGTTCGCCGACGGCTCGGGCTGGAATTACGGCCGTTTCGAGAATCCGGCCGATCCGCGCTTCGAGTTCCGCCGCGAGGCGGACTACTGTTCCGGTGCCGCCATCATGATCCGCCGCGACCTGTTCGACGGGCTCGGCGGTTTCGATACGCGCTACGCGCCGGCCTATTACGAGGACACCGACCTCGCCTTCGCCGTGCGTGCGGCGGGTAAAAAGGTGTACTTCGAACCGCGCACGACCGTCGTGCACTTCGAAGGCATCACCGCCGGCACCGATACCGGCAGCGGCATGAAACGCTTCCAGACCGTCAACCGCGAGAAATTCCTGGAAAAGTGGAAGACCGAACTCGCACGCCAGCCGGCGCCGATCCATGATGCGCGGAACGCCGAAGCGGCCGCGAATTTCCGCGCGCGCGGCCACGTGCTGATCGTGGATGCCTACACGCCGACGCCGGACCAGGATTCCGGCTCATTGCGCATGCTCAACCTGATGCGACTGCTGAGCGAAGGCGGTTACGCGGTGAGTTTTCTTCCCGACAACCGCGCGCATGCCGGCAAGTACACGCAGGCGCTGCAGGCGCTTGGCGTGCAGGCGCTGTATCACCCGTTCGTGTCCGATCCGGTCGCGTGGCTGCGCGCACACGGCAGGTCGCTGAGTGCCGTCATCCTGTCGCGGCATTATATCGCCGCCAATTACGTCGGCCTCGCGCGTTTGTACGCGCCGCAGGCGCGTCTGATCTTCGACACCGTCGACGTGCATCATTTGCGCGAGGCGCGTGCGGCGCAGTTGAGCGACAGCGCCGAGCAGGCCGCGCAGGCCGCGCGCACGCGCGCACAGGAACTGAAGCTGATGCGCGACTGCGACGTCACGCTTGTCGTCAGCGCCGCCGAAAAACAATTGCTCGCGCAAGACCTGCCCGGCGTGCGCATCGAAGTGCTGTCCAACGTGCACGAAGTCCACGGCCGCCGCCGCGAATTCGGCGAACGCCGCGACCTTGTCTTCGTCGGCGGTTTCCAGCATCCACCGAACGTGGATGCGGTGCTGTGGTTCGTGAACGAAGTGTTTCCGCGCGTGCGCTCGGCCCTGCCCGACGTCGTCTTCCACGTGGTCGGCAGCAAGGCGCCGCCGCAGATTCTCGAACTCGCGCATGACGGCGTGACCGTGCATGGCTTCGTCGAGGACATCATGCCGTTCATGGACGGCTGCCGCCTCGCGCTCGCGCCGCTGCGCTACGGCGCCGGCGTGAAGGGCAAGATCAACATGGCGATGAGCTGCGGCCTGCCGGTGGTGGCGACGACACCCGCCGCCGAAGGCATGCATGCGCGCGACGGCGAAGACCTGCTCGTCGTCGACACGCCCGAAGCTTTCGCCGCCGCGATCGTGCGCGCCTACGGTGATGCGGCATTGTGGAAAAAGCTGTCCGACAACGGCCTCGCGAACGTGCGCGAACACTTTTCGTTCGACGCCGCGCGTGCGGCGCTGGCGCGGATACTGCCGCCCACCTAGTACCAGTCGCAAGTTTTGATCCGTTCGTGTTGAGCGTAGCGGAGCGAAGCTCCGCGAAGTCGAAACACCAATCGCTCTGGATACTTGCGACCCTTCGACTTCGCGCCTTCGGCGCTACGCTCAGGGCGAACGGTGCTTTTGATAAGGTGCGTCGTCAATTCGCCGGCATGGATTCGAACTGCGCCCGTAATGCCGCCAGCCGCGGATTGTTCGGATTCAATTCGCGCGCCGCATCGAGAGCGCGGCCGGCGTCGGCGCGACGCTTTTGCGCGATGAAGCTCTGCGTCTGGTCGAGGAAAACGTCGGCGAGGCGGCCGCGCATCCCCGCTACCGCCGCGTCGCCGGGATCGGATTCGGCGACCGCGTCGATATAGGCGCGCGCCTTGTTCGGAGTGCCGCTGCGGATCGCCTGCTCGAACAATTCCTTGGCACGCGCCGGGATTTTCGCCAGACCTTCCATCGCCGCCGCGTTATCCGCGTCGATGGCGAGCGCTGCACGATATTTGTCGAAGGCGCAATCGCCGGGCGGCAGGATGAGGTTGCCGGCGGCCATCGCCTTGTCCGCCGCAGCGAGCATCTGCTGGACGCGCGCCATATCGGCGGGCGTGACCTGGGCCTTGCGCTTGGCCGCATCCAGCCGCTCGCGCGCATCGCCCAGGCGCGCGTTGGCCTTGCGCAATGCCGGGTTGTCCGGTGCGGCCTGCGCGGCCTGCTGCAGCAAGGCGGCGGCTTGCGTGGCGTTGTCGTCGTCGAGCGCGGCGTTCGCTTGAGCGATCAGCGTCTGCGCGAGCCTGGCCATGCCGTTCTTCGCGCGCACATTGCCCGGATCGCTCTTGAGCACGGACTGGAACAGCGCGAGCGCGCCGTCGGCGCCGGCGATGCGTCCGGCACGTTGCTGCGCCTCGGCGCGCGCAAGCGCATCTTCCAACGCCTGCTCCGCACCGGCGTGCAGCTTGGCGATCGCGCCGCGCAGCTCGGGAATCGCCGGATGATTCGGCGAAAGTTGCGTCAGTTCGGCAATGAGCTGGTTGGCTTGATCCACGTTGTTTGCGGCGATCGCGTCGCGCGCCTGCTGGGCCACGGCCTCGGCGACTTTTTTCAATCCGTTCAACGCCAGCCCGTTCGTCATGTCGGCATCGAGCACGCGCTGATAGGTCTCGGCGGCGCTGCCGCTGCCGATCAGTTTGCCGGCCGCGAGCGCGGCGTCGGCCTTGGCCAGCAAGCCGGCGCTGGCGGTATTGCGCGTCTGCGCGGCATGCAGGGCGGCCTTGAGATCTTCGACTTCCTTGCCGCCGCCGAGCACTTCGTTGGCCTGCTCGAGGTCGGATTGCGCGGTGTCGAAATCGTTGCGCGTGAGCGCCGCGCGCGATTGCTCGATCAGGCGTTCGCCGACCTTGTTCATGCCGGCGCGCGCCGCTTCATTGTCCGGATCGAGCGTACGCGCGGCCTGGAACAGTTCGCGCGCACTGTCGTTGCGGTTGCCGACCAGGTTGCCTTCCGCCAACGCCTTGTCGCCGCGCGCGATCAGCGTATTCAGTTCGGTGTTCGGCAGCAGTCCGCGCAGGCGATTCTGGAAAAACCACAGTGCCGCCGCCGCGATGACGACCGCGGCGATCGCCACGAAAATCCAGCGCCGGCTTCGCGCCGGCGGCGCGGCGGCGCGAGACGGCTGCGGACGGTGCATCGGCGCGTTGGCGATGTCGTCGAGACGGCCGAGACTCGGTTCGGCGCGATGACGCGCAGCTCCCGCCGGAGCGGGCGTGAGGACGCGCGTGCCGCCGTCTGTGACGGCCTCGCGGCGTGCCGCGGAATCCGTCAATTCCGGATGGTCGCCGCGGGCGATGCCGAGTTCGATCTGCTCGATCGCATCGGCCACGGCGGCGCCGTCCTGATAGCGGTCGTCCGGCTGCTTGGCGAGCAGGCGATTGAGCACCGGCTGCAACGCGTACAGGCGTTCGGGCAGGATCGGGATCGGCTGGGTGATGTGCATGATGCCGACGGCGAGCGAATCGTCGGCGTGGAACGGCACGCGCCCGGTCAACAGTTCGTGCAGCACGATGCCGAGGCTGTACAAATCGGCACGGCCGTCGAGCGGGCGGCCGCGCGCCTGTTCCGGACTCATGTAGTGCGGCGTGCCGATCACCGTGCCGGTGCGCGTCATGTGCGTGGCCGAATCGCTTGCGCGGGCGATGCCGAAATCGGTCAGCGCGGCGCTGCCGTCCTCGCGCAACAGGATATTGTCGGGCTTGACGTCGCGGTGCACGAAACCCTTGGCGTGCGCGTAGTTCAGCGCCGTGGCGATCTCGCGCGTCACGCGCAGGGCGAAGCCGACCGGACGCGGCGTGCCGTCCTTGGCCAGCACGGCGCCGCCGCCGAGGTATTCCATCGCGATGTAGTGGTATTCGCCGGTGCGGCCGACGTCGTGCACGCCGACCACGTTGCGATGGTGCAGCTTGGCCGCGATGCGCGCCTCGCGCAGGAAGCGCTCGCCGAAATCCGGATCGGCAAGCAGGCTCGGCGACATCACCTTGAGCGCGACTTCGCGCTGTACCGATTCCTGCATCGCCAGATAAACCGTGGCCATGCCTCCGCGGCCGAGCTGGCGCAGGATTTTATAGCCGGGGATTTCGATCACGGGGGCCATTTCGCTGCACGGAAAACCGGCGCGAAGCATAACATGGCCCCCGCGCAATCCCCCGAAAAACAAGGAATTGGCAGACCCCTGCCCGGACTCAGTCGAAACCGTTGCCGAATATCTCGTCGTCCATGACCTGGCGTTCGTATGCGCCGATATCCGGCATGCCGGTCGGCACTTCACGGGCGAAGCCGGCGCCGCGCTGGTCGGTCGCAAACACCTTGCCGTTCTTGCCCGCGTCGATCGCGGGGCTGCCCGCCAGCAACGCGTGCGTTCGCGTGAGCCCGCCGTGGTTGCCGAGCGGCGCCAGCAGCGGATCGCTCGCCGAGACGATCACGCCCGGCGGGAACGACGCGATGGACATGACGAGGTCGTTCGATCCGGTCAGCGTCTTGCCGCTGCCCAACACGATGTCGGCATAGGCACCGGTATCGTTGCGATTGCGCGCGACGATGGTGCTGACCATCGCCACATTCGCCGACGACTGGATGCCGCCGCCGTAGCTTTGCTGCGCGCTGTTGAAGGCGATGGTGCTGTTGGAGATCGTCGCCGGCGAGCGCGTGTTGATGCCGCCGCCGCGGCTGGAAGTGTTACCGGAGATCGTGCTCTGGTCGACTTGCAGTTGCATCGTCGCACCGGAAGCGAAGACAGCGCCGCCGTAGGCCGCGATGTTCGAATCCAGCGTGCAGCGCGTCAACGTGATGTTGCCGCCCGCGGAAATCGCGCCGCCGTGGCCGAACGCGATGTTGCCGCTGATCGTGCTGTCGGCGCAGAAAAAGTCCTGGCTCGAATACACGCCGCCGCCGTAGAGCAGCAGCGACAGGGAACCGCTTTTGACCGCGTTGCCCGACACGACGCTGCCATTCGTCATGCTCACCGAATTCGCGAGGACGCCACCGCCGGCCGCAGTTCCCAGATACTTGCCGCTGCCGCCGGGCGTGTACGCGACGCAGTCGGTCACCGTGGCGCGATTCAGGCGAACTTCGCCGGATGCCACGATGCACCCGCCGACATGATTGGAAAGATTGCCGCCGCCGGAAATCGTCAGCGACGCGATTTGCAGGTACGCGCTCGGCATATCCGTGCTGGTGCTGTCGAGAACGCGGTTGCGCCCGCCGGCTGCGATGGTGAGCGTGGCGTCGGCGGGTCCTTGCAGCGTCATGTTGTGGGGGATCGCGATCTCGCCCTGCGCGAGCGTGATCGTGCTGTCGGTGCACGCGGGATCGACACCCGGCAAGCCGCTCAGGTCGAGCGTATCGCCGCTGCCGGCGAGAGCGATCGTCGCGCGCAGCGTACCGGCGGAGCCGTCGTCCGCGCAGCTCGTGACCTGCCGGGTGGTCGCCGGCGCCTGCATGGCGATGTAGCGCGCGAGCACGCCGGCGGCGAGCGGCGATGCGGCCGCCGTGGAAGAACCGCAAAGAATCGCCGCGGCAAGCGTCGCACGGATGCCGACGTTCGCGTTCTGCAAACCCTTGCGCATGGCGCGCTCCAGTCGAGACGTGGTATCTCGATGAACGCCGCTTGCGCATCATTTGCGACATGCGCCGCGTCGATCACGCCAGACGTCTTGCCTCGATCACATTCGGCACGGCAGCCAGGCGCCCCAGCAACATAGACAACTGCTCGAAATCGGCCACGCGCACGGCGAAATTCATGGTCGCCAGACCCGATGCCGCATCCACGCGCGTGTTGACGGCGATCAGATGCACATTCGCCGCGGCGATGACGTTGGTCACGTCCTTGTGCAGCCATTTGCGATCGTAGCCGCGCACCAGCACGTCGACGTCGTAGGCTTGCGTGCTGCGGCCCCCGCCCCATTCGACTTCGATCGCACGCGCCGGGTCGCGCGCGCGCAGGCGCGCGAAGCTGGCGCAGTCGGCGCGATGGATCGACACGCCCTTGCCGCGCGTGACGTAGCCGGCGATGGCGTCGCCCGGCAGCGGCTGGCAACAGCGTGCAAGCACGGTAAGCAGGTTGCCGACGCCTTCGATGACGATCGCGTCCTTGCCGCGCCTGGCGGCGCGCGGCGGCGACGGCGCGGGCGGAGGCGGCGGTGCGTGCGTTTCGTGCAACGCACGCGCAACCTGGCCCGCGGTGATTTCGCCCAGCGCCAGCGCGACCAGAAATTCCTCGAGCGACTTGTGCTGGAACTTTTGCGGCAAAGTATCCAATTCCACATTGCCGAGCGCCAGGCGCTTGAGTTCCTTGTCGAGAATCGCGCGGCCCGCGGCCAGGTTCGTGGCCTGATCGGTATGCCGGAACCAGGCGCGCACCTTCTGCTGCGCACGATGCGTGTTGAGGAATCCATGCTGGGTCGAAAGCCAGTCCCGGCGCGGCTCGAGAATCTTGCCGGTGAGGATTTCCACGCGATCGCCGCTGGCGGGCTGGAACGTCAGCGGCACGATGCGGCCATTGACCTTGGCGCCGCGGCAGCGATGGCCGACGTCGGTGTGCACGTGATAGGCGAAATCCAGTACCGTGGCGCCTTGCGCCAGATCCATTACCTTGCCCTGTGGCGTGAGCAGGTAGACGCGATCCTCGAGGATGTCGGTGCGGAAACCGGCGAGCAGCGCGCCATCGTCGCCGATGTCGTCCTTGGTTTCGAGCAGGCTGCGCATCCAGGCGATCTTGCGTTCGAATTCCGCATCGCTGCCGCCGCCTTCCTTGTAGCGCCAGTGCGCGGCGACGCCGCCCTCGGCGTGCGCGTGCATCTCGTGCGAGCGGATCTGCACTTCCAGCGTCTTGCCGTCGCTGCCGATCACGGCGGTATGCAACGACTGGTAGTTGTTGCCCTTGGGCCGTGCGATGTAGTCGTCGAACTCGCTGGGCACGGGCGGCCACAGCGTATGCACGACGCCGAGCGCGGCATAACAGGCGGCGACGTCGTCGACCAGCACGCGCAAGGCGTGAATGTCGTAGAGCGCGCCGAAGTCCCCGCCCTTGCGCTGCATTTTTTTCCAGATCGAATAGATGTGCTTGGATCGCCCGGCGATCTCGGCGACGATGCCGGCCTTGGCCAGCGCTGCGCGCAGCGTCTTCTGCGCACGCGCGATGAAACGTTCGCGGTCGGCGCGGCTGTCGTCGAGCAGGCGCGCGATGCGCTGGTAGGTGTCCGGTTGCAGATGGCGGAAGGCGAGGTCTTCCAGTTCCCACTTCAATTGCCAGATGCCCAGCCGGTTCGCCAGCGGCGCGTGGATGTCGACGGTGAGCTGCGCCAGTTCGCGGCGCTGTTCGGGCGCGAGCGCGTCGGCCGCGCGCATGCGCGCAAGCTGGCGCGCAAGCAAACTGAAGACCACGCGCAGGTCGCGGATGATAGCCAGCAACAGACGGCGCAATCCTTCCGAGCTGCCCGTGGCCGGGCGCGCCGCATTCAGCGACCAGACTTTCTCCGCCGCCTGCTGGCCCTCGATCAGTCCGTGCATGCCCGGCGCGGAGCGCACGATCGCATCGACCTGTGCGGACAGGCCGGCCTGGCGCGCGGCGTGCAGAACACAGGCCGCGAAAGTATCCGCGTCCGCACGCAACTGCGCGAGCAGATCGAGCGTTGCAAGCAATTCGGTTTCGCCGGCGCGCAAGGCAGGATCGCCGGAGACGGCGTCCAGTCGCTCGTTCCAGCGTGCATCGAGATGACGTTCGAGCCAGTCGCGCAAACCGCGGCTGGCGGACTTCGCCGCGTTCATGCGGCTACTTTGGCATGCGCGCGCTGCCGGGACAATCCAGCCGTCGCGAAAATCTGATTACGGATTGACGACGATGCGGAAGGTCGACTGCGCCGTGACCGCCGACTCGCTGTTCGGGAAACCGCCGAGTTCGGCATCCGTCATCGTCAACGTGCACAGGGACGATGCGGCTGCCAGCGGAGTCGCGAACTGGAAGGCGATGTCGTACTGGGTTTGCGACGGCAAATGCGGCGTGACCACGGGTGCATTCGCGAACGCAACCTGGGTCGCGCTGCCATCGGCGCCGCATTGCAGGTCGTTCTCCGCCGTGGTTTGCGCAGCCAGTTCGTCGAACGCGGCCGCCGGACCCGCGAGCGCTGAAACGCTGTTGTTCAACGTGACGATGTTGAAAGTGGCGCCGCAATTGCCCGCACCGATCGAACAGGAATACGTCGGATAGGTATTGGTGTCGTTCGGATCCTGCGCGGACGGCAACTGGTTGGTGTCGACCGTCACCACCGGCGCATCGTTCTTGGAGCTATTGATGTGTACCGGCGTGGAAACCGCCGCGCTGTTCTTGCCCTGCGCGTCGATCGCGGCGATCTGGATGCTCGCCGACACGCCACTGGCGTAAACACCGTTGGCGACATCCGTGGCGACGTTGTTGAACTGGCCCTGGTACGGGCCGGCCACCGACCCATCCCAGAACGTGCCGGTGTTGAACGGAATATCGATAGTGCAGGTGCGATTGACCGGCGTGGTCGTGATCGGCGTGGCCGAACCGCAATTCGGCGTCACCGGCACTGAAATCCCGCCCGGAAGTTTCAACGTGACGCTGGCGGTCAGCAAGTTGCCGGTGGATTCGGGCGAATCCGGATCGCTGATGCCGAACGTCAGCGTGCCGCTGTCGGTGTTTTCCTGCAAGGCCGCCACCGCGCCGACGAGCGCCGTGTAGTTGCTGTCGTTGACGACGCTCGGCGCGACATTCGCCAGCGTGTTGTTGCCGGCGGCGACGTTGTCGTCGAGCTTGTTTTCTTCAAGGTCGATCGGCGAGAACAGCGCGGCCATCACGACCGGCGCACCGGAGGATGGTACCGTCGCGCCCGACAAAAGCTTGCGAAACGCTACAAAATGCACCGTCTTGGGCGTGCTGCCACCGATTGGCGCGGCCAGCGACACGGTCGAACCAAAATTGGAATAGTTGACGTTGATGTCGCCGACCGCCGCAGACGTACCGCCGCTCGGCGGTGGGCTGACGCAGCTCGTCGCGCCGGCCGGAGCCACGCACCACTGCCCCGAAGTCGTGTCGAAAACCGACGTGTCGTAGCCTTCGATCAGGGCGAAATTGCAGTCGAGCGCGTTGCAATCGGTCCCGGCCGGCAGCGGCGGAATGGTCACGTCGACCGTATAAATGTAGTAGTTGCCGTTGCCTACCGTCGGCAACTGGATCACGTTCAAGGCCACCGTGCTGTTGCCGATCAGTCCGCTGGTGCCCGGCACTTCGAAGTCGTCGGCAAACAAGTCGCGCGTGATCTTGTGCGCGCCGTTCGCGTCAAGGCCGTAGCACACCAGCGCGTCCAGCGGATCGCCGCCGAATCCCACCTGGCTGCCGTTGTACACCACGTTGGTCGCGCCATACGCGATCGCCGACGTTGCCGGCGTTGCCGCGGCGGCACCGAACACGAAGGGCTTCGGCGTCGGGCCTGTCGCACCGTTTGCGCTGTAGTAAACCGGCATGATCCCGATGGGGGTCGATGCCGTGGGCGCAGCGGTGTTTCCGCATAACAGCGGATTTGTCGTGACCAGCGTCGCCAGCGGGTTGGCGCCGAACGTGTAGTTGAATGCCGCGATCGCGGGACTGGCCGAGGCCGGAGACGTCAACAACGTGACCGGCTCGTTCATCGGAATCAATGTGGGGGCTGCTGCTGCTGCTGCTTCTGCCTGCGACCAGGCCAGAACGGAACAAACTGCGATTGCTGCAAAACGCGAGAACTGCATTGAAATCTATACTCCGAGTCGACCGGGAAGCCCCCCGATTCATTCGGCCCGCTATATAGCACATGCCGCAGTCGTGACTTGCACGCTGCGGCTTGAAGGTAGCGACTTGCCGATGCGCGGCGAGTATACAGTAACCCGTGGCGCGAGCTTGTTAAATGCGAG
>Ga0164241_10005181_pt1 | contig 12306 bp, 12 predicted proteins | sample OricomyardsoilBY_FD_108780 | JGI IMG/M metagenome (GOLD analysis project Ga0164241, IMG submission 108780) | Backyard soil microbial communities from Emeryville, California, USA - Original compost - Back yard soil (BY) | ecosystem: Environmental > Terrestrial > Soil > Unclassified | place: USA...
GGCCGCCCGGAGTTGATCAGCTCCTGGATCGGGCCGACGCCGTCGTCCCACAGGTTCACGTGCACGCCGGCCACGACCTTGCCGCCGGAGACCCAGAACGAGTAGAACGCCAGCCCGTCGACGTCACCGCGCAACACGACCTCGTCGTACCCGCCGGGCGCGAACCAGCCGGTGTACTCCATGCCCAGGTCGTACTGGTCGGTGAAGAAGTACGGCAGGTCGGTGTAGGTGACGTCCTTGCCGAGCATCGCGCGCGCCGCCAGCGGGCCGCCGTTGAGCGCGTTCGCCCAGTGCTCGACGCGGATCAGCCGGCCGTAGGTGGCGCTGGGGAAGCTCGCCACGTCGCCAGCCGCGTAGACGTCCGGGTCCGCGGTGCGCAGCTGCGCGTCCACCACGATGCCGCCGGTCTCGCCGTCCACGGGCAGCCCGGAACCCTCGGCCAGCTCGGTGTTCGGCCGCGCGCCGACGCCCACGATCACCGCGTCGGCGGGGATCTCGGTGCCGTCGTCGGTCTTCACGCCGGACACCTTCCCGGAGCCGGTGAACTCGCTGACGCCGGTGCCGAAGCGGAAGTTCACGCCGTGCTTGGTGTGCAGCTGCGCGAACACGTTGCCCAACTCCTCGCCCATCACGCCGTAGAGGGGAGTGGGCTGCGGCTCGACGACCGTCACCTCGCAGCCGTACTTGGCCCGCGCGGCGGCGGCCGTCTCCAGCCCGATCCAGCCCGCGCCGACGACGACCACGCGGCCACCCGAGGTCAGGGTCTCGCGCAGCTGGTCGGTGTGGCCGAGCCTGCGCACGTAGTTCACGCCGTCGAGCTGGTTGCCCTCGACCCGCAGCCGCCGCGGCGAGGAACCGGTGGTGAGCAGCAGCTTCGAGTACGCGACCCGCTCGCCGTCCTCCAGTTCGACCTCGTGGGCCTCGCGGTCGAGCCGGGTGGCCCGGCGGCCGGTGAGCAGCTCGACGGACTTCTCGGCGTACCAGCCCTCTTCGTGCACGTAGACGCTCGAGCGCTCGTCGTCGCCGAGCAGGTAGCCCTTGGACAGCGGCGGCCGCTCGTACGGCCGGTCGCGCTCGTCGCCGATGAGTACCACCCGACCCTCGAAGCCCTCCTCACGAAGGGTCTCGGCGGCCTTGGCACCGGCGAGGCCGCCACCGACGATGACGTACGGGTTGTCGCTGACCATGTTTGTTCACTCCGTGTCGTTGTCGTACTTGTTCAGGCGCGGATCCCGGTGAGGGAGAAGAACTCCTGCCGTGAGCCTCGATCCTCTCGCAACAGGCCGTGCAGCGCCGAGGTGACCGTCACCGCGCCCGGGGCACGCACGCCGCGCAGCGACATGCACATGTGCTCCGCTTCGATGACCACGCCGACACCCTTGGGCGCCAGGTGTTCTTGCAGCCAGTCCGCGACCTGTTTGGTGAGCCGCTCCTGCACCTGCAGGTCACGGGCGAACAGCTCCACGACGCGGGCGAGCTTGGACAGCCCCAGGATCCGCTCGCCCGGCAGGTAGCCGACGTGTGCGACACCGTGGAAGGGCAGCAGGTGGTGCTCGCACAACGACTGCACGGGGATGGACCTCGCCACCACCATCTCGTCGTACCCCTCGTCGTTCGGGAACGTCGTCAGCTGGAACTCGCGCGGGCTCAGCAACTCGGCGAAGGATCGGGAGACCCGCGCCGGGGTGTCCGCCAGGTGCTCGGACGTCGGGTCCTTGCCGAGCGCCCGCAGGAGGTCCGCCACCGCCACTTCCGCCGCCGCGAGGTCGACGGTGTCGCGATCATGGACAACCGACAGGCGCCGGCCGGGACTCGGCTGGCTCAACTCATTCACGGTCACAGCGCACCCCTCGTTCTAAAAACAACTTCGGCGACTTTAGAAGCGCGTAGGTGTTTTCGTCAACGAACGTTTGTCTTAGAGTGGGAACCGTGGACGACGTTGCGGCCGTCGCGGCCCTGGACGAGCCGACCCGCCGGCTCCTGTACGCGCACGTGGCGCGCCAGCCGGCCCCGGTGAGCCGCGACGACGTGGCGGCCGCGTTGCGTATCCCGCGCGCGACAGTGGCCTTCCACCTGGACAAACTGGTGGCGGAGAACCTGCTGGCGGTGACCTTCGAGCGCCGCACGTCGCGGGCAGGTCCCGGCGCGGGCCGTCCCGCGAAGCTCTACCGCCGATCGGATCGCCAGCTGGCGGTGACGGTGCCGGAGCGCCACTACGAGCTGGCCGCGCACCTGATGGCCGGTGCTCTCTCGACGGGCACGCCGTTGACCGTGTGCGCCAGATCGGCGGGTGCGGAGCTGGCCAACCCGGGCGACGACGCCCGTGAGCTGCTGGAACGGCACGGCTTCGAGCCGTACCCGGATGGCCGGGACGTCGCGCTGCGGAACTGCCCGTTTCACGACTTGGCGCGGGCGCACCCGGATCTCGTGTGCGGCATGACGCTGGGGCTGGTCTCGGGCATGTTGTTCGGCGCGGGGTCGGCTCTTGTTGCGCGCCCGGATCCACGTCCGGGGCATTGCTGCGTCCGGTTGTCGGGATCGGGCTGCTGACCGGCCGGCGCGATCGGAGGGGCACCGGTCGCGCCGGCCGCTGCGGCGGGCGGGCTCAGCGCCCGCCCGCCGCGGTTGCACCCGGCCGCCTATCAGGCCGGTCCCGCCCCGCAGAAGGTGCACCGGGATGGCCGGGTTCCGCAGCTCAGTCGGATTGGCCGGCCCGGTCGAGCAGCCGCCGCGCTCGCAGCAGCACCGGTCGGTCGACCAGTTGCCCGTCGACGGCCACGGCCGACTCGCCCGCTTCGAGCACCCGCCGCGCCCAGGCGATGTCCTCTTCGGACGGTCGCAGCGCGGCGTGCACGGGCTTGACCTGGCGCGGGTGGACCAGCAGTTTCCCGGTGAACCCCAGTTCGACCGCGTGCGCCGTGTCGCGGGTCAGTGCCCCGGGGTCGTCCAGCGCCGTGGTCACGCCGTCCAGCGGTGGCGGCGCGCCCGCGGCCGCGGCGGCGAGCACCAGCGCCGACCGGGCGTGCAGCAGCGCGATCTGCGAGGCCGGGTCCACCCCGAGTTCGGCGGCGAGATCGATGCTCCCGAACGCCACCCGCACCGCGGCGCCGCACACCTCGCGCGCCGCCGACAACCCGGCCGCGGTCTCCACCAGCGCGACCACGGAACCGAGCCGCGCGACGTCCTCGGCCCGCTCCGCCTTGGGCAGCATCAGCGGGGCACCGCCGAGTGCGGCGACGTCCGCGTCGTGCCAGGGGGTGCCGACCGCGTTGACCCGCACGACGGCCTCGTGCCCGCCGTCAAGCCACGCGACGGCGTGCGTCCGGGCGGCCTCCTTGTCCGCGGGCGCCACAGCATCCTCGAGATCCACGACGATGGCGTCTGCTCCGGCAGCCGCCGCTTTCGCGAACCGGTCGGGCCGGTCGCCGGGCACGAACAACAACGTGCGCGCGGTCTCGAGGTTCACGACACCACCGCGGCCAGCCGGGGCAGCGCCAAGTGCCGGGCCGCTTCGCAGGTCGGCCGGTCGTCGGGACTCATGCCATCACCACCGCAGGTCGCGGGATCCGCGCCGGGCATCGGTCCATGTCGCAGTGGCCGTCGGGGCTCATGCCATCGCCGCCTGCAGACCGCCCGATCCGCGTTGGGCATTGGGCCACGTCCCAGCAGCCGCCAGTGTTGGCCGCTCGGCCGCCAGGGCTCATGCCATCACCACCGTGAACCGCCAGTCCAGCACCGGGCCGCTTGGACCATCCACAATGGACCTCAGATCGACCAGTCCGCCATCGGCCAGCGCACGTACGCCGGTCACCGTCAACCGGCTCGTCAGGCGGTCGCCCTCGTGCACCGGGCCCGTGTGATCGCACCCCGCCCAGCTCGCGACCGTCACGATGTTCGGGATCGCCCGGCACGCCTGCGCCAGCGCGACGCCGATCGTGTGTCCGCCGTACACCAGCCGCTCGCCGGCCGCCCCGTCGTGATGCGCGGCCGCGATGTTCACCGTCAGCCGCGCCAACTCCGGGGCCGCCGTCACGACGTCCGCCGCCTCGATCTCCCACGTCCGGCCCACCGTCAGGTCCGCGAAGTGCTCGCCCGGCAGCCTGCGAAACGCCGCCAGGTCCCAGCCGTCCACCGGAGGCGCGCCCGGTGACGACGAACCGAGCAACGACAGGTCGTCCCGATGCGCCGTCGCCGCGGCCGGGCGCAGTGGCAGCATCGCGCAGCGCCAGAAGTCGAGCACCGGGCGTTCCTCCTGGTCGACGGTCGTGATCCGCAGCGCGGCCAGCCCGGTCGGCGGCCGGTCCGGCTTGCGGCTGTTCTCCTTGAGCCCGACCACCTCGGTGACCGTGCGCAGCGTGTCGCCCAACGCCGGGTACCGGTGGAACGCAAGACCGCGGTAGAACAGGTTCGCCCGCACCCGCTGAGTGACCACAGTGGACTGTCCGATCGCGACGTCCCAGACCAGTGCCGGATGAGCGGGCAGAAAACCGGTCACCGAGGTGGCCAGAGCGTCGTCCAGCGGCAGCCGCAGCCGGTCGCCGACGACGGCCTGGTGCACGGCCGCGTGCCCGGGCGTGAGCGTCACGCCGGGGGCGCCGGTGAACCGGTCGCCGACGGTCAGCTCGTCGAAGTACGGTCCCGACGAATATGCGGCCATATCTGGCAGAATACGGTACATTGGCCGTACATTTCGGGAGGACATGCATGAGACCGCTCGACGGGGTCACCGTGGTCAGCGTCGAGCAGGCGGTCGCCGCGCCCTATGCGACCCGCCAGCTCGCCGACCTCGGCGCACGCGTGATCAAGGTCGAGCGCCCCGGCGGCGGCGACTTCGCCCGCCGCTACGACGAGTCCGTGCTCGGCCAGTCCAGCTACTTCGTCTGGCTCAACCGCTCGAAGGAGTCGCTCACGCTCGACGTCAAGCAGCCAGCGGGACGCGAGGTCCTGCACGAGCTGCTCGCCGGTGCGGACGTGTTCGTGCACAACCTCGGCCCCGGCGCGGCCGGGCGGCTCGGTCTCGACGCCGACACGCTGTGCCCGCGCTACCCGCGGCTCGTGCACTGCACGGTGTCCGGCTACGGCACCACCGGCCCGTGGGCCGACCGCAAGGCCTACGACCTGCTCGTCCAGTGCGAGACCGGGCTCGTCTCGCTCACCGGCACGCCCGAGGTCACCGCGAAGACCGGCATCTCGGTCGCCGACATCGCGGCCGGCATGTACGCGTACTCGGGTGTCCTCACCGGACTGCTGCGCCGCGCGACCACCGGCGCCGGCTCGGCGTTCGAGGTTTCGCTGTTCGAGGCGCTCGCCGAGTGGATGGGCCAGCCCGCCTACTACACGCGCTACGGCGGTGAGCAGCCCGCGCGCGCCGGAGCCCAGCACGCAACGATCGCCCCGTACGGTCCGTACAGCACCGGGGACGGCGACACCGTGGTCCTCGCCGTGCAGAACGAGCGCGAGTGGGTGGAGCTGTGCCGTCTGGTGCTCGGCGACGAGGCCGTCGCGCACGATCCCCGCTTCGCCACCAACCCCGCCCGCGTCCGCCACCGCGACGCCCTCAATTCGCTGTTCGCCGACCGGTTCGCCGGCCTGGCCACCGTCGAGGCGCTCGAGCTGCTCGACCGTGCGGATGTTGCAAATGGACGGATGAACGAGGTGACCGGGCTGCTCGATCACCCGGTACTCAAGGAACGCGACCGGTGGCGGACGGTCGGCAGCCCCGGCGGGGACATCGAGGTGCTGCGCCCGCCCGTGACGTTCGCGGACACCGAGCCGCGGCTCGGCCCGGTTCCCGCGCCCGGCGAGCACACCGACGCCATCCTGCGCGAGCTCGGCCGCACCCGCGACGAGATCGCCGCGTTGCACGCCGCCCACACCGTCTGAAGAGGACTCACAGTGCTGAGCGAAGAGGAACAGAGCATCGTCGACACCGTGCGGGACTTCGTCGACCGCGACGTCCGGCCGGTCGTGCGGGAGCTCGAGCACGCGGACACCTACCCCGAGGCGCTCATCGAGCAGATGAAGCGGCTGGGCGTCTACGGCTTCGCGATCCCCGCGCCGTACGGCGAGGTCGCGGTGTCCACGCCGTGCTACGTGGCGGTCACCGAGCAGCTCGCGCGCGGCTGGATGAGCCTGGCCGGGGCGATGGGCGGGCACACGGTCGTCGCGAAGCTGATCGCCACGTTCGGCACGGACGAACAGAAGGACCGCTACCTGCCGCGAATGGCGACCGGCGAGGTGCGCGCCACGATGGCGCTCACCGAACCCGGCGGCGGCTCGGATCTGCAGGCGCTCACCACGACCGCGCACCGCGCCGGCGAGTCCTATGTGGTCAACGGTGCCAAGACGTGGATCACGAACTCGCGGCGCTCGCAGGTGATCGCGTTGCTGTGCAAGACCGACCCGGACGCACACCCGCGCCACCGCGGCATCAGCATCCTGCTCGTCGAGCACGGCGACGGTCTCACGATCTCGCGGGACCTGCCGAAGCTCGGTTACAAGGGTGTGGAGAGCTGTGAGCTGTCCTTTTCGGACTACCGGGCGCCGGAGTCGGCGTTGCTCGGCGGTGTCGAGGGGCAGGGCTTCGCGCAGATGATGAAGGGCCTGGAGATCGGCCGCATCCAGGTCGCGTCGCGCGCGCTGGGTGTCGCGCGGGCGGCGCTGGACGACGCGCTGCGGTACGCGCAGGAGCGCGAGGCGTTCGGCAAGCCCATCTGGCGCCACCAGTCGATCGGCAACTACCTGGCCGACATGGCGACCAAGTACACCGCCGCCCGCCAGCTCGTGCTGCACGCGGCGGAGCGCTACGACGCAGGGGAGCGGTGTGACCTGGAGGCGGGCATGGCCAAGCTGTTCGCGTCCGAGGCGGCGATGGAGATCGCGCTGAACGCGGTGCGCGTCCACGGCGGCTACGGCTACTCCACCGAGTTCGACGTCGAGCGGTACTTCCGCGACGCGCCGCTGATGATCGTCGGCGAGGGCACGAACGAGATCCAGCGCAACGTGATCGCCGCGCAGCTCGTGGCCAGGGGCCTGTGATGGTGGCGCGTACCGAGGCGGCCTACGCGATGCTCGCGAGGACGCTGCGCGGCGCGATCCTGCAGGGCCGCTACGCCGACGGCGCCCGGCTGCCCACCGAGGCGGAGCTGGCCACGGAGTACCGGGTGTCGCGGCAAACGGTGCGGCGCGCGTTTCATGATCTGGTTGCCGAGGGCATGGTGCACCGAGTGCCCGGCCGCGGCACGTTCGCCGCCCCACGGCAAGGCCCGTACCTGCGCCAGTTCGGGTCGGTCGAGGACCTGATGGGCCTGTCGATCGACACGGACCTCGAGGTGCTCGACCCGCTGCGCCGCCGGGTCGACGTCGACGCGGCTGGCAGGCTGCGCCTGGACAGCGACGCCGTCTATCGCGTGCGGTTCCGCCGCCGGCACCACGACGTCGCGTTCTGCCTGACGACGGTTTACCTGCCGCCCGACATCGGCGATGCGCTAGCCGGCGCGCCGGAGCTGGCCACGCCGGGCGCACTGAGCGAGGTCACCGTGATCGGCATGATCGACCGGCAGACCGGCTGCCCCGTCGCGGAGGCCGCGCAGAGCATCACGGCGATCGCCGCGCCGGACACCGTCACGCTGTACCTCGACTGCGAGCCGGGCGCACCGCTGCTGCGGGTGGACCGCAGCTACACCGACACGAGCGGCCGCCTGGTGGAGATCGCGACGAGCTACTTCCTGCCCGAGCACTACTCCTACCGTGTCACCCTGCGCCGCGGCCCCGGCTGAGGAACCGCTCGAGATCGCCGATCTTCTCGATCTTGGCACCAAACGTGAGAGCAGACGGCGCCGGGCGCCTCAGATCGTCGGGTCGTCCTTGCGCAAGCCGTCCAGGATGCGCTGCATCACGTCGTTGTTGAGGTCGACGGCCTCGTCGATCTCCTTCGAGCGTGGGGGTGCGGCGCGCGTGGTGCCGCGGCGGGGGAGCGGGACGACCGTCGCGTCCATGCCGGTCGGCAGGGGCAGCTCGCACCAGATCAGCTGGCGCCCGCGCGACAACGTCTCCAAGCCGGCCTTCTTGCTCGCCAGGCTTCGCGGGACGACGAGCCGCGGCGAGGACCGGTCGTCCTGCACCTCGACGACCACCGTGGCGCCGCGCAGGCGGAGCCGGATCGTGATCATGGTCGGATCGGCGCCTTCGACGACCGTCGCGATCACGGCCAGGACCATCCGTTTCGCCGTCTCGCGGACGTCGTCGATGATCTGCGGCACATGCCACTCGGTCAGGGTGAAGCGCACGAAGAGCTCAGCGCAGTTCACGGCGCTGGGCAGCGCGACGAGCCGTAGATCGTCGACCTGCGCGGTCTGATCTTGCACAGGAACCTTCCACCCGGGACGGCAGACAACCCGGCAGATACTGCCTTCTACAGCCGCCGCATGCAACAGTGCTGGTCAGCGGCCCGGCCGCCGGACGCGGAGCGTCACGAAAACGAGTGCGGCCAGCAGAACGGCCCCGGCGGCGAGCCAGATCCACAGCAGCATGCCGCCGCCCGTCGACGACGGCGAGGTCCGTGACGGCGTGACGGTCGGCTCCGACCCGCCGGCGAGCGTGAAGCGAACCGAGCCGCTGACCGCGTCGCCGTCGCCGGACACCATGCGGTAGACGACCGTGTAGGCCCCCGCCGGACCGCTCGCCGTCACCGGCGCGCTCACCACCGTGCCGGCGATCGTCGGCTCGCCGACGCGCCAGATGGCGCTGTCCGGGCCGATGACCTCGATCGGGTTCTCCGCCAGCGTGACGGGCTCGTTGAACGTCAGCTCGAGCCGGCTGGGCGGTGTGGTGAGCGTCGCGTTCGCGGCCGGTGTGCTCGCGATCAGCTCGGCGTGCGCAGCCGTGAAGGCCGTCGCGGCGGTCACCGCGAACCCAAGCAGGACGACCGTGGCCAGTCGGCGCATCAGTGCCTCCCTCCCCGCCGGGCCGCCCGCACGAGGTCCGCGTTGCCCGCGGGCGCCGTGCCGTCCGGCAGCACCAGCACGTCCTCCAGGCCGATCCGGGTGTCCAGGCCCAGCGCGCGGCCGTGCGCCAGGACCGGCCACGCGCCGCCGCCCTCGCCGTGCAGCAGCACCGGGCCCGGTCCGAGCGCGGCCAGCAGCGCGGACGCCGTGCTCGTGGCGGTGGCCGGGTCGGTGTCGGTGATCTCCGCCAGCACGCGCAGCACCCGCGGCGCGAGCGCCGACGCGCGGAACCGCCCGGCCGCGGCGGTGCCGGAGAAGACGCCCGCCTCGACGCCGATCCCGCGCGACAGCAACGCGTCCGCCACCTCCTCGGCGCCGTCCTCGTGCCAGTTCACCGAAGCGTGGTCGGGCAGCACCGTCCACGCCCGGATGTGCGCGGCCCGCCGGGCGGGGTCGGGCTCGGCCCACGCGCCGGTCGTCACGCCGACCGGCACCGGCGCCGCGGCCCGCACCGCGCTCACCGCGGCCGCCACGACGTCCGGTGCGAGGGAGTCCACGCCGTCCGCGGTCTTGGGATGCATGTGGATGTCCGCCGCCCCGGCGGCCACCGCGGCGGCGGCCTCAGCCGCCAGCTCGGCAGGCGACACCGGCAGCGCGGCGAACTCCGCGCGGGTGCGGGCGCCGTTGAGGCACACCTGCAGCATGCCTCCAGAGTCCCAGGGTTACCGGCGGCACGTCGACACCGTCAGCTGAATGGCCCAACCGGACGGACGCGGAATTGGCTCTGGGGCCCGGCCAAACCGCGGCCTAGCGTTCGCCACATGACGAAGGTGGACATGTGGTTCGACCCGAAGTGCCCGTGGGCGTGGATCGCGTCGCGGTGGCTGCTCGAGGTGGCGCGGGTGCGCGACGTGGCGGTGCGGTTCCACGTCCTGAGCCTGTCGGTGCTGAACGAGGGCCGGGAGGTCGAGGCGTGGTACCGGGAGTGGCTGGACGCCGGCTGGGGCCCCGCACGCGTCGCGAAGGCCGTCGAGCAGAAGTACGGCCCGCCCGAGGTCGCCGCGATCTACACCGCACTGGGCGAACGCATCCACCTCGAGCGCCGGCCGCTGGGCCGGGAGCTGTACGAGGCCGCGCTCACGGAGGCGGGCCTGCCGACGGAGCTGGCTTCCGCCGCCGACTCGACGGACCTGGACGCCGCGCTGCTGGCCGGCAACCGGGCGGGCCTGGACCCGGTGGGGGAGGACCTCGGCACCCCGGCCGTCCACGTGACGCTGCCGGACGGCACCACGCAGGCGTTCTTCGGCCCGGTCGTCACCCCGACCCCACGCGGCGAGGCCGCCGGCCGCCTGTGGGACGGCGTCTTGCTGGTCGCGGGCACGGACGGCTTCTTCGAGCTCAAGCGGGCCCGCACCCGCTCGCCGCAGGCGGCGTGATCACTCGCCGATGAAGCGGCCCAGGAGGGCTGCCAGGCGGAAGGTGCGGCCGGTGCGGGACTCGCGGGCGTCGGCGACGTCCATGACGCGCAGGGCCGTGTTGATGCCCAGCCATCGCAACGGTTCCGGTTCCCAGCGGCGCGAGCGGTGGCCCACCCACGGCAGCGTCACGAGGTCCGAAGACGCGCCGGTGATCAGGTCGGCCAGCGTGCGGCCCGCCAGGTTCGTCGTCGCCACGCCGTCGCCCACGTAGCCGCCGCCCCACGCCAGGCCGGTTGCCCTGTCGTAGCCCACCGACGCCGTCCAGTCGCGTGGGACACCGAGCGGGCCGCCCCAGCGGAACTCGATCGGCGGGCGCGGGCCCAGCGACGGGAACAGCTCGACCAGCGTCTCGGCCAGAGCATCGTGGACCCGGGAGGAGCGGTCGAACGACGGGGCCACGCGGGAGCCGAAGTGGTACGGCGCCCCGCGACCACCGAACGCCAGGCGGTCGTCGGCGGTGCGCTGGCCGTAGATGATCATCCGGCGGAAGTCGGCGAAGGTCTCGCGGCGCGCCAGGCCCACCGAGGACCAGAACGAGGCGGGCAGCGGCGACGTCGCCACCATCAGCGAGTACAGCGGCACCAGCGCGCGACGCTGGCCGGCCAGCCCCGCCGTGTACCCCTCGGTCGCGCGCACCACCACCTCCGCGCGCACCGTCCCGTGCTCGGTCACCACCGCGCCCGGCCGCAGCGACAGCGCACGGGTCTGCTCGTACAACCGCACCCCGCGCCGCTCCACCACCTCGGCAAGGCCGCGCACCAGCCGGCCGGGATGGATGGCCGCGCAATGCGGTGTGTACACCCCGCCGCGCACGGAAGTCGCCCCGCACAAGGCATGCGCCTCGGTCGCGGACAGCCACGACACGTCCACACCGAACTCGGACTCGGCCGAGACCAGCGAGCGGGCGCGCTCCTCCTGCGCCCCGGTCCGCGCGAGCGTGATCGTGCCGCCCTTCGCGAAATGGCAGTCGATCCCCTCGGCGGCCGCCACCCGGCCCACCTCGTCCACAGTGGACTCCATGGCGCGTGCCAGCGCGACCGCCGCCGCGTGGCCGTGCCGGCGGGCCAGCGACGGCCACGACTCCGGGTACAGCGCCGAGCACCAGCCGCCGTTGCGCCCGGACGCGCCGAAGCCGGCGACGGACGCCTCCAGCACGGCGATGCGCAGCGTCGGGTCGGCGATCGCGAGGTAGTAGGCCGTCCACAGTCCCGTGTAGCCCGCGCCGACGATCGCCACGTCGACGTCGGTGTCCCCGGTCAGCGCCGCGCGCGGCGTCAGGTCCTCAGTGGACAGCCAGTAACTCACGACGGTCCCTCGCAGGCTCGGTCCCGCCGCTCGCGGTCGCCCTGTGTCATGCTTCGCTCGCAAGCTCGCTCAGAGCTTGCTCCACGCCTCCGTCAGCACCGAGCGCAGGATCTGCTCGATCTCCACGAACTGCGCCTCCTCGCAGATCAGCGGTGGCGCCAGCTGCACGACCGGGTCGCCGCGGTCGTCGGCGCGGCAGTAGAGCCCGTTCTCGAACAGGGCCTTGGAAAGGAAACCGCGCAGCAGCGCCTCGGACTCGGCCTCGTCGAACGTCTCACGGGTGGCCTTGTCCTTCACCAGCTCGATGCCGAAGAAGTACCCGTCGCCACGCACGTCGCCGACGATCGGCAGGTCGCGCAGGGACTCCAGCACCTGACGGAACTCGTCCTCCTTGGCGAGCACGTGGCCGCAGAGGTCCTCGCGCTCGTAGACGTCGAGGTTGGCCATCGCGATCGCGGCGGCGATCGGGTGCCCGGCGAAGGTGAAGCCGTGGGCGAAGGAGGCGGTGCCTTCCATGAACGGCTCGGCGACCTTATCGGAGGCGATCATCGCGCCCATCGGGACGTAGGAGGAGGTCA
>Ga0164241_10005182_pt1 | contig 12303 bp, 9 predicted proteins | sample OricomyardsoilBY_FD_108780 | JGI IMG/M metagenome (GOLD analysis project Ga0164241, IMG submission 108780) | Backyard soil microbial communities from Emeryville, California, USA - Original compost - Back yard soil (BY) | ecosystem: Environmental > Terrestrial > Soil > Unclassified | place: USA...
AGCCCGGAGTTCGGCTCGACGTGCGCGATCTTCCCGATCGACGGCGAGACCATCGACTACCTGGAGTTCACCGGCCGCTCCGCCGAGCAGGTGGCGCTGGTCGAGGCGTACGCCAAGGAGCAGGGCCTGTGGCACGACGCCGCCCAGGAGCCCGCCTTCTCCGAGACGCTCGAGCTCGATCTGTCCACTGTGGTCCCATCGATCGCCGGCCCGAAGCGGCCGCAGGACCGGATCGCCCTGTCGGACGCGAAGTCCGCCTTCCGCGGCGCGCTGTCGTCCTACACGTCGGACGCGCCGGGGGCGAGGTCCTCCACTGTGGACGAGGCATCCGCCGAGTCGTTCCCCGCCTCGGACGCCCCCGCCCATATCGCCGGCGGCAACGGCGGCGGCGAGCCGTTCGACTACCACTCGGCGGCCGCGGGCGCCGAGGGCAGGCCGTCGAAGCCGACCAGGGTCAGCTTGGACGGCGCGTCGTTCGACCTGGACCACGGCGCGGTCGCCATCGCCGCGATCACGTCGTGCACCAACACGTCGAACCCGTCGGTGATGATCGGCGCCGCGCTGCTGGCGAAGAAGGCCGTGGAGAAGGGCCTGGAGCGCAAGCCGTGGGTGAAGACGACGCTGGCGCCGGGGTCCAAGGTGGTCATGGACTACTACGAGCGCGCGGGGCTACTGCCGTACCTGGAGAAGCTGGGCTTCCACCTGGTCGGCTACGGCTGCACCACGTGCATCGGCAACTCGGGCCCGCTGCAGGACGAGATCTCCGCGGGCGTGAACGAGTCGGACCTCGCGGTCGTGTCGGTGCTCTCCGGCAACCGCAACTTCGAGGGCCGGATCAACCCGGACATCAAGATGAACTACCTGGCGTCGCCGCCGCTGGTGGTCGCGTACGCGCTGGCCGGGTCGATGGACAAGGACATCACCACCGAGCCGCTTGGCACCGGGACGGACGGCAAGCCCGTGTACCTCGACGACATCTGGCCGTCGCCGCAGGAGATCCAGGACGTCGTGGCTTCGGCGATCTCGTCGGAGATGTTCTCGACCGACTACGCGGACGTCTTCGCGGGCGACGAGCGCTGGCGTTCGCTGCCGACGCCGACCGGTGACACGTTCGACTGGGACGCCGACTCCACGTACGTGCGCAAGCCCCCGTACTTCGAGGGCATGGGCGCGGAGCCGACGCCGGTCGAGGACGTGTCGGGCGCGCGGGTCCTGGCCAGCCTGGGCGACTCGGTGACGACGGACCACATCTCGCCCGCCGGCGCGATCAAGCAGGACTCCCCCGCCGGCAAGTACCTCACCGAGCACGGCGTGGAGCGCAAGGACTTCAACTCCTACGGCTCGCGGCGCGGCAACCACGAGGTGATGATCCGCGGCACGTTCGCCAACATCCGCCTGCGCAACCTGCTGCTCGATGATGTCCAGGGCGGCTTCACCCGCAACTTCCTCGACGACGGATCGCAGACGACCATCTACGACGCCTCGGTCGCCTACGCGTCGGCGGGCGTGCCGCTCGTCGTGCTGGCCGGCAAGGAGTACGGGTCGGGTTCGTCACGCGACTGGGCCGCGAAGGGCACCTCCCTTCTCGGGGTGCGGGTCGTGATCGCCGAGTCGTTCGAGCGGATCCACCGGTCGAACCTCATCGGCATGGGCGTGCTGCCGCTGCAGTTCCCGGCGGACGAGACGGCGGAGTCGCTGGGCCTGGACGGCACGGAGACCTACGACGTCACGGGCATCACCGCCCTCAACGACGGCGGCACCCCACGCACGGTCGCCGTGCACGCGGTCCGCGCCGACGGGTCCACTGTGGACTTCGACGCCGTGGTCCGCATCGACACGCCGGGCGAGGCCGACTACTACCGCAACGGCGGCATCATGCAGTACGTGCTGCGCAAGATGCTGCAGAAGTAGCTCCTTTCTCGACGGTGGCCGCCGGGCTCTTGCTCGGCGGCCACCGCCGTTTTGGCCCAGTCGTCTGGCTCGCCGGGCTTTACCAACGACCTGAACTGCTTGCCGCGAAAGCAGCTCGAGGAATCCGCTCCGGGGCAGGTCCGGTGACCGCCGGGCACGTGCTCGGCCGCCACCACCGCATCGTTCGGCGCGCCGGCTTTCGGCGGCCGGGTCCGCTTGCCGCGAAGCGGCTCGACGATTCCGCCCGGAGTAGGCCGGGTGGCCGCACGGCTGTGGGTGAGCCGGCTGTAGCCCGCAGCTCCGCGTCCGTCATGGAAGAGGGTGCGGCCGAACCGAAACGTCTCCACGCCCGCCCGGGCTTCGGGTTGTGGCGGCGGAGCGTCGGGCACACCCGCCACCACGCCCGATCCCCGCATGGCGGGCCCCAGCACGCCCCGGCAACGCGCGCTCTCACGCGGCGGCACCGCTGACTTCGCCACGCAATTCGGCGCACCCGACGCACCGACGCCTGGGTCGGACCCTTGGTCGTGGACCGCCAGGCGCACGCGCCGCCACGCCGGAATCCCGCATGGCGAGCTCCAGCTGGCCCGGCAACTCCGACTGTCACGCGGCGGCACCGTTGGCCTCGCGTGTTCGGCGGGGGGCGGCGCCGAGTGATGTTCGCTTGTGCCGCTAGTTGTGGTTCATGAGGCCCTCGCTCGTTGGGTTCTGCGGCCGGTGGCGATTTCCGCGGTTTCCTCCTCGCGGCGGGTGCGCAATAGGAGGGACATCCAGGTTCGGTACGGCTGCCACTTGTCCGCGATGTGGACCAGGTCGGCCTCCGATGGGTCGGTGAGGCCGTAGGCGTGGGTCATCTCGTCGTGTAGGCGGGACTCCGCGGTCGGGAAGACGTCCGGGTGGCCCGCACCGCGGAGCAGGATCAGTTGCGCGGAGAACGGGCCGATGCCCGGCAGCTCACGCAATCGTTTGATCGCCTCGTCAGGCGCCAGTGCGCGCAGGGCTGCCGGGTCCAGGCGGCCTGCCAGTGCCGCCTGCGCCACCGCGTGCAGGCGGTCGCTCTTCAGCTCGCTCATCAGTGGGACCCGCTCGGGCAAAGCGGACGGGGCCGGGAACGTCGGCAGGCAGACGCCCGCCACGTCGACCGGGGTGCCGAACCGCACGGCCAGCTGCTGCTTGATGCCGGCCGCCTGCGTCATGCGGATGCGGTGGCTGATGATCGTCCAGCACGCGGCCTCGTACGGCGAGTGGAACGTGACCGGACGCAGTCCCGGGTAACGCCGCTGCAGCTCACCGGCCACCGGGTCGCGGGCGCCGACCGCCGCGAAGTCACTACCGTCGACGTCCAGGGACAGGATGCGCCGCACCTGTTCGAGCACGGCGTCCACATCGGACTTGTCGGAAGTGTCTTCGGCGTCGGCGAACACGCGCGCCCGGACCGGGCCGTCCGGTTCGGGCTGGGCGACCAGCACGCCCACCGGGCACCAGCTCGGGGCGGCCGGGAACGCGAGCCGTAACTCGCCGGCCGTGGCCGCCGCGTCCGGGCGGGCCGCCGGGGCGAACCCCTCCAGGAACCGGGTGCTGGCGGTCAGGTCGAAGGAGCCTCGGTAGGGAAGGTCGTGCCATGTCATGCGACCACTGTGCCGAGGGGGTCTGACAAAAACGGGCCGGCCGGCGAGTGGTTCTCGCCGGCCGGCCGCGTTTCACTGGATCGGGTTACCCAGAGGGCTACTCCGAGGGGAACGGCTGCACGTCGGGGTGGCAGACCGTGTTCGGGCCCGGCGTCGCCAGGTCGATCAGGTAGTCCGCCGCGATCTGGTCGGTGCACTGGCTGCCACCGAGGATGCAGTGGCCGAACGAGTCCACGCTGACCAGGCGCGCGTTGCCGAGCTCCCGGGACATCCGCTGCGCGAACTTGTACTGCGTCGCCGGGTCGTAGTAGTTGCCGAACAGCAGCACCGGGGTGTCGGTGCGGTGGTTCCACGGCCCGCGGTAGGCGTCCGCGTCCTGGACCGGCCACACCGGGCAGATCGCCGGGTCACCCCAGGCGAGGTAGCGCCCGAAGTCCGGGATCTGGCGCTCCCACTTGTCCGCGATGCGCGGCATCTCGCCGATCGTGTTGTTGAACGGCTTGTCCGAGCAGTTCACCGCGGCGTAGGAGTCGTCGCTGGTGTACGGCGAGTCCGGCCGGATGTCCAGCTTGCCCAGCTTGGCCTTCGCCTTCAGCGCGTTCGCCTCGGTGGCCGACACCGTGACCGCCTTGCGCGACGCGGCGGCCGCCGACGGGTGGCTCGTGTCGTACAGCACCTGCAGCAGGTCGGCCAGCGGGGCGAAGTCCTCCGGGCTGTACAGCACGCCCGTGACGGTGCCGATCACCGCGCCCTCGTCCCACACGGAGCCGTCGGACAGCGTGATCGGGCCGACGTTGCGCAGGTAGTTGTGCAGCGCGGTGAACTTCGCCCTGGCGTTGCCGGCGAAGGCGCAGTCCGGGTCGGAGTCACAGCGGGTCAGGAAGTTGTCGAAGGCGTACTGGAAGCCGCCGTCGGTGCGCTGCCGGTCGTACTCGACGCCGTCGAGGACGCGCAGCTGCGGGTCGACGTTGCCGTCGAGGATGATCGCGCGGGCCTTCTTCGGGAACATGTTGACGTAGGTGGCGCCGAGCATGGTGCCGTAGGAGAAGCCGACGTAGGTCAGCTTGTTGTCGCCGACCGCCGCGCGCAGCTGGTCGAGGTCCTGGGCGACGTCCTCGGTGGACATGTGGTCGAGCAGCGGACCGGCGAACCGGCCGCAGAACCTGCCGTAGTCCTTGAGCGCCTTGATCGTCGACTTCTCCTCCTGCGCGGTGACCGGCAGCGCGGCCATCCGCCCGAAGACGTCGTCGGCGTCCTCCTGGGTGGCGAAGCAGCGCAGCGGGGTGCTGCGGGCGACGCCGCGCGGGTCGAAACCGATGAGGTCGAAGCGGTCGAGCACCTCGGGTTCGAAGATGTTCTTGCCGGCCTTCGGCATGCCGAAGCCGCTGCCGCCCGGGCCGCCCGGGTTGAGGAACAGCGAGCCGATCCGGTGTGCCTGGTCAAGCGCGGCGCGGCGCATGAGCGCGAGGTTGATCGTGCCGAGCTTCGGGCGCTCGTGGTCGAGCGGGACCGCGTAGTTCGCGCAGCTGTAGAGCGGGAGCTCGGCCGCCGGAACGCCGTTGAGCTCGCTCGCCGGGCACTGCGCCCAGGCGACGGGAGCGGGGGCCTTGGCAGCCGGTGCGGCCGTGGCCGAGCTGGTGGGGACGACGAGCCCCAGCGCTCCCGTAATCAATGCCAACACCAAAGTGGCACCACGGTTTATCGACCGTGTGGATCTCTTGGACACGGGTGTCCCCTTCTCCCGACCTGGAGCGACAAGGCGTCACTGCACCAGTCGGAAGACTCACACAATGTGATGACCTTCGATATCGGCAATTCGGGCGAACGGGTTACTGCAGTCGGTTACGCCCGAAGGTCTCGTTACCGCGCCACCGCCTTCGAAAGCGACACCCCGAAGCGGGCCTGCTCGTCGGTCCACCAGTGCTCCAGTTCGAAGCCCGCGTCGGCCAGCTCCGTGGTGACGCGCTCCCGGCGGAACTTGGACGAGACCTCCGTGCGCATCTCCTCGCCCTCGGCGAAGCGCACCGTCAGGCCCACGACCGGCACGTGGATCTCCATCGGCCTGGTGGCGCGCAGGCGCATCTCGATGCGCTCCTCCTCCTCGTCCCAGCGGGCCACGTGCTCGAAGGCCGTCGGGTCGAAGTCCGCGGCCAGCTCCCGGTTGAGGACGTGCAGCACGTTGCGGTTGAACTCCGCCGTCACGCCCGCCGCGTCGTCGTACGCCGGGACCAGGACCTCCGGGGACTTCACCAGGTCGGTGCCCAGCAGCAGCCATTCCCCCTCGTCGAGGGTGTCGCGGACGGCGGAGAGGAACTTCGACCGCTCGGCCGGGAGCAAGTTGCCGATCGTGCCGCCGAGGAACGCCACGAGCCGCACCGGGGCGCCCGGCAGCAGCGCCAGGTGCTGGGTGAAGTCGCCGACCACGCCGTGCACAGAGACCGGGTCGTACGCGGCCGCCAGGGTCGCGGCCGCGTCCCGCAACGCGGTCTCCGACACGTCCAGGGTGACGATCTCTCGCAGGGACCCGTGGCCGCGCAACGCGTCCAGCAGCAGGCGCGTCTTCTCCGACGAACCCGAGCCCAGCTCGACCAGCGTCGACGCGCCGGTCAGGGACGCGATCTCCGGGGAGCGGGCCGCCAGGATCTCCGCCTCCGCCCGCGTCGGGTAGTACTCCGGCAGGCGGGTGATCTGCTCGAACAGCTCGCTGCCCCGCGCGTCGTAGAACCACTTGGGTGGCAACGTCTTCGGCGCCGTGGTAAGCCCCGTCCGCACGTCCGAGCGCAGTCCCCGGACGATGTCGTCCGGGGTCAGATGCACGCTCAGGTCAACGTCGCTCCCGACATCCCCTCGCAGGCTCGGTGATGCCGCTCGCGGGCGCCCGGTGTCTGATGATTCGCTCGCAAGCTCGCTCATTGTTCTCCGATCCGGATGATGTCCACTGTGGACCGACTGGCGACGACCAGGTGCCGGTCGGGCACCTCACGCCAGGCCGGGCCGTCGTCGTACGGCTCGGAGGCCACGACGACCGACGAGCCGAGCTCGCCGACCCACAGGGAATGAGTCCAACAGGTTCCGACGACCACGCTGCCGTCGGTCAACAACAGGTTCAGCCGCGAGCCGGGCGCGGCCGCCTCGACCTCGGTGACCAACGCGGCCATCGCGTCGGCCGGTTTGTCCCCCGCGGCCAGCCGGTGCCGCAACAGTGCCCACAGCAGCGCCGCGTCCGTGGGCGCGTCGAGGGTCAGCAACGCCTCGACCGGGAGCGTCGACGCCAGGGCGGTGACCGACGACGGCCAGCCCCGCACCACGCCGTTGTGGCTGAACAGCCACCGGTCCCACGCGAACGGCGCCGACGCGGTCTCGACCACCGGCATGCCGACGGTGGCCGAGCGGACCGCGGCCAGCACCGCGCCAGAGGTGATCTCCGCCGCCAGCCGTGGCAGCGCCGTGTCCGTCCACATGGGAACGGCACGACGCAGCAGCGCGGGCTCGGGCGAGGATCCGGTGTACCAGCCGATGCCGAAGCCGTCGGCGTTCACCGTGCCCCCGCCCCGCATGTCCCGCGGTGCCCACGACTGGCGCAGCAGCGCGTTCTCGGGCGTCAGCAACAGCTCGGCCAGCCGCACGGGCTCACCGAGGTACGCGATGTGGCGGCACATCCGCTACGCATACTCCTCAACCGACGCGTCGCGGGCGCACCGGAAGCCGGCGAAGATCTGCCGCCGGATCGGGTGGTCCCAGTTGCGGAACGTCGCCCGGCTCGCCGCCGAGTCGGTGCCGAACGAGCCACCGCGCAGCATCTTGTAGTCGCCGCCGAAGAACACCTCCGAATACTCCCGGTACGGGAACGCCTGGAACCCGGGATAGCCGTGGAAGTCCGAGTCGAGCCACTCCCACACGTCGCCGATCAGCTGGTGCACCCCGCTCGGCGACGCGCCTGCCGGGTACGCGCCGACCGGGGCCGGCGACAGGTGCCGCTGGCCGAGGTTGGCGTGCTCGGGGCCGGGATCCTCGTCGCCCCAGGGGAAGCGGCGCGAGCGGCCCGAGGCCGGGTCGAACCGGGCGGCCTTCTCCCATTCCGGCTCGGTGGGCAGTCGTTTGCCCGCCCACCGCGCGTACGCCTGCGCCTCGTGGAAGCAGACGTGCACCACGGGCTCGTCCGGCGGGATCGGCTCCACCACGCCGAATCTGTCGCGCAGCCAGCCATCGTCACCGGCACTGCCGTCGCGCACCCAGAACCGTGGCGCGGTCAGGTCGGCCTTGACCCGGTACGCCCAGCCCTCGGCGCTCCACCAGCGCTCGTCGTCGTAGCCGCCCGCCGCCATGAACGCCGCATACGCCGCGTTGGTGACCGGCGCGGTGTCGATGAAGAACGCGTCGACATACGCCTCGTGCGACGGGCGCTCGTTGTCCAGCGCCCACGGGTCGACCGACGTGCCCATCGTGAACGGGCCGGCCGGGATCAGGACTTCCGGCGCGGGTAACCGCCGGCCCGGCGGGGGCGGTGGCGCGTGCAACACCGGCGCGCCCCGCCGCAGCTGGTGGGTGGCCAGCATGGTCTCGTCGTGCTGCTGTTCGTGCTGCACGATCATGCCGAACGCGAACCCGTCGTGGACGAGCCTGCGGCCCTCCAGCGGGTTCGTGTCCAGGATGTCGAGCACCTTCTGCCGGACCTCGGCGACGTAGGCGCGGGCCTCGGCCGGGCCGAGCAGCGGCAGCGCGGGCCGGTCGGCCCGCGGGTGCTGGAAGGCGTCGTAGAGGTTGTCGATGTCGCTGCGAACCGGCTCGCGGGCACCGACGTCGCGCACCAGCCAGAGCTCCTCCTGGCTGCCGATGTGGGCGAGGTCCCACACCAGCGGCGACATGAGCTTGGAGTGCTGGCGCACCAGGTCGTCGTCGTCCACCGCGTCGGTGAGCGCGACACTGCGGTCGCGGGCCCGGGTCAGCAGCGCGGCGACGTACGTGCGCAGTGCCTCGGTACCGGCGTCCGCCACGCCGGTCGTGGGGGTCATCGGAAGCTCCTCTGCGGTAGGCGGTCCAGGTCGGCAAGGATCGCCTCGGTCAGGTCACGGTCGAGGCCCATCGCGGGCAGCGCGCGGGCGCCCAGGTCGAGCACGGCCGCGGCCGCCATGGCGAGCGCACGGTCGGCCAGGCCGTCCCGGGCCGCGGGTAACCACCGGTCGCCGACCGGCAGGCACGCGTCGAGAACGGCGTCGACCGTGCGTGGCGTGGACAGCAGCGCGGCGAGCAACGCGACCGGGGTGACCCAGCCGCCGCCCTGCTGCGCGTCGAGGTAGCGGACCTCCAGGTACCCGTGCGGGCGCACGGGCGGGAACATCGTGGTCAGGTGATAGTCGAGGTCGTCGGTCGTCGGCGGCTCGTCTCGCGCGCCGCCGATCCAGTCGGCGAAGGTCATGCCGCACGGCACGGCCCACCGCTCACCAGGGCCGTCGGAGTCGCCGCGCACGCACAGCACCGGCGTGTCGAGGACCCGGCGCGCCCAGTCGGCGACCGGGTCGGCGACGATCGCCGACGGCGAGCTCCTTGGCGGATCTGTGCCGAGGACGGCGCGCATCCTGGCCGACGCCCACCCCGTGGGGCGGCCCTCGAGCGTGGGCGAGTTGGCGAAGGCGGCGACCAGGACCGGCCCCAGCGCGGTCACTGCCGTCCACCGCGCGGGAATCGTGTCGGACTCGCCCGCATCCAGGCACACCTGCAGACCGGCGGTGGCGCACATCATCGTGAGCCCGTGCGGCCCGATCGGCGCGAACACCTGCTCCATGGCCGCGTAGCGCGGCGTGTCGAGCAGGCGCCGGGGGGCGCGGTGCTGGTCTGTCGCGGTGTCGCCGAGGACGAGGCCGGCGGAGAGGAGCAGCTCACTGAGAAAGGCCAGGTCGGCGGAGACGACGCCGAACAGTTCGGCCAGCGTGGGCTGGGGAAGGGCGGAGATCTCGACCTGGCCGCCGGGCTCCAACGTGAGCGGCGAGCCGGCCGGGAGGGGTAGTTGGGGACTGTCCTTGTTCACCGTGCGCGGGGCGTAGGGCCCCAGGGCGGCGGCGAGGCGGGCCGCATCGAGAGGCCGCCGCGGATCGTCCTCGTGGTGGACGATCCATTCCAGCTCGACCCCGGTGAGTCTCGGCGGGCCGTGCTTGAAGCAGACGGAGGCGACGTAGGCCTCGGCTTCCACCCGGTCCGACAGGCGGTGGCGGAACGGCTCAATTACTTGCGAACTTCCCGGTATGTTGGGCAAAGCACTCACGTCAACGCTCCCTTCCCGGCTCGAAATCGACGCTACACGGGCCCACCGACAATCTCAGGCCCAGCGATTGTGAGCTTGGCGAGCGCGCCACAATACGTACGTACGGATTGCATCGGAACCGGCCTCCTGCCACGATCATCTGATGCCACGCGTCAGCCAGGACCATCTCGACGCGCGCCGCACCCAGATCCTCGACGGCGCCCGGGTGTGCTTCGCCCGCTACGGGTACGAGGGCGCCACGGTCCGCCGCCTCGAGGAGGCCACCGGCCTGTCCCGGGGCGCGATCTTCCATCACTTCCGCGACAAGGAGTCGCTGTTCCTCGCCCTCGCCGAGGACGACGCGCACCGGATGGCCGACGTGGTGGCGCGCGAGGGTTTGGTCCAGGTCATGCGTGACCTGCTGGACACCCGCGACGGCGCGGACTGGCTCGGCAGCCGCCTGGAGCTGTCGCGGCGGCTGCGAACCGACCCGGAGTTCCGGGCCCGCTGGGCGGAGCGCTCCGAGCAGCTGACGATCGCCACCCGCCAGCGCCTGGAACGCCAGCGCGACGCGGGAAACCTGCGCGACGACATCGACGTGAGCGTGCTCACGTCCTACCTCGAGCTGGTTCTCGAGGGCCTGGTGTCGCACCTCGCGATGGGCCTGCCCGCCGACGACCTCGAGCCGGTGCTGGATCTGGTCGAGTCGTCCGTGCGGCGAGCGGCGCCGCACGCCTAGGAGGATCCTGGGGAACATGGATCTTCTCGACGCGCACGGCCGCGCCATGGACGTGTTCGACCGGGCCATGCACAAGGTCGGTGTCGGCGACTGGGACTCCCCCACGCCGTGCACCGAGTGGACCGTGCGGGACCTGGTGACGCACCTGGTCAGGGAGCAGCTCTGGGTGCCGGACCTGCTGGCGGGCAAGACGGTCGACGAGGTCGGCGACAAGTTCGACGGCGACGTGCTGGAGGACGACCCGATGCACGCGTGGACCGAGTCGTCGCAGGCGGCGCGGGGCGCGTGGCTGCAGCCCGGCACGCTGGTGCGGGTGGTGCACCTGAGCTTCGAGGAAGCCGAGGGCGCCGAGTACTGCTGGCAGATGACCACCGACCTGGCCGTGCACGGCTGGGACCTGGCCACCGCGGTGGGGGTCGAGGCCGGCATCGGCGACGAGCTGGCCACGGCGATCATCGAGTACGTCGAACCGGCGCTGCAACGCTGGGACGGCCTGACGTTCTTCGGCGACCCGGTGCCGGTCCCCGACGACGCGGATCCGCAGTCTCGCCTGGTCGCGCTGCTGGGGCGCACACCCTGACGGTTACACTTGGCCGGGCCAGCGGGCCGGGGATTTGCGAGGAGTGACCTGTTAGAGCCATGAACGGTGTGCTCTTCGACGTTCTCGGCGTGCTCGCCGTCGTCGCGTTGACGTTCGGCACCGCGGTGTTCGTGGCCGCGGAATTCTCCCTGACCGCGCTCGAGCGCAGCACCGTCGAGAACCACCTGCGGCAGGTCGGCGACGCGCGGGCCAAGCGGGTCCACCAGGCCCAGCAGACGCTGTCGTTCCAGCTCTCCGGTGCGCAGGTCGGCATCACGATCACGACCCTGACCATGGGTTTCATCGCCGAACCGATCATCGCCGGCTGGTTCACGCCGCTGTTCTCGGCGATGTCGATGCCACCCGCGGCCGCCGAGGCGGTCGCGGTGGTCGTGGCACTGCTGCTGGCGAACCTGGTCTCGATGCTGTTCGGCGAGCTGGTCCCCCAGTTCCTCGCGATCTCCCGGCCGCTGCCGACCGCCCGCGCGGTCGCCGGCGCGCAGACCCGGTTCTCCTCGTCGCTGCGCTGGTTCATCAACCTGCTGAACGCGTGGGCCAACTGGCTGGTCCGGCGGCTCGGCGTGGAGCCGGCCGACGAACTGGCCTCGGCCCGCTCGCCGCAGGAGCTGGACTCGCTGGTGCGCACCAGCGCGGCGCGCGGCACCCTCGATCCGGGCACCGCCACGCTGCTCAACCGGTCGCTGCGGTTCGGCGACCGCACGGCCGACGAGCTGATGACCCCGCGCGTGCAGGTCGAGTCGCTGCCGACGGACGCGACGGTCGGCGACCTCATCGAGCTGACCCGGCGCACCGGGTTCTCCCGCTTCCCCGTGTACGAGGGCGACCTCGACGACGTGCGCGGCGTGGTGCACGTCAAGCAGGCGTTCAGCGTCCCGGCCGCGAAGCGCGCGGGCACCCCGGTCAGCACGATCATGCTGCCCGCGCAGATCGTGCCGGAGAGCCTGGACGGCGACACGCTGCTCGACCGGCTGCGCACCTCCGGACTGCAGCTCGCGATCGTGGTCGACGAGTACGGGGGCACCGCGGGGCTGGTGACGCTGGAGGACCTGGTCGAGGAGATCGTCGGCGACGTGCGCGACGAGCACGACCGCGGCGAGGTCAACCCGGTCCGGCCGCTGGGCAGGGACAGCTGGATGGTGTCCGGTCTGCTGCGCGACGACGAACTGGCCGACGCCACCGGGTTCCG
>Ga0164241_10005183_pt1 | contig 12302 bp, 11 predicted proteins | sample OricomyardsoilBY_FD_108780 | JGI IMG/M metagenome (GOLD analysis project Ga0164241, IMG submission 108780) | Backyard soil microbial communities from Emeryville, California, USA - Original compost - Back yard soil (BY) | ecosystem: Environmental > Terrestrial > Soil > Unclassified | place: USA...
AGAGCAGGACGGCATCGACCGACGCGTCGGGCAGGTCGAGGTTGCGAGCATCGCCGACTGCGGTCTGGATCGACGTGTTGCCGAGTTCCTGGAGCTGCTCGACGTGGAGATCCATCAGGTCACGGTGGAGCACGGTGTATCCCAGCTCGGCGAGCCAGACGGCGTAGTGCCCGGGTCCACCGCCGATATCGGCGACGACCGCTGGAGCCGGTGGCATTCGCCGTTGCAGGACCTCCTTGGTGCGCACAGCCTCGAGGGCGCCCTTCGGACCGGCGAGGCGGTCACGTTCCTTGCGTTGCTCGTAGTAGGCCCTCATCCGGGCATCTCCAGTGGCCACGAGGCCGAGCCTGCCCCACACGGCCGGAGACATTCACTCCAATTCGGCCGTGGGGGCGACGAGGTGTGATGTCGCCGGCACAAACACGCCAGTCGGCTATGTCACACCACCGCCGGTCGAGGAGGCGCCCCAGCGCCGTCACGAGACGCGGTGACCCGCCCGGCGCATGGACCGTGGGCACCGTCTCGGTGGTCTCGAGACGCTCGCAGAGCTCGCTCCTCGACCGCCGAGGAGGTGGCGTGGTCTCGACAAGCTCGACCGACGCGCAATCCACTGCCGGTCGAGGAGGCGCCCCCGGCGCCGTCACGAGACCCGGTGACGGCGCCCGGGACACGAACCCATCGCCACCGTCTCCCGTGGTCTCGAGACGCTCGCAGAAGCTCGCTCCTCGACCGCCGAGGAGGTGGCGCGGTCTCGACAAGCTCGACCGACTCGGACGCGGCCTGAGCGACTCGGTGGGTCTCAGCGGGTGGCGATCCAGATGATGACGAGGATCACCGCGATCGCGATGACGACCGGCTTCCAGTAGGACCTGACCAGCACCGGCAACACGGTCTTGCCGAGGTCGAGCGCGTCATCCGACCCCCGCGCCGACGTGGCGGGGCGCGTGGGAGGTGCTGACGGAGGGGTGGGAGTGGCGGCTGCCTCCACCGGCGCCGCACCGGACGTCGACTCCGCGGCAGGCTGCGCAGGCGGCGCGGGTGTCGCTTCGGCGCCGCTGCCGCCAAGCCGCTGCTCGAGGCAGGCGACGAACTGCCCCAGCAGCTTGTCGGAGACGTCCTGCATCACGCCCCGGCCGAACTGCGCCGGCTTCCCGGTGATGGCGAGGTCGGTGTGCACGTTGACGTCGGTCGACCCCCCGGTGCCGGCCATCGTCAACGTGACAGTCGCACCGGCAGTGCCGTTGCCGCGCTTGTCCTTGCCCTTCGCGTCGACGACGAACCGGTGGTTGGTCTCGTCCTTCTCGGTGAACGTGCCGCTGCCGTTGTAGGTCAGCGCGATCGGCCCGAGCTTGACCTTCACCGAGCCGTTGAAGGTGTCCCCGTCGACGCCGGCGATGGTTGCGCCGGGGAAGCACTCGGCCACCGACGCGATGTCCTGGAACTCCGCCCAGGCCGTGTCGACGTCCACCGGGACGGTGAAGGTGTGCTCGAGATCCATGGGTCCTCCCTCGGGTGCGTTGACGAACCTACGCCCCCGAGGTGGACACACCTCGGGGGCAGGTTCGGAGTCGTCAGGCGCCTGCGGCCGCGAGCACCGCCCGACGGGTCAGCACGGTCGCGAGATGGCGTCGGTAGTCGGCGTCACCGTTCAGGTCACTGGGCGGGTTGGTGCCGTCTGCGGCCCGGTCGGCGGCCGCGCGCACGCCGTCCTCAGTGGCCGAGGCGCCCGACAATGCGGACTCGGTCGCCGTGGCACGCACCGGCGTCGAGCCCATGTTCGTCAGCGACACCCGGGCCTCGCTGATGGTGCCACCCGACGCGTTCACGGTCGCGGCGAACGCCACGATCGGCCACTGGTGAGCGACGCGCACGAACTTCTCGTAGTGGGCGCCCCAGCCCGTCTTCTTCGGGACCCGGATCTCGGTGAGGATCTCGTCATCGCCGAGGGCGGTCTCGAAGAGGTCGACGAAGAACTCGGATGCAGGCACCGAACGGGTGCCACCGGAGCCCGCGATCACGAAGGTCGCGTCCAACGCCAGGGCGGCGGACCCCATGTCACCCGCCGGGTCGGCATGGGCGCAGGAACCACCGAAGGTCCCGCGATGGCGGACCTGGCTGTCCGCCACCTCGGACGCGGCCTTGGACAGCAGCAAGGCGTGCCGGTTCACCATGTCGTTGGCGATCATCTCGGCGTGGGTCGTCAGCGCCCCGATCACCAGCGAGTCGCCGTCCTCGCGTACGCCGCGGATGGTGTCGATGCCACCGATGTCGATCACCATCTCCGGTGCGTTCAGCCGCATCCGGAGCACTGGCAGGAGGCTCTGGCCACCGGCGATGATCTTGGCGTCGTCGCCGTGTTGCGAGAGCGCACTCAGCGCGTCCTCGACCGAGGTCGGAGCCACGTAGTCGAACTTCGCGGGGATCATGCGCCCGCTCCTTCCTGGATGGCCTTCCACACCCGTGCCGGCGTGCATGGCATCTGGATGTCGTTGATCCCGAGGTGCCGGACGGCGTCCACGATCGCGTTCACGACCGCCGGGGTCGAAGCGATCGTGCCTGCCTCACCCACTCCTTTGGTGCCGAGCGAGTTGGTCGTGGACGGACTCGTGGTGTGGTCCCACTCGAAGGAGATCGTGTCCGCGGCCGTCGGCAGCAGGTAGTCCACCAAGGAGCCACTGACGAGGGTGCCCGAGTCGTCGTGCACCGCCTCCTCCCACAGTGCCTGCGCGATGCCCTGGACCAGACCCCCGTGCACCTGCCCGCTCACGATCAGCGGGTTGATGATGACGCCGACGTCGTCGACGCAGACGTACTTGCGCATCGTGGTTCCACCGGTCTCGGTGTCGACCTCCATCGCGCACAGGTGGGTGCCGTGCGGGAAGGAGAAGTTGACCGGGTCGTACGTCGACTCCGCGTCGATGTTCGGCTCGATCCCCTCGGGGTAGTCGTGGGCCGCGAACGTCGCCAGCGCGATGTCCTGGATCGTCTTGCCCTGGTCGGTGCCTTTCACGTTGAACGTGCCCGCGGAGAACTCGACGTCGTCGACGTTCGCCTCGAGCAGGTGCGCCGCGATCGGCTTGGCCTTCTCGATCACCTTGTCGGCCGCGCGCACGAGTGCTTCGCCGCCGACCGTCAGCGACCGCGAGCCGTAGGTGTCAAGGCCCTTGTGGGCGACGGCCGTGTCACCGTGCAGGATCTCGACGTCCTCGAACGGCACGCCGAGCCGGTCGGCGACGATCTGGCTGAACGCCGTCTCGTGACCCTGGCCATGCGCGCTCGAACCGGTCGTGACCTCGACCTTGCCGGTGGCGAGCATCCGCACGCCGGCGTGCTCCCAGCCGCCCGCCCCGTAGTCGAGCGTGCCGAGCACCCGAGAAGGGGCGAGACCACACATCTCGGTGAACGTCGAGATCCCGATCCCGAGCTGGACCCGGTCGCCCGCATCTCGTCGCTGTTTCTGCTCTGCCCGCAGCGCGTCGTAGCCGAACATCTCCTTGGCCTTGGCCGTGGCCGCCTCATAGTTGCCCGAGTCGTAGGTGAGTCCGGCGACCGTGGTGAACGGGAACTCCTCGTGCTTGATCCAGTTCTTCTCTCGGATCTCGAGCGGATCGACACCCACCTCTGCCGCGAGCTCGTCCATGATCCGCTCCACGGCGTACGTCGCCTCCGGCCGGCCCGCGCCGCGATAGGCGTCGGTCCAGGTCTTGTTGGTGAGCACGGTCTGGCACGAGAACCGGTAGGCCGGGAACTTGTAGATGGCGTTGAACATGAAGGCCCCGAGCACCGGCACGCCGCCGCCGACGATGGCGACGTACGCGCCGAGGTCGGCGAGGAGGTCCACCTTGAACCCGGTGACCGTGCCGTCCTTGGTCGCTGCGAGGGTCAGCTTCTGCCACTGATCGCGGCCGTGGTGTCCGCTCTGCAGGCTCTCGCTGCGAGTCTCGGTGTACTTGACGGGCCGATGGATCCTCCGGGCGACCGCCCAGGCGATCCACTCCTCCGGAGTCACCTGGAGCTTCCCGCCGAAGCCACCGCCTACGTCGGGTGCGATCACCCGGATCTTGGACTCCGGTACGCCGGTCGTGGCGGCCAGGGCGAACCGCAGGATGTGCGGGATCTGCGTGGCCGACCACATGGTCAGCTGCTCGCCCGTTGGGTCGACCACCACCGAGCGGGGCTCCATGAACGCCGGGATGAGCCGCTGCTGGCGGTACTCCCGCTCGATCACGATGCCGTCGGCGCGTGCCTTCTCGATCGCCTCCTCGACGTTGCCCCCGGTGCCGGCCTCGCCCGAGTCGAAGACCCAGAGCGCCGACTTGTTCGTGCCTGCGTCCGGGTGTGCGAGCACCGTGTCCGCGGCGGCGTCCTTGAGGTCGAGTGCGGCCGGCAGCTCGTCGTACTCGACATCGACCAGCTCGGCCGCGTCCCGCGCCTCGGCGGCGGAGCGCGCGACGACCACTGCCACGACCTCGCCGGCGAAGGCGACCCGGTCGGCGGGCATCGGTGAGTGGTTGGGCGTGACCTGGTCCGGCGTGATCGGCCAGGCGTTGATGCACACGCCCAGCTCGTCACCGAAGTCCGCGCCCGTGAGGACGTCCACGACGTTCGGCGCGCTCTTGGCGGCGCTGGCATCGATGCCGGTGATCTTCGCGTGCGCGAACGGGCTGCGCACCATGCTCAGATGCAGCATCCCGGGCAACGTGATGTTGTCGGTCCAGCGGGTACGCCCGGTGATCAGCCGCTGGTCCTCCTTGCGACGGCGGTCCTTGCCGATCTCGGCGTCGGCGCGCTCGGCTGTGGCGGTCACTGGACACCCGCCTTCTCGGCCTCGTCGGCGTGCTCCGCGGCGTACAGGACCGCCTTGACGATGTTGTGGTAGCCGGTGCAGCGGCACAGGTTGCCCTCGAGACCGACGCGCACCTCCGCCTCGGTGGGGTGCGGGTTCTCGTTGAGCAGGTCGACGGACTGCATGATCATCCCTGGGGTGCAGAAGCCGCACTGCAGGCCGTGACACTCACGGAACGCCGCTTGGACCGGATGGAGCTCGCCGTTGGTGGCGAGACCCTCGATCGTGGTCACCTCGTGGCCGTCGGCCTGGACCGCGAGCACGTTGCAGCTCTTCACACTGCGGCCGTCGAGATGGACGGTGCAGGCGCCGCAGTTGCTGGTGTCACAGCCGACCACGGTGCCGGTCTTCCCGAGCTTCTCGCGGAGGTACTGCACCAGCAGCATCCGCGGCTCGACGTCGTCGGTGACCTGGGTCCCGTCGACGGTGAGGCTGATCTGGGTCATCGAGCGACCTGCCTTTCGCGCATGTCCGAGCACAGAGAACTGGGATGGTGCCCCACGCTAGGACCGCCCGGTTGGCGAAAGGTTGCCCGATGCGAGCTGTTCAGCTGTCCGCCGCCACCATCAGGAACATCGGGCGGTCCCGCTCCTCGGCGAGCTCCGGGTGGGCCTCGACCTGCTCCGCTGAGGGGAGCGACTCCAGGACCCTGCGGATCGCGAAGCCGGCATCCAGCACGGTGTTCAGCAAAGTGCCGACCGTGCGGTGCTGCTTGCGGACGCCGGGAGCCAGCCAGTCGCGGACGCGCTCGCCCTCCTCGCCGTACCGGACGAGCGGCCAGGTGCGTCTTCCGTCGTGCTCGATCCACGTCGCGTCCGTGGGCGCGGTGAACACCGGGTGCTCGCAGGTGAAGACGAAGGTGCCGCCCGGGCGCAGGGCCGTGTGCACCATGCCGACGAACCGCGGGAGGTCGGTCAGGTAGTGCAGCACGAGGGCGCTGTACGCCAAGTCGTACGACGCCGGAGCGAGCCGCAATGTGTCGAGATCGGCCCGCGTGTACGTGATCACCGCGTCGGGCCCGGTCAGCTCGCCGGCCCTCCGCAGCATCTGCTCGGAGAGATCGAAGGCGTCGACCGAGGCGGCCTGCTGCTCGGCCGCCCAGCGCGCGAAGGCGCCGTAGCCGCAGCCGAGGTCGACGACGTCACGGCCGGTGAGGGCGGGGAGCAGGGCCTCCACCATGGGCCACTCCGGGGCGCCGGCAAGTCCTTGTTCGGATCGCGGCAGCTGTCGGTAGCCGGCCTGGAACTCTGGGTCGTCGTAGATGTTCTGGGCCACGTGCCTCGAGTATGCCGCCACCAGGTCCCGGGCGCCCCTACCCTCTTGGAGGGGGACGGCTGCGGTCGGCATCGGATGAAGAGGTGAGCCGTGGACAGCGCCGAGTGGGATCCGGTCAGGACCGGGATGTCCGGGGCCGACGTACGCCGGTCGCCCGACGGGGGTGCGTACGCCAAGTCCGGCAGCGGCGTCCTGCGCGAGGACCTGGTGGCCGAGCGCGAACGCCTGGAGTGGCTCGCCGGCACCGACCTCCCGGCGGCCGAGGTCCTGGACTGGGTCGACGACGAGGACGTCGCCACGCTGACGATGCGCGCCGTGCCCGGCGTCGCGATGAGCGATCTGCCGGCGTCCGACGTCTCCCGCGCGGTCACGTCGCTGGCGCGGTTCCTCCAGCGCCTGCACTCGATGCCGCGCGAGTCCTGCCCGTTCGAGCGTTGGCTCGCCGTGACCGTGCCCCTGGCGCGGGTGCGGGTGTCGGCCGCACTGGTCGACGAGGACGACTTCGACAGCGGGCGCGCGGGCAGGTCCGCCGACAACCTGCTGGCCGAGCTCATCGACCGGCGGCCGGAGGCCGAGCGCCTCGAGGTGAGCGACCTCGTGATCTGTCACGGCGACGCCTGCCTGCCGAACTTCCTGGTCGACCCCGAGTCGCTCGAGGTGACCGGGATGATCGATGTCCACCGGCTCGGCGTGGCCGACCGTCACCTCGACCTGGCGCTGGCGACGCGCTCGATGGCCGACTCCGGGTTGAATCCGGCGTACGGCCCGGAGGCCGCCGAGGCGCTGCTGGCGGCGTACGGCGGGGACGTCGACCGGTGGCGGCTCGACTTCTACCGTCTGCTCGACGAGTTCTTCTGATCAGCCACCGGCGACGGCCAGGCGCCCCTTGAGCAGCGGCTTGGCAGGGTGCGGCCGGTCACCGAGGGCGGCGAGACACACCTCCAGCACCTCGACGTCGTACGGCGCGAGCTCGCTGTAGCGGATCACGGCCGAAGGGTCCGGGTTGGCGAGGAGGGCCTCGCGCATCGAGACCGCGAGGTACTCGCCGAGCTCGACCAGCGCCGGCGACTCCGTGCCCGGCAGGAGGTCGCCGCCGTAGTGGCTGATCGCGTCGCCGAGGTCACCGCGCTGGAGCGCCTCGAGGACGTCGTCGATGTCCGTGGCGACCGGCAGGGTGAGCCGGTACGGGCGGGAGGCGAGCTGGCCGCCGAGGGCGGCGCGCAGGTGCGACACCTCGGCCTTCAAGGTGGACAGGGTGACCGCGTGGTCGCCGTACACCAGGGCATGGAGGCGATCGAGGGAGACGCCGTCGGGATGCAACGCGAGGATCGCCAGGATCTCGGTCTGCCGTCGGTTGAGCAGCAGCCTCGCGCCATCGAGCGAGGCTTCCGCAGTGCCGAGCAGGCGGAGCTGGAGGCCGGTGGGCCCGGTGGTCGCAGGCGACATCGGGTGAGCCGTCGACGGTGGCATCGCGGTCTCGATGAGGCGCGCCAGCACCCGTGCCGTCGCCAGGCCGATCGGGTGGGTGCGGTCCCACGTGGTCGACAGGTCGATGACGCCGAGCTGCGCCCCGGTCACCGGGTCGTGGACGGGCGCGGCCCAGCAGACCCAGTTGTGCACGATCGGCGCGTAGTGCTCGGCGCTGAACACCATGCTCGGCCGTTGCATCCGGTTGGCCAGGTCGAGTGCGTTGGTGCCGACGGACTCGTCGTCCCACCGGGCGGCTGGGACGAAGTTCACCGACTCGGCCTTGCGGCGCATGACCCGCCCGCCGTACGTCCAGAGGATCCTGGTCTGCTCGTCGGTGACGGCGAGCACGAGATCGCCGTCCTCCGCCGTACGGCGAAGCTCGGACTCGACGATCGAGACCGCTCGTTGCAGCGGAGAGTCGTGCCAGAAGGCGCGGACCTCGTCCTCGTCACCGAGTGGTGCCTCGGCCACGTCGCGCGACACGTGCGGTTGCGAGCGGCGCCAGCTCTTCAGGATCTCCGGCCGCACCAGCGACGCCGCGCCGTCGCCGTGCTCGACGAACGCGGTCCACGCGCGCAACGAGCTCAGGCGGCGGTCCTGGAGGTCGTTCGTGATCATCGGCGATCCAACCTGTGACGGGCTTCGGTGGTCACGGTAGCGCGGGGCCGGAACCGCTCACTCGTGGTGGATGCGTCCTTCGCGCTGGGCGAGCCGGTTGCCGGAGCCCCCCCAGCGGCCGGCGATGATCTCCGCGGCGATCGAGATCGCGGTCTCCTCCGGCGTCCGAGCCCCCAGGTCGAGGCCGATCGGGCTCGACAGGCGCTCGAGCTCGGCGTCGGTCACGCCGGCCTCGCGGAGGCGGGCCTCGCGGTCCTCATGAGTACGCCGCGAGCCCATCGCGCCGACGTACGCGACGTCCGGGAGCCGCAGTGCGACCTCGAGCAGCGGGACGTCGAACTTCGGGTCGTGGGTGAGCACCGTGATCACCGTGCGTGCGTCGATGACTCCGGCGTCGCGCTGCTTCTCCAGATAGCGATGCGGCCACTCCACCACGACCTCGTCGGCTTCGGGGAACCGCGTCGCGGTGGCGAAGACCGGCCGCGCGTCGCAGACCGTGACGTGGTAGCCCAAGAAGCTGCCGACGCGGGCAACGGCGGCGGCGAAGTCGATGGCGCCGAACACCAGCATCAGCGGTTTCGGCGCGAACGCCCACACGAAGACCCGCATGCCCTCGCCGCGGCGCTCGCCGTCGGGCCCGTAGGTGAGCGTGGCGTTGGCGCCGCTCGCAAGGAGTCCGAGTGCATCGTCCCGGACGGCGTCGTCGGCGCGCGGTGACCCGATCGTGCCGGTCATCTCCTCGGCGTCGGGGTGGATGACGACGCGGCGGCCGAGCCACTCGGGGTCGGGGTGCTCGATGACGGTGGCCACGGCGACCGGCCGGCCGGCGTCGAGGTCGGCGGCGAGGTCCTCGAGCTCGGGGAACGTCTCGCGCGAGATCTTCTCGACGTACACGTCGAGGATCCCGCCACAGGTCAGCCCGACGGCGAACGCGTCGTCGTCGGAGATGCCGTAGCGGGTCAGCACGGGGACGCCGCTCTCGACGACCTCGGTTCCCAGCTCGTAGACCGCACCCTCGACGCAGCCGCCGGACACCGAGCCGACCGCGGTGCCGCCGGGGCCGACCAGCATGCTCGCACCCGGTGGGCGCGGGGCCGAGCGGAACGTCGCCACCACGGTGCCGACACCGATCTCCTCGCCGTCGCGCCACCACTCGAGCAGCTCCGGCAACACCTCACGCATCAGCCAGCACCTCCACCAGGTCGGCGTAGGTCGCCAGGGAGTGCCCGGCGACGAAGTCGTCACAGAACGGGAGCGCGGCCACGACTCCGGTCTGGACCGCCTCGTAGCCCTCCTTGCCGCGGTGCGGGTTCACCCACACCACGCGATGAGAGATCCGCCCGAGCCGGGCCATCTGCTCGGCGAGCACGGACGCATCACCTCGCTCCCATCCGTCACTGAACACAACGACCACGGCACCTCTGGCCATTCCGCGCTGCCCCCAGCGGTCGAGGAAGAACCGCAACGTCTCGCCGAGCCGGGTGCCGCCGGACCAGTCCGGGACGGTCTCGCCTGCCGCGATCAATGCGCGCTCGGGGTCCCGGAGCCGCATGGCCCGGGTGACGTGAGTGACACGAGTGCCGATCGTGAACGTCTCGACGTTGCCGATGCCCTGCGTGAGCCGGTGCGCGAGGCGGAGCAGGACGTCGGCGTACGCCGACATGGAGCCGCTGACGTCGACCAGCAGCACGACGCGACGGGCCTTCATCGCTCTGCGCCGCCACGCGATCTCGGCCGGCTCACCCATCCGGCGCAGGCTCGATCGCAGCGTGCGGGAGGCGTCGATGCGGCCGCGGTGCCAGCGCTGGTGGCGCGCCGTACGCCGAAGCGGCGGGCGCGGACGGAGCGTTGCGAACATCGCGGCCAGCCGTTGCTTCTCGGTGGCGTCGAGGGACGCCACGTCGCGGTGACGGAGCACCTCGGTCGACGACGCGACCGCACGGATGATCTCGTCGGCCGTGTCGGCCTGCCCGCTCTCGCCCTCGTCCAGCGGGAGGGTGGCGGCCGAGGGGTCCGCCCGCACCATCGGCCGCGGACGGGGCAGGCCGCCGCGGACGTTGAAGAACGCCTCGAAGACCTGGTCGAAACGTGCGAGGTCGTCGGGCCCGGCGCAGAGCGTCGATCGACCGGCGACGCGGACCCCCGCTGGGTCATCCGCGCCGAGCAGCGCAGCGGCTGCGAGGAAGTCGTGCGCCCGGTCCTGGGTGACCGGCACCCCGCCGGCGCGGAGGGCCCGGGCGAACGCGAGCAGGATCTCGTCGCCGCCGCGGATCGACGTGCTCATGTGCGGAGCAGCTGGTCCAGCGCCCGCTTCACGCGGTCGGCGTCCTCGCGGTACTTGACCAGCGCACCCAGCGTGGTCGCGGCCGTCTCGAGGTCGAGCTCGGCGGTGCCGAGATGGTGGAGCGACCGAGCCCAGTCGATGGTCTCGGCGACGCCCGGCGGCTTGGTCAGGTCGACGCCCCGGATCTGCTGCACGACCTCGACCACCTGGCGGGCCAGCGCCTCGGAGACCTCAGGCGCACGCGACCGGACGATCTGCAGCTCGCGCTCGAGGCCGGGGTGCTCGATCCAGTGGTAGAGGCAGCGGCGCTTGAGTGCGTCGTGGAGCTCGCGCGTGCGGTTGGAGGTGAGGACGACGACCGGGGGCGTTGCGGCCTTCACCGTGCCGAGCTCGGGGATGCTGACCTGCCAGGTCGACAGCACCTCGAGCAGGAATGCCTCGAACTCGTCGTCGGCCCGATCCACCTCGTCGACGAGCAGGACGGCCGGGCTCTGCTGCAGCGCCGCCAGCACGGGCCGCGCGAGCAGGAACCGCTCGTCGTACAGACTCTTCTCGGCCTCCTCCACGTCCGGCCCCGCGCCGGCTGCCTCGAGTGCGCGGAGGTGGAGGATCTGGCGTGGGAAGTCCCAGTCGTAGAGCGCCTGCGTCGCGTCGATCCCCTCGTAGCACTGCAACCGGACCAGGGGCAGGTCGAGGCTCTCGGCCAGCGCCTCCGCCAACGCGGTCTTGCCGGTGCCCGGCTCGCCCTCGAGCAGCAGCGGCCGCTGCATGGACAAAGCGAGATAGGTGACCGTGGACAGCTCGTCGTCGGCGAGATAGCCGGTCGCGTCGAGCAGCCGCGCCACGTCGCCCGCCGAGGACACCTCCATGCCTCCAGGCTACTTCGGCATCCGTTGGTCCCTGGTTGGACCGCGGCAACCGGGATAGTCCCCGACGTTTTGGTCGGGTCCGAGCCCGAAAAGCGACCCAAACGTCGGGGACTATCCCGAATGGGCGAGGTTCAGGGCACGGCTGCTTGGATCGAGGCATGGACGACTCGGGGCTGGTCCATCGCTGGCAGGAGATCTGGGACGAACCGGTGTCGGGGTGGGACTTCTCCCGGTTCGGTAACCGGCTCGGCGGTGATGCGCCTCCCTGGTCGTACGTCGACCTCGCGCGAGAAGCCCTGCATCGCGCGACGGCGGTGCTGGACCTGGGGACGGGCGGCGGCGAGGTGTTGCTGTCGCTGGCCGACGACCTGCCCGAGGACACCGTGGCCACCGAGGGATGGCAGCCGAACATCCCGACGGCCCGCGAGGCGCTGACGCCGCACGGCATCGACGTCGTGGTCTACGACGCGGAGGCAGAACCACACCTACCGTTCCCCGACGCGCGTTTCGACCTGGTGCTCGACCGGCACGAGGCGTACGACGCGGCCGAGGTCGTCCGCGCGCTCCGGCCCCGTGGGGTGTTCCTCACCCAGCAGGTGGACGGACGCGACCTCGCGGACCTGAACGACCTGCTCGGCGGTGGCCCCACGGCGTACCCCCACGTGACCCTCGAGCAGTTCCGAACCGACGCGGAGGCAGCCGGCCTGCAGGTCGACCTGGCCGAGGACTGGACGGGCGAGCTGCGGATCGCCGACGTGGACACGCTGGTCGGCTATCTCGCCATGGCCCCCTGGACCGTCCAGGGCTTCACGGTGGCGTCGCGTGCCGAGACGCTGCTGCGCCTCCACCGCGACGGCCTGCCGCCAGCACTCACCCAGCGCCGGTTCATCATCCGTGCCCAGAAGACCGGGTAGTCCCGTCAGGTGGGAGAGTCGACGTC
>Ga0164241_10005184_pt1 | contig 12295 bp, 11 predicted proteins | sample OricomyardsoilBY_FD_108780 | JGI IMG/M metagenome (GOLD analysis project Ga0164241, IMG submission 108780) | Backyard soil microbial communities from Emeryville, California, USA - Original compost - Back yard soil (BY) | ecosystem: Environmental > Terrestrial > Soil > Unclassified | place: USA...
AGCCGCCTGCTGCGCAGCGACATTCGCTTCGGCTTTATCGACAGCGATTTGAAAAGGAAGTGGATCAATCGTGAAAAGAAGTTGCCCTTTTTGCACTAATTGATGATCTTTTACGTAAATGTTGGCTACAGGTCCAGTAATTTGCGCAGCGACATTGATTGTTCCTGCCTGAACATAGGCATCATCGGTACTAGGATGATGATCGAAATAACGCATCAATCCATACATCAGCATAAGCACAACTAAACTTAAACCACTCCACAAAAGAATATTTTTTTTAGATAGCTGAATTTTCATAGATGCTTTCCAATTCTTGGGGGCAGTATTATCTCATAATAACCGCGCGGAAAACAAACAGCAGGATGAAAAAAACGCATCTTGAGGTGTAATGGGTGTAGACGCTATTTCTTTATTGCCGCAACCGTAAATTGAACCTGAACCTCATCTTGAACATTATCGGTTTTTTGCCATTCACCTTGCCCCACCTCAAACGCTAAACGCTTTAACATGGCAGAACCTTTTGCGCGAGCGGTCGTTTGTGAAAACCCCTCTAGCGTGAAAATCATCACAACTGGCACGGTTTTATCGCGAATAGTCAATGTACCATTTGCTTGATAAGAATGGTTACCCGTTTGAGTAAAATTTTCCGCCGTAAAAACAGCTTGGGGAAATGAAACTACGTTAAACCATTCTGCTGTTTTAAGCGTATCAGCCACATCGGCATAATCCGTGGAAACTGAACTCATATCTATTACAATGCGCACGTGACTCGCTTTTAATTGCGCAGGATCAAAATGAATATCGCCGGCAAATTTTTTGAATTTACCTGATACCGGCGCATTATTCTGCGTCGCCGTAAAAATCAGTGAGCTTTTTTCTGGAATAAGTTGCCAAACAGATACGTCTGCAAAAGATAATATAGGTAAGATGATGATAACTATTGCAAAAATTTTTTTAAAATATTGACTCACGGCAACATTCCTCTTAATACATTATCTTTATTAATAAAATGATGTTTAAACGCAGCTCCCATATGAAGACAAATAACCGCTATTAAGCCGTATGCTAACCATTGATGAATCTCAGTAAAAAATATTCTTAAATCGGTATTGGGCACAATCAAATCCGGCAACGTTATCCATCCAAAAAAAGACACGGGCAAACCAGCCGCGGAAGTAATCAGCCATCCAGTAATCGGCATGGCAAACATAAAAACGTAAAAACTCCAGTGCGCCATGCGTGCTGCTATCTTTTGCCATTTTGGCAGGTTAATTGGCAGCGCGGGAACACTGTTCGTCAAGCGCCATCCTAGGCGAAAACACACTAAAATCAACACTAATACGCCGTATTCTTTATGCCAGCCAAATAATTTTAATTTTTGCAGACTAATGGGCAGGTTCACCATATACAAACCTTCTCCTAATAACCCAATAATCAGCAAGGCCATCCCCCAATGCAGCAAGATAGCCATCGCTCCATAATGATTTTCAGTATTTTTGATTAACATTCGATTTAATTTTTATTGGCTTCGGCTTCAATATTGATTTTTACTTCGTCACCTAAACCAGGTAAATACGCGTTAATATCAAAGTCAGAGCGTTTTAACTGCGTCGTTGCGCTAAAGCGTGCTGTTTTTTTATTTTTGATAGGACTCATGCCGATTTTATTTAGCTTAACATCCAATACCACCGGCTTAGAAACGCCATGCAAGGATAAAGTACCGAATACTTTTGCGGTTTCTTTACCAGTCATTTGTATTTTATGGCTGACAAAAGTCGCTGTAGGATATCTTGCTACATCAAAAAAATCTTTATTTTTCAGGTGTTCATCCAGTTTGGGAATACCTGTGTCGATATCCGCAGTATTGATTGTTACATCGAGTTTGCTATCTTGCGGCTTGGTTTCATCTAAAATGAGTGTGCCCTTGGCGTACCATTTACCCGAAGGATTGGAAAATCCAAAGTGACTGATATGCCAAAGAACATACGTATGACCTGGATCAAGTTGATACGTCTCGGCTGCGGGTGCTGATCCAACAAATAATAACGAAATAACCCATCCCAATAATATACGCTTCATAAAATTCCTTCTTACGAAAAAAATTTTCCCATTAGAAAATCAATCATGTATGATTGAGCGCCCTATCATAAAAGATTCTCATGATGGAAAAATTATGTCTACAAAAATAATGCCGACTTATTACAACCAAATGCCCGTATCATTCGAGTATGGACGGGGTGCCTGGCTATGGGATAATCAAAATATTCAATATCTTGACAGCCTGTCTGGTATCGCGGTGTGCAACTTAGGGCATGCTCATCCCACCATTACCCAAACCATTACTGATCAAGCAAGCAAACTACTTCATACCTCTAACACATATACTATTGCAAAACAAATTGAACTCGCAGAAAAACTGACTGCGGTTGCTGGGATGGAACAAGCCTATTTTTGTAATTCTGGGGCTGAAACGAATGAAACGGCCATTAAGCTGGCACGGCTATATGCCAAAAAGAAAAATATAGAATTACCCATTATTATTACCATGCGCAATGCTTTCCATGGTCGCACGATGGCAACTCTCAGTGCATCCGGCAGTGAACGTCTTCACGTTGGTTTTGAACCATTGGTAAAAGAATTTATATATATCACCCTAAATGATGTTCATGAATTAAATAATATTGCGCAACGCTACATCGATAATATTATTGCGATTATGTTGGAACCGATTCAGGGCGATGGCGGTATTCAAATTGCGACAAATGAGTATTTAGAACAAGTCAGGTATCTTTGTGACAAACATGACTGGCTAATGATTCTTGATGAAGTGCAGACAGGCGTGGGCCGCACTGGAAAATGGTTTGCTTATCAACATTCTGCTATCAAACCCGATATTATGACAGTCGCAAAAGCATTGGGTAATGGCATCCCTATTGGCGCTTGCCTTGCTCGCGATAAAGCTTGCAATCTCTTTGGACCTGGCAAGCACGGTTCAACGTTTGGTGGCAATCCTTTTGCTTCCGCGGTAGGAACAGCGGTTCTTGAGACAATGGAAAAAGAGAATGTGTTAGATAATGCAACTAAAATAGGTCAATATCTTTTAAATAAATTAAAAACCACGCTAGCAAAATACCCAGGCGTTGTGGATGTTCGCGGTAAAGGATTAATAATAGGTGTTGAGTTAGATAAACCATGTATGGAACTGACTTCCATCGGACTAAAAAATAAAATTCTTTTTAACATCACGTCTAACAAAGTTATCCGTTTGTTACCACCACTCATCATCACGCAAGAGGAAGCGGATGAAATTGTCAAGCGCTTGGATTTATCCATTGCAGAATTTTATTAGAGTTTTTTCCTAGAGCACAACAAAGAAAAAGAACTCCATTCTGCTGCTTGACATATGATTACTTAGACCGCTAGATTTGTAACCAATGTAGCTTTTGACATAAAACACTGACTAAAAAACATAAGGAAATATAAATGACACCATGTCAACACCCTTCACCGCCTAGCCAAACTGATTCTATGCGCAGTACATTTGTTCCTATTCTTCCCAATTTGCCTGTTTCATTTTCTTTACCTCCTCTCCCCATCCCCCTGTTACCTAGCCTTAACCTGTCATAGGCCGGCAAAACATAAAACCATTATTTTGTTTGAGGCTACTATGAATTTTAAACGCTCAATTGGTCCTTTGGGACTGTTACTGGTAGGCATTAGCAGTGTAATTGGCTCAGGCTGGTTATTCGGCCCTTTATACGCTGCCCAAATTGCCGGACCCGCCGCCGTTATCTCATGGATACTGGGCGGAATATTAATGATTATTATTGCCCTGACCTTCGCTGAATTAGGCAGCACTTTTCCTGTTGCCGGCGGAATGATTCAATTTGCCCAATATAGCCACGGACCATTGGTCAGCTTTATGATTGGCTGGATGGTATGGATATCCAGTGTGGCGATCGCACCCGTTGAAACTTTGGGGTTAATCCAATATGCAGCAAATTATATCCCTGCTCTTGTTACCAATGCCCAAGATACTCATGTCTTGACACATACTGGCATATTCGCCGCTGCCGGTGTTATGTTCATCATGTGTATACTGAATTACTATGGCGCACAATTTTTCAGTCGTTCTAATAGCATCATTACTGCTATTAAGTTGATTGTGCCTGTCTCTACGATTTTTTTATTAATTTTCTTTGGCTTTCATAGCACTAACTTCCATGCTGCTCAAAGCGGTGGTTTTTTACCTTATGGCATACATGGCGTGCTGGCTGCATTGCCATTAGGCGGGGTGATTTATTCATTTATTGGCTCTAATACCGTCTTACAACTGGCGGGTGAAACCAAAAATCCTCAGCGCAATATCCCTCTTGCCTTAATTGGCTCTATGATTTTCTGTACGATTCTATATGCCTTATTACAAATTGCTTTTGTAGGCGCCGTGACACCAGATACATTTGCCGCTGGTTGGAATAAGCTTCATTATGCCGGAGATAGCGGACCTTTTGTGGGAATTATGACAGTTTTAGGATTTTCCTGGTTCGTTATCATTGTCTATGCAGATGCTATTATATCCCCTTTTGGTACCGGTTTTGTGTTTACTGCCTCTACCGCCCGTGTCAGCTACGGATTAAGTGAGATTGGTTTTTTTCCTGCAAGCTTTAAAAAACTGACAAAAAAAGGCGTTCCGTTACGCAGCATTATGCTAAATTATGGCGTCGGTCTTTTATTGTTTTTGCCCTTCCCAGGCTGGCAAAAACTCGTAAGCTTCATCATTTCTTGCTTCATCATTTCTTATATCATCGGTCCCATTTCATTAATTGCTTTGCGCAAAACGAAACCCAATGAACACAGACCTTTCCAACTTCCTTATGCTAATTTGCTTGCATTGTTGGCATTTTACATTTGTAACCTATTAATTTTCTGGACTGGGTGGCATACCGTTTCACGTATGATGATTGTACTTAGCATTGGCTTTTTATTTTTTGCTATTTATTGCTACCGTCAAAAAAATGTCTGGCATAAACAATGGCGAACTTCATGGTGGATCTTCCCTTATTTTATTACGTTGGCTGGAATTTCCTATTTAGGAACTTTTGGTGATGGAATAAATGTTATTCCATTTGGGGTAGATTTTGCTGTCATTGGAATATTAACTACTGCAATTTATTATCTCTCTTTATTTTTGAGAGAGAAGTAATAGCTCAGGTTTTATTTTATAGTGCTAAGATGAACATTAATTTTTTTTGCTCGTTTTATAAAAGCCTTATCTAAGGTCGCAAATTTATCTGTTACCTGACTTGATGAAGCAAGGTGCATGGCATCTGCAAAATCTAAGCCCTGTTTGTACCATTGCATGATTTTTATGATGCAAGCAGGGTCCTCTAGCGTGAGATGAGGTAATCCTAATAAATTTTCAAAGGCTTTGTAGATAACGTCTGAACCAAGCTCATAGGTATAACGCAACACCCATTCAGTTTCTAATAAAACACTCTTAGACACAAAAATTACATTGTTTTCGATGAGTTTTTCAGCATACCGCGCTTGCGTTTTATCATCATTCGTAAAAAGCCGCACTAATATATTGGTATCAATAGCAATCATTTTTGTACTTTTGCCCCTTTTGCTATTCCTTTTTCCATATCTTTAAGCGATTTCTTTGCTCCAGTATAGTTGGCGCAACCGAGTACCTCTTTTATGGAAGTCGGTTTAAACGGTAATCGCGGCGTTAATAAAATACCTTGTTCAGTATCAATCACGTTAAATTCGAGACCAGGCTGCCATTTGTGAGCCTCTCTAATACTTTGAGGGATAATGATTTGGCCTTTGCTTGATAAATGAGTCGTTTCCATAAGCTTCCTCAAGTTTTTTTGTAAGATTACAGTAAGATTATACTCTTTGCGAAATAAATTACAATAAATGCCTTAGGTGAGTAGTTTCATCAGCTCACGTGCATACGCGAGCCTTCGTTCAAGATTGACCGCAAATGGACGTTCTTAACAGGGACTGAGCGGATACCCAATTTCTATTCATTTTACAGACCAAAGTTACCCACAGATTCTGTGGGTAACTCTGTTATTAACCTATAGAAAACTGTCGTGAACTCGATTGCACTAGGCTTTTACATTAAAGAGTACAAATTAAACAGCGTAAAAGTCATCGATTGTTTTCAATCGCTTGGACTCAAATGTACTGTCCATTTGTTAATTTCATCAATAATTCAGGCGGCGGGACTTTACCATTCCCCCTTGTGCACAATTCCCTGGAAAAAGAATGATTCAAAGAGATATGTCACGACCAAAAAAGATTTTCATTGCCGTCAACATATGATGCACAGGAGAATCTTCTGCAAATTCACTGCTTAAGTCCGTCGTCCATTGTCCAGTCTTCAAATTAACCAATACAGGCATCATTGCTTTATTTTTTTGAGGATATAACGCAAGCACCCAAGAATCGTAATAATCCGCATATTGTTTGCTAGATAAAATCATTTGAAACATACTATCTCTTACTACAATGCGCGTTGTTTTTGGATCAATACGAAAATAATCAATCCCTTCAAATAAAACTTTTCGTTCTTCTGGATGAATAGTGCGAACCGCTTCTGGAGAAAAATCACTTTCAGTGAAAAAGTCTTGTTTAATATCCACATGATTTTTATTACCAAATACGTAAGCCTGCAACGGATTACCACTACTACGACCCACCGGCAAATTTAAAAATTCTAATATAGTGGGTTTAATATCCATGAGAGAAACAATGCCAGAAATAATTTTTACCTGATTGGGCTTAGTACCGAACGTCCGGAACGCCAACATAGTGTGATATTGCGGCAACCCTAACACATCTGTACCGTGCCCCCCCGACATATTAACTTTTTCTTTTGCAGAACTGGGCGGATAAAAATGAGGAATAATACCTTTTTTATTTTTTTCTCCTGGAATAAAGAGATCAGGATCAGTAATGCGATCACCTGGAATCTCAACTGCTTCACCATGATCAGATAAAAGAATAACTACGCTATGTTCAAGAAATTTATTTTGCTGCAGCATTATCATAAAATCATGAAATTGCTTATCCGCACGAGCCAGAGCAGATTGATAGTGATGCAATGTCACTTTTTTGACGGGCAACGCTGCCCAAGCATATGGAAAATGTGGCAAACAAAAATGCGTGATTAACAGTATCGGTTTAGTCCGTGATGCACTTAACGTAGGTTGTAACAATTTTAAAAAACTATTAGGATCATACGTTGCAAAAACTGCCCGATTACCATAACTATACGGAAATAAATATTTACCTATTACGGTGTTAATAAGCAGGTTTGATATGGGAAAATCATTCATTGTACCCAGCAAAAAATCATTAAATCCAACCGGTGGAGTAATAACGTGATCAAATCCATAATGTCGATCAATATTACTAAATCGAGTCTCATCTGTCGCAAAAATAGTTTGATAACCATTTTCACGTAAAATAGCAGGTAACGTTTCACTTAAATCCAGATGACTTTGATCTGCTAGATTGGTACGTATAGTATTTAATTTAGGATAAACACCCGTCAAAATGCTTACCCAGGATGGATAAGTTCTTGCTAAAGGAGTCAGCGCATCTGAAAATACGGCGGCATGATTTAAAAACCCATCAATATGCGGCGTTTTCTTCGCATAGCCAAAAAACCCTAAAAAATCTGGCCTGACAGAATCAATACCAATAATAATAATGTTGGGTTTTTCAACGGTTGCAGCATCCACTACTTCGGCATGCGAATGACTAAATGCTTTTAAATAAATAAAAATAATCATCAAAGACACCAGCGTCACTGCAGATAATACTATCGCTTTATTAAATTTTTTTCGAAACTCATTATTTTGCTTTAGTTCAAGAGACATTGAGTTTGAGCAGTGCAGTTTGTGCAAACATTTTTTTATTTGTCGAAAAATAAATAAAGCCCATCCAAAACAAGCTAATAATCCTATAGAGATTAAAACTACGCTTAAAATGACTAAAAATATTTTAGCAACTTCAATGTTAAGAAAAGTAAATAAAGTACTGGAAAATTTTGAATTGGGAAAATAAACATAATTAGCAAACAAAACCGTAAATAATGTAACAAACCATAAAGCAACTCCTAGACGCTCTGTTTTTTGTCCTGAAAAATGCAGCGCAATTCCCGAAAATATAGCTGTTACCCATATCAATAGGGTAAAAAAACAATGAACCAGAAGCTGCGCCCCAATAAAATAAAGAACCCCTGGCACAATCGTCAGAGGCACTGAAAGGTGATTAGCGATTAATTTAAAATCGCCTAAGTAAAGCCCGCTGCATTCAATTAAAAAACTAATTTCAACTAAAATCAAAAAAGCCGTTAAAATGAATAATGATAAAAATAAACTATTTTTGTTATGGCAGATGGATTGATTCTGTGTTTGCATAAGTTTTATTTCTCGAAATTGCCAAATCTTCTGAGGCAAAATCATCAACGGCTATCACCTTTTGACGTGCTTCTTCAGACTGCAAAATAATATCTAATTGATCTTGATTAATGATTTGTTTGGCAAATGCTTGCTTGGCCAAAGCTGTCATATTACCACTTTCCAACAACCCTTCACTGACCGCTGTTTTCAAACTTTTTTCAATGGGTTCAGCAGCAACTGTTTTCACTAATGCATCTTCTAATAAAGCGGGCATATTACCTTCTACCGCTGTTACAAATGCACCTTCTGTTAATCGATAGCGAGACGGTGTTTGATCCAACATCAATTGGGCAACTTTATGAGCCAACTTATCGGAGGGTTTAGAAAAGCGTTTTCCAAGCGGAAAAACTAATATTCTCAATAACCCTCTCAACCATCGACTAGGAAAATTTTTCAATAATTCATCAAACTTCTGTTGAATATGATAAAGACAAGTTAATGCTGCCCAACGTACGATGGGTAAATCATCCCCATTTTTACCTTGATCATGATAGTGTTTTAACACAGCGGACAATAAATATAGCTCACTCAAAATATCGCCTAAACGTGCAGAAATAGATTCTTTTCGTTTTAATGATCCCCCTAAAACGAGTAAGGATATATCTGCCATCAAAGCAAAAGCTGCGCTAAATCGCGTGGCTTGCTGAAAATATCGTTTGGTTTTTCCTTCCGGCGCCATTGCAATTCGACCGTTTGTTAAACCTAATATTAAACTGCGAATCAAATTACTTATTGTAAAACTAATGTGTCCCATTAATGCTTTATCAAATTCAACTAAACTTTCCGCTTGATCTTTGTTACGTGCCGCCTCAAATTCAGCAAAAACATAGGGATGGCAGCGCATCGCACCTTGGCCAAAAATAATGAGATTGCGCGTTAAAATATTGGCGCCTTCTACCGTAATCGCAATGGGAATAGATTCATAAATTCGGCCCACATAATTTTTAGGTCCTAGACAAATGCCTTTACCACCATGAATATCCATCGCATCATTGCATGCAACACGTCCCAGTTCAGTCACATGATATTTAGTAATAGCAGAAGCAATCGCCGGTTTTTCTCCCGTATCAATAACTGCTGCAGTAAAAGAACGAGTTGCATCCATGATATAGCTATACCCTGCCATACGCGCTAACGGTTCCTCAATTCCTTCAAATTTTCCAATCGGCACATTAAACTGACGACGAACTCGCGCGTAAGCACCGGTGGTATACATTAATACTTTTGCACCGCCCATACTGCTTGCAGGCAAAGAAATTGCTCTGCCCGCAGCAAGACATTCCATTAACATACGCCAGCCTTGGCCCGCCATTTTCACGCCGCCAATAATCCAATCGACAGGAATAAAAACATCCTTACCGTGAATAGGTCCATTTTGAAAAGCAATATTCACTGGAAAATGTCGACGGCCTATACTCATGCCAGGCGTATTTCGCGGAATCAAAGCACACGTAATACCTAAATCTTTTTTGTTACCCAACAAATGATCCGGATCATACAATTTGAACGCCAGACCAATCACTGTTGCAACCGGTGCAAGAGTGATATAACGTTTATCAAAATTGAGACGGATACCCAAGATTTTTTCGCCATTATGCTCATTCCAGCAGACAATGCCGTTATCTGACATAGCTCCCGCATCTGAACCTGCTTCCGGACCCGTCAAGGCAAAACAGGGAATTTCTTCGCCCTGAGCTAATCGCGGTAAATAATAATTTTTCTGCTCAGTCGTGCCGTAATGCATGAGCAATTCTGCTGGCCCCAAAGAGTTAGGCACTGCAATGGTCGTCGCCACAGAAGCGCTTTTCCCGTAAACTTTCGTCAAAATTTGAGAATGCGCATAGGCAGAAAATTCTTTTCCGCCGTATTCTTTAGTAATAATGAGAGAAAAAAATCCTTGTTTTTTGAGATAATCCCACATTTCTGGCGGTAAATCCGCTCGATTATGCGTGATGTCCCAATCATCAATCATGCTGCAAAGCGCTTCAACAGGCCCCTCTAAAAAGGCTTTTTCTGCTTCTGACAGCGTAGGTTTTGGAATACTCAATAACTTATTCCAGTGCGGGCTACCGCAAAATAATTCCCCTTCCCAACCAACAGTGCCTGCTGCTAATGCTTCGCGCTCTGTGCGAGACATGGTCGGCATCACTTTGCGATAAAAATTAAGTATCGGTTTACTTACTAATTTATAACGCCATGAAGTAATATGCAGTGGAAGAAAAATAGCAAACACAATGATCCACGCAAACAGCAAACCTAACGCAGAAAAATGACTTAAACGAGTCATTAGAATGAGGAAAATAGCAACAGCTAATGTCCAAATATTTAATTTGGCACGGTTATACGCCAGCATACTAAACAATGCCCCAAACGCTAAAAACCAAATCCACCCCATGATGAAATTCCTCACGCAAACTGACGTTAAGTTAAATCTGTTTTATCTTTAATTATTGATGCTCTTTTGCAACCGCATACACTCCTGGAGCATTACGAAAATACTCCTCATAATCCAGCCCGAAGCCAATTAAATATCGATCTTCAGTATTGACTCCCACAAAATCTGGTTCAAAATGAACGCCTTCTTCACGCTGGCGAATTTTATTTACCATGACAGCACTATATACTGCTTTTGCACCCAATTGATTACAATAATCAATAATTGCCGCCAATGTGAGTCCACCATCCATAATATCGTCAATGATCAGTACGGTACGATCTTTTAAAGATTTTCTCGGTTCCACCAACCAATGCAAATCACCACCGCGGATAGATCCACGATAACGCGTCGCATGAATATAATCGACTTCTAATGGAAAACGTAAGCGCGTCAAAATATGGCCCGTAGGAATTAAGGCACCTACCATGACACAAAGCACAATAGGATTATCATTTTCTAGTTTATGGGTTATCTCAACCGCCATCTTATCCAGTGCTTTTTCCAACTGTGCAAGATCATAAATACACTCTGCTTTTTCTAGCACATTTTTTATTTTATCAGTTGCCTTCATAAATTTTCCTATATTGAACAAATGAACTAATATTATTTTTCCATGCATTTGAAGAATGCAGCGACTTCAAATCCTGTGAGAATTTGCCTTTTAATCGATGTAATTTTTCTACTGATAACCCATACTTTCGTGGCAATTGATCCAATATTTCTATAACACCCGCTCTGTTATTGCAGATTAATACCATATCGCAACCTGCCTCTAAAGCAGCTTCAGCTCGCGCTGCATAATTTCCGGCAAACTCGGCACCCGCCATATTAAGATCATCGCTAAAAATAATCCCCGAAAAATTTAATTTCTTACGTAAAATTTCTTGCAGCCAATAGGAAGAAAAACCAACCGGTTTATTATCTATTTCGGGAAATAAAATATGAGCCGGCATCATAGCATCAATACCAGCCACTATCATTTTTATAAAAGGTTGCATGTCTTCCTGATACACTTCAACAAAATGGCGTGAATCGATAGGTAAGGCCGTGTGAGAATCTGTGTTCACTGAACCATGTCCTGGAAAATGTTTGCCCGTCGTTGCCATCCCTGCTTCATGCATTCCGCGCATCACCGCTGCCGCCAGCCAGCTAACAATAAGAGGTGAAGCATCAAAACTACGATCACCGATCACCGTATTCCATTTTTTATCTAAGTCAAGAACCGGCGCAAAACTCAAATCCACCCCGAGTGCAAGCAGCTCCGCTGCCATTAACCAACCACAATAATAGGCTAACTGCGAACCTTTTTCTGGCGCATGATGATAAAGCTGTCCCACCTCTCCCATGCTGGGCAAACGCGTCAATCCCTCTTTAAAAC
>Ga0164241_10005185_pt1 | contig 12292 bp, 9 predicted proteins | sample OricomyardsoilBY_FD_108780 | JGI IMG/M metagenome (GOLD analysis project Ga0164241, IMG submission 108780) | Backyard soil microbial communities from Emeryville, California, USA - Original compost - Back yard soil (BY) | ecosystem: Environmental > Terrestrial > Soil > Unclassified | place: USA...
CACAGCCTTCCGTTCGACATCCTCGCCGATCCGACCAAGCAGGTGTCGAAGCAGTACGGCGTGCTGACAACCTACGGCACGGCGGAACTCGCGAGCCGGCAGACATTCCTCATCGGCCCGGACGGCAAGATCGTCAAGCACTGGGCGAAGGTGGATCCGAAAGGCCACTCGGACATGGTGCTGGCGGAGATCAAGGCGCACTCCGCTGGCAAGGCGCCCGAAAAGAAGTCGTAACCTTTGATCGGCAACCGCGGCGTTCGACCGCCGCGGTTGCCCACCTCACTCGCGGTACGTTGCCTGTCGTTTCCACCGCCCCAGGAACAATGGCGGAAGAGACGGGCTAACTAACATCAACAGGATGGCCTGGCGACGTGGCTTGCCTCGAATGCGGACCGCCATCCGTACCGCCACGCCGCTTGAGTTCGCGCATCGCGCGGTCGAGCCCATCGAGCGTCAGCGGGAACATGCGGTTGCCGACCAGTTCACGCGTGATCGCCACCGACGGCGTCCATTGCCACCGGTCTTCCGGCTCCGGGTTCAGCCATACCAGGCGCGGAAAGTGCCGCGTGATTCTCGTCATCCATACGCGGCCGGACTCGTTGTTCCAGTGCTCCACGCTTCCACCGGGCTCTTCGATCTCGTACGGGCTCATCGTGGCATCTCCCACGAACACCACGCGGTAGTCAGGGTTGAAGGTACGCAGCAGCGTCCAGGTGTCGGTCACGACACTGAATCGCCGGCGGTTGTCCTTCCAGAGGCGCTCATAAGGAAAATTGTGGAAGTAGAAGTACTCGAGGTGCTTGAACTCGGCGCGCGCGGCCGAGAACAGCTCTTCGCAGACCTTGATGTGCGGATCCATGGAGCCGCCCACGTCGAGCAGCAACAGGAGTTTCGCAGCATTGCGCCGTTCGGGCACCAGCTTGATGTCGAGCAGCCCCGCGTTGCGGGCCGTCGCATCGATGGTGCCGTCGAGATCCAGTTCTTCCGCGGCGCCTTCGCGCGCGAACCGGCGGAGCCGCCTCAGCCCCATCTTGATGTTGCGAGTCCCAAGTTCGATGTCGTCGTCGAGGTTGCGAAAATCGCGTGCATCCCAGACTTTGACGGCGCGGCGGTGCCGTGACTTTCCCTGCCCGATCCGCACGCCTTCGGGGTTGAAACCCTGGTTGCCGAACGGCGACGTTCCGGCCGTGCCTATCCACTTGTTACCGCCCTCGTGGCGTTCCTTCTGCTCGCGCAAACGCTCGCGAAATGTTTCGAGCAGCTTGTCCCAGCCGCCCAGCGCCTGGACTCGCCGCTTCTCTTCTTCGGTGAGCAGACGCTCCGTGAGCTGCTTCAGCCATTCAGGCGGCAATTCCGCGAGCAGCTTTTCGAACAGCTTCTCGGCGCCCTCGAAATGTTCGGCGAACACACGGTCGAAGCGATCGAAGTGCCGCTCGTCCTTCACCATCGCCATGCGCGCGAGGTAGTAGAACTCTTCGGCGGACAAGGCGGCGACGCGCGCTTCGAGCGCCTCGAGCAGCGAGAGGAACTCAGGCAACGTCACCGGCACGCCGCCGGCGCGCAGATCGGTGAAGAAGCGGACCAGCATCGGAGGCCCTTCAGCGTCCCGCGCGTTTGTTGAGGAAGACGATCTGCTCGAACAGGTGAACGTCCTGCTCGTTCTTGAGGAGCGCGCCATGCATCACGGGAAGCAGCTTCTTCGCGTCACTGCCGCGCAACGCTTCCGGCGGAATGTCTTCGGCCAGCAGCAACTTGATCCAGTCGAGCAGCTCCGAGGTCGAAGGCTTCTTGCGCAGGCCGGGCGTCTCGCGCACTTCGAAGAACGAGGCAAGAGCTTCGCGCAGCAGTTCCGACTTCAGGTTCGGAAAATGCACACGCACGATCTGGTCCATGGTGTCCGCGTCGGGAAACCGGATGTAGTGGAAAAAGCAGCGGCGCAGGAATGCATCCGGCAGTTCCTTCTCGTTGTTGCTGGTGATGAGGATGATCGGCCGGTGCCGCGCCTTCACCAGTTCGCGCGTCTCGTGCACGAAGAACTCCATGCGATCGAGCTCGCGCAGCAGGTCGTTCGGGAATTCGATGTCGGCCTTGTCGATTTCATCGATGAGCAGCACCGGCTGCACGTTCGAGTCGAAAGCCTCCCACAGGCTGCCCTTGATGATGTAGTTGCGGATGTCGCGAACTTTTTCCTCGCCAAGCTGCGAGGCGCGCAGTCGCGAGACGGCGTCGTATTCGTACAGACCGTGGTGGGCCTTGCTCGTGGACTTGATGTGCCACTCGTAGAGCGGCCGTTGCAGTGCTCGGGCGATTTCTGCCGCGAGTTGCGTCTTGCCCGTGCCGGGCTCGCCCTTGATGAGCAGCGGCCGGCCGAGTGTCACGGCGGCATTCACCGCCATCATCAGGTCGGGAGTGGCGACGTAGCTGTCGGTGCCCGTGAAGCGTGTTTCTGTCATGGCCCCGAGCTTATGCCGGGCCGGGTGACGGTGGCCACCCGGCCGCGGCCGAACCCGGGTCAGTCATTCAGGGCGAACTTCACCTTGAACCGCATGGACGAAACCTGCTGGCTCGCGTTCGAGAATTGCGAGTGTCTTGCGACTTCCAGCGCGGCATCGGCAAAGCCATATCGTGCGTCCTCCGGCTCGACCTTCAGCACGCGGGCGCTCACCAATTGGCCGAGTGCATCCAGGTCGACTTCGACGATGGCGTAGCCCGTCACCTTTTCGGCCTTGGCGAGCGGTGGGTAGAAGATGTCGGGGTCTGCTGCGCTGGTCATCCGAACGCTGACGCCGGGCGGCCGCGCTGCAGGCGCACTTGCTGCCGCGGGCGTTGCGCTGGCGGCCGCGGCGGGCGGCACCGGGGAGTCGGCCTGCGTCGTCGAGGCGGCAAGCACGACAACGGGAACCAGCACGACGACCGCGACCCAGCGCACTACGCGAGGCAACGCGTTCGCCGGTGGCGTGCGGGCGAGAAGTCGTTCGATGCGCTTGGAGATGTTCGATTCAGCGACGGACATGGCGACGCTCCTGGAGTTGGGGTGACGGGCAAAATCGAGCAGTAGTTGGGCGTAGGCGAGAGGGTCGTGGCGAGCGGCGACGACGGCATCGTCGCTGGTGGTCTCCGCCAGCATTTCGAGACGGCGCTGCAGCCACCAGGCCAACGGGTTGAACCAGAAAACCGCGGTGTGAAATTGCGCGAGCCACGACCAGTACCCATCGCGCGAATGCACATGCGCGCGCTCGTGCGCGAGCACGGGCTCCAAGCGCTCCGCCGGCCACGTCCGTGCATCCGACGGCAGCAGGATGGTGGTCCCGAACGTTGCCGGGCTGCGAACCTGCGCACTGACGCGAACATCGTCGCCGGTCTCGAGTGGGCGGGCGGTTCGACTGACACGCCACGTGCCGATGAGGCCCGCGAGGAGCCTGGCCAACAGCAGCAGCGAGACCGCCAGGTAGATAGACGCCAGCAGGCCGATGGGCATGGTCCCCGCCGGACGGGTTGGCGCGGACGCCGGCCCCGCCACTGCACCGGACACGATGGCTGGAAGTTCGACGGTGTCGAAGCGGGGCGCCAGCCCCCAATACAGAAGTGCCGGCAGCAAGAGCCCCGCCAGCAGGGTCATCCGCCAGGCCAGCACCTCCACGTGTGGATTGCGTGCGCGAAGCAGGCGCAAGACCAGCCAGACCGCCGCGCCGATCAGCCACATGCGCAGTGCCGAGTTCAGCAGGATTGCCAGGGTCATTTCTTGCTCCCCTTCTTGCCCTTCCGGGCGCCAGCCTTCGCCTGCGCGATCTTGTCCGCGAGGCGCTGCAGCTCTCCGCTTTCGACGATATGTGCATCGACCAGGCCGACCAGCACCTCTTCCACGGATCCGCTGCAGAAGCGATCGACGATGCGCTTCACCGCGCGTGCGGCGGCCTGCCCTCGCGTCGCGGCAGCCTCATAAACAAAGGTGCGGTTGTCGACGCTGTGCGTGAGATGGCCCTTGGCTTCGAGCCGCTTGAGCACGGTACGCACGGTGGATTCCTTGAGCGGACGCGTCAGGGCCTTCTGCACCCAGTCAGCCGTCGATGGGCCGTGATCCCACACCAGGTGCAGGACTTCACGTTCCAGTTCGCCCAGATCCGAGACATTGTGCTTCATCGTAACGTTACTCCATGTACTGCTACGGAGCGTAGCACTCGATATCGGCCGAAGGCCAGCATTTTTTTCGGAAGGCGGGATTCAACGCGGCTGGAGCGTGAGGGTGTGCGCGGCGGGACCCGGCAGGAATGGCGTCGGCCGCCCATCCGCCCAGTCCTCGAACCCGCTGCGATAGAACGGCGACAACGGATGGCCGGAGGGCCCGCCCGGTAATTCGAGATAACCCTCCGATTCTCGCCCGGGTGTCACCGCGAACCTTTCCGACGCGCCGAACGACCCGTTCTGTACGCGCGGCATGTTGCTGTCGCCGGCCAGCGAGCGCGTGGGCATGTCGACCAGCCTTGGCAGCAGCGGCAACGCGCCTGACAGCGGATGGCTCACCTCCACGGGTTCCATGTCACCGAAGCGGCACTTGCTGAGACTGGCACAGTCCTTCATCAACTCCGCGATGGTGGCGTCCAACCGCTTCAGCAGGAACGCGCGCCAATCGCCGCCGCCCGGTGGCGCCACCGCCGTCGGGCGTTCGTTGACCAGCCGCCATCCCGCCACTTCGAACTGCGCCGAGCGGCGCACATTGCCCTCTTCGCCTAACAAACCGGTGACGAGGCTGCGCCACATCCCGCCGAGCGTGTTGCTGCGATAGGTGCGAACGAGCCGATAGCCCACTGCGTCCGGCGTGGCCTCCGCGGCGCCCTGGCTGACCAGCTCCCGGAACTCGCGCCGCAGCGGCGCGTCTTGCATGGCGTCTTCATCGATGAGCGCCAACAGCAGATCGCGCCAGCGCGCCAGGAACAGGGCCCGCGAGTCGAGCTGGATGGCAAGCATGTCGGCCTCGGTGGCCGGGTGCGACAGACTCAGCAGATCATCGCGGATCTGCCGCGCCCGGGCGCCGATGTCATATCCGCCTGCGCCCACGTCGACTTCGTCGTCGCCGATCACGGCTTCGAGCGGCCCCGCGACGACGCGCTGGTTCGCGGTCCACAGGCGCCCCACCGGCGGGTCGGCAATGCGCGGATGGTCGACATCATCCAGGTATTCGACGGGCGCGAACAGGCGATCGGGCCCATGGCCCGCCGGAACGCGGCCTAACAACGTCCACGCGATGCGGCCACGCGTATCGCCCATGACCATGTTCTGCCCGGGAATCCCGACCTGCGGCGCCAGCGCCAGGAGATCGTCGACGCTGCGCGCACCCTCGAATCGCAGCAGTCCGAAGTTGGTGGCATCGGGACGCGTCGCGAGCCACGCCGCCTGCAGGCATTCACCCGACTTCTCGTCGTCGGCGTACTCCGCGCCGTCGAGCACCACGCCTTCGTCGACTTCACGATAAGTCACCTCGACGTCTTCGCCGCCCTTGACCGCGATGTGCTCGCGCCGCACGCGATATTCCGCGCTCGCACACTTGCCCCAGCGCGCATCGGCGAAATCGCCGTAACTGTTCGTGAATCCCCAGGCCACCTGGCCGTTGGACCCGGCCGCGATCGCGGGCGTCCCCGGCAACGTGACGCCGGTGATGTCCAGTGCCGGATTCCCCGTGACGCGCAACCGCGCGGGGTACCACACGGCCGGCACACCGAGATCGAGATGCATGTCATTGGCGACGAGCGCCGCGCCCGAGCGCGTGTGAATGCCGGCCACCGCCCAGTTGTTGCTGCCGGGCGCCTTCGTTTCTTCGACCGGCTCATCGGCCGAACCCTGGAAGCGAAGCTGCGCGGGAAAGGACCGCGTGAGCACGCCAGCGCCTTCGGTGCAGGCAGTCTGCACGCACCGTGAATCGGCCGCGTAGTTAGGTGAATCCCAGTCGGAATGGCCGGCGTAGACGAACGTGATGAGATCGTGCGCGCGTTCCGGATCGCTCGCCTTCGCCACCGCGCGCTCGAGGCGCCTCCGTGTGATCTCGTCGCGCAGCGTCCCGTACTGCAGCTGCCACCACATGGAATGCACCACCAGCACCGAATCTTCGGGTAGCCACTCGCGCGGCTTCGCGCGCAGCAGCAGGTATTCCCAGGGTCGGGCCCGCAGCGAGGTGAGGCCAGCGTTGATGCCGCGCGCGTATGCCTCGACGACGCCACGCTCTTGCGCCGGCGTGGCCTCGATCACGCGTCGCGCAACCGCGCGGAAACCGAAGCGCCGCGCGCGCGTGTCCTGCTTGAGCGCCAGCTTGCCGAACAACTCCGACAATTCGCCGGCCGCGAGCCGTCGCGACAAGTCCATCTGGAAGAAGCGGTCCTGGCCGTGGGCATATCCAAGCGCATATGCGAGATCGGCTCGCGTGCGGGCGGTGATGACCGGAACGCCCCGGGCATCGCGCTCGATGGTGGCTTCAGTCGTGAGCCCCGATGCGTCCGCGCGGCCGTCGATCTGCGGCAGGCTCTGGCGCATCGCCCACCACGCGACGCCGAACGCGATGGCCGCGAGGCCCGCGATGACCAGCAAGGTCCATCGCAGCCAGCGGAGCCAACGCATCGTCAGGAGTCCGTCAGTCTTTCGGGACGCGCAGGATGGTCAGCGCGTTCGTGCCGCCGGTGATGCCCGTGAGCTCACCCTTGGTCACGATGACCAGTTCGCCTTTTTCCACGAGCTCGAGCTGCAGCATCATCGTGAGAATGGCCTTGAACAGTTCGGCGGTGCGCACTTCCGGGATGTCGAAAGGCACGGGAAACACGCCGCGATACAGCGTGACGCGGCGACGCGTGGATTCGTGGCGCGTGAATGCGTAGATGGGGATGTCGGCGCGCGAGCGTGACATCCACAGCGGCGTGGTGCCGGACTCCGTCAAGGCGACGATGGCGCGCACATTCATGTGGTTGGCGGTGTACATCACCGCCATGGCGATCGCCTCTTCCGTGCGATCCACCATGGATTCGACACGATGTCGAAGGCCCTTCTGCGTGATCTGGTATTTCTCGGCGCCCTGGATGATGTCTTCCATGGCCTGGATGGCCTTGACGGGATGTTTGCCGACCGCGCTCTCCGCGGAGAGCATCACCGCATCCGTGCCGTCCATCACCGCATTGGCGACGTCCGAGACTTCAGCGCGCGTGGGCACCGGGCTCGTGATCATCGACTCCATCATCTGCGTGGCCGTAATCACCACCTTATTACGCGAGCGCGCCTCGTGGATGATGGTCTTCTGCAGGCCGGTGATGGCCGCGTATCCCATTTCGACGCCGAGATCGCCGCGCGCCACCATGACGACGTCAGAGGCATCGATGATCTCGGTGAGATTGCGGATGGCCTCGTGGCGCTCGATCTTGGCGCAGACGTGGCCATGGCCACCCGCATCGCGCAGCAGCTTGCGCGCGAGATTCATGTCCGCGGCATCGCGTGCAAACGACACGGCGATGTAGTCGCAGCCCTTGCTCGCGATGAACTTGATGTCCTCGCGGTCCTTGTCCGAGAGCGCCGGCGCGGAAATGCCGCCGCCCTTGAGATTCACGCCCTTGCGGTTCGAGAGCTCGCCGCCCGCGATGACTTTCGTGTCGATGCGCGTGCCCGAGACTTTCGTGACCTCGAGCTCGATGAGGCCGTCATTGAGCAACAGGATGTTGCCGGGCTTCACGTCCTTCGGCAGATCCGTGTACGCGCAGCCGACCACGGTTTCGTTGCCGGCGTTGATGTCATGCGCCGTGTCGAGCGCGAACGGCGCACCGTCCTTCAGGTCGACTTTCTTGTTAGCGAAGCTCTCGATGCGGATCTTGGGACCCGCGAGATCCGCCAGGATGCCGACGTACCGGCCCGCGCGGCGCGCCGCCTCGTGGACGAGATCGATCCGGCGACCGTGCTCCTCGTGTTTGCCGTGCGAAAAATTCACGCGCGCGACGTCGAGTCCGGCGCGGACCATTTCGGTCAGCACGTCGATGGAATCCGTGGACGGGCCTAAAGTCGCGACAATCTTGGTGCGCGAGTGCATCTGGCGTTCTGGCATGGGCGCGCATTCTGCCATGTGTTTTATGCGCTGGCGTATATTCGAAAGACGTAATTCCAAATCGAAGGGGAAATCGATGTCGACGCGTTCCTGGGTCTTTCTGCTCTTGGGGCTCGTTTTAGGTGCGAGCCTGCAGTACTCGCTCGCCGCGGGTGCGGAACCGGCGGGCAAAGTGTTCGAAATCCGGACCTATCACACCTTGCCGGGGCGCCTGGACGCCCTGCACAAGCGCTTTCGCGAGCACACCATGAAAATCTTCGAGAAACATGGAATGTCCAATGTCGGGTACTGGGTGCCACAGGACAATCCGGCTCACGAGAACACACTTATCTATGTCATCTCGCACGCCAGCCGCGTGCAGGCCAAGACGAACTGGGTGGAGTTCCTCGCGGATCCCGAGTGGAAGAAGGTCGCCGAAGAGTCCCAGAAGGACGGGAAGATCGTCGAGCGGGTCGAATCGGTGTTCGTGGACGCCACTGACTACTCACCAATCCGGTAGTGCCACGCGCTCTTTAGCCAGGGGCCTGGCCCCGCTTCAAAGAAAAAGGGCCTGGAGCTGCTTCAGCTCCGGCCCCTTTTTTCAGGAAATGGGGTTGACCCCATCCTTGCCTAGCTACTTGCCGTTGGCCCGTGATTCGAGCATCGCCACGGCCGGCAGCGTCTTGCCCTCGACGAATTCGAGGAACGCACCACCGCCGGTAGAGATGTACGAGATGCCTTCCTCGACGCCGTATTTCTCGATGGCCGCGAGCGTGTCACCGCCACCCGCCAGTGAAAACGCCGGCGACTGCGCGATCGCCTGTGCGATGGCCTTGGTGCCTTCGCCGAACTGATCGAACTCGAACACGCCCACCGGGCCGTTCCAGACGATGGTGCCGGCGCTCTGCAACATCTTGCCGAGCCGCTCCGAGGTGTCCGGACCGATGTCCAGGATCATCTCGTCGGGACGCACGTCATGAATGCTGCGCACATCGGCGTGAGCCGTGGCCGCGAACTCCTTCGCCACCACCACGTCGGTGGGCAACGGGATCTCGGCGCCGCGTGCCTTCGCCTGCTCGAGCAGCCTGCGCGCGATGTCGTGCATCTCCGCTTCCTGCAGCGACTTGCCCACGTTGATTCCCGTGGCCGCGAGGAACGTGTTGGCGATGCCGCCACCCACGATCAGCTTGTCCACCTTCGTCAGCAGCGACTCGAGCACCGTCAGCTTGGTCGACACCTTGCTGCCGGCCACGATGGCCACCATGGGACGCGCCGGCTTCGCCAACGCACGCTCGAGCGCCTCGAGTTCGCCCACGAGCAGCGGACCCGCGCATGCGAGCTTCGCGAACTTGCCCACGCCATGCGTCGACGCTTCGGCGCGATGCGACGTGCCGAAGGCATCCATCACGTAGACGTCGCACAACGACGCCATCTGCTTGGCGAGATCTTCCTTGTCCTTCTTTTCGCCCTTGTTGAAGCGCACGTTCTCGAGCAGGACGGCCGAACCCGCCGGGCAATCGACGCCCGAGAGCCAGTCCTTCCTGAGCGGCACCTGCTTGCCCAACAAGTCGGAGAGTCGCGCGGCCACGGGAGCGAGCGAAAACTCCTCCGCGTACACGCCTTCCTCCGGCCGGCCGAGATGCGAAGTGATGAACACCTTCGCGCCCTTCTCCAGCGCCAGCTTGATGGTCGGCACCGCCGCGCGAATCCTTGCGTCGCTGGTAACTCTGCCGCCGTCGACGGGCACGTTCAGATCTTCGCGGATCAGGACCCGCTTTCCGGCAAGGTCCTGATCTGCCATGCGCAGCACGTTCATGGCCGAAGCGCTCAGGAGGCTTTCGACCAGGCGATCGTGGTGTCGAGCATGCGGTTCGAGAATCCCCACTCGTTGTCGTACCAGGAGCAGACCTTGACCAGCGTGCCCTCGGTGACGCGCGTGAGCGTCGAGTCGTAGGTGGACGAGGCCGGATCGTGGTTGTAGTCGATCGATACGAGCTGCTTGTCGGTGTACGCCAGCACGCCCTTCATGGCGCCTTCGGCGGCTTCCTTCACGACCTTGTTGATCTCTTCCACGGTCGTGGCGCGCTTCGCGGTGAACGTGAGATCGACCAGCGACACGTTGATGGTCGGAATGCGGATCGCGAAGCCATCGAGCTTGCCCTTGAGTTCCGGCAGCACGAGACCCACGGCCGCGGCCGCGCCGGTCTTGGCGGGGATCATCGACATCGTGGCCGAACGGGCACGACGGATGTCCTCGTGATAGACGTCGGTCAGGCGCTGGTCGTTGGTGTACGCGTGGATCGTCGTCATCAAACCACTGACGATGCCGATCTTGTCGTTGAGCACCTTCGCGAGCGGCGCGAGGCAGTTCGTGGTGCACGAGGCGTTCGAGATGACGGTGTGCTCTTTCTTCAGCACGTTGTGGTTCACGCCGTAGACGACCGTCGCATCGACATCCTTGCCGCCCGGAGCCGAGATGACCACCTTCTTCGCGCCGCCGGCGAGATGCTTGCCCGCGTCCGCCTTGGTGGTGAAGAAGCCCGTGGACTCGAACACGTATTCGGCACCGACAGAGGCCCAGTCGATCTTGGACGGGTCGCGCTGCGCGAACACCTTGATCTTGTCGCCATTGACGACGATGTTGTCGCCTTCGACGCTCACCGTGCTGGGGAATTTGCCGTGCGCGGTGTCGTACTGCGTGAGGTGCGCATTCGTCTGCGCGTCGCCGAGGTCATTGACCGCGACGATCTGGATCTCGTTCGTGCGCTTCGACTCGTAGAGCGCGCGCAGGATGTTGCGACCGATACGTCCGTAACCGTTGATACCTACTTTGATGGCCATCTGTCCAAATCCCCTTACGTTTAAAACTACTCAGAAATGAATTCGTGGTCTTCAGGCGAGCAATTGCTGTCAACTTCAGGCGAGCAATTGCTCGACTTGCGCCTTGAGGTCGGCGGCCGTCAGACCGAAATGCTTGAAGAGGTCCGGGCCCTTGCCCGACGCTCCGAACGATTCGATGCCCATGACGCGGCCCTGCGAGCCTACGTAGCGCCACCACGATTGCGGGGAGCCTGCCTCGACCGCAAGGCGGCGCGTGCACGACGTCGGCAGCACGCTTTCGCGATAGGGCGCGGGCTGCGCATCGAAAGCCTCACAACACGGCATGGACACGAGGCGCACGCGTTTGCCGGCGGCCTGCAATTCCTTGACCGCCTCCGCGGCGAATCCGACTTCAGAGCCCGTGGCGATCACGATGGCTTCCGGCGGGCCGTTGCTGTCGAGGAGCACGTAGCCGCCCTTGCGAAGCGCGACCAGCTGCTCGGGCGTGCGCGCCTGCTGCGGCAGACCCTGGCGCGTGAAGATGAGCGCGGTCGGGCCGTTCTTGCGCTCGAGCGCCGCAGCCCACGACACCGCCGACTCCACCGCATCGCAGGGACGCCAAAGATGCAGGTTCGGCATGGCGCGCAAGCTGGCGAGATGCTCGACCGGCTGATGCGTCGGGCCGTCTTCGCCGAGGCCGATGGAATCGTGCGTGTAAACGAGCGTGGTGGGGCAATGCATGATGGCCGCAACGCGCACGGCGTTACGCGCGTAATCGGAAAACACGAGAAAGGTCCCGCCGTACGGGCGATAACCGCCGTGAACGGTGAGGCCATTCATGATGGCCGTCATGCCGAATTCGCGCACGCCGTAGTAAACGTAGTTGCCCTTGAAATTGTCGACGGTGAGGTCGACCGAATCCTTGCGCTTGGTGTTCACCGAACCGGTGAGGTCGGCCGAACCGCCCAACATCTCGGGCATCTTCGGACCGAGTACGTTGAGCGCGAGTTGCGAGGACGCCCGCGTCGCCTGCGATCCGGTGACCGCTGCACCGGCAGCGATCGCCGCCTGCACGATCTCGGCCCAGTCCGCGGGCAGCTCGCCCTTCATGCGGCGCTCGAACTCGGCACCTTCCACCGGGAACTCGCGCTTGTAGCGACGGAACACCCGCAGCCATTTCTTTTCGGCGGCGGCGCCCGCTTCACGGTGATCCCACGCGTTGCGGATCTCGTCGGGAATGACGAAAGGCGGGTATTCCCAGCCGAGCGTCTTGCGCGCGTTCGCCACTTCTTCGGGGCCCAGCGCTTCACCGTGCGCCGATTTCGTGCCCTGCTTGTTAGGAGCACCCCAGCCGATGATGGTCTTGCAGCAGATGATCGACGGCTGGTCCTTGCGGCCGCGCGCCTTCTTGATGGCCGCCGCGAC
>Ga0164241_10005186_pt1 | contig 12292 bp, 5 predicted proteins | sample OricomyardsoilBY_FD_108780 | JGI IMG/M metagenome (GOLD analysis project Ga0164241, IMG submission 108780) | Backyard soil microbial communities from Emeryville, California, USA - Original compost - Back yard soil (BY) | ecosystem: Environmental > Terrestrial > Soil > Unclassified | place: USA...
CTCGCCGAGGCTGTGGCCGACGTAGTGGCTGGCGCCAGCGCCGCGCTGCAGGTGCGTCAGCGCGCTCACGACGAACAGCGCGGGCTGCGTGAACTGCGTCTGCGCGAGCACGCGCTCGGGGTCGCGCACGCACAGCTCCTCGACGTCGTAGCCGAGGATCGCCGACGCGCGCCGGGTGAGCTCGGGGAAGGCCACGAACAGGTCCTTGCCCATGCCTCTGAACTGGGCGCCCTGCCCCGGAAACATGTAGACGGTCATGTCACGGCGCCTGGTGGTAGTGCTGCGCGTTGCGGTCGTAGCTCGCGGCCTTCTTCGCGAGCACGTCGCTCGCGAGCGGTGAGAGCGTCGACACGAAGCGCACGAGCTTCGGGTTTCGCAGCGAGACGCACGACGCGAAGTCGCGCGGCGACAGGTGCGGCAGCGCGAGCGTCGCCTGCTCGGCGTCGGTGAGCGTGCGCCCGAACGCGCGCGCGAGCGTCGCGTTGTCGAGCTCATCCTGCTTCTGGATGATGGTGTCGTAGATGGCCAAGAGCCCGATGAGCTCGCGCACGGCGATGTCGCGCTGCTTCTGCGTGAGCTGCGCCGCGAGATCGGTGATGACCAGCTCGTCGGCCGGGATGTGCTGGGCCTCCTCGACCGCGTGCAGCGTGAGCACCTGCTTGAAGAGCGGATCGATGGTCGCGCCGCTCTTGTTGACCGCCTTGAGCTGGTCGAGCGACAGGTACTCGACCACCAGCGCGACCAGCACCTTGGCGACCGCGGACGCTATCGCCGGGTTGGCGAAGTGTCTCTCGGTGAGCTCGAAGAGCGCGGGCGCGAAGCCGAGCTCGCGCGCCACGATGGCGTTGTAGCGCTCGAACATCTGCTGGTGTTTGTACTCCTCGTCGCACACGCGCAGGATGGCGCGGTTCCTCGCGACCTGCTCCGATCGAGGCGCGAAGAGCTCGACGTGCGGGTAGAGCGAGAGCGCGATGAACGCCTCGAACAGCTTGATCATGTGGCAGTAGCTGTTCGCCGTGACGTGCGAGAACACGAGCTGCTCGCGCGCGCTGAAGCTCTCGACGCGCAAGAGCAACGACGGCGGCACCGCGGGCAGCGACCAGTCGAGGCGGCGATCGGCGGCGAGCTCGTCGTCGAGGCGCCACGCCACCTTCTCGGACTTCGTGAGGCACTGCTCGTAGGTCATCGCGCTCATGCCGCGCTCCGTGCGTGATCAGACGGCGTGACGTCGAGCATGGGCACCAGCAGGAACCGATCGAGCGCGGCGTTCACCGCGTCGGGGTGCGTGAGCGGCGCCAGGTGCGCGGCCCCGGCGATCACCTCGAGGCGGCCGAGCGGCAGCGCCTGGACCGTCTCGCGCTGCAGCGTGAGCGGGAACACGTAGTCGTCCTCGCCCGCGAGCACGAGCACCGGGCAGCGTAGCTCGCGGAGCGCCGCGCGGCCATCGAAGCCATCGCCGGCGAGGAAGTAGCCGACCATGGTCTCGAGGTCGTGCGTGCCGCGGAAGCTGTCGCGCAGGCTTCCCACGTGCGCGTAGCGCGCCTCGCTCTTGGCGAAGTCGCCGATGAGGCGCCACAAGAGATCGAGCCCGCGCGCCAGGTCGGCGCCGTCGCCGGGGTGGCAGGGGCCCGAGCTGATCAACGCGAGCGAATGCACCCGCTCGTCGCGGCGCGCGACCAGCTGCCCGAGCATGCCCCCGAGCGACCAGCCGGCGATGGCGTAGCTGCCGCGTCCGATCAAGGCGTCCATCACGCCGACGAGGCGTGTGGCGACCGCGTCGAGATCGACCGGCAGCAGCGCGTCGCTCCCGCCGAGCCCAGGGTAGCTCGGCACGATGACTTGGTGGCGCGCGGCGAGGTGCTCGATCTGGTTGAACATGCTCGTGCCGAGCGTGTTGACCGAAGGCAGGAGCAGGATGGGCTCGCCGCTGCCGACCACGAGCACCTCTACGGCCGCGCCGTCGGGCCCGCGCACGACCCGCAGGTCCGCGGGCGTGAAGCGCGGCAGCAGGCGCCGGAACTTGTCCGCGCTCGGGCTCGGCGGGCGCCGGTCGATGAAGCGCAGGTTCTTCAAGAACGTGTACTCGGGAGCGTCGAGCGCCGCCGGGTCGAGTCCGAAGCAGGTCGTCGCATCGGCGCGCGCGAGCTCGTGGAACGTCTCGGCCCAGGTGAGGTCGGCGACCGCCGTCGACGCGCCGATCTCACGCGCAAAGCGCAGCTTGAACGCGATGAGCGACAGCGAGTCGATGCCGAGCTCGCTCGTGTGGGTCGGGGTCGTGAGCGCGCGCAGGTCGACCCGATGGGTGGCCTGCACCCAGCCCACGAAGCGCTCGAGCGCGGCGTCGTAGTCGGCCTTGCGCGACGGGGCCGGCGACGGGGCCGGCACCGCGCCGAGCGCCGAGCGCAGCGCCGCGCCGTGCTCGGCCTCGAGGTGCGCGATGAGCTCGGCGAGGTTCGTGTGCTCGAAGAAGATGGTCGGGTACAGCTCGACGCCGAAGCGCTCGTCGAAGATGCGCACGAGCTTCATGAAGCGCGTCGACTCGATGCCCATCTCCATGAACGGCGTCTCGCGCTGCAGCTCGCTCGTCGTGAAGCCGAGCTCGCGCGCGACGAGCGCATGCACGGCGTCGCCGACCGTCGCGGGCGCGGCGGCGGGCGGCGCGGCGAGGGCGGGCGCGACCGTGGGAGCATCGCTCGCGACCGGCGTCAGCGCGGCGAAGGCGGCACGGTGCTCGACCTCGAGGTAGGCGATGAATTCGTCGAGGTTCGCGTGCTCGAAGAAGATCGTCGGGTACAGCTCGACGCCGAAGCGCTCGTCGAAGACGCGCACGAGCTTCATGAAGCGGGTCGACTCGACGCCCATCTCCATGAACGGCGTCGTGCGCTTCAGCTCGGCAGTCGTGAAGCCGAGCTCGCCGGCCACGAGCGCGTGGATCGTCTCGCCGATCGAGGCGCCGCGGGCGTCGGGCGCCGCCGGCCCGACGCTCGTCGGCGCGGCCAGCGCCGGCGCGACGGGAAGCGCCAGCGACATGCGCGCGAGCGCCGGGGCGTGCTCGGCCTGCAGGTGCGCGATGAGCTCGTCGAGGTTGTGCTTCTCGTAGAAGACGGTCGCGTACAGCTCGATGCCAAAGCGCTCGTCGAAGAGGCGCACGAGCTTCATGAAGCGTGTCGACTCGATGCCGAGCTCCATGAATGGCGTCGTGCGCTTCAGCTCGGCAGTGGTGAAGCCGAGCTCGGCGGCGACGAGCAGGTGGATCGCGCTGCCGCTGTCCGCGCCCGACGCGACCGGCGGCGGCGCGCTCGTCGCGGCGGCGACGACCTCGACGACCGGCTGGCCGAGTCGGCAGCGCATGCGCTTGAAGCGCGTGAGCGCGAGCGGTGCGCGGCGTGGCACGTGACGCGCGGGCGCCTCCTCGAGGATGGCGTGGGCGTTCGTGCCGCCGAAGCCGAACGACGAGATCGCCGCGCGGCGCACGCCGTCGATCGGCGTCCACGCCCGTAGCTCGCGGTTGAGGAAGAACGGCGTCGTCTCGAGCTTGAGCGCCGTGCTCGGCTGCTCGCAGTTGATGAGCGCGGGCAGCTCGCGGTGGCGCAGCGCGAGCACCGTCTTGATGAAGCCAACGACGCCCGCCGCGCGCAGCAGGTGCCCGACGTTCGCCTTGATCGTACCGATCGCGCAGTGCTGCTTGCCGCTGCCGTGACGCTCGTAGACCTGGCTCAACGCGCGCACCTCCATCGGGTCGCCCATGAGCGTGCCGGTCCCGTGCGTCTCGACGTAGGAGATCGTGTCCGCGCCGACGCCAGCCTTGGCGAGCGCGAGCGCGATGACGTCCTTCTGGCCTTCGAGGCTCGGCGTGGCGATGCCCATCGTCTTGCCGTCGTTGTTCACCGCGGTCGCCAGGATGACGGCCTTGATGTCGTCGCCGTCGGCCAGCGCGCGCTCGTAGTCCTTGAGCAGCACGAGCCCGACGCCTTCGCCCATGACGAAGCCCTGGGCGCGCTTGTCGAACGCGTAGTGGCGTGGCTCCTTCGAGAGCACGCCCATCTGCGCGAAGCCGACGGTCGAGAAGTGGTCCTGGATGAGCTCCACGCCACCGGCGATGGCCAGCTCACAGCCGCCGTTGAGGATCGACTCGACCGCCAGGTCGATCGCCACGAGCGAGCTCGAGCAAGCGGTGTCGACCGTGAGGCAGGGCCCCTTGAGGTTGAAGTGGTCGGGCACGCGCGCGGCGACGAGGTTCTCGATGCTCGAGGTGATGAACCAGCGCATCTGCGAGGCGCTGAAGCGATCGAGGTTGAGCTTGTTCCAGCGCTCCTCGCCGGTCGCGAGATAGAACGCGCAGCGTGTCCCGGCGACCTCGTCGTTGCGGTAGCCGGCATCCTCGAAGAGGTGCTGCGTGCTCTCGAGCACGAGGCGCTGCTGCGGGTCGAGCGTCGCGGCCTCTTCGGACTTGAAGCCGAAGCGCTCGTAGTCGAAGCAGTCGAAGTCGTCGACCAGGCTCGCCCACTTCGTGTAGGTCGCGTCGGGCGAGCGCATCGCTGGGTCGAAGAAACGCTTGGGATCCCAACGATCGGGCGTCACCTCGCGGAACGTCTCGCGCCCCGCGCGCAGGAGCTCCCACAGCTCGGCCGGCGAGCGCGCGTCGGCGACGCGGCAGCTCGTGCCGATGACCGCGACCTTGCGCGCGCCGGTCGACTCCTGGACGGGCGCGACTGGCGCGGGCGTCTCGAGCGCGAACAGGGTCGCGCCGAGCAGCTCGACCAGCGGCGCCCCGGCGGCCGACACGAGCGCGATGTCGAACGACGCGCTCTTCGACGCGCGCTTCGTGAGGCGGCAGTGCCCGAGCACACGCGCATCCAGCGCCGCGTGCCAGCGGATCTCGGCGAAGCTCACCGGCACCATCGGCCGATCGACATCGCCGAGCAGCCCGAACGACGACTGCAGCGCGCCGTCGAGGAACGTCGGGTGCAGCACGTGCTCGGCGAGCGTCGCGTGGTGGCTCGCGACCAGCGCCAGCTCGGACCAGGCCTCGCGCTGGTCCGCGTGCTGGCGCTCGACACCTTGGAACGTCGCGCCGTACACGAGGCCGGCGGCGCTCAAGCGGCGATAGCGGGACGCCTTGTCCTCGGTCTCGGGGTGCGCGGCGCGGAAGCGAGCGTAGGCCGGCGCGAGAGACTGCGCGGCCGGCGCGCGGCGCTCGTCCACGAGGCGCGCGCTCGCCTTCTCGACCCCGCCCTCGAGCACCGCGACGTGGTGGCCACGCGCGTCGCGCGTGAAGCAGACCGTTAGCTGAGTCGCGCGCTCGACGCGCACCGGCGCGGCGATGGTGAGCTGCGTGAGCGTGTTGCCCTGCCAGCCGAGCGCCGCGACGGCCGCGCGCCGCACGAGCTCGGCGAAGAAGACGCCGGGCAAGGTCTGGTGGCCGAGCACGCGATGATCGGCGAGGAAGAACGCCTCGCCATCGAGACGAACGCGCACCTCGCTCGGGCTCACGACCTCGAGCGCGAGGTCGCTCTTGGTCACGACGCGCGCGGCGCGCTCGGGCCAGAAGCGCTGGCGCGTGAACGCGTAGCCGGGCAGCGCGTCACCGTGGCGCCGCGTCGTCTCGAACGCGATGGCGAAGCCGCTCGCCCACAGGACCGCGAGCTTCCTCAGGCTCTTCGTCGCGATGAGCGCCTGCACGAGCGCCGCACCGTCGTCGTCGGCGAAGAGCGCGTCGAGCTGGGCCTTCAGCTCGCCCGAGCCGCGCACCACCCCGGCGTGCTCGCTGCCAGCCAGCGAGGCTGCCAGCGCCGCGCGCGCTTCGTCGACCGAGCTGGCGACGATCGCGAGCCGCTCGCGGAACACCTCGCGCGCCTGGGTCGCGCTCGCCACGGCGGCGAGGTCGAGGTCGGGACGGGCCGCGAGCTGATCGTGCCAGTGCCGTGCCTGACGCGTGAGCGCCTCCTTGGTCGGTGCCGAGAGCGCCAACAACACCGGACCATCGGCCTCGGCGCGCGTCGGCGCGGCGACGCTCTCGAGGACGAGGTGGGCGTTCGCGCCGCCGTAGCCGAACGAGCTCACGCCCGCGCGCACCACTGCGCCTTCCCAGGGGCGGTTCTCGCGCACGATCTCGAACGGCGAGCCCTCGAGGTTGATGAACGGGTTCACCTTCGTGAGGTGGAGCGAGCGCGGCAGGACGCGGTGCCGCATGGCCAGCAGCACCTTGATGACCGAGCCGACGCCCGCGGCCGACTCCATGTGGCCGATGTTCGTCTTGAGCGAGCCGAGGCCGCAGCGTGAGGCGCGCTCGCCCGCGCTCGCCGTCGCGGCGAACGCCTCCTTGAGCGCCATGACCTCGATCGGGTCGCCGATCACCGTGCCGGTGCCGTGCGTCTCGACGTAGCTGACGCTCTTCGAATCGATGCCCGCGCGCTGATAGCAGCGCGTGATGAGATCGGCCTGCGCTTCCTGGCTCGGCGAGGTGAAGGTCGGCGTCTTGCCGTCGTGGTTCACGAGCGACGCCTTGAGGACGCCATGCACGCGGTCGCCATCGCGCAGCGCCGCGGCGAGCGGCTTGAGCAACAGGCAGCCGACGCCCTCGGCGCGAACGTAGCCGTTGGCGCTCTGATCGAAGACCTTGCAGGCGCCGTCGCGCGACAGGACGCCGGTCTTGTCGAGCGAGATGAACTCGGTCGGCGTGAGCAGCGCGTTCACGCCGCCGGCCAGCGCCAGCTCGCACTCGCCCGCGCGCAGCGCCTTGGCGGCCTCGTGGATGGCCACGAGCGAGCTCGCGCAGGCCGCGTCGATGGCGACGCTCGGGCCGCGCAGGTCGAAGAGGTAGTTGATGCGATTGACCAGCACCGCGTGCGAGCTGCCGGTCGAGAGGTAGAAGTCGTTCGCCACGCCGGCCTGCGCGAGGACCTCGGCGTAGTCGTGGCGCGAGGCGCCGATGTAGGTGCCGACGAGCCGCTTGGCGAGCGTCGAGGGCTTGAGTCCGGCGTCCTCGAAGCAGTGCCACACGGCTTCCAGCAGGATGCGCTGCTGCGGGTCCATGTAGAGCGCTTCCTTCGGGCTCAGCCGGAAGAAGTCGTTGTCGAACTCGGCGATGTCGTCGACGAAGCCCGCGCGGCGGACCAGCGTCTTGTCCTGGTCCTTGCCTGGCTTGCCGAAGATGGCAGCGGCGTCCCATCGGTCGGACGGCACCTCGCTCACACTGTCGACCCCCGCGACGAGGTTCCGCCAGAGCTGATCGAGATCGGCCGCGCCGGGGAAGCGGCACGCCATGCCGATGATGGCGATGTCGCCGCCGTTGTCCGTCGCGTTGCCCATGGTCGCCTCATCGCTGGTGATCGGCTCGACGCACGCGCGGATCGGCAGCGCGGTCAGCATGCGCTCGCGCCTTCCCGTGACGACGCCGATGCGGCCGCGCGTCGCGAGCGCCGCGTCGAGCACGGCGAGCCCGGTCGCGGTGTCGAGCGGCACGAGCCCGAGCGTGCGCTCCATGTATCGCTCGGTCTCGGCGTCGACGTGCATGCCGCCCGAGCGCCACAGCGGCCAGTTGATCGCGGTGATGCGCGCGTCGCGCTCGGCGAGCGCGTCCATCCAGCCGTTGGCGAAGGCGTAGTCGAGCTGGCCGGCGTTGCCGAAGCACGCCGAGGTCGACGAGAACAAGACGAGGTGTGCGTGAGGGAAGGCCCGGCGGAGGTGCTCGACGGCATGCGTCTTCGGCGGGATGACCTCGGCCAGCTCGGCCGCCGTCTTCTTGGCGATGTAGCTGTCGCGCGTGAGACCGGCCGCGTGTACCACGACGTCGAACGATGACGGGAGCGCGGCCACCGCGATGCGATCGGTCACGTCGCAGATGGTATAGCGCGCGCCGATCGCGGCGACGCGGGCGGCGGCGTCATGATCGAGCGCGCGGCGCCCGACGAGAACGACGTCGGCGCCACGACCCGCGAGGTGCTCCGCGACGATCAGGCCCAGGCCACCGAGGCCGCCGGTCACGAGCACGCGGCTCGGCGTGGGCAGGTCGCGGCGCGGCAGCCGCAGCTCGACCAGCTGGGCGACCTCGCGGCGATCGGTGATGCGGACGTGCACGTCGTCGCTCGCGAGCTCGGCGTCGACGCGTCGTTCATCGTGGGCCGCGAGCTCGAGCACCGAGGCGACGAGCCTCGGCGACTCGCGCCGCACGGCGCGGCAGGCCGCAGCGAGCGCGCCACCGACCGGGTGACCGAGCGGTGTCACGAAGACGATGCGTGTCGGCCCGCTCGCCTGCTGGAAGAGCGCCAGCGCCCGCTCGATCGAGGTGGCGATGGCGGTGGTGGTGTCGCGCGTGTCGACGTCGCGCACGACGACGACCGCGCGCTCGGCGCGTTCCGCCAGCCCGATCGGCGAGGGCTCCCACTGCGACGTGAAAATGATGGTGTCGATCACGAGACAGCTCCTCAGCTCATCCGCTTCTTCATGCGCTCGGTCACGAGGCTCGCGGCCGCGTAAGCGATCTTCGACGGCACCTTGTGACGCGCGAGGCGCTCGCGGCACAGGCTCACGAGCTTCTTCTCGAAGGCGATGCGGCTCGCGAGCGCGAGGTGAAGGTGCACCGTCGCGACGAGAATCTGCCCGAGCAGTGCGTGGGCTTCGCCGTGCACGACGACGCTCTCGACCTCGGCCAGCTCGGCGATGACCTCTTCGACCTCGGTCGGGTTCACCTTCTCGCCGCCGACGTTGACGGTGTGCCGCTCGCGCCCGCGGATGCGCAGGTAGTCACCGTCGACGTCCACGAGATCACCCGTGCGATACCAGCCGTCGTCGGTGAACGGCTGCTCGTCCGAGCACAGGTAGCCACGGAACGAGAAGTCCGCCTTGAGCTCGAGCTTGCCGTCGCGCACGCGCGCCTCGAAGCCGCGCCCGTCGACCTTGATGCGCGTCGGGTCGTCCGCGCTCGAGCGCGTCTGCAGCGTGCCGAGCTCCGAGAGCCCGTATTTCTGGACGAGCTTCACCTGCGGCAGCTCGGCGGCGAGCCGCGCGATCAACGCGGGCGAGATCGGCTCGGAGCCGAAGGTCACGATGCGTAGACTCGAGAGATCGTTCGCGCGCTGCGCGCCTGCGAGCAGCATCAGGTTGAGGAAGCTGGGTGCCGCGGGCAGCACCTCGGCGCGCGTCTTCGCGATCAGGCGGCACACGTCGCCGGGCCGCGTCGACTCCGGCACGCACAACACGCTGCCATTGAAGAGAGAATAGAAGAGCGTGTCGAGACCGCCGATGTGCTCGAACAGAAGCAGCGCGATGGTGCGCAGGCTCTTGCCTGGCGCCACGTACTTGGCCAGCAGCTTGTCCGCGTCGTGCAGGACCACCTTGGGCGCGGACGTGCTGCCCGAGGTGAAGAGCGCCAGGCCCGCGCGCCCATCGCGCCTTAGCCCTTCGATGAGCGGGTGCTCACTGCGCGCGGCGCAGCGCTCGAGCGTTCCGCCGGATTGCCGCCACAGCCACTCGACCTCGGCGGCCTCGAGGAGTGCGCGCTGTGCCTCGGCGGCTCGCGGCAAGAGTGGCACGACCATGTGGCCGGCGGCGCCCGCGGCGACGAGGAACGCTATCGCCTCGGCGCTGAAGTCGCCCTCGATGGCAATGACCGATCCCGGCAGGACGTCGCGCGCGCGCAGCTCGTCGGTGTGGAACGCGACGCGCGCGGCGAGCTCCGCGAACGTGTGCTCGCGGGCACGCACGTACAGCGCAGGTCGGTCACCGTACGCGGCGATGCGCGCGGCGAGGATCGCGAAGCTCACGAGACACCGCCGAGGTAGATGTTCTGCGCGGTGATGAAGGAGCTGCGCTCGCTCAGGAAGAAGTCGACCACGTTGGTGACGTCGTCCATGGTGCCGAAGCGCGCGATCGGGTGGCGCGCGAGCAGTGCTTCCATCTTGGCCTTCGGCACGCTCTTGATGAGGTCGGTCTCGATCGGTGTCGGGCCGACGGCGTTGACGGTGATGCCCATCGTCGCCACCTCACGCGCGAGGATCTCGGTGAGCGACAGCACGGCGGCCTTCGACGCCGCATAGGCCGCCTCGCCCTCGAGCTTGAGAGGCGTCGCCACCGTCGTGAAGTTCACGATGCGCCCATAGCGATGCTTGTGCATGAGCTTGGCCGCCTCGCGGCAGAACAGGAACGTGCCGAAGACGTTGGTGCTGAAGACCTGCTGCACGGTCGAGAGCGGCGTGAGCACGCTGTGGTTCATCGATGCGATGCCGGCGTTGTTCACGAGGTGATCGAGCCGCCCGTGCACCTTGAGCAGGTGGTGGAAGATCGGCTTCACTGCCTTCTCGTCGGCGACGTCGGCTTGGAAGTGACGATAGTGCTCGTGCTCGAGATCGCTCGCGTCGCGACTGCAGCCGACGACCACATGTCCAGCGGCGAGGTAGTGTTGGGCGAGGTGTCGACCGATGCCCTTGCGGGCGCCCGTGATGAGCGTGACCCGCTGCATCACGCCGCCGCGCTGTCTTCGGCCAACAGCTCCGCGATGTAGTCCGCCAGCGTGCCGATAGTGCGGAAGGGGCTGTTGCGCCGCGAGAGCGCCTTCTCGTGCGCCAGCTCGATGCCGCGATCGAAGCGCTCCTCCAGGTGCTGCTGCACGCGGATGACGAAGCCGACGAGCTCCATCGACTGCAAGACGGCGTCCTCACCGAAGAGCACACACGCCGGATCTTTGGCGAGGCGCGCGTCGTCGTGCACCTCGTTGTGGTCGTCGATGACCGGATAGAGGATATCGCCCAATACGTCCATGAGGCTCCCGTCGGCGCGCGTGACGGCGCAATGCGGCGTCAGCCGCAGGTTGGTCGTAGCGATGGCCGGAACCCGAAAATCACCCGCACATCGCCGATGGCGGGTTGGTCTCACAGATGCCGACGGGCGCACCATATCGGGCAGCGAGGTCTGTAACCATTACGCCGCGGCGCGGCGCGTAGAGCGGGGGATCGGGGAATCGGGACTCAATGGTGGGGAGCCCGACCATTCACCGCGCACTGCCTCCCGTTGTCGACGCACACACGACCTGATCCATCGCGCCCGCGCTCGCCGACGGCGAGTCCTTCCGCTCGTCGAAGCACCCGGGAGCGCGCGTGGGTCGAGGGCCATCGCGCGCGCCGCGAGCGGCTCAGGGCTGGCAGCCGGAGAGCGTCTGGTTGCGGTTGGGCGCACCGAACGTGCTCTGCGCGGGGATCTGCCAGAAGTGACTGAAGTCAGCGTAGCTGCAGCCACTGCCGGCGAGCTGCAGGGAGTAGCCGACCGGTGTGCTGTCCGTCTCGGCGACGCCGATGTCCACACTCGTCATGTTGTTCGCCGGCCCGTTCTTCCCAGTGAATGTTCCCTGGTAGCTGATGAACTGCACGACGGTGCTCCCGTCGACCAGCGCGATGCCGTCGGGGGCTCCATTCTGCATGCCGGTCGCGGGGATCTGCAGCGTCCCGAGTGTCAGCGGTGCCTGGGCCGCGGCCAGCGTGCCCGACAGCGGGTAGGTGTCGTACGGCTTGCCGTCCGCGCCATTGTAGAGGACGACCGTCCAGCCGCTGAGATCCTTGCCGACCGGACCCGCCAGCTCGATGGCCTCGTCCACGTCACCACCGCTGTTGTTGTAGTGGATCTCATTGATCCAGACCGTCTTCGGGCGCGGCGCCGGGGCCACTGTCACGACGTACGGCGCGCTCGACTCAATGGGCTGCGTCGTGTCGACGACCAGGTAGTAGGTCTTCGACGGGAGCAGGCGCAGCTCGTAGGACTCCGCGTCGCCGACCTCGCCGGCATTACGCATCCCGATACAGGCGGCTTCGGCGCACGACGCTCCTTCGTAGATGGACCAGTAGAGATCCAGGCCGCCCACCTGGGGCTCGACCTGGATGCGATACACGTCGTTGGTCGGCACCGTCAGGACGAAGACCTGGTCGGGCGAGCCACTGAAACGCGGCGTGATGGACCCAGCGAGCGGCGCACAGTGGTCGATCCGCGGGTCGAAGTCGTCGCCGATCGCGGCGTAGCCGAGATCGCCTTCGCCCTCGATGACGCCATCCAGGTTCAGGTCCGTCATCGGCGTCGGCTCGACGCACGTCTCACCGCCGGCGTTGAAGTTCACGCGTCCGACGCGGCCGTTGGTCAGCGTGATCTCGAGCCCGTCCATCGCGCCCGACGAGCCATTGTCATTGCTCGCCGTCTGCACGCTGATCATCTCGACCTTCTCGAGGCCGATGGCCGAGCCACGATATGCCGCCAGCGACTCGAAGGCGCCGCTGCTGCCCGTGTACTCGTCCTTGAACGTCATGGACTC
>Ga0164241_10005187_pt1 | contig 12292 bp, 9 predicted proteins | sample OricomyardsoilBY_FD_108780 | JGI IMG/M metagenome (GOLD analysis project Ga0164241, IMG submission 108780) | Backyard soil microbial communities from Emeryville, California, USA - Original compost - Back yard soil (BY) | ecosystem: Environmental > Terrestrial > Soil > Unclassified | place: USA...
AAAAGGATTTCGTGCGCGGCCTCGGCGTACGGTTTGCCGTGCCGTTGCGCGAAGCGCTCCGGAACCGCACCGTTCGCTTTGCCGGGGCCGACGGCGGCGTGTGGTCCGAACCGCTGCAGCCGGGCGGCGGAAGCGTGGAGCAGGAAAACGGCGAACCCTTCACCGGTCGCGGCCCATTCGCGGACAATGCGATCTGGGATGACTTCAAGCTCACCCAGCCGAATCCCGAAGGCTTCACCATCGTCAAGCGCACCAACCCGCAAAGCACCTGGTTGTTCTCCGCCGCCGGGAAGCGCTCGGCCGGCCTGGCTTTCGTCGGCGACCTCACGGGGGGATTCGCCATCGGCATTAAAAATTTCTGGCAGTCGTATCCCTCCGCGCTCGAGGTCCGGCATGCCGCGGGCCCGGCGGCGGAACTCACCGCCTGGCTCTGGTCGCCGGACGGCCACGAAATGGACATGCGCCACTACGATATCGTCGCGCACGGCTTGATCGCCTCCTACGAGGATGTCCAACCGGGCATGAGCACGGCGTATGGCGTTTCCCGGACGAGCGAGCTCACGCTTTACCCAAATGGCGCGGGCCTGCCAACCCGCGCATTTTTTGCGGCACAGGCGAAAACCGGATCGGAACTCCCGCTGCTCGCCGCGACGCCGCAGTACATTCATTCGACCGGCGTGTTCGGCGTCTGGAGCCTCCCGGACCGGTCCACGCCCTTCAAGCGGGTCGTCGAGGACGGACTCGATTCCGTACTCGCGTACTATGAGAAGCAGGTGGACTCGAGCCACTGGTACGGCTTCTGGCAATTCGGCGACTTCATGCATTCGTACTCCGCACCGCGCCACAAATGGCACTACGACTGGGGCGGCCACGCGTGGGACAACACCGAACTCGGCGCACCACTCTGGCTCTGGTACAGCTTTCTCCGCACGGGTCGGCCGGAACTCTTCCGCCTCGCCGAAGCCCATACGCGCAATACGAGCGAAACCGACGTTTACTCCATCGGACCGATGGCCGGTCTCGGCTCCCGCCACAACGTCGTCAAGTGGGGTGACGGCGCGAAGGAAATCCGCATCAGCCAGGCGGCGCACTGGCGGCCGTTCTACTATCTCACCACCGACGAACGCACGGGCGATATCATGCACGCCATGGTTGGCGCCGACAAAGCCGTCGCCCACTACGATCCCATGCGCCTCGCGGCACCCCAGATCCCGGGTGAACCGCAGTTCGACCTGCGCCTGCGCATCGGCCCCGATTGGTTCGCCCTCGCCGGAAACTGGATGACCGAATGGGAACGCACCGGAGACCACCGGTGGCGCGACCGCATTCTCGCCGGGGTCGATTCCATCCTCGCGATGCCGTACTGGTTGCAGACCGGACAGCTCAACGGTCTCAACCCCGACCTTCCGGGCGGCGGCATCGGCAAGCTCAAGGGCGGCGGCGCCCAGATTGTCGGATACGACATTGCCACGGGCAAACTGAGCGCAATCCGCGATCCGTTGACGAAAGCCCCGGTCCCCGTGAGCTATAACCTCGCCACCATCCAGGGCGGCGGCGAAGTGATGTTCGAACTCGTGCCCCTGCTCGGCCGGAAGGATTTTGAAACGGCGTGGGCGCAGTATTGCCGGATCGGCGGCGCCCCGGCGGAGGTGCTTGCGCTCGATCAAAAAACCGGCTCCGAAGGCGCGGATGCCCGCTATATCCTGAACGAGCAGAGCGGACCGCGACTCGCCGCGTACGCCTACGCGCACACGCACCAACGCGCCTTTGCGGAGAAGGCGATCGCCGGGATGTTCAGTCGCGGCGGCGGCTTCGCGAATCCGAAGCTCCTGACCGGCCCCGACGTGCTCAACCCTGCGGAAGAGGACAGCGGCATCAGCACCAACGAAGCCGCCCAAACCGGTTTGACGACCATTGAAATCCTCGAGCTGTGCAAAGACGCGCTCCCGACGGAGGCTCCGCCGCCGGGTGAACGCGGCCGCGCTTACCGCCGGGGCCGGCCGCCAGCCCCGATCGTTCCCGCCGGGAGCAAATCGAACTGATTCCGGCGGGATAATTTCCACTCGGATCGGTTCACGATTCATCCCGCCACCGGAATTGAAGTTGAGGCAAATCCCCGCCTGAAATGGAAGCCGGCAAAGCTCTTTGCTTCCACTCCTTTCAACGCCCGGAGGCATGGGCGCTGCTTCGCCCGTCACTTTTTGTTCAACTCCCGATTCTCCCTGATCAAGCCCCAGCTGTTCCTCACGCTTTCACTTGTCGCGGCCCTTGCCAGCCACGCGGCTGAATCGATTCCCGCGCCTGATCCGGAAAATGGCGGCCTTGCATTGCCGCCGGGGTTTCCCCCGCCGGTCGTGGCGAACCATCTTGTCGCCGGCCGGAGGGCCGGCAAAAGCGCGGAATGTCCCCGCGGGACCGCCGCCGCTCCCCACGGCAACATCTACGCGAAGCCGGTGCGGATTCTTCACTGCGTCCAGCATGACAAGCGGGTTTGAATCCACACCTTGGATTTTCAATCCGGGTGAAACCGGTTGGGCGGAGTCTTTCCATTGACACCCGTCGCCAGTGGAATCGTCTGATGGTTTGTCCAAATCCATTTCTCCATGACCTTCCGCCATCCAGGCTTGTTGTTTCTCCTTCCCGCGCTGCTCCAGGCGCAAACCGTCACGCTCGCCCCGGTGATCGTCAGCGCCAGCCGCGCGCCCGAATCCGTCGAGCAGGTGGCGTTTCCCTCCGTCACCTTTTCCGGCGACGCGTTGCGCGCGAATTCATCGGGCACGATCGACGGGGCGCTGCGGTCCGTGCCCGGGTTCAGCTTGTTCCGCCGCAGCGACAGCCTCACCGCCAATCCCACCGCCCAAGGCGTCTCGCTGCGCGGACTCGGACCGAGCGGGGCGAGCCGTTCCCTCGTGCTGCTCGATGGCATTCCGCTCAACGATCCGTTCGGCGGTTGGGTCACGTGGAGCAAAATCCCCCGCGAGTCGCTGGCCGGCGCCGAGATCGTGCGCGGAGGCGGCGCGACGGCCTGGGGCAACGCCGCGCTCGGAGGCGTCGTGCAACTCCTCACGGAAAATCCCGCCGCCGCCCCAAACCGCGTGTCCGCGGGCATCGGTGATTTTTCCACGCATACCGGAGAATTCGCGGTGAGCCGGCAAGCCGGACCCGGCACCCTGCAAATCCTCGCCAGCGATTTCGGCACCCATGGTTTTCCGTTGGTCGCGAAAGAGGATCGCGGCCCCACCGACGTGGCCGCATGGAGCCGGCACCGATGGCTCACGGGCCGCTGGCAACAACCGGTCGGGGACCGGACCGATCTCATCGTCACGGCGCGCACCTTCGATGAAGAACGGGGCAACGGCACTCCTTACCAGGGCAATGGGTCGCGCGAGAATTTCGCCTCCGCCGTATTGAACGGGCGTCCGGCGGAAAATTTCTCCTGGACCGCCGCCGCGTACGCCCAGGACCAGTCGTTCTCCAGCACCTTCAGCTCGGTCAACGCCACCCGCACCGCCGAGACACCCGCGAGCGATCAATATGCCGTCCCCGCTGCGGCCTTCGGCGGCACCTGGAGCGGCGTGTGGTCGGACGACGCGGGTTCCCGCATCAGCGCCGGCGTCGATTTCCGCGCCGTTCGCGGGGAAACCCGCGAACACTATACTTACAGCAATGGCGATTTTACCCGGCAACGCGTGGCGGGCGGCAGCCAGGATTTCACCGGGATCTTCGCCCTTCATGAACGGCGGCTTTCCGAAAACTGGCGCGCCACCCTCGGCGCCCGCCTGGATTTCTGGAACGACCGCGCCGGACATCGTCGCGAAACGGACCGCAACACCGGTGCGGTCTTGCGCGACGATCACTACGAAAAACTTAACGGCACGCCCTTCAGTCCCAGCGCCGGGCTCGTCTGGTCGCCCTCGGCCGCGTGGCGGGTCCGGGCCGCCGCACAGCAGTCGTTCCGCCGGCCCACGCTCAACGAACTCTACCGCCCCTTCCGCGTCGGCAACGTGATCACCGAGGCCAATCCCAACCTGCGCACGGAGCGCGCGGGCAGCGTGGATGTCGGCGCCGATTATACGCGGGGCGGCCTTACGCTCAGCGCCGATGCCTTCTGGAACGATCTGCATGACGCGGTGGGCAATGTCACCCTCGTGCGCGGTCCCGGCACATTTCCCATCGTCGGGTTTGTCCCGGCGGGCGGCATCGGCCGTCAGCGGCAGAACCTGGACCGCATCCGCGTCCGCGGCTTGGAATTGAACGCGCGATTCGCCGCGTCCGCGAATCTTTCGATCGACTTCGCCTATCTCCTGAACGACGGCGAAGTCACCGCCGCCGGCAACGCGCCGGCCCTCGTCGGCAAACGGCTCGCGCAGGTTCCGCGCAATTCCCTGAGCGCCGGCTTCGTTTGGCGCGCACCGCATGCCGTGACCGTTTCCGCCCGCCTGCGGTGGACGGATGAGCAATTCGAGGACGATGAAAACACCCTGCCGCTCGCCGAGGCGACCACCCTCGACCTCGGGGTGTCGCACCGGTTGACCCGCGACGTCGAAATTTTCCTGAATGCGGAGAACCTGTTCTCGGCCCGGATCGAAACCGGCCGCGTCGCCAACGGGATCGTCAGCATCGCCCCGCCGCGCCTCGTCCGGGGCGGCGTGCGCTGGACTTGGTAAACCGATCCGCGCACCGCGGGTTTTTCCCGGCCGATCCGCCCGCCAACCGTCTTCAGATATGCTTCGAGTCCGCTTCGTCCTTTTTGACGTAGCCGGATTCCTGTCGCTGATGATTGACGGCGTTTTTCTTCAAGTAAGCCTGGTAAACGTCGTCGGGGGTCATGCCCAGCGTCTGCGCCAGCGAGACGAGAAAATGGAAAAGATCCACGACCTCGACCCTGGCGTTTTGCTCGTCGAATTTCTGGTATTTGGCCCACCATTTCCATGGCACACTGTCGATCAGTTCGGCCGTTTCCTGCTGCATGGCCCGGGTATAGTTGAGTATCCACTTCGCCTTTTCCTCGTCGGTCGGCGGCGGCAGGTTTACTCCAATGCGTTTGTTCAACGCATCTTGCATCCGAAAGATCTCCTCAAGTTTGTCCATCGCCGCAGCGTGGGAGACTGCGGGGCGGCTGGCAAGGCTCCGACGGGGAATAATTAAGTTGTTGCCCTCTCCCGCCGCCTGAACGACGTTGATCCGTCATTGCCGCCGTCGAGCGAGATTACCGAACTCCGGCTGGCATCAACAACCCTGCGCCGCCACTTTTTTGGCAGGCGCTTTCAACCAACAACATAGACATGTCATCCAATGAAACGTCCGGTGCTTCTGCCGAAGCCCCCGCGACCAATCCGGCGCCAAGCGCCGAAGCAGCATTCGGCAGCACCCGCGGCTCTGGCCTGGCCCGCGGCAAAGGAAAACGCCACAGTGCCCCCGCTGCCACCGCTGCAGCCTCCGCCGCCTACACGCCGACCGCCATCGAAGTCGTCACCGCTCCGCGTGAGTATCAGAACCCGTTCGCACCGGTCGAAACACCGGCTGCCGCAATCCAGGAAACCGCTCCGGCCGTCGCTCCCGCGCCCGCCGCAATCGTTCCCGAAGTTGCTCCTGTCAGGGAGTATGTCGCTCCAGTCGCCGAGGAATCGGAAGCCCACGTTCAGGCTCCCGTGGAATCGGAAGCCCAAGTCGGAATCAACATCCTTCCGCCGGAGCAGCAGAAATCCACGCCCGCCCAGACTTGGGAAAGCGAAGGTTTCCGCCCTGCCCGCGAAGTGCGGACCGAGCGTCCGCGCCGGGAAGAGGCACCGCGCCGCGAGGAATTGTCCAGACGCGAAGAACGGGAGGAACGCACCCCGATCGATCCCGCATCGATCCCGGAAAAGTTCCTCTACGTGCGCCCGGGCTACAACTACGTGCCCACTCCGTCCAACTTCGGCGGCGCACCGCGCGAGCGCAAGCCGGCATCCGCCGGCTCGCCGGCGAAATCCCACCTGGCTCCGGCAGCGGAGGCGCCCAAATCCTCGGGCGGATTCCTCGGCTGGTTGAAGTCGCTTTTCGGCGGCTCCCCGGAAGCCGCCCCCGCGGAAGTCCGCAATGGCGATTCCCCTCAGGGCGACCGTCCGCGTGGCGGCCGCAATCGCGGCCCCGGTGGCGACAGCTACCGCCGGCGGAGCCGCGGCGGTCGCGGCCGCAGCCAGCGCAATGGCGAATACCGCGGCGGTGGCGGCGAAATGAGCGGCTGATCGGCTACTTAATCCTTGCCAACGCGCCCCGCGCGAATCGCATTCAAGGCGTCCGCTTTCCGCGGACGCCTTTTTTTCGCCCGCGGCCGGGCCGGACAGATACCGGGCTGAAAGCAGCTGGAAACGGCGCAATTCTCCTTCACTTCATCCCCGAATGTTCGATGGCTGATCTCATTATCCACGGCGGCAAACCCCTGAGCGGCACGATCACGCCGTCCGGCAACAAGAACTCCGTGCTGCCCATCCTGTGCGCCACCTTGCTGACCGACGCCAAGGTGACCCTGGAGAACGTGCCCAATATCACGGACGTGGAAAAACTCGTGACGTTCTTTACCGAACAGGGCTCTTCCGTCATCTGGAATCGCGCCGCGGGGCGGCTCGAAATCGACCATTCGAAATTCGATGCCGCCCGCCTCAATGGCGAGTTGCCCGCCGGCATGCGTTCGTCCGTCCTTTTGTTCGCGCCGCTGCTCCAGCGGATGAAAAAAATCACGCTGCCGACCAATTCCAAGGGCTGCTCCCTCGGCATCCGGGAACTCGATCCGCATTTGGAAATTCTGGAGAAACTCGGCGCCAGGGTCTCGCACAACGGCGATCTGAAGCTGGCGCTGAAGGGCGGTTTCAAGGGCGCGCGCCACTGGCCGGACTACATGTCGGTCACCGCCACCGAGAATTTCGTCATGGCCGCCGTGCTGGCCGACGGCGAATCCGTGTTGCTCAATGCCGCGAGCGAACCCCACGTGCAGGACATGTGCAGCGTCCTTGTCGCCATGGGCGCAAAGATCGACGGCATCGGCACAAGCCAGCTCACGGTCACCGGGGTAAAACGCCTCGGGGGCGGCATATTCACGATCAATACCGACCATCACGAAGTGGTCACGTTCCTCGCGCTCGGGGCCATCACCGGCGGCGAGGTGAAGGTGAAGCACTCCCTGCCGCATCATTTCGACCTGATCAACCGTTCCTTCGCCAAGCTCGGGGTCAGGATCGACTATCAGGGCGACACCGCCATCGTCCGCAAAAAACAGAAACTCATCGTCGAGGAGCCCTTCACCTCCAATCTGCTTCCGAAGATCGAGGCCGCGCCCTGGCCGTATTTTCCCGTGGATCTCCTGCCGTGCATGATCGCCCTCGGTGTCCGCGCCCGGGGCGCCGTAATGTTCTGGAACAAGGTGTACGAAGGCGGCTTCACGTGGATGTCGGAGCTCTCGAAATTCGGCGCCCATGTGGTCGTCAGCGACCCGCACCGCATCACGGTCTTCGGCGCAAAGCCGTTGCGGCCGGCGGTGGTGGAGGCCCCCTACATCATCCGCGCCGCCGTCGCGCTCTACATGGTCGCCGCCAGCATTCCCGGCCGGAGCATCGTGAAAAACGCTGACACCATCAAGCGCGCCCATCCGGATTTCGTGGAGAACCTCCGCAGCCTCGGCGCCGAGGTCGAGTGGAAGTGAGCGAACCAGATGGCGTTCGCCTCCGCAGTTCCTTCGCACCGCCGAACATGACAATTGCGTAAGCCCCCTTTCCCGTGTCCCAATCGAAAATCGAGAACCAAAAACCGAAACCTGCCGCTTCGGCGACGGGTGCCAATTTTATCACCTCGGCGCTCGCGACCCCCGTATCGCCCGTCGAAGCCGCGCTGCGTCCCCTCTCGTTCTCCGATTTCGCCGGCCAACCCAAGACGGTCGAACGCTTGAAGGTCATGGTGGGCGCCGCGAAGCGCCGCGGCGAGGCCTTGAATCACATTTTGCTTTCCGGCCCCCCGGGCCTGGGCAAAACGACGCTGGCCTTCATCCTCGGCCACGAACTCGGCCGGAATGTCCGCGTGACTTCCGGACCCGTGATTGAAAAAGCCGGCGACCTCGCGGGCTTGCTGACCAACATGGAGGAAGGAGACATCCTCTTCATCGACGAAATCCACCGCATTCCGAAAACCGTCGAGGAATACCTCTACAGCGCGATGGAGGATTTCCGGCTGGACATCATGATCGACCAGGGTCCGAACGCGCGCAGCGTCCGGCTGTCGATTCCGCGCTTCACGCTGATTGGCGCCACCACGCGGTCGGGCCTGCTCACCGCGCCGCTCCGTTCGCGCTTCACGCTGAACACGCGCCTCGATTACTACGATCACCCGACCCTGGAGGGCATTGTCCGCCGGAGTTGCGACCTGCTGAAGGTCGCGATCGACATCGACGGCGCCCGGGAAATCGCCACCCGCGCGCGCGGCACGCCGCGCATCGCGAACAACCTGATCAACTTCGTCCGCGATTACGCCTCGGAGAAAGCCGACGGCAAAATCACGCAGCCCGTCGCCGCCGCGGCGCTGGAGCTCCTTGAGATCGACGCCGCCGGACTCGACGAAATGGACAAGCGCGTCCTCCGCCTGATGGCCGAAAACTATCATGGCGGCCCGGTCGGTCTCGGCACCATCGCGATCGCCGTCGGGGAGGAAGCGGAAACGCTGGAGGAGGTTCACGAGCCGTTCCTGATCCAGGAGGGCTACCTCGCCCGCACCGCCCAGGGCCGCATCCTCACCGCCAAAGGCTATCATGCCATCGGCCTGAAAGCCGCCACCGACGGCAACCAGCAGACGCTGTTGTAGGGTGCATCCGGGAAATACCCGGCTCCGCTTGTAGTGAGGCCGGCGTCGGCAACGCTTGCTGACGGGTTTGGTGAAACTCCCCGGGGCCGGAAATTGAAAACGAAAGTCATCCGATCAAACCCTGCCTGCTTGACAATCACCCGGGGTAATACCACGGTAACACCGTGCCAACCCTCACCCTCAAGGTCTCACCCGAGTTCAAGCGCCGTCTGACCCGCGTCGCCCGTCAGCGCAAATTGCCCGTTTCCGAAGTCGTACGCGCCGCAGTGGAGAAGGAATTGCCAGTGGAAGGCAAAGGCTGGCTGCTCGGTCGCCTGCAATCATTCGCCTTGGGTGCCTCGACCTACGATCCGGCGAAACCGGTTTTCGCGGAATCCGAGTGGGATACCTCCGCCAAGTGAAGTATTTGCTCGATACCCATGTGGTCGAATGGGCGCAGCACGACGTCGCCAGGCTGTCCCTGAAGGTTCGTAATCTGCTCGCCGAGATCCACCCGGGCGATCTGGCGATTTCCGACGTAACCCTGAGCGAACTCGCGCGGCTGGTCCGCTCAGGTGCGATTCGTTCCAGTCAACCGCCAGCCGCCTGGCTCGCCGCCGCCGTGTTGGGTTTTGAAATTCTGCCCGTAAGCCCCGCCATCGCCCTGCGGGCCGCGTATCTGGATTGGGATCACCGCGATTCTTGCGACCGCCATATCGTCGCCACCGCCGCCGAACATCGTCTGCCGCTGATCAGCATCGATGGAAAAATGCACGATCTCACCGGCATCCGCGGACTGAAAGTCATCTGGTAAACCCTGTCCGCTTCCAAAGCGCGGCTTTACGCCGCGTCTTTTTCGAGTAAACTCAGGGGCATGAACCCCTCGCAACTGTTCAGGTATCGGACGGCGCTCGTCCTGTTTTTGCTCGGTTTGGTTTTCAGCGGACTGACCGCTTTGCCGCTACTCGCGGAAATACGGATCCTCTCGAAGTGGCTCGGCGTAACGGATCCGGCGAATTATGCGGCTTACCCGGGCCTGGTCCATTGGATCGCCTTTGTGCACTATGGCTTGTCGGAGACGTACGCCAGGTTTCCCTTCTTCGGCTACGGCACCGACTGGCTGGCGTTCGGACATCTGGCGAGCGCGGCGTTCTTTATCCGGCCGTTGAAGAAGCCGGAGGACAGCGACTGGGTGATCCGCACCGGCCTGTTCATTTGCGCCGCCGTCATTCCGGCCGCCCTGATCGCCGGCCAGGTCCGGGGCATCCCGTTCCAATGGCGGCTGGTTGATTGCGCCTTCGGGGTCTTCGGCTCGATCCCGCTTTTCTATTGCCTGAGCCTGACCCGCCAAATGCGCGCCGCCACCGCCAGTTGACCGCGCGCATCCTGCCCGCGCGACTACGACTACCGGCCGTCCTCGGTCGCGGGCGGCGGATTCAACTCCAGCGCGTACCAGTTGATTCTCCTCGTGCAGAACATCACCAGGGCGAGCGCGGCAAACAGCGCCGCGGTTCCGGCGACCAGCGCGTAATCCCGGGACTTGAGGACAAAGTACAAATAACCGTACGTCGCCGCCAGCCCGCCGCCGATGACGAGCGTGCGACGGCCGGTGCGCAGAAAACTCCACGCATAGGCGGAGACCAACAGGGTGCAGGCCGCCGCCGCGACACCATAGGCGGACGCCACGGACCAGAATTCCGTCAGCGCCAGAAACCCCAGAAAGAACAGGCACAACGCCGCGCCCACCATCGCATATTGCAGCGGGTGGATCCGCACCCCCGCGGTGATTTCGAACAGGAAAAACACCGCGAAAACCAGGACGAAGAAAAGCAGGCCATATTTTTGCGCCCGTTCCGCCATGGAGTAGCCGCCGCCGACCGGTTGCGCAAAGCGCACGCCAAATCCAGCCCGGAAGATTCTTTCGGAGATTTCCGTCAACTTGGTGAAACGATCCGTCCAGTTCGCCGGAAACCCGCGGCTGAAATGCGACGTTTCCCATCCGGCCTTGAATCCCGCCGGCCCCACGGCGCGCGTGACCGGGAGATAGGCGCCGATGAAGGAAGGATCAGCCCAAGGGGATTCCAATGCGACGGTGGTCACCTTTCCCACGGGAGAAATCTCCAGCCGCTCGCTGCCTTGCAACGCCACCTCCATCCCGAATTCGAGTCGCCCGCCCGCAGCGGCCCCTTCGACCTTTGCTTCCAAGGCCAGCACCCCGCTGTCTTGATCCGCCGATTCAAAATCATGCGATTTTCCGCCCGCGATCCGCAGCGATCCGACTGAACGCACTCCGTGGAGATCCGAGACGCCGAACAAGACACGCGCCTTTTCCCAATCGATCCGGTCGGCCGCGATGCCGGCGGCGACGAAGTCCGGTTGAAAATTGCCGCTCAGCGCCAGCCTGGTCGAATACACGACCGCCTCGTAAATCCCGCGGTGCCGCACCTCCGGCTCCACCTGCCCGGAAACGGACAGGACCTCGGGCAGAAAATACGCGGTCGCGGCCGTGAGTTCCGTTTCCTCCACCTGAACCGCCCGGCCGTTCACGACCTTGGGTTTCACCACCTGCATCTTGTAGACATACGGCACGGCCAGCACCGGACCGGCCAGCATTTGTTGCCGGCCCCAGATGCCGGCGATTTCCTCCGTCGCCGCCATCCGGTATCCCTGGCGCTCGTTCAAAACGCCGCGGGTCAAGGCGAGCGGAATGTGCAGCAATGCGATCAGCGCACAGATGCCGCCGATCTTGAGCACCAGAAACAGCCGGCGCGACGCGGGGGTGGGAATGACGGGCGGTTGCGGAGAATTCATCCGCACACTTTCACCCACCCGTGTGAAGCCATGATGAAGCCTGGGTGAAATCGCCGCGGATAGTTCAGGCGACCGGCAGCCAAAGCGCGGCCCGGGCGCCGCCTTCGGGACGGTTGGCCAGCGAGACATCGCCGCCGTGGAGGTGGGCGATCTCTCTCACCAGGGCGAGGCCGAGACCGGTGCTCTTGCGCGCCGTGCCGGGACGCGGCAGTGAATAGAAACGCTCGAACACCCGTGCCACGGCATATTCGGGCACGCCCGCCCCGGCGTCCTCGACCGTGAAGATCGCGCGACCGCCGTCGGCCGCGACCGCCAGCCGGACCGATCCCCCGGCCGGCGAAAAGTCCAAGGCGTTTTGCAGCAGGTTCACCAGGGCCTCGCGCAACAACACGCGCTCTCCGCGCAATGCCAGCGCGCGGACTTCGGTCACCAGCGCGATTCGTGCTCCGGCAAACGCGGGACTCATCACCGCCGCGGCTTCCGCAACCAGGGCGGCGGCGTCAACGGGTTCGGTTTGCCGCAGGGATTTCCGCGCCTCGATCGAAGACAGCTCCAGCAGCCGCTCGATAATCTGTTGGATTCGCGCCGACTCGCCGCGAATGTTGCCCAGAAATTTCCGGCGTTGTTCCACCGACATCTCCTCGTCGAGGAGTTCCGCCGCGCCGCGAATCGCCGC
>Ga0164241_10005188_pt1 | contig 12291 bp, 12 predicted proteins | sample OricomyardsoilBY_FD_108780 | JGI IMG/M metagenome (GOLD analysis project Ga0164241, IMG submission 108780) | Backyard soil microbial communities from Emeryville, California, USA - Original compost - Back yard soil (BY) | ecosystem: Environmental > Terrestrial > Soil > Unclassified | place: USA...
GGCTTGCCGATCACGTTGCGCAGGGCGGCCAGAGTCATCCCGCCGCGCTCGTAGACGGGCCAGTCGAAGAGGTGGCCGGCGCCGGGGTCGGAGACGACGAGGTGCCAGAAGGACGAGCCCTGCGAGTCGTAGGCGTTGTGCAGCCACCGCGACGTCGTCTGCCCGCCGTGGGTCTCGGTCCAGCGGTGCTCCATGTAGGTCGCGAAGCCCTCGTTGAGCCACACGTCGCGCCAGTGGTGCACCGACACCGAGTCGCCGAACCACTGGTGCGCCAGCTCGTGCACCATCAGGCCCGTGCTGACCCCACGCGGATAGACCGGCCGGGTCTGGTTCTCCAGCGAGAAGCCCGGGTTGAGCGCGGTGACGACGCCACCGGTGGACTTGAAGGCATAGGGCCCGAGCTCCCGTTGCAGCCAGTGCACGATGGCCGGCGTGCGGGAGAGACCCTTCATCGCCGCACGACGCATCGGGCGGGACAGTTCGCGGGAGACGGCCAGGTAGTAGGGCAGCTGGTGCGCCGTGCCGGTGCGGACCTGGAACCGGCCGACCACGAAGAAGGCCAGGTACGTCGCCATCGGGCCGCCGCCACCCCAGTGGTACGTCGCGAGGCCGCCCTGGCGGCGTACCCCGAGGAGCCGGCCGTTGGAGACGACCTGCTTGCCCTGCGGGACGGTGACGCGGATGTCCATGCGCGCCTTGTCGAGCGGGTGGTCGTTGCTCGGGAACCACCACGGGGCCATGTGCGGCTCGTTGACCGCTTCGGCCTCGCGCGTGGCGCCGACCCAGTTGCTCTCACCGGCGTAGCGGTAGCGCGACGGGTCGCCGGCGTACGTGACGGTGACCCGCACCCGGGTGTGGGCCGCGATGGGATGCCGCGGGTTGATCCGAAGCTCGTGGTGCTCCGGGCGGCTGAACGTGGCGGGCCCCGTGGAGAGGCGGACCCCCGATACCGGGAGCAGGAAGTCGAGGTGGAACGAGCGGAGCTTCTGCGTGGCGCGCAGCGTGACCACGGTCCGGCCGGAGAGCCGGCCGGTCGCCAGGCGGTACCGGTCGTGCACGGCGTAGGACAAGACGTTGATCCCGCCGTTGCCGTCCAACGGGAAGTACGGGTCCCCGATGCCGGAGGCGCCCGATCCCGTCGTGGCTCCGGCCGCCGCTGCCTCGTCGTCGCCGGATCCGTGTCGCAGCGCCACCGAGCCGCCGGCCACCAGACCGAGGGCGACCAGCACAGCCGCGACACGGGTGAGCACCCCTGCAATCTAGTCCCGCGACCCCGTCGCACGGGTCCGGCCGTCGGGACCGATACCGAATCGGAAAAGTCGTTGCCCTGGCGCCGCTCCCCCTGTCACACTCGACGGCGGCCCGGTATCCGGCCGGTGCCCCGAGTGAGAGGAGACGCGACGTGATGACCGAAGTCTTCGGCATGCCCACCGCCGTTCACTCTCATGACTGGAGCACCCTCACCGATGCATTCGGAGCCCTACACCGAGCGCGCTGACGCGCTCGAAGATTTCTTCAACGACAGCTACACCCACACCGACCCGCTCAGCGGGATCGACTCGTCGTTCGTCTTCGACTTCGCCACCTACGACGACCTCGACGACGGTCAACGCTGGTCCACCTGGATGTCCGTCGAGCCGTTGCAGCGCGGTCCCGAGCCGCGCCCGGAGTGGATCGTCACCTCCCAAGGTGCGATCGACACCGATCTCGGCATCCTCAAGACCGGCAAGGAGGCCGACGTCTTCCTGGTCGAGCGGGCCGACCCGCTCGATCCCGAGAACGGCGTCGTGATGGCCGCCAAGCGGTACCGCGCGCCCGAGCACCGGAGCTTCCACCGGTCCGCGTCCTACACCGAGGGGCGCTCGATGAAACGCTCCCGCGACAACCGCGCTCTCAAGCGCAAGAGCACGTTCGGCCGCGAGGTCGCCGCCGGCGAGTGGGCGGTCTCCGAGTGGGGGGCGCTGGTGCGCCTCTGGAACCTCGGGCTGCCGGTCCCCTACCCGGTCCAGATCGACGGGACCGAGATCTTGATGGAGTGGATCACCTACGACGGGGAGACGGCGCCCAGGTTGTCCCAGGTCCGGCCGGACGCCGACCTGCTGGCGTCGTACTACGACCAGGTGCGCGATGCTCTGGCCACGCTCGTGCAGGCGGGACTGGTCCACGGTGCCCTCTCGGCGTACAACCTCCTGGCCGCCGGCCCCCGCCTGGTGATCATCGACCTCCCCCAGGTCGTCGACCTCGTCGGCAATGCCAACGGGATGGACTACCTGCTCCGCGACTGCACCAACATCTGCGGCTGGTTCAAGGGCAAGGGACTCGACGTCGACGAGCAGGAGCTCTTCGGCGAGCTGATGGCACACGCGTTCTGACCGCCCCTCGGGTGAGCTTGCGAGCCAGAGGAACGGGCGGGCAGGGCGTCACGAGGCTCCGCGCCCTCGACGAGCTCGACCGACGGCACCCCTAGAGTCGGGGCGTGCGCAGGGTCCGCGGGCGGTCGATCCGGGTCCGTCCGATCGCCGACGCGGAGCGGTTGGACTATGGCGACGCGCCGGTCGACCCCTACCGCGGCTCCCTCTACACACCGACCGAGCTGTACGACGTCACGCCGTACGCCGACTCGCTCGACGCACGCGCCTACGCCTGGTCGCGCGAACCTCCCACCCCACAGGCGACACTGGCCCAGGCCCTGCACGACCACGCGATCGACGAGGCGCTGACGGCCTGGCTCCCGGGCCGACGCCTCGTCGGTGTGATGGGTGGTCATGACCTGGATCGTTCCTCGGCCGGGTACGCCGACGCCGCGCGGCTGGGCTGGATGCTCGGCCAGGATCACGTCGTCGCCACCGGTGGCGGCCCCGGGGCGATGGAGGCGGCCAATCTCGGCGCATTCTTCTCGGGCCACGACCGCGATGCGGTGGCCACGTCGGTCGCCTCCCTGGCCGGCGTCCCGTCGTTCCGGCCGTCGGTCGACCAGTGGGCCGCCAAAGCGGCGGCCGTGACCGACGGCATCAGCGGGCGGGACACGCTCGGCGTGCCGACCTGGTTCTACGGCAACGAGCCCCCGAACCTCTTCGCCACGGCGATCGCCAAGTACTTCCGCAACGCCGCCCGCGAGGCGATCCTGCTGCAGATCTGCGACGCCGGGATCGTCTTCCTCCCGGGCGCGGGCGGGACCGTGCAGGAGATCTTCCAGGACGCCTGCGAGAACTACTACGCCGTACCGGACTCCGTCGCACCGATGGTCCTCGTCGGCCGGACCCACTGGACCGAGACCCGCCCTGCCTGGCCCCTGCTGGAGTCCTTGGCCCGAGGCCGGGCGATGGAGGGGCACATCCACCTGGTCGACACGGTCGACGACGCCGCGGGGTTGATGGCGAGCTGAGAGTCCGGGGCGAATTCCCCGCTCAGGCGGGGAATTCTGTGACGACTCACCCCTCCACCGCCGCGAGCTGGCCGCAGGCACCGTCGATCTCGCGGCCGCGGGTGTCGCGGACGGTGGTCGGGATGCCGCGGGCCTCGAGGCGGCGGACGAACTCGCGCTCGTCGGCGGGGTCGGAAGCAGTCCACTTCGAGCCGGGAGTGGGGTTGAGCGGGATCAGGTTGACGTGCACCCAGCCCCAGTCGCCACGCGCCAAGAGCACATCGGCCAGCAGGTCGGCGCGCCAGGCCTGGTCGTTGATGCCGCGCATCATGGCGTACTCGATCGAGACCCGGCGTTTGGTGACCCGCGCGTAGTTCCAGGCCGCGTCGACGGTCTCGTCGACCGAGAAGCGGGTGTTGATCGGCACCAGCTCGTTGCGCAGCTCGTCGTCCGGCGCGTGCAGTGACAGGGCGAGCGTCACCGGGATTCCCTCGCCCGCCAGCTGGTTGATCCGCGGCACCAGCCCGACCGTCGACACGGTCACGCCGCGCGCACTCATCCCGAGCCCGGACGGGGCGGGCTCGGTGAGGCGGCGTACGGCGCCGATCACCGCGCGGTAGTTGGCGAGAGGTTCGCCCATGCCCATGAAGACGACGTTCGAGACGCGCCCCCCGGCGGTCGAGCCTCTCGAAACGCCGGGAACCTCTCCCCGGGCCAGCGACCGGGCGCCCGCCACGACCTGCTCGACGATCTCGGCCGTGGACATGTTCCGCTGGAGACCGCCCTGGCCGGTCGCGCAGAACGGGCACGCCATCCCGCATCCCGCCTGCGACGAGACGCACATCGTGACCCGGTCCGGATAGCGCATCAGCACCGACTCGACCAGCGCGTTGTCGAACAACCGCCACAGGGTCTTCCGGGTCGTGCCGCGGTCGGCCTCGAGCGTGCGCAGCGGCGTCATCAGGGCCGGCAGGAACGCCGCCACGATCTCGTCGCGCTGGCCCGCCGGCAGGTCGGTCATCGCCGCCGGGTCGTCGACGAGCCGGTCGAAGTAGTGGGTGGATACCTGCCGCGCCCGGAACGCCGGGAGGCCGAGCTCCACGGCGTACGCGCGCCGCTCCGCCAACGAGAGGTCGGCGAGGTGCCGCGGTGGCTTCGCCCGGCCGCGCGGCTCGGCCATCACCAGCGGCAGTGAGCGGGCGCCGGTGTCGGCCGCCGAGTCCAGGGAGTCAGCGGTGTCCAGGGGTTCGGAGGAAGACATCCCGCCGATCATCCCAGCCGGAGCCCCCGCCACCGAATAGCGGCTTGCCTTGCTCAATTCTGAGAGTTACTGTCATTTTCGGGTCACTCGTTTTTCAGGCTCACTCTCGGAAGGACACACACATGATCCGCAGCCCCCACGCCCGCTGGTGGGCCATGGGAGCCACCGCGACCACGATGCTGGTGGTCGGCCTCGACATGACGGTGCTGAACGTCGCGCTGCCGACGATCGCGGTCGACCTGCACGCCTCGAGCTCGCAGCTGCAGTGGTTCGTCGACGCCTACACCCTGGTGATGTCGGCGATGCTCCTGCCGGCCGGGATGCTCGGTGACCGGTTCGGTCGCAAGCGACTGACGCTGGCCTCGCTCGCGGTGTTCGGCATCGGCTCGCTCTGGTGTGCGTACGCCGGCTCACCGGCCAGCCTGATCGCCGCCCGGGCCCTCCTCGGCCTCGGCTCCGCGGTCCTGATCCCCCTGGCCATGTCGGCCGCCGTGGTGCTGTTCGAGCCCGAGGAGCGGCCGCGCGCGGTGATGATCCTCGGCCTCTCGACGATGGTCGGCCTCCCCCTCGGCCCGATCCTGGCCGGCGTCCTGCTCCAGCACTTCTGGTGGGGCTCGGTGTTCCTGATCAACGTCCCGGTCGTCGCCTTCGCGATCGCGGCGGTCATCCTCTGCATGCCCGAGACCCGCGGCGAGCGGGACCGGCCGATCGACTGGGCCGGCGTCGTGGCGTCGGGCGTCGGGCTGCTCGGCGTCACCTACGGGGTGATCGAGGGTCCCGAGCGGGGTTGGACCAGTGCCGGCACCCTGGTGCCGCTCATCGGTGGCGCCGTCGTGCTCGCCGCGTTCCTGGTCTGGGAGCGGGTCCAGCGACGCGCCGTCCCGGTCTTCGACTACGCCGTGTGGGCCGACCCGACGTTCCGCTGGGGCGCCTTGGGAGCGACCGTGGCCAGCCTGGCGATGTTCGGCCTGATGTTCGTGACCCCGCAGTACTTCCACGCGGTCCTCGGCAGCGACGCGTTGGGCACCGGCCTGCGCACGCTGCCGATGGTGGCCGGCCTCCTGGTCGGGATGCGCGGCACCATGCTGCTCGTCCGCCGCGTGCCCGCCCGCACGCTCGCCACGACCGGTTTCGCGCTGACCGCGGTGGGGCTCGGCGTCGGTGCCACCACCGAGATCGGGAGCAGCTTCACCCGCTGCGCGCTCTGGACCGCGATGGTCGGGCTCGGCTTCGGGATGGCGTTGTTCGCCGCGCAGAACGAGGCACTGATGACCCTGCCCCGCCCCCGGGCCGCATCGGGATCGGCGCTGATCCAGGCCCTGCGCCAGACCGGCAGCGTCCTCGGCATCGCGGTGCTCGGCGCGATTCTGAACGGCGCCTACCGCTCCCGCGTCGGCGACCTCGCGGTTCCCGCCCACGCCCATGCCACCGTCACCGACTCGCCCCAGGCCGGCATCACCGTCGCCGAACGGCTCGGTGACCCCGGGCTCGTGCACGGCGTCCAGGCCGCCTTCGTGCACGGGATGGACGCGACCCTGTGGGTGTCCGCCGCCGTCGCCCTGGTCGGTGCGCTCGCGATGTGGTGGCGCCTTCCCGGCGGCGTACTGACGGCCACGGCCCACGAGCCCGCCCGGGATGCCGCAGAATCGGGGCATGCCGTCGTCACGACCGACTCCCCCGCCCGGGTCTGAGGTGCCGACGCTGGGTCTGCGCGAGCGCAAGAAGGCCAAGACCAAGGCCGAGATCCAGCGTCAGGCCCTGCGGCTGTTCAGCGAGCAGGGGTACGCCGAGACCTCCGTCGAGCAGATCGCTGCGGCGGCGGAGGTCTCGCCGAGCACCTTCTTCAGGTACTACCCCACGAAGGAAGACGTGGTCCTGGCGGACTTCATGGACGCCCGGGCGATGCGGCTGCTGATCGACGCGCCCGCCGAGCTCGGGCCCCTGGAGGCCCTGAGGTACGGCGTGGTGCAGTCCATGTCGACACTGCCGGCCGAGGACCTCGAGCTCGAGACCCTGCGCAACCGACTCATCCGGACGATCCCCGAGCTGCGCCGCGGCATGATCGCGGAGATGACCCGGCCGATCGGGCTGCTGGCCGAGGCGCTGGAGCGGCGGCTCGACCGCGAGCCCGGCGACCCGGACATCCGGATGTACGCCGCGGCCGCGATCGGGGCCCTGCTCACGGTCTCCGAGCAGGAGGGTTCGACGTCGTACACCGACATCGACGCGATGACTCACCGGCTCGACGAGGCGATCACCCGGCTCGAGACGATGCTGGTCCTCCCGGGGGCGGCGCCCCGACAGCGGACGAAGCGTCGGTCCAAGAGTCAGTAGCCGTACCCGCGGCCGGTGGTGCTGCTCGACGTCCCGCCGGACGGCGACTGGCCGTTGCCGGTGACCGACTTGCCCGACGGCGATACGGCGTACCAGGTGCCGCCGAACTCGTTGACACCCTCGCCGTTCACGTCGCCGGGCTGCTGGTCCTGGGAGAACGTGTAGACGGGGTGGCCGGCGACGGTCGCGATCGGGCTGCCGCTCGGAGTGGTGGTCGAGCTGGTCGCCACCGAGAGCCTGCCGGCGTCGCCGGGTGCGACCGCGGGCCAGAACTGGAGGCACTGCGCCGAGCAGGTCGAGTGGTCGTGGCCGTCCGCGGAGAGCGTGTAGAGCGTCATGCCCCGGCTGTCGACCAGCACCTTCCCGAGCGATGTCTGGCCGGTGCTGAGAGCCGACCCGGCTGTGCCTCCCGTGTCCGCCGGCCGGGCGGTCGTGCTGGAGCTCCCGTTGCCGCACGCGCTCAGCGAGAGCAAAGCAGCCGCGGACAGCGCGACCATGGCGGGGATCTTCATGGTTCCTCCTCGTGTCTTCACCAGGAGGTACGACGAGCCAGCACTGGAACGTTCAGCACCCCACCTATGAAGGTGCTGAGGAACCTCACCCGTCGAGCTTGACCAGCACCCAGATCACCAGCGTCGCGGTCAGTCCGATCACCAGGGCTGTCGAGACCACGCCCAGCAGCATGAACTGGGCGAACCGCCGGGTCTTGCGCGGGATCAGCAGCCCGAGCGGGACGACCAGGGCGAGCGCGATCAGCGGGAAGAGCCGCCGCGCCGACGAGTCACTCAGCAGCAGCCCGAGGAGCGCGGCGTAGATGCCTGGGACCACGATCACGTAGGCGACGCCGGTGAAGAACCCGACCAGCCCGGCGAACGTCGGGTGCGACCGGTGCCACCAGCTCGGCTCGGGCGCGGACTCCTCCCCGCCGTCGGCGCCGTCGGGGCCGTCCCCGTCGTCCTCGACGGCCGGCGTGGCCCCGCTCTCGGTCATGGGTTCAGCATGTCATCCTGACCCACCCCCGCCACGCACGCCACGTCCGGCAGAGAGAGTCGCATCCACCAGTCCAGGTCCGGGGGCACACCGATGAGCTCGGCACGCGCCAGTGTCCACGCGGTGCCGTGTCCGACCAGGACGACGTCGTGGTCGGGGTGCTGGTCCAAGATCCCCTCGACCGCCGTGACGACGCGCCGCCGGGTCTCGGCCAGCGGCTCCCATCCGGCGTACGCCGAGAGCTCGGGGTGCGCGAAGGCGCGGCGTACGACGGCCTCGAAGTCGTCGACCCACTCGGTGCTGTTCCGCTCCTGCTCGCGGAGTTCGCCCACCACCTCGATCGGCTCGTCGGTGAGCAGACGGGCGGTCGCGAGCGCCTTCGGCTCCGGGGACGAGAACCACGCGGCGTGCTGCGGCAGCCGTGGCCGCAGCGCACGCACGTCGTCGGCGTACGCCGGGTCGAGAGCCCACTCGTGGGCGGGACGCGCCCGGTCGACCATCGGGCGGCCATGTCGGACCAGGTAGAGCATCCGGGCCCTAGAAGACCAGGTAGTGGAGGAGCAGCCAGATCGGCGCGATCGTGGCCAGCAGCGAGTCGATCCGGTCCATCAGGCCGCCGTGGCCGGGGATCACCTGGCTCATGTCCTTGATCCCGAGGTCGCGCTTGATCACCGACTCGCAGAGGTCGCCGAGGGTGGCCATGACGACGGCGATCAGACCGAGCAGGACGCCGACCCACCAGTCGTCGTCGAGCACCCAGACGACCATCGCGACGCCGACCGCGACACAGAACACCGTGGACCCGGCGAAGCCCTCCCACGACTTCTTCGGCGAGATCACCGGCGCCATCGGGTGTCGCCCGAAGAGCACGCCCGCGCAGAACCCGCCGATGTCGGAGGCCGCCGTCACCGCGACGAACGTGAGGATCCCCTTGACCCCGGCGTCGTAGTGGTCGAAGCCGGTGGCTCCTCCCTCCCTCAGCATCAGCGCCACGAACGAGCCGAGGAACGGCACGTAGACGAGCGTGAACACCGAGGCGGTCGCGTTCTGCACATAGCCCGGCACGCCGCGACGCAACAGCCAGAGCATCGTGACCAGCGCGGTGACGGCCGTGGCGGTGACCAGCGCCGGCGTACCCCAGAAGTAGGCGACCACGACCATCACGACGCCGCCGGTCATCACCGGCTGCTCGGGCAGGTCGATGTCCTTGGACCGGAAGGCGCGGTGGAGCTCCCAGACCGCAATCACCACGGCCGCGCCGACCACGATGATGAACAGCGTCTTCCAGATCAGCAGGGTCGCCAGGATCAGCGCGATCAGGACGACGGCGCTGGCGATCGAGACCGGAACGTTGCGACCGGCACGCCCGTGCTTCTTGGTGGGTGCGGGCGTGTCGGCGGTCATGGGACGTCGGCGGCGAGTGCTCAGACCTCGAGCAGCTCGGCCTCCTTGTTCTTGAGCAGGTCGTCGATCGCGTCGGTGTGCTTCTTGGTCGCCGCGTCCAGTCGCTTCTCGGCGCCGGTCACGTCGTCCTGCCCGACCTCACCGTCCTTCTCCATCTTCTCCAGATGCTGCTTGGCGTGGCGCCGGAGGTTGCGGACGGCGACCCGGCCCTCCTCGGCCTTGTGCCGGGCGACCTTGATGTACTCCTTGCGCCGCTCCTCGGTCAGCTCGGGGAACACGCACCGGATCACCTTGCCGTCGTTCGCCGGGTTCACGCCGAGGTCGGAGTCGCGGATCGCGCGCTCGACGTTCCCCATCGCGTTCACGTCGTACGGCGACACCAGTATCGAGCGTGCGTCCTGCGCGGTGAACGACGCGAGGCTCTGCAGGGGGGTCGGCGTGCCGTAGTAGTCGACCATGATCTTGTTGAACATCGCCGGGTTGGCCCGTCCGGCCCGGATCGCCGCGAACTCCTCGCGGGTCGCCTCGACGGACTTGTCCATCTTGCCGTCGGCCTCGTTGAGGATGTCGTTGATCACAGGTGCGTCCCTTCGTGGTCGAGCGTGTCCGTCGGTCGAGCCTGTCGAGACCACGGCCGCCTAGTCGGCGGTGACGAGCGTGCCAATCCTCTCACCCTGCACGACGCGCAGCACGTTGCCCTCCGGCCGCAGCCCGAAGACGATCAGGTCGATCTTGTTCTCCTGGGCCATGGTGAAGGCCGTCTGGTCGATCACGCGGAGGTTGCGTGAGATCGCCTCGCCGTAGGTGAGCTGGTCGTACCTGGTGGCCGTCGGATCGATCTTCGGATCGGCGGAGTACACCCCGTCGACGCCGTTCTTGGTGAACAGCACGGCGTCGCAGTGGGTCTCGAGCGCCCGCTGGACCGCGACGGTGTCGGTGGTGAAGAACGGCAGGCCCATGCCGGCTCCGAAGATCACGACCCGGCCCTTCTCGAGGTGCCGGATGGCCCGGAGCGGGACGTAGGGCTCGGCGATCTGGCCCATCGCGATCGCCGTCTGGACGCGGGTGACGACATGGCGTTGCTCGAGAAACTCCTGGAGGGCCAGGCAGTTCATGACGATGCCCAGCATGCCCATGTAGTCGGCGCGTACGCCGTTCATCCCGCGCTGCCGGAGCTCGGACCCACGGAAGAAGTTGCCTCCGCCGATCACCACCGCGATCTCCACGCCGGCCCCGGCGACGGCGGCGATCTCGTTGGCGATCCGTGAGACGACGTCGGGGTCGACTCCGAGCTTGCCACCACCGAACTCTTCGCCGGACAGCTTGAGCAGGACACGCTTGTAGGTGGTCACTGGGGGCTCCTCGCTTGGTCGTCGGTCGAGCTCTGCTTCCCGTCGGTCGAGCTTGTCGAGACCACGGACTCGGGACGGAGATGGAAAGGCCGGCTGCGGATGCTCGTGCGAGTCATCTGCAACCGGCCTCCCCGAAGTCCGGATGAAACCTACCGGATTTCAGGCGCCTACTTCGAACCGAGCGAAGCGGGTGACCGTGGTGCCGGCCTCGTCGAGCACCGCCTGCACCGACTTCTTCGTCTCGCTGACCGAGGGCTGGTCCAGCAGCACGACGTCCTTGAAGAACGCGTTGAGGCGACCCTCGGTGATCTTGGCGATCGCCTGCTCGGGCTTGCCCTCCTCGCGCGAGGTGGCCTCGGCGATGGCGCGCTCGTGCTCGACGATGTCGGCCGGGACCTCGTCGCGGCTGAGGTACTGGGGACGCATCGCCGCGACCTGCTTGGCCGCGTCACGCGCGGCGTCCGCGTCACCGTCGTACTCGACCAGGACGCCGATGGCCGGCGGCAGGTCGGACGCGCGCTTGTGGAGGTAGGCCACGACCGGACCGTTGAAGTGGGCGTACTGGCCGAGCTCGATCTTCTCGCCGATCGAGACCGCGAGGGCCTCGACGATCTCGCCGACCGTCTGGTCGCCGGCCTGGACGCCCTTGAGCGCCTCGACGTCCGCGGGCTTCGCCTCGGAGGCGGCGTCCGCGATCCGCTGCGCCGCCGTGATGAAGTCCGCGCCCTTGGCGACGAAGTCGGTCTCGCACTTGAGCTCGACCAGGACGCCCGGTGCGTGCGCGACGAGACCGGCGGTCGCCTCGCGCTCGGCACCGCGCTTGGCCATCTTGGCCGCACCCCTGGTGCGCAGGATGTCGATGGCGGCGTCGAAGTTGCCGTCGGCCTCGTCGAGGGCCTTCTTGGCGTCCATCATCCCGGCGCCGGTCATGTCCCGGAGCTTCTTGACGTCGCTGGCGGAGAAGTTCGCCATCAGTGGTTTCCTGCCTCTCAGGTGGGTTCGGGCGCCGGCACCGCGTCCGCGCAGGGCGGTCACGTCGTACGGCGGTGGTGGGCCGGATCTGGACGGCTCAGGCGTCGCTGCTCTTGCTCTCGCTGTCACCGTCGCCGTCGCCGTCGCCGTCGGTCGAGCTTGTCGAGACCACGGCCTCGGTGGACTCGGCGTTCGCGAAGCCGGCGGCCTCGGCGGCCTCGGCGGAGCGGAACCAGACCTCGGCGTTGGTGCGGGCGTACCACGGGCTGCTCGGGGCGTGGAACTTCATGGAGTTCTTGTTGCCCTTGATCTCGAAGCCCTCGGGTGCCGAGCCGTCCTCGAGCGGAGCCGCCGAGTCGGGGCCGAACCCGCCGTCGGTGACGGCCACGGCCTCGGTCGAGACGTCGGGCGAACCAGCGCCCTCGGTCGAACCAGACCCGTCGGTCGAGCTTGTCGAGACCACGGCCTCGGTCTCGACCTCGGTCGAGGCGTCGGTCGAGGCGTCGGTCGAGGCGTCGGTCGAACCAGACCCGCCGGTCGAGCTTGTCGAGACCACGGCCTCGGTCTCGACCTCGGTCGGGGCGGTGGTGGTGGCCTCGGCGCTCACCTCGGCA
>Ga0164241_10005189_pt1 | contig 12291 bp, 7 predicted proteins | sample OricomyardsoilBY_FD_108780 | JGI IMG/M metagenome (GOLD analysis project Ga0164241, IMG submission 108780) | Backyard soil microbial communities from Emeryville, California, USA - Original compost - Back yard soil (BY) | ecosystem: Environmental > Terrestrial > Soil > Unclassified | place: USA...
GACGAGCAACCCCAAGTTGTGGCAGATCCGAAGCCTGGCCCGGGGTAACAAATTTTTCCAATCGTTCTATCCGGTGCGCGATACCGTGATTTCCTTCATCAACATCAAGGGAATCTACCCGGTCAAGTTCCACAAGATCCTGCACGAGGGCTCGTACAACGCGTGGGGATGGGCCGAATACGACCAGCAGCGCAACCGCCTGAAGACCCAGGACACCTCGTTCGCGATCGAACCGTTCACCCACGACATCCTGTCGGCCTTCTATTTCATCCGCACCCAGCCGCTCGAAGTGGGCAAAAGCTTTGAGCTGGCCGCGGTTTCGGGCAAGAAAAACTACAAGCTGAAGGTGATTTGCCATCGCGAGGAGACGGTGACGGTGCCCGCAGGCACGTTCAAGACCTGGGTGGTGGAGCCGATCCTCAAGGAGGACGGGCTGTTCAAGGCCAAGGGCCAGCTGTGGATCTGGATCACCCGCGACGGCCGGCGCATGCCGGTGAAGATGCAGAGCAAGATCCCGGTGGGGTCGATCAAGGCCGAGCTGGTGCGGATCGGTTCGCGCGCGTCCGACGACTAGAATCCGGACTCCGGAGTTTGTTACCGTCCGGAGAGGGTTGAAAACGCAACCTTGATTATATTCTGAAGGCGTACTTCACCCTTTTTCCTCAGGAGAATCTCAATGCGCAAGGATGACGACAAGAGCTCGACGACTGAAGGATTGCTGGCCACGCTTTCTTCGGCGGGCAACGAAATGCTGGACAAGGCCAAGAGCGCCATGGCCGAAGCGGAGAAGTCCGTGGAAAAAGCCGTGAAGAAAGTGGTGAAGAAAGTGAAGAAGGCGGTGAAGAAAAAGGCGGCGAAGAAGGTCGTGAAAAAGGCCGCGAAGAAGGCTGTGAAGACGGCGAAGAAAGCGGCGAAGAAGGCCGTAAAAAAGGTCGTGAAAGCCGCTCCGAAGAAGGTCGCCCCGGCCAAGAAGGCCGCGAAGAAGGCCGTGAAGACGGCGAAAAAAGCGGCGAAGAAGGCCGTAAAAAAGGTCGCGAAAAAAGTGGCGAAGAAGAAAAAGAAATAATCCTTTTCTTCTTGAGTTTTCGCCGTGATCAAGGTCACGGTGAAATAAAAAAGCCCGCGCGAGCGGGCTTTTTTATTTCAGGAATCTCTAAAGAGGCGGTTCCCCGCCCTACAGAAATAGCGGCAGCCAGATCGCCGCGGCGGCGAGCAGGAGCAAGGCGAAGAGGCCGATCCAGATTTTCATCAGAAGAAATATGCCAACTTCAGGCTTGTGTACCAATCCTTGGGGGTGACCATTAACGCATACCGGTGGGGAGGATTGGAATCGGCATACCCGTCGAATATTCCGGGGCGATAATGGTCATTGGCGACCTGGAAGCTCAGGAGAACATGTTCCTGAATCATCCGGGAGCCGTGTACCGACCATTTCCAGTCATCCCGCTTGACGCGGGGCGCCGTCGTGGAGGCGTTGGCCTTGTCGAAGGTCGTGTTCCAGTTGGTGGGGTAAGGAGTCGGGGAGGCGCTCGATCCAGAGGTGTTGTAGCCGTCGAGGTTGTCCTCGGACTTCGCGCCGTACCATTCCACCTCGAGGGAGAGGTGCTCCAAGTAGTTGAACACGGGCAGGTTAAAACCCACCATCACGGGCATCCGATCGGTGAGATCCCCGTAAATGGCCTTGTGGGCCTCGTCCGTGTTGAGCCCGATGATAGCCACTTCGCCGTAGAGCTTTAGGTCTTCGGCTCCGAAGATTCCGTTTCCGCCCAGCAGCGGCTTGGGATCGAAGGAGGCGTTCGCCATCACCTTGGTGCCATTGAAGCCGAGGTTCGTCGTGTCCCCCGAGGCCGAGATGTACTTCCATCGGTCCTGCTGCGAATGGCCGGAAGTGAGCTTCTCGTCCACCGAAATCAGGTGATGGAAGTTCACGCCCGCGCCGATACGGAAAGAGGGATGGACCTGATAACTGGCGACATAGGCCGGCGACAGGTCGAAGAAGGGATAGAACTCCATATCGCTCGAAAGCAGGAAGTCCTCGGTGAAGGCACCCCATTGATGACGCACTTGGAGGCCCAGGAGATTGGCCGTGGGAAGAACATGCTTGGTTTCGAATCCAGAAATCAGGATGCCTGGATACACCGGCCCCCGCAGCAGGTACAAGCCCAGGTTCTTCGCGTCCGGGTTGTAGATGTAGGAGAACAGGCCGCCCGTGATCGAGACCTTCGAGTTCGTCCCGGCGTAGGCCTGATAGGTGAAGTTGGCTGCGTCGACGTAAGCGTCGACCGTGGCGGGGGCGTAGCCGCCTTTCACGGTGGGAGAAGCGGCCAAGGTGCTACCCCCGGCGACGCCCACCCCTGCCGCGATGCGCAGGCGTTCGGAAAGCACCGCTTTCAGCGTCAACTGAGCGCCCGAACCCAGCACGCTTTTTCCGTCCAGCTTGCCGGGCTCGAAGCCCGATATGGCCGGGTTTACCGAGCTGTTGCCGATCGTATTGAGCTGAAGCCAGCCCGCCGCCCCGAGGGTGACCCCCTCCGGAAGGCTGAGTGTGGCATTTTCCTGAGCGAAGGAATGCAGGGGCATCCCGATCAACAGGAAAAGGCCCGCGCGAACCAGGGATTGTCTGCAAAGCGTGGATGCGTTCATGGTGGTGTTCCGGATCGCCCTAGAAGAAGTAAGCCAGTTTGCAGGTCCAATACCAATCCTTGGGCGTCCTCAAGGCTTCGCTACCCGAATTGGGCGCATTGTGCCATCCTCCGGTGCGCAAGTGATCGTTCGCCAGTTGGGCGGAAAACTGCAGGTTCGTCAAAAGGGACTTCGCCGCGTTCACGGACCACTTCCAGTCATCACGTCCGTAAACACTGTCATCATTCTGTCGGGGTACCCAGCCGCCACAGAAGTTCGCCGACGAATTATCCGAGGAATTCTTGGAGGCATAGTACTCGACTTCAAGGGAGAGATAATCGAGTTGCCCAAAGACCGGTAGATTAAAACCAAGCATCACCGGCATGCGCCGCAACGGATCGTCATAGAAAACCGGGTAATTCTTGAGGCCCAGTAGGGCCCATTCGCCGTATAACACGAGATCCTGTTTGCCCAGAACCAAGGAGCCCAGGCGGTCAAACCCGAACAGTGCCTTGGGGTCGGCGCTGAAACGCGCCATAAGTTTGGTTCCTGCCAGCGATCCTGTGATCGTGTCCTGGGTCGGGTTGGAGGAATTTGGGGATGCCACCAAATTTCCGCTGCTATCGACCACATAGGAACACTGTCCGTAACTACCCGTGCATTGCAAACCCGGTGTGGTCAGGTCTGGATCGCGCGGTATCAGGCGATAAAAATTTACACCGGCACCCAGCTCGAGGCCGGGGATGACTCGATATGAAATCACATCGATCAGAGAAAGATCATAAGCGGGACGCAATTCTTCGGACTTGAGGATCACGTCGTTGCGGAACTTGCCCTGCTCATAGCGGGCCAAGGCCCCGAAGACCGTTCCGAACCCGGACTCTATTGCCCCGGGATAGACATACCCACGCATGAGGTAGCCGCCCAGATTCTTGACGTCAGGATTGTAGGCATAGCCAAAACTTCCCATTGTCAGTTGGAACTTGCCAGCGTTGAAAAGGGAATCGGTATAGGTCACACGGGCTTCACCGACATACGGTACCCAGAACGGATACCAGAAGTTCGCCACCTCGGTGCTGCCGCGGTTTAAATGCACGCCGACGACCCCCAAAGCCAAGCCGGCATCCCAATGCGCGTCTGCCTTGGCCGTCACGCCGATTTGGACACCGGAATTCTGCATCCAGTTCTTGTCGTTGGCGCCTTGCTGATCGAGGCCCACATAGCTTTCCTCGATTTTGCCCATCTGGGTCCAACCTGCACCATGAACTTCCAGCCGCAAGTCCTGAGCAAATGAGGAAGCCACTGCGGCCAAAGTCAATACAGCCAAGAGAAACGGAATGCGCACGTTCATTGCCATCATCTTTCGCGCCCGCATCAGAAGGAAAATCCTATGCGGCCCATCATGTACCAATCCTTTTTTGCCGTGAGGACCGCTTGGGTCCCACCGACGGCATTCACGAAGGCGGTCCCTAACTGGTTGGGACGATAGTGATCGTTAGCGACCTGGAGGGTAAACTGGATATGGCGGGCGACGGTCTTTTGGGCGAATACCGACCACTTGATATTGTCCGCGACGGAATCCGCATAAGTACCTGGACTAACCGGTACGGGAGAGGGCGTGCCAAAGCCTGGATCCTGCCATGGCGCGACGATGGAGCGGGGGTACCCCAGATTGGCGAGATCGTTGCGATAGTGAGAGCCGTACCACTCGCCCTCAATTGAGAGGACGTCCAGGATACCGAAAGTGGGGATGTTGAAGCCGGCCATGGCCGGGATGCGTTCCTGAATTTTGTTGTAGTAGCTCCCGTAATCCTTGACTCCGATGACCGCTACTTCGCCGTAAAGTTTCAGGTCCTGAGCGCTCATTCTTCCTGAAGAGATCCAGCGCTTGAGATCTAGGCTAAACATGCCCATCAGCTTCGTTCCCTGATGGGTATAAAAGACGGTGTCTCCGGGCGCCCTCACTTCATAAGAACCGGGGGAAGCCGTTCCTCCACCCAGACGACCCGGTGTTTCCAAGGCAGTGCTATAAGGCACAAGGCGATAGAAATTTACGCCGGCCCCGACCTCAAGGGCTTTGAACAAACGATACTTGGCAACGTAGGCCAAGCTCCAATCGAAGGTTGGCGGCAATACGCGCTCGTTCAAAAAAAGAAGATCGTGGCTAAAATTTCCAACGGCATTGTGGATCTTGAAACCCGTTTGCGTGCCGATGGAAGTATCGGTATCGAATTCGCGGAAGCCCGACATCAGCACACCCGGGTACACAGGACCACGCAAAAGATAAAGTCCCAGATTCTTGACATCGGGATTGTAATCGTAAGCGAAAGTACCAGCCGTAACCGTTAGCCAAGGATTGTCGCGGCCGCCCGGGTAGTACGTCAGGTTTGCCTGAGGGACATAGGCCCGCCACATGGATGTATTGAACCATTCCGTGTAATTGCTCGCCTCTCCCACGCTTCCGTAGGATTGTGTGACCTGATACACGCCGAGGCCAAACGCACCGCTCCAATGTTCACCGAGACTTGCGTCCAGGGTGAACTGACCGCCCAAACTTTGTATCGGAGACCCGTCCACAGAATAGGCGGTGATTCCATCTCCCAGTACCCGATCCGAGGAACTCATGATGCGACCGCGATCCGTCCAACCCTGTCCATGCAGTTGGAACGAAACGTCGTTTTCAGCCGCGAAAGACAGGCCCAAGCCAGCTGCCATGACGGCCGAGAAGAGAACAAAAACCCTCATGCGTCCCGAACCCTGAAAGAGGTGTGTTGCAATAGACTCTGGCGGATGAATTTTCGAATTGGGGGCTTCCGGGATCTCCGCAAGCCCCGCTTCGGCAGTCCTGCTACTTCACTGCCGAATTGTAACGGAGCGTTTGTGTGCCACGCGTCGTCTTGATGCTCACCACCAGGATGCCCGCATTTTGAGGTAGCTCACGGCTGAGGTTCTGGCCGGCGAAGCCCAAGTATCGCAGGATCTGGCGGCCCTTGAGGTCACTGACGGTCACGATATGATCGAGATCGTTCGACCCTTTCAGCATGCCATTGACCACGCGGAAGCCGAGATCCATTTTGCGATTTCCCTGGATCGATGTAGCGATATAAGTTGGAATACCCAGTGAATCCAGTTCGCGTACCTTGATATCGCGATACCACGAACCACGGCCGCCGGCCGTGGAAAGGATATAGCGGGTGCCAGAGTGAACCTGGAAGGCGAAAGGATTCACGCGCTGATAGGTGGCAACTTGAGATGCACTAAGCCGCATGGAATCCTGGACTACGGTGATCCACTTGGCGGTGTCATTCACCAGTTGCTGACGGGTTAGGTTCGTATCGTTCAGAGGATAGTGTTTGCGGAAGAAGGTGAACATGTGGATTTTATCGCCGGGGTCTGTCACATTGGCCGGCTGGTTTGCGCTCAGACCGCCGTAGTAGATCTGACGGATCTGCATCCAGCCCGTTTGATTCCAGAGACGGAGGTAGTCGGCTTGGACGCAGCCTGTCGAGGCGCAGCCGAGGTCTGTGGGGCCCAGTCCCGTGATCAGATTCGGACGGCTGGTGGACTTGGTCCAGTCGTTGATGTCCGGGCTTCCCTGCGTGCCTGCAGAACCCTGAGTGCCGGGGATGGTGATCGACGTCGCGGAGTTATAGCTCCATGGGCGCCCATTGCGACCGCCGGGGAAATTGGCCTCGCTGTAGTAGCTCAGGATTCCCGAAGTACCCAGGTAATCCAGTACCATCTGATTGGAAGCAACTGCCGGGCTCGTGGATGTGCCGGTGATCGAGTAGCGATTGAATACGCCGCCGTCGTTGCCGTACTGCGGCCACCACTCGAAAATCAGTTCGTAGTGCGCGTAACGCTTGTGGGTCGAAAGCAGGCCGCCCACCTGGTTGCGCGACATGGCGTAAATCGCCTTGCGTACCGAGTCCACACGCCAAATCGCGCCATTGGTGCGATCACCGTTGGAGTGGGTGCTCAGACAGTTCTGCCAGAAGCCCGTGAAGTCCTTGCCGTTGAAGATCGGATAGAACCCGTTGGCATCGGGCGTGGCGACGACGGTGTCGGACAGGAACGAGGCCGCCGTGTCGATGGAGCACAGCTTCTCGGCCGAGGTCTGCGAGGGCACCAGCGTGGGCTGCGCCCAGAGGAAGCCGACCGCGAGGGTCGAGGCGATGAGAGAGGTCTGAATTAAGCGGCGAGCGTTCATGGGCGTATCCTTGTTCCCGGGGTGCGAACCAGCCGGTCCGTGGAGGGAGAGTCTCGTTAACATAGGCCCAAAAACCGAAAAATCAACCGAATTTTGTGCTTTCGGGTACTTTGGGTAAAATTCAGGAACAAGGTGTGACGAATTGTTTTTAAATCGCCGCGTCTTAAAACTTTTTCGGCATCACCTTGACCTCGCCGTGCTCAGGTTGGTTACAAACCCGATACGTTTTGCGTCGAAACAAGGAACTTGCCCTCGCGGCTGCGGGCCGAGACGATCAGGATGCCTTGGGCCTGGGTCCTGAGCGCGTACTGGAAGTCTCCGGCCCGCCCCTCGAACCTCTCGAGCTCGCGCCCCGAGACGTCCCGGATCCGGATTTCGAAGTCCTCGGGGAGGCTTCCCGAAATCCGCCCGTTCTCAAGATGCAAGGAGCCCGCGAAGGAGACCCCCGCCATCGCGTTTCCCGGCCTCGACTGGATCGCCGTGACCGGAAGGATCGGCGTGCCGTCGTCGCGCAAAGGCCGCAGACGGATGTTGCGATACCAGTTGCCCTTGCGGTTGCCCCATTGGGCGACCGTCCCGTGGATCTGCAGGCCGATGGGGTTCGCAGGCGTATTGTACTGCACGGAGTCGCGGATGGTGGGAACCCATTTCGTCGAACCGAGCTTGCGGATCCAGGCGAAGTTGTGGACCTTGCTGGAGGCGGACGCGCCGGTGCCGAAGAATTGCACGCGCATCTGGTTCCAGCCCGCGGTGTCCCAGATCGTCGTCCAGTTGGAGGGCCCGCAGCCGGTGGCCGGACAGCCATATTCTACGGGGTTGCTGAAGCGTTTGGTGATCGTGTCGAGACGATTGTCGGCATTCGAATTGGTGCCGATCGAGATCGTCCGGTTCGCGCTGAACACGTACGGATCGAAATTCCGGCTGCCGCCCGTGTAGCCGCCCTCGAAGTACACGCCGCCCACGCTGCTTCCCGAGATGTAATCGATCCCCGTCTGGTAGCAGCTGCCCGAGGCCGTCACGCGGTTGAAGACCCCGGCATCATTGCCGAACGAGGGCCAAAGGTCGAACACCAGTTCGTAGTTGTCGTACGACTTGTTCGTCATCAGGATGCTGCCCGCGCCGTTGCCGTTCTGGTTCGCGAAGAGCAGGCCGTTCGCGCTGTCGACCAGCCAGATGCCGCCGTAGGTTTTGTCCGCGCTGGAGTGCGAGCTGCCGCAGCCTTCCCACCAGCCTTTGAGATTCTTGCCGTTGAAGATCTTGACGAAGCCCGAATCATCGGGGGCCGACTCCGCGGCACCCAGGGTGTCGGGAAACCCGTTCACCAGGATGGGGCCCGACGCGCAGGCGGCGTTCACGCCGCTGAGGGTGTCGCGGGGCTGGGCGACCGCGAGGACCGCCCCGGCCGTCAACACGAGGCCGAAACAGGCCGCGAAGGGGATACGGGAGAAGACAGAAAACGTGAATCGAAACCGCATGGAAATCCCTTCCGCAAAGCCGCTAAAATCCTGACGAAACCGTCACTGGGAGAATTTTCACAAGGGAATATACGGCGGCAGCGCGATTCGGGTTCCGGTTTCTTCCTAATCGGCGGGAAATCGCCGCATTCATTGAAAAGACGAACTTTTATTTAGGTGTTTTTTAACCTCCGTCGACGCGGGAACCACCGCAGGGCGAGTTGACATTTGGGCTCTTTTCTGCTTTTATTACCGTGCTCCCCAACCGGAACATTTGACTTTATTTTTACCCGCTGTGACTCCTTCTTTGGGGCTTTCGGCAAGGATTTCTCATGGAAAGCTCCAAGATTCGCAACGTCGCCATCATCGCGCACGTTGACCATGGCAAGACGACGCTGGTGGACGGCCTGCTCAAGCAGAGCGGCGCGTTCCGCGAAAACCAGGTCGTCAGCGAACGCGTGATGGACTCGAACGATCAGGAACGCGAACGCGGCATTACGATCTTCTCGAAGAACGCGTCGGTCGTCTACAAGGATCACCTGATCAACATCGTGGACACCCCGGGGCATGCCGACTTCGGCGGCCAGGTCGAGCGCGTGCTCGGCACCGTCGACGGCGCGCTGCTGATCGTGGACGCGTTCGAAGGCCCGATGGCGCAGACGCGCTTCGTGACCAAGAAGGCGCTGGAGCTGGGCCTCACGGTCGCGGTGGTGATCAACAAGATCGACCGTCCCGGCTGCGAGCCGATGAAGGCGCTCGACAAGGTGTTCGACCTGTTCGTCGACCTCGGCGCGACGGACGAGCAGCTCGACTTCAAGTACGTGTTCGCCGCGGGCCGCAACGGCACCAGCCGCCGCAAGCTCGAGGACGAGGATTCCAACTTCGTGCCGATCTTCGACCTCATCGTCGACACCATCCCCGCGCCGCAGGTCGGCCACGGCGATGCGCCGGTGCTGCAGATCACCAGCCTCGACTTCGCCGAGTTCCTCGGCCGCATGGCCGTGGGCCGCATCCGCCAGGGCAAGATCGTGCCGAACCAGACGGTGACGCACATCAACGAGGCCGGGGTGCACAAGAAGGTGCGCGTCACCAAGATCCTGTTCCCCGAAGGCGTGAAGCTCAAGGAGATTCCCGAAGGCATCGCCGGCCAGATCGTCTCGCTGTGCGGCATCCCCGACTTCACGCTGGGCGACACCATCTCGGGCGAAGAGAACCCGGTGGCGATCCCGCGCATCGCGGTGGATCCCCCGACGATCGCGATGCGCTTCTGGGTGAACGATTCGCCCTTCTGCGGCCTCGACGGCGGCAAGTTCCTGACGGCCAACCACATCGCCGAGCGCCTCGAGCGCGAGGCCGTGTCGGACGTGGCCCTGCATGTGACCAAGCTCGACGACGGCGCGTACCGCGTGGCCGGCCGCGGCGTGCTGCATCTCTCGGTCATCATCGAGAAGATGCGCCGCGAAGGCTACGAGTTCACCGTGGGCCGCCCCCGCGTGCTGACGCAGGAGATCGACGGCGTCGAGATGGAGCCGATCGAAACCATCACCATCCACGCGCCGCAGGACTACGCCGGCATGGTGATCGACGAGATCAACAAGCGCCGCGGCGAGATGCTCGACATGGGCATCGAGGGCGTGATGACGCGCGTGGTGTTCGACATCCCGGCGCGCGGCATCATCGGCCTGCGCACCCGCCTGCTTTCGCTCTCGAAGGGCTATGCGGTGTTCCAGCAGTTGTTCAAGGGTTACGAGCCGCTCAAGGGCCACATCGAGCAGCGCCCGACCGGCGCGCTGATCTCGAAGGAGCGCGGCGCTTCGGCGGCCTATGCGCTGTGGAAGCTCGAGGATCGCGGCGTGATGTTCATCGGCGCGGGCACCGAGGTGTATCCGGGCATGATCGTGGGCGAGAACAACCGCGCCGACGACCTGGTGATCAACGTGATCAAGGGCAAGCAGCTGACGAACATGCGCACGACTTCGGCCGACGAGGCCACGACGCTGACGCCGCATCGCCAGATGTCGCTGGAAGAGTGCCTGGAGTTCGTGAACGACGACGAGGCGATCGAGTGCACGCCGAAGTCGATGCGTCTGCGCAAGATCCTGCTCGACGAAAACTCGCGCAAAAGAGCGGGTTAAGCGCGGCGCGGGCTAAGCGCGAACGGATCCACACAAAAAAGCGACCCGGGAAACCGGGTCGCTTTTTTTATGTCGAAGAACAGGGACTCCGGTGTGCAATGGGCCGCACGAAGCCGAAAAAATCATCACTCATCATTCCTCGCTCATAATTTTTCCAGGCTTCCCCACTCCGGCACCAGCACGGTGCCGAGGCCCTTCGCGCGGTTGACCTCGCGGAGGTCGAAGCCGCCCGCTCCGTTCGCGTCGGGCGCGATGCGCACGTGCAGGCCGTTCACGGGATCGGTGTCGTACAGCGAAGGGCATTCCGCCTGCACCGCCTGGCACTCCGCGGCGGTAAGAAAGCCCGCGGGCCGGATGTAGTGATGCCCGTTGCGTTCCGCATGCGTGAGGCCGAGCGAGGCCGCGAGGCACAAGTCCTGCTGCAGGGGGTGGACGGGAACCGTCGTGAGGTCTTCGCAGGAGAACAGGTGCTCACGGCCCGTTTCGCGCGTCGCGCGCGCGAGACGGGCCAGGTGCGAGAGCGAGCGGAACAGTCCCTTGCACGTCTTGGAGGACACGCCGCCGTATCCCAGGGCGAGGCCTCGCTCCAGCGCATCGGCCTCGCCGTCGCTCTCGTCGAGGATGACGGGGCGGAACGCGGAGATCCGCGCCAGCCCGGCGGCCGAGGCGGGAGCCAGGGCCGCGTCGCGGCGCACGGGCTGCTCGATCCACAGGGTGCGGCGCAGCATGTCGGAGAGGCTCCCCGTGGCCTCTTGGGCCGCTTCGCCTTGCAGCGTGTCGAGGAAGTCGGCGAAGGCCTCCATGTCGGCGAACTGCTCGTTGCCGTCCAAGGTCACCGCATAGTCGCCGGCCTTCGAGATCACCGCGGCGATGCCGCGCAGGCGCGCAAGGGTCTCGTCTCGGTTCCCGCTGATCTTGACCTTGAAGTAACGGGGCTTGTAGGTCGCGACGACCTCTTCCAGCGTCTCGGGCAGGCCGTCGCGCAAGGGCGCGGCCACGTCCGCGGAGGTCAGCGGGTCGGCGAGGCCGACGGTGTGGCGGAAGGCCACGAAGTCGAGAGGCGCGGCGGGCAGCGCCGCCATGATGTCGGCCGGCAGGCCGAAGACGTTCGCGCGCAAGGCCTCCGCGAACGGCATCGCGAGGTGACGGCACAGGCCGTCGACCAGCGCGGCCTCAAGGAGCGCCGGGCCGAAGCCCGCCGCGAGCGGAGCCTGCCCCTGCGCGGTCACCAGGGCGTTGCGCACCGGCTCGGTCACGGCCTTGTGGTGGTTCCAGGCGGTATCGAGCCCGCCGGCCTTGTAGGCCGCGGCGGCGGTGCGGAGCGACAAGAGCAGATCCCGCTCGTTATCGGCGGCGGTTTTACCGTCCCGCTTGTCGAACCACAGCGGAGGGATGCCGGAAGCGGAAACCCCCTCGAATTTTTTTTCTTCGGCGCTCTCCCACAAGGCCCGCACATACACGATGGGCATTTCGGTCATGCTGGCCTTTCCGAAACGGAACGGAAAGCGCGTGCGCACCTGGCGGCGGTAGAATGAAACGTCGATCAGTTTGGCGGCGGGCGCCGCGGGAGAATTCGTGATGCTGCTCATAGGGTGTTTCAGATAGAAAATGACCGGTGGGCGGAGGATGGGCCGGCGGGGCCGACTCGATGCGCCAGCAGTTGCTAAAATTGCGGAATGGCTATCCCCGGCGCGGTTCTTGGACTGGATTTCGGCGAGCGGCGCATCGGCGTGGCGTTGTCGGATGACGAGCGCATGCTGGCCTATGCGGGGCTCGATCCGTTCGCGTTTCCCGCCGCACTTGCGTCCGAGCCGCCGCCGCCGGCGATGTACGAAGGCGCCATACGTCTTGCGCCCGTCGCCGACGGCGC
>Ga0164241_10005190_pt1 | contig 12291 bp, 11 predicted proteins | sample OricomyardsoilBY_FD_108780 | JGI IMG/M metagenome (GOLD analysis project Ga0164241, IMG submission 108780) | Backyard soil microbial communities from Emeryville, California, USA - Original compost - Back yard soil (BY) | ecosystem: Environmental > Terrestrial > Soil > Unclassified | place: USA...
CGGATAGAAGCGCGTGTAGAAGTAGCGACACTCGAGCCCGGTAGTGACCACGTTCGTGCGGCAGAAGCCGAACGACAGATCCAGGCTGCGAGTTTGCCCGGGCGGAACCTCGAGCGTGAAGCCGCAAGTTTTACCCAACAAATGGCTGCGGTTCGAGCTCAAATACTCGAGCTCGCTGAACGCGACCCAAGCCTCCAAGCCCGGCACATCGCGCGCCGCGATGCCCATGTCCGTGCCCCACGCCACTCCTTTTGCGCCCGGCACTTCATCACCGAGCAAGCGGCATTGGCGCCCGACCGTGATCGCGAACACCAATCGCCGCGTGACCGTGCTCGAGTTGGTCAGCGTGAGGCGAGCGGCAACCGCGGGCAGCACGGCTGGCGCAAGCGCGGCATCACCGTGCGCCTCGGGGTCGGGCAACGCGCTCACCGGCGTATAGATCGCGAAGCTGAACTCGCCCGCGGTCCAGGTATCCACCGAGCGCTGGTAATTACGCTCCGGCTCCGCCAAGAGCACGCGGCGATTACGCGGCGGAGTCGCGGCGTCCGTCGCAAAATCGGAAAAATCCGCGAGGCCCGCGCCGCGGAAGAACGGCAGCGCGTGCATGTCGTCAGTGCGGCCGTCGGCATAGCCGATGACCAGATCCATGTTCGCGGGCTGCACGCCTTCAATCGTCGGGCCGCCGCCTGCACCGAAGCGCCCACAGGTGAAGGTCGCGTATGCGCCCTGCGGCGAGTGGTGCGCGTGAAAATCGAGCGAGTGCATCAGCGCCCCGGGGGGTCCCGAAGGCACGACTCAGTTCGCCTGCGGCGCGCGCGTCTTCAAACTATCGACGGCGTGCACCGGCGGAGCATCACCCTTCATCAGATGCGCGATCGCGCTGTACACGAGGCGTTGACTCTCGAGCATACCCTTGCCCGCGAACGCACTCGCCACGACCTCGATCGTGAAGTGCCCACCGCCGCCGGTCACGTTGGCTTGCGCGCCGGGGATGGCAGATTCAATCGCCTCTCGCAGAGCGTCGACGACGGAGCCTTGGAAATTCGTGGGATGCGATGACATGGTGCCTCTGGGTCCGTATCTGCGAGTCGATCAATACTGCGGCACGTTGCGGTCGACGGTTTCCGACCATGCGTGAATCCCGCCGCGCACGTTGTAGACGTTGCGAAAGCCTTCGCCGAGCACTTGTTGAGCGGCGCTCTGACTGCGCATCCCGTGGTGGCACAAAAAGGCGACGGGAGCGTTCCGATCGAGGGAAAACAGGTACTCCTGCCCGGCTTCGTCCAGTGATCGCGCTTGCGGAATACTCGCGAGCGCGCGCTCGTGATCCGGACGAACGTCGAACAAGGTGACCTTGTTCTGTTCGAGCAGTTCTTTCAGCTCCGCGGGCGTGAGTTGCTTCACGCTTGGCGGCTGATTGGGGTTGTCGATTTTGAAGCCGGGATTGGGGCCATCGACGAAGTCGATGCTCATACCGTCCGCGCGACGGGCGCTGGTTGGGTCGATGAAGAGTTTTAGCCCGCGAATCTCGAGTTCGAGCGTCCCAGGTTCACGCGGGGCGAAGTACAAATCATTCTGGAAGCCAGCGTCGATCTTCAAATGCAAAACCTCCACCGTGGCGTCGACCGACTCTTCGAGTGCGCCGCGAAATGCATTCAGGGCGCCGTCGGTGATCTGAATCGCCGGCAATGGCGGCGCTGTACCGGGCTTCGACAACAATTGCTCGAGCTCACCCGATTCGCGCAGCGAGCGAACGATGTCGCAACCGCCGACGAACTCGCCATTGATGAACAGCTGCGGAATCGTCGGCCACTGCGAGAACTCTTTGATGCCATCGCGCAGTTCAGCGGAGCTGAGCACGTCCACGGTTTCGTACTCGGGCACTAGTTCGTCCAAGATTTGGACGACTTGCGCGGAGAAGCCGCACTGCGGCGCGCGCCGCGTACCCTTCATGAACAGAATCACGGGGTTGTGCGCGACGAGTCCGGAAATCCGAGTGCGGAGGGCGTCACTGAGCATGGTCGAGGCCGACCGTGTAGCACATTCGGCCTACGCGGATAGGCCCAGCCCAAGACAATCAGCTCTTAGCGGCGAACGCGGCGGCGCCGCACGGCAAACCACCCGATTCCAACGCAACCGAGCAGCTCGAGCCAAGATGCCACGGGGCGCGGATTGGCGATGTAGCAGCCGCCAGAATCAGATGGCGCCGGACCCGACGAGCTCCCCGCCGCGAGATTGGCAGCACCGCCATGGCTCATTGCGCCTGCAGCACTCGCCCCGGCAACGCTCGCCGCCGCGCCCGCGAAATTCGCGGCGCCGTTTCCCGCGCTGGAGCTATTCGGGCCCCCGCCCATCAGCGAACCGGTAGAGCCACCGCTGCTCGCAACGCCGTTTGCGCCACTGGCACCAGCAGCACCAGCAGCACCAGCGACCGCGCCGATGCCGCCCTCGCCTCCGTTGCCACCGTTTCCGCCAGCGCCTAAATCGACGAGCAACCCATCGTGCATCCACTTGGCGACCAGCGCGTATGCGTCATCGGTCGGATGCACGCCGTCACTGAAGTACTCGGGATGCCCCGTCGTGGGTGTCTGGAGATCGATCGTCGGCAAGTTCTTTTCCGCTGCCAACTGCTCGATCAGCGGGACGACCTCATCGCGGATCACCGTGCCGTCGATCGAGCAGCATGGATTATTGCCAGTGGCGAGCGGCAGCGCGAGAAAGATCTGTGGCTTCGACGGCAGCGCAACGAAGTGCTCCACCATCGCTCGGTAGTCGGTCAGAAATTGTTGATCGTTCTTCGGCTTGCCACTCGGCGACCAATTGAAATTCTTCGAGTCATTGGTGCCGAGCAGGATGATCACGTCGACGACCGCGCTCGCGCCGGCACCGCTCACGAAGCTGGTTGCCGCCGTGTACTCCGCCTGGTCCTCGTACGGCAAATCACCGCTCGGCGCGGACAGCATGGTCGCGCCGTTGTGCCCGAAGTTCTTGACCTGAACAGCCGCGCCGAACAGACCCTGCAGGTTGGCAGGATAGCTCTTGGTCGCCGGATTGGACGAGGCGTAGCCATAGGTGATGCTGTCACCCACGCAGGCCACGTGTGTCGGCACGCGCGGCGCGGCGCCAGCCTGCGCCGGAGCGAGTGAAACGCTTGCCAGCGCGAGCAATACCGAACCGAATCGTGGCTGAGTCATGCGCGCGGACACTGACTCGACGGTAGCTGAATGCGCATCAGCCGTCAGCGCATTTCGCGCGCCTTTCGGACGGCGCTCGTCAGCGAGTGACGCGCGCGGTCCGAACCGGCATTTGCGATCGCGCTCGAATCACGCGGGGCGCTTATCGTGCTTTTGGTGACCGAGTTTGCCGTCAGCGTGGGCCTGAGCGAGTTCAACTTGCGAGACTTTACCGTCCTTGTTCGCGTCCGCGACTTGAATGCGCGACCAGCGTTTGTCGCCCACTTCAGCCTGAGTCAGAAATCCATCGCCGTTCTTGTCGGCCTTCTTGAAGCGATCCGCGGCGTGTTGCTGGCGCTCGGCTTCGGTCTTCTTGCCGTGCTCGCCCGAGCACTGCGGGCGCGCGTTTTCGCCGGCTTTGGGTGCGTCCGCCAAGGCCATCGAGGACAAGCAGGCGGCGACTGCGAACACCGAGATACCAAGGCCAACGCGAGTATTGAGCTTAATCATTTTGTCTCCTTGCTCAGTCCGACGCCGCGGGAGCGAAGGTCCCTACGAAAAATGTGAACGAGCAAATTCGACTCAACTGCATCGAATTCCTCCGCCACTGGCAATCCGCTCGCAGCAAACCTCGCAAACCCGAAAGAAAGCCAGGCTCCACACGCTCGCGGTGGTATGCATCGGTTAAATGAACACATCTAGGGCGCGCCAGCGCCCACCGCGCAGCGTGACGCCATGACCGAGGTTGAGCCTCCGCTGTCGGCGGAGGAGTTGCCCATTGAGCCGGGCAAGCGGCCGAGCCGCTCGGACCAACGCCAAGCTCTGCTCAATGACGAACCGCTGCTGCTCGGTTCGTCTTGGGCGCGGCTCTGGTGCAAGAGCATGCTGGATGACGGGCGGATGGTAGTCGGCGGATGGCCTGGCACCCTCGCTGAAGCGCGCGCGCGCATTCAAGGTCATCTCGGCGGAGAGTTGGCCCGGCGCCGCATGCCCGCGCTCAGCCTCGAAGAGCTCGCGCTGGCCACTCACTCGACCTATCAGCGAGCCAAGAAGGATTGGCTGATCGCCGCACGCGACGCGCGCCCCAAAGGCTCGCGCAATGCGGAAGATGGCGAGGACGACAAATGAAAGTCGACCCTTCAGAGGCTTCGTGCAGGGTCACGATGCAATACCGACGCGGCGCAGGAAAGGTCTTCGAGCTCGAGAGTGGGGGTCAAATGTTGGACGTGCACGTCACCCCTGAAGACGGGCAAGACTCCGCCAACCACTGGCGAGTGGCCGCGTACGACCGCCGGACCCTCGGCGCAATCGCGATTTCAGAAACCGGAGCCACACGCGATGAAGCCCTCGAAAAGGTGGGGCGCGCCTGGATCGAGCAGACCGCAACCCGCAATCTAACGTCGTTCGATTGGGTCGCCGTGACCAACACGCTGCGGGCCATTCGCGCGATCTGAGCGCACCGCCACGAGACTCGGCGCACGTGACTGGGCTTGCCAGGAGCCCATCGACGCAACAAACTAGCAGGCGTGTCGGCCGCTAGCTCCGCCCCAAACACCTTCGATTTCGTGATTGTGGGCAGCGGCTTCGGCGGCAGCGTGAGCGCGATGCGTCTCGCCCAAAAGGGCTACAAGGTCGCCGTGATCGAGGCGGGCAAACGCTGGCAGGGCAGCGATTTTCCAAAGACCAACTGGAACGCCTTCAAATACTTTTGGGCGCCGCGCTTCGGCTGCTACGGCATTCAGAACATCACGTTGCTCAAGGGAGTGATGGTGCTGCACGGGGCGGGAGTCGGCGGTGGCAGCTTGGTCTACGCCAACACCTTGATGCGCCCGCAATCGACCGTCTTCGACGATCCCGCTTGGAGCCGCGCGGTAGCTTGGGAGAAAGAACTGAGCCCTCACTTCGAAACCGCACGGCGCATGCTCGGCGTGACCGAAAATCGCGCCCTGATGGAGGGCGAGCGCGCCCTGCAGCGCGTGAGCGAACGCATGGGCAGCGGCGATACCTTTCACGCCACTGAAGTCGGCGTGTTTTTCGGCAAGCCCAACCAAACCGTGCCCGATCCCTACTTCGACGGCGCAGGTCCCGAACGCACGGGCTGCACCTACTGCGGCGGTTGCATGGTTGGCTGTCGTTTCGGCGCCAAAAACACGCTCGATAAGAACTATCTATATTTCGCCGAACTATGGGGCACTCAAGTGTTCCCAGAACTCAAGGTCAGCAAGCTCGTACCGGTGGCCGAGGGTGGGTATGAACTCGAGACCGAACGTACGACCTCTTTGCTCGGCAACGCTGGGCCGCGCTTCCGCGCCAAGCGCGTGATCCTCGCGGCTGGCGTGCTCGGCACGGTCGAGCTCTTGCTCAAAAATCGCGACCAGTATCGAACGCTGCCCGCCGTGTCGCAGCGCTTGGGTGATTTCGTGCGCACGAACGGTGAAAGCCTGCTCGGGGCGACGAGCTTCGACGCGCATCGCGATCTGTCACGCGGCATCGCCATCGGCGCCGCCTTTCACCCGAACTCGCTGACCAAGATCGAAGCCGTGCGTTACCCGAGTGGCTCGGGCGCGATGCGTCTTTTGGGCGTGCCGCTCACCCCTGATGGTTCGGTGCTCACGCGACCGTTAAAGATGCTGTGGCGCATGCTGCTGCGCTTACCGAGGATCTTGAAGCTGTGGCGCGTGCGAGACTGGGCGCGCAGCACGGTGATCTTGCTGGTCATGCAATCGGTCGACCAACACTTGCGATTGCGTCTCGGACGCTCGCTGTTCGGCCGCGGACTCAAGGATACAGCAACGGATCAGCCCATTCCGAGCTACCTGCCGATTGCGCAACAGGCAGCCGAAGTCTTGGCGGATGAGCTCCAGGGTGAAGCGCAGAACGTGATCTCGGAGGTGCTATTGCGCACACCCGCGACCGCGCACATCCTCGGCGGCTGCTGCATCGGGAAAGACGCCTCGTCCGGCGTGATCGACGAGCGTCACGAGGTCTTTGGCCACCCAGGGTTGTACGTCTGCGACGGCAGCGTCGTCCCTGGCAACTTGGCCGTGAACCCGAGTCTGACCATCAGCGCGCTCGCGGAGCGTTTCGCGTCCTTCTTCGAGCGCTCGGAAAATATGAGTGACGAAGCCTTCGCGGCGCGTCAGATCCGCTTCAGCGCACCTGCCGTGAGCGCGCCCGAGCCCGAGCAAACGAACACTTAACGCGCAGCGCTCGCGCCGCGGGCTGCTATGGTGCGCCACGATGGTCACCGACTTTGCTGAACTCCCGTTGTCCCCCGCATTGCTCGCGGTGGTGGCCGAACTGGGGTTCCTGAAAATGACGCCTATTCAGGCCCAAACCGTGCCGGTCTTGCTGGAAGGCAAGGATCTAGTAGGTCAATCGCGCACGGGTAGCGGCAAGACCGCGGCCTTTGCGCTGCCGATTCTGCAGCGTCTGCAACTCGAGACGCGTGAAATCGCGGCCCTCGTCTTGTGCCCGACGCGCGAGCTGAGCGCGCAGGTGGCGCGCGAGTTTCGCAGACTCGGTCGTCGCTACCCGGGACTATCGGTGCTGGTGCTCGCGGGTGGTGAGCCGGTCGGGCGGCAACGGGGCGCGCTCGAAAAGGGCGCTCACATCGCCGTTGGAACTCCAGGCCGCGTGCTCGATCACTTGCGCCGACGCAGCCTGCGTGTCCACCGCGTAGGCACGGTCGTGCTGGACGAAGCAGATCGCATGTTGGACATGGGCTTTCAGGAAGACATGGAGCAGATCTTGCGCGCGCTCCCCAAGCAACGCCAAACCGTGTTCTTCTCTGCCACCTATCCGAGCTCGATCGCCGAACTCTGCACAATCCACCAAAAAGATCCGGTCTTCGTCAAAATCGAGGCGGAGCCGGAGCAAACCGCCGAGATTCGGCAATTGGTCGTAGCCGCGGACACCGAGCAAAAGATCGGCGCGCTGTGCTGGGTGCTTGCGACCTTCCCCCATGAATCCGCGCTGGTCTTTGCCAACCTCAAAGTGACGGTCGCAGAGATTGCCAAGGTGCTCTCCGAAGCAGGCGTGAGCGCCGACAGTTTGCATGGTGATCTCGAGCAGTTCGATCGCGACCGAGTGATGGCGAAATTCCGCAATGCGAGCACGCGGGTACTCGTCGCAACCGACGTTGCAGCACGCGGCATCGACGTCGCAGATCTCGATCTGGTGGTGAATTTCGATCTGCCTTCGCAACCGGAGGTGTACGTGCATCGCATCGGGCGAACCGGCCGCGCGGGCAAGGCGGGCCTCGCCGTCTCGCTCCGCACATCGCGTGAAGACGGCAAAGTCCGCGCGATCGAGCAACTCACGGGGAAACCCATGATCGTCACCGAGCGCGAGGTCGTGCCTCGAGCAGAAAGGGCGGGGCTCGCCAAGAGTCTCGAGAGGGACGCAAAAATGGCGACCCTTCGCATCTCCGGCGGCCGAAAAGACAAGCTGCGGCCAGGCGACATCTTGGGCGCACTGACCGGTGAAGCGGGCGGACTCGGCGCGAGCGACGTCGGCAAGATCGAAATCCACGATCACTTTTCGTACGTGGCCGTCAGTAGGAGCGTGAGCCGCGACGCGCAAAAGAGTTTGAGCGCGGGGCGAATCAAGGGACGCAAGTTCAACGTCACGTTCGAAGACTAACCCGCAAGCGGGTGCGCGCCGAGATCGAGCTCTTCGACGTTCAACGCGCTAAACGCTTCTTCGGCGGCTTCCAAGAATAGATCCAGCGTCGTGATTCGCTGCAAGCGGCGCTGCAACGTGGCACCCTCGCGCACTGAACGACACAGGTAGCTGAGTTGCTCCTTCAGTGGTCCGAGCGGGTTGCTCGCACCGGGATCGCGCGTACCGAGCGCCGTCGCTAAACGGAGGAAGTGACCCGCAAGGTCGATGCCGGACGGGCGATACGGCTCTTGCCCAGCGAGCAGCTCGGCAATTTGCCGAAAAATCCAAGGATTGCGCAGCGCGGGGCGGCCGAGCATCACGGCGTCGCAGGCTGTTTCCTCGAACATTCGCAGCGCGGATTCGGCGTACCAAATGTCGCCGTTGCCCACGACTGGGATGGAAAGCTCGCGCTTGATCTGCGCGACGATGCGCCAGTCGGCCGTCCCTCGATAGTGATCGACCCGACGCCGCGGGTGGACCGCCAAATAGTCGAGACCGCAGTCTTCGACGAGGCGCGCGTTGTTCACTGCATCGTCGGTGGTATCGAAGCCGGCGCGGAGCTTCGCGGAGAGTAGCCCGGGCACACCGCGTCGCATCGTACCCAAAAGACGCGCAAGCAACGCCGGTTGTTTGAGCAAAGCCGCGCCCACATTTTTGCGCGCAGCGCATGCGGTTGGGCAGCCGAGGTTCAGATCCACGACATCGGCACCCGCTCCGGCCACGATCGCGCCCGCTTCCGCCATCAACTCGGGATCGTTGCCCATCACCTGCACGCTCAACGCGACGGTCGGCAATCGCTCGACCTGTTTGCGCAGATAGCTCGACGAAATGCGGCCACCCGAAATGCGCACGAATTCAGTGCAAACCAACCCCACGGGACCATAACCGGCCAGCACTTCACGCACCGCCGCACAGGTCACGCCTTCCATAGGCGCGAGCACGCAGGCTGGGGAGAAAGGAAAACGCGCCAAGAGTTCAGCTGAGCGTAACCGAGGCTGACGTGTGACGCGAAGCTGTGCTGACCTATCGCGGAGGACGACGACGCGCCGCGTCGCGCGGCGGATCCGCGTGCTGCGCGGATGCAATCGGCACATCACGCTCGACGCGATTGGCAGCGGCAGTTGCGTCCGGTGCGCGGCGAGCGAGCACGATCACCTCCGGGCCGCGCTGCTGAGCGCGCTGCGGACGGCGCGATTGCTCCCGTGCTTGCGACGCTCGGTTCGCGCGCGCGGACGCCATCTGCAACTCGGGGCCGCGGCTCTGCTGTTGCGGACCGCGATTCTGTTGTGGACCCCGGTCTTGGCGTGGGCCGTGATTCTGTTGTGGACCGCGATTCTGTTGTGGACCCCGGTCTTGGCGAGGACCGTGATTCTGTTGCGGACCGCGGTTCTGCTGCGGGCCCGGATCTTGACGCGGGCCGCGGTCGTATTGCGGACCGCGGTTCTGCTGCGGGCCGCTGTCGTATTGTGGACCGCGATTCTGTTGTGGACCGCGATTCTGTTGTGGACCGCGATTCTGCTGCGGACCGCGGTTCTGCTGCGGACCGCGATTCTGCTGCGGACCGCGGTTCTGCTGCGGACCGCGGTTCTGCTGCGGACCGCGGTTCTGCTGATCACCGCGGTCCTGACGCGGGCCCCGGTCGTGCTGGAAGCTCGCTTGGCCACGAGACTCGCCGTCTTCCTGCGGTCGACGTTCGTCGCGATCGCGCGCGGAATGGTCGAAGCGTGGCCGCGGTTCGAACACGGGCGGGCGTCCCGTAGGCATGAAATCCGGCGTCAATTCACGCCGCACGTAGGCACGCCAGATCTCTCGCGGATCGCTGTTCAAGCGCGCGCGCAGGCTCGGATCGATGGCCGCAAAGTGACCCAGAATGTTGCGGGCATCACGAATGAAGAACGACTCTGATTGGCTGTTCTGAGCCGCTGAAACGATCTGTGGAAAATCGATGATGGTCGCCCCCGCCTCGGCCCAAAGCACGTTGTACGGCGATAGATCGCCGTGGATCAGGTCACACGACAAGATCCGAACGAGCTGCGAGAGCATGTCCAAGTAGGCGGCATTCGCTTGTTCCGCATCGAGCTGGGTGTCGATCAAGCGCGGCGCCACCTCGCCATCGCTGCCGCGAACCAGCTCCATGAACAGAACGCCGTCGAAGAACATGACCGGCTTGGGCACCCGCACGCCGGCTGCGTGCAGCTTGTACAGCGCGTTCGCCTCTTCAGCCTTCCACGCATCCTCGGCCGCCTCCTGACCAAATTTCGAGCCGCGCTCCATGGCTCGCTGGGAACGCGTGTTGCGAACGGCCCGGCCCTCTTTGTATGCCGCGTTGCTCTTGAAGCTACGCTGGGCGCGGTCCTTGTAGACCTTGGCTGCCACCACGTCGTCGCCGTACGCGACCGCGTAGACTTCGGCTTCTTTGCCACTCTTCAGACGACCGTAGATCTCGCTGATGACGCCTTCGGCGAGGAGAGATTCGAGACTGCTTACCACGCTGTTTACTCGGGAAATACCCTTGCCCATTCAGGCAAACGGCCAATGCTAGGCGCCCCCGAATAGCACGTCCGTCGAATGAGCGCGCCATGCGCGGCCATTGGGTCCGGACTTAGCGGCCGGTCACAGCTGAATTGCTTTATTCAAGCCGAACTGGATCGAACGAATCCGGCATAAATCGCGCGGCAAACACGTTCATACCCAAGCCGCCACCTAGTCGGATGTTTTTGTAGACGTGCTTCGAAAACCTACCCGAGCAACGCCACTAACAGCCGAGCACGAGCGGCTCTGCGAACGCAAATCACCGCTGTCAACGGAAAGTGACTTTCGCCGCCTGCAGCCCTCAACGTCGAGCGACCAAGGTCCGTAGAGTAAGAAGAGTCCAGGTAGCGCAAGGCCATCATGCTGATCGAATCGACTGAGCAATTCCACGCTTCGACGGGAATTGCGATTCAACGCGGCGCCAACGAGGTCGCGGAGAGTGACTTCGAACGTTTGCCATTGGCGACGCGCACCAAGCTCCGCATCTTGCAGGAACATGGCGTCGTCCGTGTCCTCGAAAGCGGGACAGAAACGCGCGAATCGCTCGCTGATCGCAGCAAGTAACTCGAGCAGGGCGCGCGCGCGCTAGCCTTGAGCCAAAGCTTGGAGTACCCGTTTCTCGAGGGAGAAACGAGCATGGCGAGCAATCAAGAACTGACAGGCCCGGACTTCAGCCAAGGTATCGACACGAGCTCGTTGGCTGAAGGGCAAATGCTGATCGGGCATGCCAATGGTGAAGCCGTGCTCATGGCGCGCTCGGCCAACCAGGTGTTCGCCATTGGAGCTCATTGCAGCCACTACGGCGCGCCACTCGCAGATGGCTTACTGGTCGGCGACACGGTTCGTTGCCCCTATCATCATGCCTGCTTTTCGCTCGCGAGCGGGAAGGTGCTTCGCGCGCCCGCTCGCGATGCCGTCGCCTGCTACCAAGTCGAGGAACGCGCTGAAAAGCTGTACGTGCTCGGCAAACGTCCACCGTCGCCCACACCGGTCATCTCCGAGCCAAAAGAGATCGTGATCGTCGGTGCCGGTGCTGCGGGCAACTCGGCCGCAGAAAAGCTGCGGCGAGAAGGCTTCGCCGGAGAGATCACGCTGCTGGGAGCGGAGGGGTCACTGCCGGTCGATCGCCCCAACTTGTCGAAAGACTACTTGGCAGGCACCGCACCCGAGGAGTGGATCCCACTCCGCTCCGATGATTTTTACCACGAGCAGCGAATCGCTTGGATTCAAGCCAAGGTCAGTAGCATCGACCCGAACTCGAAGAGCGTGACGCTCAGTGACGGCTCTCGGCTGAGCTATGATCGACTGCTACTAGCCACCGGGGCCGGAGCGATTCGGCTGAACATTCCGGGTGGCGGCTTGCCGCATGTATACACTCTGCGCACGCTGGCCGACAGCCGAGCGATCATCGCAGCAAGCTCCAAAGCCAAACATGCCGTGTTGATCGGCGCAGGCTTCATCGGACTGGAGGTCGCTGCATCGCTGCGCGCGCGTGGAGTCGAGGTCACGGTCGTCGCGCCTGACAGCGTACCGCTCGGGCGCGTGTTGGGCGACGCTCTCGGGCACAGGGTCCAAAAGCTGCATGAGGCGCACGGCGTGCAATTTCGCCTGGAAATGCGCCCGAAAGCCATCACCCTGCAAAGCGTCACGCTCGAGGATGGCAGCGAGCTTCCGGCTGACCTGGTCGTGTTCGGCGTGGGCGTGAAGGCGGCAACTGAGCTAGCCGAGGCTGCGGGGCTCAGCGTCGACCGCGGCGTGCTGGTCGACCAATACTTGCGCACGAGCGCGCCGGACGTGTTTGCCGCCGGTGACATCGCACGCTTTCCGGACGCTCGCACGGGCAAGCCGATCCGCGTCGAACATTGGGTGGTAGCGACGCGCCAAGGGGAGGTCGCCGCGCTCAATCTTCTGGGCAAGAACG
>Ga0164241_10005191_pt1 | contig 12290 bp, 7 predicted proteins | sample OricomyardsoilBY_FD_108780 | JGI IMG/M metagenome (GOLD analysis project Ga0164241, IMG submission 108780) | Backyard soil microbial communities from Emeryville, California, USA - Original compost - Back yard soil (BY) | ecosystem: Environmental > Terrestrial > Soil > Unclassified | place: USA...
CGCCGGCGGCATTCCGATCATTGATGGCTTCTTGGATTGTGGTCGTCATCAGATTTACGCCGGTGTTATCCGCGTTGTAGGGCGCGGCGGTGATGTCAATGACGCTGCCGCCGATGGTGGGCGCACCCGTTTCTTGCGGATCCGCCGCGATGAACAGGTCTTCCAACGCCCCCGCGCTCGTGCTAATCTTGACGACCAGATACCGTGAGTCGGCCTGGGGCAGGCTGAAGGTCAAATTGGAACCGCTCACGGTGGCTACGGCGTCGAGTCCATAGCTGTGCGGACTGATGTCAAAAGACGTGATTGTCGCGCCAGATACGAGCGACACTGTAAAAGTCGCCGTGCCTTCGTAGGCGAGATGGGCATAACTATACTTGTCGTAGTAGTGAACCACATCAACTGGAGTATTATCCACCTTGAGAGCATATACGCTGCTGGAAATTTCGTAGCCGGCTTTGGGATAAGCCAGCAGATAAGATGCCGCCGCGCGGGCGGTGGTGACACCGATGACGCCCGCCACCAAGGCCAATAAGGCCAACACACAACCCTTGGATTTTTTAGGCAAAATGCAATGACACATATGGAGATTTCTTATTCAGCTTCCGGCGCGTGACCGGCGTGTTTTGGGGAGAGGTGAACACTCATGATGTTCACCTGATTTAAAGATTTGTAAGCGGCCTCTGTGCCGAGGCATTTTCGGTGACGTGATGATCCACCACGTTGGAGCAATCTTTGGAGACTATGGCTTCGCGGGGATCGTTCCCTTCTGATTTCAATTCAATATTCTCCAGTTTCAAGCCGTCAACATATCGGAAATAGAATCCATAGCTTGGCAGATTCCCCCAAGACTCTGGAGAAGGATAGCCCGGCTTGACTCGTTTCAACACCTTGCCCATGTCGGTTTGCCGATCCTTCTCATTCCCGGGGTTCGTCAGTGTCAGGGAAATATTATCCAAAATGACGTTCTTGATTTGGTGCGAACTATCCAAGCCGGTGATGGACGAAGAAATTGGCCCGGCCCCCGTGGCTTTGATGTTTGACAGCATGATGTTTTCAATCCGGCCAATTCCGGGTTTGGGGGCGTCGTCAGTATATTTCCGGCTGCGATTGCCCAAGGTCACAAAAATGGGGGTGATACAGTCAGAGGCTTCAATGTGGTCAAACCAAACATTCTCCATGGTGCCGCCATCGGTAATGATCAGGGTGATCGCTGTTCGGTCGGCTGGCGATCCGTTGATAAAATGGTGGCCGGTGACGGACGGCATCACGCGACAATTTCGATAAATGATATTCTTAAATCCACCGGTGGTTTCGGTGCCCAGCTTTAACGCATTACAATGGCTGGAGGCGATGCAGTTTTCGATCAACACATTTTCACAGGAACGCGGCCCGTTGCTTTTCAGACAAATGGCGTCATCGTCACTATCAACACGGCAGTTACGGACATAAACATTTTGGCAGCCATCAATGTCAATTCCATCGTTGTTTTGATGCGCATGGTTAAACACGTTTAGGTCTTCAACCATCACGTTTTTACAGTCCAGGTAATGTTGCATCCATTGGGCGGAATTGATCAACATCAGTCCGCTGACATAAACATTGGTGCAGGTAACAAATCGAATGCCAAAGGGGCGAAGCGGGTCATTGTTGTGCGACGGGTAATACACCGGGCTGTCACCCTGGAAATCAATAATGCCTTTGCCGGTCAGCGAAATGTCCTTCACCTTTTCGGCATAAAACAGCGATTTGTTCACCTGACGATCCGTATTATTTTTATACTGCGGGTGGATGACCAAATAATCTTTCACATCGGTGCTGCCCAATATTTTAGCCCGCTCGGCCAGTTCAATATGCACGCCGGACTTCAATACCAGAGTTCCGGTGAGATAAATTCCCGGCGGAAAATAAACTGTTCCGGCGCCCTGTCTGGCACAGGCATCTATGGCATTTTGTAATTGCGTGGTGGTGATTTGGCGTCCAGTGCGAATGGCCCCAAAATCTTTTACCACATTGAACACCGGCTGCGGATCTGGGTTCTTGGCGAGCGTTGATTCCAATCCATGCGCCATCTCGTCCAAATTCGCCGCCAGTTGATTGGTGTTAAATCCGGCGGCTCCGTCTGCCATTGCATTTACGGAAAGAAATGCCGCCAGACAAAGAATATTTATCGGCAACTTCATAATTTTATTTTTAACTTCACGTTTTTATTTCAAACCACGGCGCTAATTTTCAGTATTGTGCGCCGTATAATTTCTTTCGTTTGGCTCGAACCGAATCCTCACACTATTAAATAGCGATCAATTCGATGCCGTGCCGTCGCGGTTTTGTTCCCAGCGTTCGTGAATACCGTGGCGGACGACGCCTGATTATTCACGTTGTAAAATGAAACTGCGCTACCGCAGGCTTAAAGCAGACACGGGAACACCCGCAAATTCCTGCTCAAGCTGGAGCGGCGCAGTCAGCCGGATATCGCGTGACGAAGCGCCAATTTCGATTTCATATTTACCGGCATTGGCTTTCCATTGATGACCCACGACGTCGAAATAAGCCAAGTCGCGCGGCGTGAGTTTGAGCGACACGGCCTTCGTTTCACCGGGAGCGAGGGCGACTTTCGCAAACCCTTTCAACTCACGCACGGGCCGGTCAATTTTAGGATCAACGGTGTGAACATATAGCTCCACCACTTCTTCCCCTGCCCGCTTGCCGGTGTTGGTCACCTTCAGATTCGCTGTGACCGTTCCATCGGCTGACATGCGGGATGACGACAATTTTAGCTGACTGAATTTGAAGGTGGTGTAGGAGAGGCCATAACCAAAGGGGAAAACTGGCTCAATCCCGACTTTGTCGAAATGGCGATAGCCGACATATATACCTTCGGCATAATTCACCTGATTGTTCTTAACTTGGTTCGGCGCATCTGAATAATCTGAACGGCTCGCGGCAAAAGTGTCGGGAAGTCTGCCGGAAGGATTTACTTTGCCAAACAAAATGGCCGCAATGGCGCTGCCGCCTTCCTGACTGGGAAACCAGGCTTCAACCAAACCCGGCACTTGTCCCAACCAATTAGTCATCGTGACCGGGGTGCCGGTGTTCAAAATGACAATGGTCTTTTTATTGACCGCACTGACCGCTTGAATCAGCGCCGCTTGATTGCCCGGTAAGTCCATGGACGGACGATCATGTCCTTCACCTTCCATGCGGAGAGTTGAAACGCAGACGATGGCGACATCGGAAGTTTTCGCTGCTGCCAGCGCGTCTGCATAAAGCGACTTTCCGGGAATCTGCCAGTTTAACTGGGCAACAGCATCGCCACCGTCCTGGAAAAATTCCACGCGCAAGTCATAGGTCTTCCCCGCCTCCAAAACCATGTGTCCATGCAAAGTCCGGGCCGCGCTGCGCTGCCAGCCGTTGATCAAAAGTTGCCCGTCGAGAAAAACGCGAAAACCATCGTCGCCCCGGAAATCGAACGTGTAATCTCCCGTCACGGGCGCGACCAGTTTGGCGCTCCAACGGGCGCTGTATTTCTCGCCGGAAATTCCCGGTGCCGGCGAAGCGTTGTTCAAAATGTTAATCTCGTCATCCACGTGAACTACTGCTGGTTTGCCTTCCAGATCGGTATTATTAAAATATTCAGCTTGAAATCCATGCACCTTGGAGTTGCCCGGCAACGTGATGACGGAACCGGAGACGGGTTCGCCGTCAGTTCTGGCGGCAGCATAATGAATGGCAATCGCATCACCGGCTTCCGCTTTGATTCCATCCAAGATTCCGACCGATTTGAGCGGCACCACGCCCGGACTGCCCAGCGCGTCAATTTGCATCTGTTTCGCTGGTTCGCCAATGACCGCGATGGATTTGATTTTTTGCCGGTCAAGCGGCAGCACGGCACCATCATTTTTTAGGAGCACAATGCCTTCGGTTGCCGCCTTGTAAGCGAGCTGGCTGTGTGCAGGCGAATTCACCATCGCCGGATTCCGTTTCATCGGCCCGTCGAGCAGGCCGGTGCGAATGATTGTCCGTAAAATGCGCCGCACGGAGTCATCCACCGCCGCCTGCGTCATGCTGCCATCCGCGAGCGCGGCGCGGACTTTTTTCGCGGTCATGCGCGAGGCATTGGGCATTTCGAGATCGTTTCCCGCTTGGACACTCACGGCGTGATCGCCGTGGATTCCCCAGTCGGACATGACCATGCCGTCAAACTTCCAATCATGCTTCAGCACGTCGGTGAGCAAAAACGGATTCGCGCTGCAATGTGTTCCGTTGATTTCATCGTAGGCGCTCATCACCGTCCACACTTTGCCTTCCTTCACCGCCGCCTCAAACGCGGGAAAATAAATTTCGCGCAGCGCGCGTTCGCCGATATTTTCATTCACTTCAAAGCGGTCTGTTTCCTGATTATTGCAGGCAAAATGTTTGATACAGGCTGCAACCCCGGTGCTTTGCAGGCCTTGGATGTAAGCCACGGCCAACCGGGCATTGAGATAAGGATCTTCGGTGAGAAATTCGGCATCGCGTCCGCCCAGCGGGTTGCGATGAATGTTCACTGCCGGCCCAAGTTCGATTTGAACTCCGGAGCCTTTGTTGCGCGCCTCTTCGCCAATCGCCTGACCGATTTGCCAGGTCAGATTTGTGTCCCAGGTTGCGGCCATGCAAACGCCGGCGGGAAAAGCGGTGGCGGGACCGAGCGTGCTCTTCGCGCCGCCGCGCACGCCTTGGCCGGCATCAGCCATCGCCATCGGCGGCACGCCCAAACGAGGAATCGGTTGCGTCGTAAAACCAGTGCCGCCCAACAGCGATAATTTGTCCTGCTGCGTCAACCGGCCAAATAAATCATCCACCCGCTTTTCCAGCGGGGCTTTGACGTCTTGATACACAGCCACCGGTTCAGCCGGAGCGAACTGGGTTATGGCAGCGGTTAAAAAAATTACCGCCGGTAACAGCGCGTTTCGCCTGATTCGACCCGGCTTGATGGCGAATACAAAACGGATGCACTTGGATTCAGTGACTATTTGACTCATAAATTTACTACATAAGGCGCGACGAATGGTAAAAAACGCTCCAACGAGACGTCGTCATATTAACAAATTGACTTACCCCACTCACCAAACGGGTCAGCACCGCGTGACAGGCGTATCACAGTCGTGTTCCAGAAACTTCTAAAGTGAGTGAGACTGATTAAGATGCTACAACCTAATCCGCAGGTCGCCAGCCCCACAAGTAGGGTGTTTTCTATTTTCGATAAAGGAAAGCTGCTCCTCTAAAACACCCTATTTGTGGGGCTGGCCACCCGTCCGATGTGAAATTAACCTACGGCGGTCCATTGCCCGAAATCATTTCATTGTCGGCTGCAAAATCGCGGATACCGGCTTGATTACAATTCATTTGTCCCTGATCAAAGCTTTTCGGCAAATGCATGAAAATACAAACCCCGATAAATTCCATGAACCATGTCCGGTCGCTGGCTTTAGCGGCGCAAATGTGCCTTGCCCTGCTATTGCTGGGTGCCACCGCTCAAGCGCAAATCGCCCTTCAGGACGGCAGTCCGCTGAGCATTGCGCACGCGACTGGGACGGCCATCAACCAGCCGTTTACGGTCACGACCGGAGCAAAAGCCATGGTCGTCATATTGGAAGAAAAAGGAGCCAGACTTTCCGAACCAGTCACATTGAGTTGGAACGGCCAATCGTTGAATCGAGCCGTTCAGACGGCCTACAATACTGGTGTTCAACGCAGTTTGGCCATCTATTATCTTTTCAATCCCAGTCCCGGCACCGCGAATATTACCGGCACCATGACAGGAGCAACTTCGGATACATGGTTGACGGCCTATACGCTCACTGGCGTCGCCACCGCCATCGCGCCTCTTGCTGGCGATGTGAATACGGGAACTGACGCCACCGGGGTTTACAATTTAACCATTAATCTGCCCAATTTTTGGGGTGGCTCCTGGGCCGCCATGGCGGCGCAATACGCCAACTTCCCCGATTCCGTGGCGGTGACGGGAACCGGCGGCACGGGCACGGTGATCACCGATACGAATTACAATGTCACCGGCGTAACGGCTGGCTATGTGGCGGACTTGAGCGCCGGGACGGTTTCCCTCACGACTACATGGGTTCGTGCTGATGGACCACAAAAGGCCAATTTCGCCGCACTGGTTTTTGCCCCGGCGAACGGGGTGGCGCCCAACAGCCCGGTCAAAGCATTTGGCATTAAATTTTTAGGCAACACGACTGATTACGTTTCCGGCACGGCCGGCGCGTATCCGATCAGCGGCTGGAACAACATTGCCAATGGGAACTATACTGCGGGAACGATTTATTCCAGCGACGGCTCGGCTTCCGCCACGTTGACCCTCAGCGACTCGGGCGCAAACAATATCTGGCAAAGCGGAATCTACCCGGACGGAGGGAATTTTTCCTTGTTGTATGGCTATCAGGATGCCGGCATAAATGCTCCCGCAACGGATGTCATCAGCGGATTGACCGGAGCCGCCTATGACGTCTTTTTATACACCGCCGGAGATAATGCCCGGCCCAGTAGTGGCACCGACTATTTGCCCAATTATACTGTCAACGGAACCACCTATTACACCGCCACCCTCGACGGTCGCAGCGCCATGTGGAAAATGCTCCAAGGCGTCCCCGCATCGCAAAATGACAACACTTATCCAACGCCCCTGATTCCGGGGCATTACATTAAAATCAACAATGTTATTCCCGTGGACGGCAAAATCACCATTACCGCCAACTCGGACAACGTGACTTATCGTTCACCGCTCAATGGTATTGAACTCGTGTCGGTTGGAAATACTCCGCAGGTCATGGTGCAACCGGCTCCGCATCGCCTCTACGTGGGCGGCACAGCGAACTTCCAAGTGCAAGCCGAAGGAGCCAGTCCGATGACTTATCAATGGCGTCAGAACGGGACGAATTTGATTGAAGGTGGAAGGATTATTGGTTCACAAACGAATAGCTTAATCATCACCAATCTGGCCTTGACGGACACAGGGAACTACGACGTGGTGATCACGAACAGTTTCGGTTCCGTCACCAGTCTGGTGGCGCATTTGGATGCGGTGGTGATGACTCCAGCAGATGCCGCCTACGAAGCTTGGGTGACGGCCTATGTGGTCACCAATGGTTATCAGGTCTATATCGTCAATAGTTTGGAAAATCGTAACTTCGCTTTCATGTGGCAGCAGGCATTTATGATCTGGATGGTCGAGGACACCTACGACCGCACCCACAGCCCTGAACAAAGGCAATTGATCAACGATTTGCTTAATACCTTCATGAAGCAGAACGGAAACACGTTGACGTGGGACGGTTGGGATGATGATCTCGAATGGGCGGAAATCGCTTTGATCCGTGGCTATCAGATCACCGGCAACATTGCAGCTCTTAATTCGGCCATCTATGTCTGGGATGCGGTCAATAACCGGGGCTTGGACGATGCCTATGGCGGCGGGATATGGGAGAAATTGCCACCACCAACTTCCAAATGCGCCTTGAGTGTCTGTCCGCAGATCATCGCCGGCATGTATCTGTATCAGTTAACCGGCCAAAGCAAATATCTTACTACCTGCGAGGAGCTTTATGCCTGGGGACGCACCAATCTATTCATTGCCACCCCGGATCAGGCGACCAATGGCATGAGTTTGGGACAGGTGAACGAGGGCATTGCCTGGGTTGATACTAACAACATCAGCACGAAGGTGCTGGTGTCTAATAACTCGTATAACAGCGGGTTGTTTGCGAACGCGGCGTGTGCGCTCTACGAGGTCACGAGCAACTCACAATATCTGGCGGATGCCATCCTCGCGGTCAATCAAAAGGTCAATAAAGAACCGATCTCAAACGAAAACCATGTCAACAATGGTTATTTTGGATGTGAACAACTGGTTCGGGCCGTAGCCCGTATTGCCAGCGAGGACAATAACAAGCTCTGGCCCACCTACGGACCTTGGTTGCAAGCCAACACCACCGCCGCTTGGAATGATCGGCGCACGGATCTCAACCTTACTCATAATGATTTCACCTCAGCCACCCCCGCCGGCACCAACAACCTGCAAGCGTTGGAAACCCAAGCCGCCGTCTTGATTCAACAATTGACCCCGGCCAGCATCCCGGGATTCGTCGCTTGCACCAATAAACTCAGCGGAACAATCATCGGCACCAGCGGTTCTTGGAACAACAGCGGCAACACCATCGCCAAAGCGTTTGATGGCAACTTAAACACGTTTTTCGATGCTCCCGTCAACAGCGGCGCTTGGGTGGGTTTGGATTTGGGAACAAGCAAAGTAATCGGGCAGATTAATTACTGGCCGCGCATCGGCTGGGCCGGCCGGATGTTGGGCGGAGTTTTTCAAGGCGATAATACAGCGAGCTTTTCCAATCCCGTTACCCTCTACACAATCACCGTTGTCCCACCGGATGACGGCACCGTTACCGCCATACCCATCACCAATCAGACGGCGTTCCGTTTCGTGCGTTACGTCGGCCCCGCCAACTCCGCCTGCAACGTGGCCGAGCTGCAATTTTTCTCGCCCAATCCGCCAATGCCGCCCATCTTTCTTACGAACAGTTGGGATGGCGGCCAGTTGACTTTGAACTGGCCGGTCGGCGGACGGCTGTTGGAAGCCACCAACCTTTCCGGCCCGTGGACGACCAATATCAGCGCCACACCGCCCTTCCTGATCAATCCCGATCAACCGCAGAAATTTTATCGGGTTATTGCTCCGAAATGAACGCTTGTCTAGTGTAATTTGATCATGAAATACCTCCTCACTTGTCTGTTAGCAATAATCATGGCTCCTGTTGGTGTTGTTCAACCAGAACTCAAAGCTAAAAATCTGATTCCGGCCACTCCGGGAACCGCACCTGATTATTTCTGCACTTGGAACGTGCAGGGCTACGTGTTGAGCTACGCCAAAGGCAAGCTCCGGAACGCGATGACGGAAAGCAATATGTTTGGCTCTGGCAAATACCAGAACTGGCTGGGCTTTTACCCCCGCATTCGGAGCGATCTCTACTTCGTCATGGATGATTCCTGGGATGTGGGCTTCTCCAACTATGACTTCGGCGCTGACATCTTAAGCCCGGAGCGATTCCCCACCTTTGCCATAGCAGGCACCGAGCCGGAGAAATTAAAAAAATTGAATGACGCCGTGCAGGCCAGAGGCTGGCGTGCCGTGGGCGGATGGATTTGCGCCAACAAGGCGGTGAAATATAAAAACATGAGCGATCAGCAATTTTATACCGAGCGTTTGCAATGGATGAACGCCGCCGGCTGGGGCTATTGGAAAGTGGATTGGGGAAAGCATTCCAGAGATGCTCAATGGCGACGCCAACTTACGGATTTGGCGCATCAATACGCACCCCGCCTTTGGGTGGAACATGCCTTGAATTGGAATTGCGTTCCGTTTGCGGATGTTTTTCGGACTTACGACATCGAGGCCATCACCGCCATTCCAGTGACTTTGTTCCGCGTATGCCAGGGCATCAAGCAGGTTGCAGAACCAAATGCAAAAGCCATCATTAACTGTGAAGACGAACCCATCATCGGCGCCGCCTTGGGCTGTGCCATCGGCATCATGCGGCATCCTTACGCAGACAACCTTCCGAATGGCCAGCAGGATGAGGTTTTTCCGCCCGTGACGCGCGTTGTGAAGCATTGCTTGAATGCAGTTGAGCGCGGCGTGTTATGGCATCGGGTGGCGCCGCCTTTCAAAGTGGATGGCCAGGTCAATATTGACCCGATGAATTTAACCGATACCTGGTATTTCCATGCGCGTGAAGGCTGGGCCAGCAAGGCGGGTACATGGGCCACCAACTCCGCCCCTGCGCGCATTACCCGGGGTGGATTGCCGCTGCCAACCGTGAAGGTTGATGCGGGCGAACCTCCATTTGTGATTGCCTCCCGCAATCCCGACGGTGCCATGACCATCGCCACCTTGGGCCGGACCATTTGCACCAGCCCCACCGACAGAAAATATTGGACGCCGTTGGCTGATATCACGCTCAACGGGGGGAAATTAGCCGGCCCTATCGGGATTTTTGGCTATTACAAATCGTTGACTCTCACGTTCGATGGACCAATGACAGGTCGCACCATCCTGGCCCAAGACATATTGGATACACAGGCGAAGGATATTACCGACCAAGTTGTCATCAAAGGCAACACCCTCATCCTGCCCGGCAAGCTCATTAAGCGGATCGGCCTGGAAAATTCCACCCCCGGTGATAAATCAGATCCGGGCATGGTGATTTCCATATCAGGAACAGAGTCCACATCCCTTTGATAAAAGTGGAGACGAAATATGGCTGGTGACGCACACATTAACCATTTGAGAAAGCATCTAACAGAAAACTTGAAACATAAATACTCCATGAATCATCGAACAAAATCAGCGCGTTTCTTATCATTGTGCGGACTCATCATCGGGCTGGCAATTTCCAGCCGGTTGCTCGAACCGATTCGATCTGTAGCAGCGGATAGCTTGACGACTTTTTCCCCGGTCGCTTATTTACCCGTCCAAACGAACATGCCCAATCCGCTGGTCGCTGCCGATTGCAAAACCTCACGACGCCAGAACAGTGGCAGGCGCATCGCGCGAAGATGAAAGCAATCATTGAACATTATGAGCTTGGCCATGCGCCGCCGCCGCCCGGAAATGTTAAGGGTCATGTATTGGTGTCCCGAATGTTGGCCGACGGCAAGACGTCTTATCGCCTCGTTCATCTGACATTCGGCCCGGAAGGAAAACTGGGGTTCAATATTTCAATCTTCCTGCCGGCTGAAACCAATGGCATACATGCGCCGTTTCCGGTGATTGTGCAGCCTGCCTTTTCGGCTATCTCGGATGGCCCGATGACCAACACCGCGTCGAAAAAATCTTCCAGTTCCCACAACACCCTTCGCCCGAAGAAGCAGTCCGGCAATATGCCCAGGCGCTAGGTCGCGGATATGCTGTCGTTACATTTTATTATCAGGATTGCGGACAGGACGGCGGCGATTACCGTAAGACTGGTTTTTTCCCTGCCTATCCTGACTACGATTGGGCGGATTTGAGAGCTTGGGCATGGGGCATGTCGCGCTGCGTGGATTATCTGGAAACGCAAAGTTTTGCGAACAAATCCAAATTCATCGCGCTCGGCCACTCGCGGCTGGGCAAGGCCACGCTTGTCGCCGGTGCGTTTGACGAACGCTTTGCGCTGGTTGCGCCCGCCGGTTCCGGTTGCGCCGGCACTGGAGCCTATCGTTTCAACGGCAAAGGTCGCGGCGGTCGGGAAGGATTGGAAGACATCGTGAAAAATTTTCCGCAATGGACAATTCCAAGCTTTGCTGATTTTTCCAATCAGGTTTACCGGCTGCCATTTGACCAGCATTGGCTCATTGATCTCGTCGCCCCGCGCTGTTTCATTGCCGCTGATGGCTTGAACGATACTGCCGCCAGTGTTAACGCACTTATCCAATCTTATCTCGCCGCCAAGCCGGTATATGCGTTGCTCGGTGTGCCGGATCATTTGGGCATCCATTTTCGTCCGGGACCACACCGGCTGGCATCAGAAGACTGGACGGCCATCTTGGATTTCGCCGATCAGCAGCTTCGCGGAAAGGATGTGGGCCGCCACTTTGATCAATTACCGCCTAAAAAATTATTTTGAACATAAACTGTAAAACCCCGTTAATATGAGAAACTTTCTTTCAATCGCCGGAATTTTGGCATTGATGCTGGCGTCAAGCTATGCTGGAGACATCTATCAAGCTGCCAACGATACCACATCCGACGCTTGGTCCACCGATGGTGCTCCATGGGGTGGCACGGCTCCAACCGCTGGCAACGACTATTTCACCGTCGCCGGATTGCCTGGGACTACCGAAACTTCTAGTGGTTTTGGTGCAAATTTTACTACGAGACTTCGGGACACTGGCAGCGTGTTTCCAGGGGACTCCCTCACCATCGTGACGGATACCGAAGCGTTGCTGAAAGGCGGAGACGGCAGCGTCAGCACTGGGAATATCATCCTTGACGGCGGAATTATTGCCTATGGTGTTGCAGGGGCCAACACGGTGGGCTTGGCTGGCAACTTAAATGTCTCAAGCACCGGCATCATTGGCATGGGTGGCGCGAATACTATCAATATCAGCTCCACTTTAACAGGAAGCGGCACGTTGAGCCTTCGCTCTTCTGACACCGCGCCAACCATCATATTTTCCGGCAATCTTTCTGGTTTTAATGGAACGTTCCAGATCGGCGGTGGCGATGGCGGAAATGTCATTGTGGA
>Ga0164241_10005192_pt1 | contig 12290 bp, 16 predicted proteins | sample OricomyardsoilBY_FD_108780 | JGI IMG/M metagenome (GOLD analysis project Ga0164241, IMG submission 108780) | Backyard soil microbial communities from Emeryville, California, USA - Original compost - Back yard soil (BY) | ecosystem: Environmental > Terrestrial > Soil > Unclassified | place: USA...
AACAGCGCGCGATCGACGCCAGTGAGGCGTTTGAATGCTGCGGGGGCAAGGGTGTCGATGTCGCGGAAATACATCGTTTTCTCCGCAATCTACACCGAAGAGTACTTATGAAAGATGTCTATTAAAGTTTCCGGTCTCTTTCATGCGTCTCAGGAAGAGATCCGCCCGCGCAAAGAACATCGTATCGTCGGAGGGGCATATCTGGCGTTTGATGCCACGCGCGGAGATGTCTCTTTGTTGCGTGTCAATCTCAAGCGCCTTGTCGCCGGCGTCGGCCAGTTTCTTTCTGATGAAGTTGTTGAGCCGTGCTGCATTGGGGTGGGACTTCCTGACACGGTGTTCGTCGGCGTCCCAGTCCTTTTCATGCAGCGAATAGCCCAGGTGAATGAAGGATGTCTTCCGGTCCTTGGTGATCCTCAGCGCCAGCGGATACGTTCCGTCCTTGTTCGCCTTCTTGCGAAGAACAATCTTGACCGTTGCCATACTGAACAAAGGTTATGGGTGTCAGAAGAGAGAGGCGGGTACAACAAAGGTACAACAACTGCTCTTTTATCTATATTCATAGGACGGATATGATCGTAGAAACGTATGAAAGCGGCAAATAAAGCAACATCGAGTAAGATAAGTTCATACTGGATAGGGGTTATACCTCTACCGCGAGTTCGAATCTCGCTCTCTCCGCAAACCAGCCAGAAATCAAGGTTTCTGGCTGGTTTCGTTTTATACCTACTGGTTGAAGATTGTAGTAACTTCAAGTCAACTTCAAGTCAACTTCAAGTCAACTTCAAGTAGGTAATGGATCTTCGGTGACCTCCATGATGCGCTCGCTCCAATCATCAGAGGGTGTGCGAGTTCCGAGGATCGACAGGTGGAAGCCCTCAGCTTCCCGACTTCGCTTCTGGCCGTTCATGGTAGCCGGAAGAGGGTACCCGGTGATTGTGCTCCCCACCATTCGGTTGTAGGGTAATCGATCACAGTTGGATGGATCAACATGTGGAGCGTGTGATTATCTCAACGCGGGAAGTTTGGTCGTAAACACCGAGTGCTGGCTCTGAACGCCAGACAGCGCTTGCCGAGCGTAAAAGGTCAGCCGATCCGTGCTGTATCACGGAGGCTATGCCTATACCTATGGCAAGCAGCAGACAGTATCCCTCCACATTTCGACATAGCATATCCATCGACCTGCACGGAAACGCGCCAACAAGCGGAGGCGTAACTGTGTACCATATCAACCTTTTTCGGAAGTACTCAACAACGGGGGAGTGGTAGATAGATCTTCTGGAGATCGACAAATGAACAGAGACAAGGGAATCAGCACCAACAATAATAGGATGAACGTCACAGTTCCCGATCGGCTCACATCTCATCCATTGGTGGAGATGATACAGCAACTCTTCAAGGAGCAGAAGCCAGACCGCGACGGGTTATTGATACCACCTACAGGTGGAGGCTATCTCGACGTTCGTGCATCGCGCGAATGCCTTGGCCGTGCGCTTTGCATTGCCGATACTCTTCTCAAAGAAGCTGGACGCCAAGGCTATCAGATTACTACCGACACACAGGAAGGGACGACAATCACTGTAGATGGGGAACCTCTGGAATTCAAGATCGGTGAGAAACTCAAACGTGTGCCTGCTAAACAATCGTACCGGGCAAAAATGGGAGGGTATTGTCATGATGATAGTACCGGCCTAATTCCTTCTGGTGTAATGCGGATTACAGTCTCTGGTTCATGGCTGAGATCGACAAAAGTATGGGAGGATGGACCCAGGAAAGGGAAGATCGAGGAACAATTGGCGACCATTCTAGAGGAACTGAGATCATTTGCGGGAGCTGTCAGACAGCGCCGGATCGAGTACGAAGAACAGCGCAGACAACGGGAGGCTGAACAGGAGGAGCGTCGGAAGCTCAAGGAAGCAGAAGAACAGGAACGCCAACGGCTTGAAACATTGCGACGAAAGGAAGACGCTCGTCGTACTCAGCTACGGCACGATGCACAGCTTTGGGGCGAGTGTCATCGGATACGATCCTACCTCAACGCTGTAGAACAGACAGCACGAGAACAATGCAAGATTACTGAACCAGATTCTGAGTTCGTTCGATGGATAACGTGGGCACAGGGATATGTAGACTCAATCGATCCTCTACAGGACCTTGAGCGGTATCAGCTGGATGTCTGATCCTCAAGATTTGGATGCTACTCCATAATCTACCAATAGTAAGCCTCTTCATCAGAATGTATGGAGCTACATGATATGGACAATTCAAACCAAGCAGAACGGGAATGGATGTTTGTTGTAGGTCTCATTCTCATGGGGCTCGGTGTGTTGTTGAGCACAATTTTTGTCTTCTTCTTTCTCATTGGTATACCTGCGTTCGTGCTTGCTCTGTCCCTGATTTGGTTCAGTAAGAAGCCGCTGAAGACCAGAGCCCTGAGTATGATTCTTCCTGTCGCTATCATTCCGATCTTCTGGCTCTCTTTATACGGCTACAGTAGGATCGTGCCCTCCTCAGATCCTACTAATGAAGAGCTTGCATGGAGCGCTGGATCGGGACAGTCGTCAGAGCCCGGTGCTGCTGAAGATTTTCATGACATTGCAGCCAATAATCCTCCAGCGGTCAAAGAGCCAATGGAGTGGAAAACGTTTCGTGGGGGATATTTCGATGTGCAGTATCCCGCTTCGTTCACCGTGGAGTCATCAGGGGAGGAAGATGGGATCTTGTTTGTAGCTCCAGATCGTTCGGTCCAGTTCTATGTATTCAGCCCACTGTGGAACGGAGAGAGCAAGCATTATGATGTTGATCCGGAGAATGAGATCGTCAAGCAGCATAGCGTGGAACGAGAAGGATCTCGCCGGATCACCCGTCTAACCTACCAAGACCGCACCAATCATCAGATGCGATCGTTTGAAGATGTTGAGGATACGCTCTACAACACCCGTAGGATCTTCGGAGTGTTCTACAGCAACCAGAGCGCCTACTCTGAATACAAAGACCTGTATCTAAAGTTCAAAAAGTCGCTAAAGCAGTACGCGGATCATTAACAATCATCAATCTCGTATCCAGCCTAGATAAGAAGCTTAATATCATGGCTTATAGCGAATCGGAATGTCAGCTATTAATCAATAGTTCTCTTGGGGATCAATATGTCATTCCAGATCACACTTGATGAATTGCCCGGTGGATATACATTGTCCTCTGTGTTAAAAGGAGAGCAGGCTTCAATCATCGTTCGAGAGTTTACATCGTCCGAAGATGGGGACGTTTTTATTAGTCGCTTGGAAGGACTACCTACTATGCTCCTCAATAAATTGCCCTTCGAAGCTAACATTCGATCATCTCGTGTCGAAAGTATGGTGGCCGTAATCAACCAGGATAAGACCGCTACGGTGTTTATAAATGACGATGTCAAAACTATAGTTAGTGCCATTCTCAAACGTTCAGTTGAACGAGGAGAGTTTGTCTACATTGACGACTATGCTGAGATCGCCGATTTGCAGTTTGATGGTATTGAATTTCCGCCTGATTCTGGTGTGATGGTCCTGCTTTCCGAGAGTTGGCGTAAAGGGTTGTTCTTCGATCTTGGCCCACTTGTAGATGGTAACAAGCCAAGAGAATACTCGGTTAATAAACTCCTTGCACATTACTATGCGTACCTGCTTTTTCAGCATATATTCAAAATTGCGACTGGTGAGTGGGATGAGCTGATTCGTCAGGGATGGTTCCCTTTTATTGCCATTCCACAAGACAGGATTAAAAAAATGTTGGGATACTTGAGAAGCGGCTGGCAGCTCGATGACTTGCTCCCTGAGATATCAGATCATCTCAAACGAATCATTCAAAACAAGACTGAAGCCTGGTCACAACGACTGTCGCTCGCAAACCATATTGATTTCGTTCAACGTGCAGTAGAAAGATTCTTGGCCGATGATTACATCAGTGCCAACTCAATTATCTATCCGCGTATTGAAGGGATGATGCGAGACCACCACTTGCTTATGGGGACAGGGAAGGCTTCGCAGGACGCCTTAATTAACACCGTCATCAGCTCCAGAGGAGACATCAATGAGTACTCGGCGTTGTTGCCAAACAACTTTCGTCGTTTCCTCAAGGAAGTGTACTTCGCACACTTCGATCCAAATAACCCAAACCCACAAGGGCTTTCGAGGAATACAGTCGGGCATGGTGTTGCTCGATCTGATGAGTTTACTTTGAAAGGAGCTATGTTGGGATTGCTAACAATTGACCAGATGTTCTACTATCTTAAGTAAGCTGTACGGCCTACTGCTTAAGCAAGTTCTGTCACATCCGGGGACCAAAGAGGCGCCAAGTAGCCCGGTTGCAGGTTGGGGTAGTGGTAAAATTAGAAGAGTCAAAACAGCTGTAAGAAAAATTAGGCTGTTGCATGGCTGCTTTCAGTCTTATATATTTAGCTAACCTTTAGGGCTTCGTTGAGATTCTACAAGGTTGTCACTCTCCCCACCAGACCTGATTATGCAAAGTGTCTTCATAAAAAAACATCGTTTATGCCTCTTACCATATTCCCATTGCTCGCTGGCTTTTTCTTGTTAGTTGCTCCGCTCTCTTTGCTTCATGCCCAAGCTCTTCCATCGAACTATTCGATGATCGTTAACAAATGGATTAAGTCCGACAATCTGCGTACTAAGCCCAAAGGAGCATCTTATGCTATAGTGGATCTTGACACCGCCACTATCTATATCGGCGATGTAGATTCCGATGGTGACGATGATATAGTGGCAGACTATGGTGTTACCTATGGTGGTAATGCCATTACTCAGTTTCTAACCGTCTTTCTGAACAACAAAGGTAAGCTGTCCAAGGGGTATAAGAAGGAAGTTGGCATGACGGGAGTAGTCATGGTGGACTCGATTGTAATCGAGAATGGGGAGATCATCTGTACAACACTAGTGTGGCAGGGGGATGACTCACAGTGCTGCCCGAGCGGAGAGGGGTTCGTGAAGTATGTCTTCCGAAAAGGGAAGATTAAGCGATTGTAGAACCTGATTGAAATCGCTATCCCTCTCCTTAACTAGATTTTCACATAATCTATATATTAAGATAATGAAAAGAGACTGGGATTTGATCCGGATTATTCTTAAGAAACTACACGACGAAGAGTTCGGTGATATCGTAGGATATGAGCAAGAGATGATAGATGAGCACATAAACCTTCTTCAGGAAGCGGATCTCATTCAGGTTGGTGTATCCTATGAAGATGGATATACACCACTGAATACCTGTCGCCTTACCTGGCAAGGACATGACTTCATTGAGAGCGCTGCAAATGAAGGCCTATACAAACAGGCTGTTCAGAAAGCTAAGGCTGTTGGGTCTGTATCATTTGAGATTGTGAAGGCCGTGATTGCTGAGCTTGCTAAGCAAGCTATCTTTGGTCCGAGTTGAATGGTGTTTGTCTATAGTAACTTATCAAGCTCATTTCTATCAATCCTACGTATAGTTTTGTCAATTAGTTCTCCTGGCTCCATTCCAAGCTTCATTGCGATTTGAATGATAGACTTGAGGCAGACCTGTTTCTGCCCATTCTCCAATTGGCTGATATAGGACCGATCGATCCGACTTTCGGACTCAAGATCAGCCTGCGTCATGCTCTTGGCGAGTCTATGCTCGCGTAGAACCAGTCCGAATGCCACCTCTGCCGTTACCGGCCCTTGCTTCTTCTTTCGTACAGATTGTTGACGTTGCTCCATACAAGCGAACGTATCTGCGATGCAAGATCGTTCTCGTTACTATAGCAACATTGATTGTAAATGCTTGTGTTGCTATGGTAACGTTTGGGTGGAACTGAAGGCTGGTTCGTTGGTGTGGGTGACTACTGGACCGGAAGTTCAGGTCTATCCTTCTCGACATCTTCAGTATGAGATCGGAAGGACATCGAGCGCACGGGCAAGTTTCATAATGGCGGCAGGGTAGGTTCTGAAACTCGATGTATGCAATAGCGCATACGTCCCAAATCGATAGAGGGTGATAAGCTGCTGCTGGGAGAGTTCTTTCATTAGCGGCATCTCACGGATGATTTCCTCGAACATCTTCTAGGATCAGGAGCATTCTGTACAAAACCAGACTCAAGATCAAGAGGAGAGAGATGGGATCAGGAGGTAATATTCTTTCGCCGAGGGAGGCGAGGAATGGTACTGGCGAGTTCAGTAGCAACTGATGCCATAAACTCCCCCAGATCAACACCCAGTGCTGTGGTGAGCTTGATGATCGTTCCGAGGGCCGGCTCACGTTGTCCACCCTCGATTCGTGAGATGAACTTCCGATCGACTCCCGAGTTCCACGATACCTGTTCCTGTGTCAGCCCTTGGCGCTTACGGTAGCGTCGAAGCACAACACCGAAGGCAACAACCTCGGGACGTTGTTCAATGCTCTTTGACTGATCAGGTTCGCGGTCTTCGGCCATGCCGGAAAGGTATCCGCGAACAGAAGGCAGTCTCGGGGTTGATAGACCCCATTGCCTTGCTTATATTCGTGATACTCCCTCCACATCCTATGTACTGATGCTACTATCGGAACATGAAGAGAACCCACACGACTCATTTACATTTTCAACATGGAGCGCGCTATGAGCTTTGGCCTTGATGAATCATCACTCCCCCAGATTGGCGATGCTGTTGCAATGGCTCTCGAACAGGTTCAGAGCTATCTCGAAACCGATGATCGCCAACAGGCCCGAACTGCTCTTCAGGAAGCGGAAGGGGATGCATCAACCTCCGATGAATACGGAGCAATCGCCGGCGTAGTTCTCTCTGATCTGGGTGATGAGGAATGGGGACGGAGAGTGCTCAGCAAAGCCATCGAGAGAGCACCCTCTGCAACCGCTCTTGCATCACTTGCCGGCCATGCTCTTCAGATCGGCGACATGGATCTCGTTCATACGATCATCAATAGGGCTACCGATCGGGCGACATCAGTGAGTGATGCTATGGGGGCCGCTGCCATTGCTGAGGTTTTTGGCGACGATTCTGCCATCACCAAGGTCTTCTACAACAAGGCTGAGACATTGGTATCGACCTCGAACGATCTCATCACTATGTCGCGAGGAGTAGCAGTGATGGACCCTGATCGAGCGCGTCGATATCTCCAGCAGGCTCTGGACCGGTTAAGTACTCGGGAAGACCGTGAAGCTGTCGCGGAAGTCGCCGAGGAAGTACTGGATGATGGAGAATGGGCGGAGAGGATTCGCACGGAAGGCATGTCGTAGCTCCCCCACATCATTTCATCAAGTAGGATATACCAATATGGAAACATCAGAGATCGTTACCGAGACACGGCCTGATACCATCGCAGTACCAACAGAAGCACAATGGAAGGGGATCGTTGCCACCAGCGCCATTACCCTATCGATCATCAACCTGTTACTCGGTGCGTTCGTTGATCTCCGGCTGGAGTTCGTGACTGAGGAGCAAGGTGCCTTCTGGACGCAGATGCTGGTCGGACTGTTGATGGTGATTTCTGTGCTGACAGTCCGTTTGCGTGGCATAGGATCGTTGGTTGTCAGCCTGATCATCCTTGCCTACCTCTGCTATTTCCAGATATGGCCATTGTTGTAGAGGGCCGGCATGTCCAGGTGATTCAGGCAGACCCTCTGCCCGGCTGGTCGATCGAGCAGTATGCTGTTTCGTGGTGGTACGGCAAGCTCTCCCGGCCGGGCTATTCTTCGAAAGGGGGGGGACACAAAGATGTACTCCCTGTACAATAAGAATCTTTACCAAGTTTACATTGATTCTGTGTGCTTTCAGATAAGGGAATCGCTCAATGAAAGCATCAGATGCCTCATTCACCAACGCTGAGGAATAGATTCATGGGTGACAAACGAACAATGCGAACAACCGCCCTCGTAATCGTACTACTACTCCTATCCGGTGTCGGCACCCTAGTCGCACAAAACGAGTCAGGACGTCGTATGATCAACAAGGAGCGGTTTCAGGAGATGAAATATTGGTATGATAGCACTACCGCCATGTATCAGCATCAATACCCTATCCTCCGCACCTTGCCACAACTCAATACGACGATGCCCTATGATGTTCTCCTTTCCTATATCTATCTGGATAGCATAGCGCGCTTCGATACAAAAGGGCAGACCTTCGATCACAGCGAGGCGTGGAGAACGATGAATGACACGCTGAAGGGGATGCTCCAATACATGTACCGGATGGTGGATTACAACCCAAAGATTTTTACGCAGTATCTCATCGAGACATCCCTTAAGTCTAGTAAGTATAAAGCTGACCTCTATGGCATTATGGTCAATCTGCGACGCGATATGCTGCGTGCAGTGCCAAACCGCACAGAGGCACGTGCGCTGTACTCGATCTTCTACCCCGACTACATCCTGCGTGTTAGAGTGAACCGGATCGACTCGATGATCCTCAAGCCTACGCCTCTGAGCCAAGGGAACCCATACGTCTATCGGGTTACAGCCGATGTGCTCGATACATTGAAGGGACAGACGTTCAGTGACTGTAACGAGCAGGCCATCTTGCGCAATACGGATAACAAGCCAATGGTGCTGGCCGAGGGGCGATATTCCTGTATCCAGTTTCAGTATATGGCCGCCAATTACTTTCAGCCCTCGATGACGATGGAGTGGCCATACGCCAATCGCGATGAAGCATTCAGCAAGCGTGGTGGATTCAGTATGGAGGTCGGTCAGGAGGCAGTGGTCTTCCTAACGTATCAGGACCAACGCTATGATTCTGCATACGACTATATCGAGCTGGGCCTTGAACCACAGGCATCATATAACGCGCTGCCGATCATCGACGGGAAGGTGCGGGATGTGAACGGTATATGGTCGGATCAGCCGATGATGGAGTACGCCGAGTGGCGGAGCAGGTTCATGGGGCTCCGTGAGAAGATCCTGACGGGAAGCTATTGATCTCCACACACCACAACCATAAGGATTGATTCCATGCAACGAATCATCGTAACGATCGCCATCCTGCTTGGTGGCGCATGGATGGCCTATGCCCAGCCGAATACGGTCACCACTCCTCCCTGTGACGACCCTGACTGCCAAGCGGCCAAGTTCCTCTATTTCTTCTGTGATCCTCATACAGGGGCTATGACAAAGAAGTGCAGTGCGGACCCGAACAATGAACCGGGGTTGAAGATGTATAAGAAATCGACTCCCCTCGTCTTCTGTCTAAACTTCAGTGCGGCCAATTGGGGACGGGTGTATGTGAAAGATCCAAGCAATCCTATCGAGTTCTATCAAACGGATATCTTTGTTCTGAGGAACCTCGAACAGCGTATCAGGGAAGCTGAACGGAGGTGGGCATTCCTCTGCCCGGCACAAGGGCCAAATCCGGAGTACCCATATTGCTGCGTTCAAATCCAGTTCTCAACCAGTTCCAGGGACGTAGATGGAGTTCCGAACGCCGAAGCTGTGACGTGGACATGGCCACGGAATACATCCTCTCCTGATGGCACCATCTGCGAGTATGATTGCCAAACATCGCGTATCGTTATCAATCAGCAGCCATCACATACACGTCCGAACGAAGATGGCGCTCCACGCCATTTCATTTACACAGAGGAGCAGAACATCCATGCCGTCTCCAGAACAGATGATCCAAGCCAATACGTCTATACAAGCGCGTATTCAGTATTTCTACACGAGTTCGGACACTGGTTTGGGTTTGGCCATGAGGATGATAACACATTCCCCTGTCAGAGTCATTTGAACTCAATCATGCATACAGGACAGGAACGGGAGTGGAATCGCGTACGCCGGGATCTCACCAACGACGATATCTGCATGTTCAAAAAAGCGTACTGCTGCGAGCAGACCAAATCCACGTCGAGCGTTGATGAGGAGGAATCGATTGCCGGTAGCGATATATTTCAGATCATACCGAATCCACCTCTCAACAACATCCTAAGCTTGGCCCTAGCAGAGCCTATCCATGACAACTCTGCAACACTACGGATACTGAACATGGGTGGTGATATCGTTATGGAGAAGAAGATCGCTAAAGAAGAACAGCATCTTAGCATTGACATTGCCAGCCTTGCGAATGGTATGTATATGCTGGAAGTTCTTCGAGAAGGTCGGGGCTCGGCGATGAAGGTGCTGATTCAACGATAGGGTATCCAGAAGTGGACCTATGGTAAGAGAGAACCAGAGGTGCGATCCCCCAAAGAAGATTCTGGAGGATCGTACTTCTAATATCATTTGCTCATTACTTATAGATTGCAGAATATGTTTAAATTGCTTATACTATTACAGTGCAAAGTCAATGTCTTGTCACCTCAGGCATTAGATAGCTTGGTTGTAGAGCCATACTTTAGAGCAGATCTTTGATCTAGAATACACAGTGCACAATATTGAGCCGTTGATTCCCAATTCACACCCCACAACAGCATAACTATAACATACACCGCTTTTACCTGTTACTATGGATGTTCAGAAGTTGTTCAAAATCCTTGACGATCGGGGTATTACACAGTCTGATATCGCTCATATCTTGGATGTGAGTTCGACATCTGTTTATTACTACCGGTCAGTAGGGACTATACCACCACATCGATTTAAAACACTGCACATCTGGCTCCGTACTCACGGTATTGATTTGCTTGATCATTTTCCCAAGAGTGATATACTTGCAGCAGAGTCCTATGGAACTTGGTTCCGGAAGGAACTTGATCAATTTCGTGTCAGTTCTGAAGAATTTGCTCAGATAAGTGATCTCCGAGTACCCACTCTTGATAGGATCCTTTCTGGAGTAACGCAATCTCCACACAGAGAGACACGGGATGCAATAGAGGCTGGGATTGAAGAAGTTACGGTCGAGCATCTCCATGATCATCCTGAAGATGCGTTGACTCCAGCTATAGAGGCGGAGGTGATTCAGTTTCTAGAAGGGGTAGCTCAGAAGTTGTGGATCACACGATATGAGCGAAACCCAAAGTCTCGTAAGGAGTGTCTAGCATTGTATGGGTATAAGTGCTCTGTATGTGGCTTTGATTTCGAAAAAACATACGGAGAAATAGGTAAGCATTATATTGAGGTTCATCATTTAATTCCTCTATCTAAGTATGAAGAGGGGCGTGCAGTAAATCCGGAGCATGATCTCCGGCCCGTCTGTTCCAACTGCCACTCTATAATTCATCGCCGAGATCCCATCTACAGTATCGAAGAACTTCAGCAGGAGATCGCTAATGCTGTGTTGTCAAGTACAGCCATCAAAGATGAAGGTTATACGGGACTGGCTTAAGTTGTACCTAGTTGGCAGCCATAGGCATTACAGAGATCTCCCCTTTTTATATCGTTAGACAGAGGTGTGACCTACTTTGTAGCATCATCTATGTTCCTGTACGGAAATTCTGAGGGAGGCAGAATGTGAAGGCAATCGGGAGATGAGGCTCAAGGAAGGTTGTGAATGCAATGATGTCATCCTAGAAGGCTTGGGCCAAAGAGGGGACAGGAGCCACAGCCACATCCAGTAGCGAGCCCCCATACCCAGCAATATTAGCCGATAAGAACGCCGGAGAGAATGTTACTGCAAGGGCATGGCTCTCATCTCATTCTGGTGTCTCAGCATTCATCTGTCCGAGGTAGGGTAGTCAATCCCCTTCCTTGTGAGCGAGCTTGATAATCGAGTTAACATCAAGGTTCGAGGACACGATTCCATACCCAAGATGGTGAACGATGCTGCCAGTTTTGTCGAGATAGTCTTCTTGCTCGTTGAGGACTGATAAGGGATGTTCTACTAGGCTCTGTCTGACAAATGCCCGCAGGAGGTGAAGCCGCTTGTCGGTATGGCTCTCAAGGCCCTCGGTTTCAGGTTGACCAGGACGCCAAGGTCGACGAATATGAACCGAAAACGATTTGTCAGACACTGCCTAGGTCGTGCATCATTGCAGTACGCAAGGAAGGACCTAGCTTATAGTCGATATGTGCCTCCAAGCTGTCGATGTCGTCGAGCAGGATCGCCTGTGGGGACCGTTTGCCTCCTGATGCTTTGGCGAGGGAAATGATCTCACCCCAAAAGGCATCTCGGCCGGATTTGTAGATCGCCTTGGACTCTCCTCGGTGTTCGATCTTAATAGTAATGGTGTTAGACTGAGTCATCTTTGATCCTCCAGCATGAGAAAGCAGAGTATAACCACTGAAGGAGACAATAGACATCTTTCATAAGTCTATTGGTGGATGAGAAGATTATAAATGCCAGCGATGAGACGGAAACGCATCTGAAAGCGGTCCAATCGACAGCGACATTTTTCAGACAAGCTCCGAAAAC
>Ga0164241_10005193_pt1 | contig 12289 bp, 5 predicted proteins | sample OricomyardsoilBY_FD_108780 | JGI IMG/M metagenome (GOLD analysis project Ga0164241, IMG submission 108780) | Backyard soil microbial communities from Emeryville, California, USA - Original compost - Back yard soil (BY) | ecosystem: Environmental > Terrestrial > Soil > Unclassified | place: USA...
GAGAAGGTCGGCGCGGCGCGCGCGCCGTCGCGCAGCGAAGTGCGGGTGCAAGGCGCCAGCATCCAGGGCTGGGGCCGCTGGCTGCAGAAGATCGTCGGCGAAACGGCCGGCGAGCCGGCCCGGCTCAGCACCCTGCGCGCCGCGAAGCCGGCGGTGGACACTTACGAGATCTGGTTCGACAAGACACTGTGCCTGACGCCGCAGCGCCGGGCGCCGGGCTGCTGACACGAAGGAGCGACGACCATGGCCAAGGACAGCGACGACATCGTTTTCATCGTTCCCGGCGAAGCGCTGCCGCCCGCCGCCGCGGCGCTGGCGGTCGGCGGCGCGGTGCGCTCGTCGGTGCGCGTCGGCGCGCGGCGCGGCGCCGGCGACAGCGTGCGGCTGACGGCACGCCCGGGCGAGGACATGGTGGTGCTGACCCTCGACAACGGCCCGACCCTGGTGCTGCACCCGGACAACGCCGCCGCGCTGATGCGCGCGCAGCAAACGGGTGGCACGCGCGCGGCGGCGGCCGACGGCGGCGTCGTCGGCGTGCCGGCCACGCTCGGCTGGCCGGGGCTGGAGGAAGTCTCCACGCGCGGCGCCACGCGCGGCTGGCTGGGCCAGGCGGTGCTGCGCGCGGTGCATGTCGTCAAGGGACTGGTGCTGGACCATGCGGTGGACATCGCCGCCACGGCGGCAACCCTGAAGCTCGACGGCCGCGTCGAGGCCGGTGTCTACGAACTCGCCGCCGATGCGCTCAATCCGCTCAAGGGCAGTGGCCGCAAGCGCGACAGCCTGCCCGCCGCGCCCGGCGGCGCGCCGCTGCTGGTGCTGGTCCACGGCACCTTCGTCGACACCGCCAGCACTTTCGCCAAGCTGTGGGCGCAGCATCCGCAGCTGGTGGCCAGGCTGTTCGACCACTACGGCCGGCGCGTCTATGCGCTGGACCATCCGACGATGGGGGTCAGCCCGATCGCCAACGCGCTGACGCTGGTGCGCGCGCTGCCGCAGGGTGCGCGGCTGCACCTGCTGACGCATTCGCGCGGCGGCCTGGTCGCCGAGGTGCTGGCCCGCGCCTGCGGCGAGGCCGCTGTCGGCGATGAAGAGCTGGCGCTGTTCGCCGACGTGCCGGCCGGCGACGACGGCCAGCCGGCGCGCGACTATTCGCAGCACCGCGCCGACCTGGCCGAGCTGGTGCAGCAGGCGCACGCCAAGGACGTGCAGGTCGAGCGCGTGCTGCGCGTCGCCTGCCCGGCGCGCGGCACCTTGCTGGCCAGCCGCCGCCTCGACGCCTACCTGTCGGTGCTGAAGTGGGGGCTGGAGCTGGCCGGCGTGCCGGTGGCGCCCGAGCTGGTCGAGTTCCTGTCGGCGGTGGCGCAGCGCCGCACCAGCCCGACCGAGCTGCCGGGGCTGGAGGCGATGACCCCGGAAAGCCCGGTGGTGCAGTGGCTCAATGCCGGCGGCGACCCGGTGCCGGGCCAGCTGCGCGTGCTGGCCGGCGACATGCAGGGCGATTCGCTGGTGTCGTGGGTCAAGACGCTGCTGTCCGACGCCTTCTACTGGACCGACAACGACCTGGTGGTGCAGACGCGCTCGATGTACGGCGGCACGCAGCGCGCCGGGGTCGGCGCCGGCCTGGGCGCCACCTTCGTGCTCGACCGCGGCGCGCAGGTCTCGCACTTCAACTATTTCGCCAACGAACGCAGCGCCAATGCAGTGCTCAGCGGCCTGACCGACGACCAGCCGGCCGACTTCCAGCTGATCGGCCCGCTGTCGTGGGCCGGCAAGGACGCCAGCGGCACGCGCGCGGCCAACGCCATCGCCCGCTCGCGCGGCCCCGACAACGCCGGGCTGCCGGCCGAGTCGCGCCCGGCGGTGATCGTGCTGCCCGGCATCCTGGGCTCGAACCTGGCGCTGGACGGCAAGCGCATCTGGCTCGGCATCCGCCTGATCGGCGGCTTGAAGAAGCTCGCCTGGGACCCGGCCAGCGCGGCGCACGTCACGCCCGACGGCCCGATCGGCATGGTCTACGACGACCTGATCGAGCAGCTGGCGCTGACCCACGAGGTGATCGCCTTCGCCTACGACTGGCGGCGCCCGGTCGAGGACGAAGCGCGGCGCCTGGCCGACGTGGTCGACGCGGCGCTGGCCAGGCGCGACACCAGCCAGCAGCCGGTGCGGCTGATCGCGCATTCGATGGGCGGGCTGGTGGCGCGCACGATGCAGCTCGAAAGGCCCGAGGTCTGGCAGCGGATGATGGCCCGCGAAGGCGCGCGGCTGCTGATGCTGGGCACCCCCAACGGCGGCAGCTGGGCGCCGATGCAGACCCTGTCGGGCGACGACACCTTCGGCAATGCGCTGGTCGCCTTCGGCGGCCTGTTCGACGACGCCGGCACGCGCAAGCTGATGGCGGCGATGCCCGGCTTCATCCAGCTGCAGGCCGAGCTGACCGACCCGAGCTTGGGCCTGAACCTCGAAGCCACCTGGCAGAAGCTGGCCGACGACGACCTGCAGCGGCTGAAGGAGCGCAGCGTCTGGCACGACGGCGCCGACCAGCTCGGCGCCTACCGCTGGAGCGCGCCGCCGCAGGCCGTGCTCGACCAGGCCGTGGCGCTGCGCCGGCGCCTGGACGCGCAGGCGTCGAACCTGGGCGCCGATGCGCAGAAGATGCTGCTGGTGGTCGGCCACGCCAAGTTCACGCCGGCCGGCTACACCTTCGGCAGCGACGGCCTCGAATACCTGGACGCCACCGACGGCGGCGACGGCCGCGTCACCCTGCACAGCGCGCTGCTGCCGGGCGTGCGCACCTGGCGCTGCGACGCCTCGCACGGCAAGCTGCCCGACGATGCCGACGCCTTCATGGCCTATGTGGAGTTGCTCGGCAGCGGTGACACGCAGCGCCTGCCGGCGCTGCAAAGCGACAGCACCCGCGGCGCGCCCGCGGCGGCGGACCAGGCCGCCGCGCTGGTGCCGAACCGGCCGTCGCGCGGCCGCCGGCCTTCGGCGCCGCCGTCGTCGGCGGCCGAGCTGTTCGCGCCGTCTCAGCTGCCCAGCGGCGGCGCGCAGGCCTCGCGGCTGCCGGTGTGCGTGATCAACGGCAACCTGAAATTCATCAATCCGCCGCTGCTGCTCGGCCACTACCAGTCGAATTCGCTGACCGGCACCGAGCATGTCGTCGACGGCCTGATCGGCGGCGCGATGGGCGAATCGCTCGGCGCCGGGCTGTACCCGGCGGGCGTCGGCAGCTGGCAGGTCTTCGCGAACCATCGGCAGTTGCCCGACGAGCCGCTGGCGCGCCCGCGGCCGGCCGCCGCCGTGGTCATCGGCCTGGGCGAGGAAGGGCGGCTGCGCGCCAACGAGCTGAGCCTGGGCGTGCGCCAGGGTGTGATGGCCTATGCGCAGCGCGAAAGCGAGCAGCGCGGCGGCGGCAGCACCGGTTTCGAGCTGGCCGCCACGTTGATCGGCTCGGGCGGCATGGGGGTGCGCGTCGGCAGCGCGGCGCAGGCCATCGCGCAGGGCGTGGCCGAGGCCAACCAGCGCCTGCGCCGCAACGGCTGGCCGGCGGTGTCGAAGCTGTGGCTGGTGGAGATGTACCTGGACCGCGCCACCGAGGCGCAGCAGGCGCTGGCGGTGCTGGCCGAATCGCGGCCCACCGAATTCACCGTCGAGGCCAGCATCGCCACGGGCACCGGCGCGCTGCGCCGGCCCAACGATTCCGGCTACCGCGGCGCGGCCTACGACTTCATCACCGCCGTGCAGCAGCTCGACGGCAAAGGGCACCCGGTCATCGAATACACGCTGGATACGCAGCGCGCGCGCAGCGAGGTGCGCGGCCAGGCGACACAGGTGAAGCTGGTGGACGAACTGGTGCGCGTCGGCGCCGACAGCGACAACCGCGACGCGCAGATCGGCCGCAGCCTGTTCCAGCTGCTGGTGCCGGTGGAGATCGAACCGTTCCTGTCCGGCGCCAACGCCATCGTGCTGCAGCTCGACGAGTGCACCGCGCGCTTCCCGTGGGAGATGCTCGACACCGGCGAGCCGCGCAACGGCGACCAGCCCCGCGAACCGTGGGCGGTACGCACCCAGGTGCTGCGCAAGCTGATGACCGACGAATTCCGCGACCGGCCGGTGGCTGCCGGGCGCGACGGCGGCGTGCTGGTGATCGGCGAGCCGCAGGTCGACCCGAAGCGCTTCGCCGAGCTGCCGGCGGCACGCCGCGAGGCGCAGGCGGTCGCCAAGGCGCTGTCGGTGCAGCCGCTGCTCGGCCCCGATGCGCTGCAGGCCGTCAACGCGGTGCTGTCCGGGCCGCTGCGCATCGTGCACATCGCCGGGCACGGCGAGTTCCGCGAAGACGGCAGCGGCGGCGTGGTGCTGTCCAACGACACCGTGCTCGGGCCGAGCGAGATCGAGGCGATGCGCGAAGTGCCCGAGCTGGTGTTCGTCAACTGCTGCTTCATCGGCCAGATCCATCCCGATCCGGCCATCCGCACCGATGGTCTCGGCGCGTTGCGCACGCGCTTCGCCGCCGGCGTGGCCGAGCAGCTGATCCGCATCGGCGTGCGCTGCGTGGTCGCCGCCGGCTGGGCGGTGGAGGACGAGCCGGCGATGCGCTTCGCGACCCGCTTCTACGAGCGGCTGCTGGCCGGCGACCGCTTCATCGACGCCGTCGGCGCCGCCCGCCGCGCCGCCTGGCAGCTGCGCCCGGCCGGCAACACCTGGGCCGCCTACCAGTGCTACGGCGACCCCGACTGGCGCTACATGGCGCCGGACACGGCCAGCGCCACCAGGACGGCCCAGCTGCCCGAGGTGGTGTCGGCGCCGGCCCTGGCGCTGGTGCTGGAGAGCGAAGCGCTGCAGGCGCGTTATGCCGAGGCGCCGTCGCGCGCCAGCGTCGCCGCCAGGCTGCGCCTGCTGCGCCAGCTCGAGGCGCGCCACAAGGCACGGTGGGGCGGCATCGGCGCGGTGGCCGAATCCTTCGGCCTGGCCTATGCCGAAGCCGGCGACCTCGACGCGGCCATCGGCTGGTACCGCGGCGCGCTGGCTGCGGCCGACGGCAGCGCGTCACTGAAAGCGGGCGAGCAGCTGGCCAACCACCTGGCGCGGCGCGGCGCGGAGGCTGCCGATCCGGTGAGCGCAAGGCACGACATCGACGAGGCCATCGCGCTGCTGGGCCGGCTGGTCGCGCTGCAGGACAGCGCCGAACGCGAGCAGCTGCTGGGCTCGGCCTACAAGCGCGCGGCGATGATCGAAGCCGGCGAAGCCAGCCTGGCCGCGCTGCGCAACGCGGTGCTGCACTACGGCCGCGCCGAGGAACTGGCGCGCCACGCCGGCGCCGACGACCTGTTCTACCCGATCATGAACGGCATGGCGGCAGCGCTGCGCATCGCCGCGCTGCAGCAGCAGGCGCTGCGGCCGCTCGATGCACAGCGGGTGGCGGCGGCGCGCCAGTCGCTGCAGGCCAAGCTGGCGCAGTCGCCCGACTTCTGGTCGCTGGCCGGGCTGATCGAATTGCGTTGCCTGGCCGCGATGGCTTCGACGCGCCTGGCCGAAGAGCAGCCTTCGCTGCAGCAGGCCTTTGCCGAACTCGCGCAACGCGCCAGCGCGCAGCGCATGTGGGCATCGGTTCACGACCAGGCGCGCTTCGTGCTGGCCCCGTATCGCGACGCCGCCAAGGGCGCCGAAGCGGCGGCGGCCAAAGCGCTGCTGGCGCAGTTGAAGGCGCTGGCGCAAGGCGGCTGAACGGCGTTCGGCTTCGAGCAAGCCTCCGTGGCCCGCCTTTGCCGGGCCACGGAGGGTGCTCCACCCGGCCCCATCAGGGGGCGCGTGAAGCGCGCAGGCAGCGGCCTACAAGCCCCGCAAGTCGCGCCGCAGGATCTTGCCGACCGTGGACTTCGGCAGCGCGTCGACGAACTTCACCTGCCGCGGAATCTTGTAGCCGGTGAGTTCCTTGCGGCAGTGCGCGATGACGGTGGCTTCGTCCAGCGCCGCGCCCGGCGCCTTGACGACGAACAGCTTCACCGCTTCGCCGGACTTCTCGTCGGGCACGCCGATGCACGCGCACTCGGCCACCCCCGGGCACGAGGTGGCCACCGCCTCGATCTCGTTGGGGTAGACGTTGAAGCCCGAGACGATGATCATGTCCTTCTTGCGGTCGACGATCTTCAGGTTGCCCTTGTCGTCGAAGACGCCGACGTCGCCGGTGCGGAAGTAGCCGTCGGCGGTGAAGGCCGCGGCGTTGGCCTCGGGCTTTTGCCAGTAGCCGCTCATCACCTGCGGCCCCTTGACGACGATCTCGCCGGCTTCGCCGAGCGGCACCTCGTTGCCGTCGTCGTCGAGCAGCTTGACGTCGGTGGACGGCAGCGGCACGCCGGTGGTGGCGCTGAAGTGATCGATCCACATCGGGTTGAAGCTGACCACCGGGCTGGTCTCGGACAGGCCGTAGCCTTCATGGATGATGACGCCGGTCATCTGCTTCCACTTGTCCGACACGGCCGGAATGATCGCCGCGCCGCCGCCGCCGGCCAGGCGCAGCCGCGACCAGTCGACCTCCTTCGACTTCGGGTGCGCCACCAGCCCGGCATACAAGGTGTTGACGCCCATGAAGACGCTGGGCCGGGCCTTGCGCATCGTGTCGATGAAGCTGTCGAAGTCGCGCGGGTTCGGCACCAGCCAGTTGTCGGCGCCGAGCGCGAAGAAGGTGATAAAGTTCACCATCAGCGCGAAGATGTGATACAGCGGAATCGCGGTGACGATGACTTCCTCGCCTTCCCTCATCCGCCCGGCGGTGAACGCCTTGTACTGCTCGACGTTGGCCACCAGGTTGCGGTGCGACAGCGCCGCGCCCTTGGACACGCCGGTCGTGCCGCCGGTGTACTGCAGGAACAGCAGGTCGTCGCCGTTCAGCTCCACCGGCGTGAACCCCAGCTTGGCGCCCTCGGCCAGCGCCTGCTCCAGGCTCGTCGCGCCGGCCAGCCGCGGGTCGACCGGCGGGCTCGGCACCCTGGCACCGCTGCCGTCGGCCACACCGCAGGTGATGACGGTGCTCACGCCCGTCTTCGGCCGGACGTCGGCCACGGTGCCCGACACGCCGCTGAACACCACGATCACCTTGACGCCGGCGTCGTTGAGCTGGTGCTCGAGCTCGTGCGGCGTGTACATCGGGTTGACGTTCACCTGCGCCGCGCCGGCCCGGATGATGCCCAGGAAGACGATCGGGAAGGCCAGCACGTTCGGCGACATCAGCGCGATGCGGTCGCCCCTCTTCACGCCCAGCGCGTTCTGCAGGTAGGCCGCGAAGTCGCGCGACAGGCGGTCGACGTCGGCATAGCTCAAGGTCTGCCCGGCGCAACGGAAAGCCGGCTTGTCGGCGAAGCGCCGCATCGCCTCGTTCAACATCGCCGTCACCGACGCATAGGCGTCGGGGTTGATCTCGGTGGGTACGCTGCCGTAGGCCTTCTGCCAGTGTCTCGCACTCATCATCGTTCTCCTGCGTTGTAAAAGCGCCGGCCGATACGGTACACCAGCGTCTGGCTTGGGCCAACACCGCCGCGGGCCTGCGCGGCAGAAGGGGAATCGCCATGAAGACCTGCTTCGTGATCCAGGGCTACGGCCGCAAGACCGACTACACCGACGGCCGCGTGCTCGACCTGGACGCGTCCTACGCGATCATCAAGAACGCCATCGAATCGGCCGGGCTGCAATGCCTGCGCGCCGACGAGATCCAGCATTCCGGCACCATCGACGTGCCGATGTACCAGTGGCTGCTGAACGCCGACCTGGTGGTGGCCGACCTGTCGACCTACAACAGCAACGCCGTCTTCGAGCTCGGCGTGCGCTACGCGCTGCGGCCCTACGCCACCCTCGTCGTCGCCGAGGAGCAGTTCCAGAACCCCTTCGACTTCGGCCACATCACGCTGCGCCGCTACAAGCACCTCGGCGAGGACGTCGGCTTCAAGGAAGCGCAGCGCTTCGGCGCCGAGCTGAAGCAGGCCATCGAAGCCATCGCGGCCAGGGCCGACACCGACAGCCCGGTCTACACCTTCCTGCCCACGTTGCTGCCGCCGCGCATGCAGCGGGCGCTGGACGAAGCGGCGCTGGCGGCCGTCGGGCCGCTGCCGGCCGCGGCCGCGATGGCCCCCGCCGCGCCGGCGGCCGGCGACGCGGTGGACATGAACACCAAGCAGCTGCTGGACGGCGCGCAGCAGCGCATCGATGCCAGCGACTTCGCCGGCGCGCGGGCGCTGCTCGAGGAAGCCGCGAAACGGCGCCCGAACGACAGCTACGTGCTGCAACGCCTGGCGCTGGCGATCTACAAGAGCGCGGTGCCCGATGCGCGCGGCGCGCTGCTGGCGGCGCGCGCGGTGCTGGCGCCGCTGAAGCCGGACACCTGCAACAACCCCGAGACGCTCGGCCTGTGGGGCGCGATCCACAAGCGGCTGTGGGAAATCGACCGCACGCCGGCGCTGCTGGACATCGGCATCACCGCCTACGCGCGCGGCTTCGCGCTGAAGCAGGACCACTACAGCGGCATCAACTTCGCGTTCCTGCTCGACCTGCGCGCGCGCGAGGCGCTGCAAGCCGGACAGCGCGACGACGCCATCACCGACCACACGCTGGCGATCCGCATGCGCCGCGACGTGACCCAGCTGGCCACGGCCCACCTGGCGCGGCTGCCCGAGGAATTCAGCGAAGAGCGCTTCTGGGTGCTGGCTTCGTTGTGCGAAGCCGCGCTGGGCAGCGGCGACGCGGCCGCGCTGCAGAAGTACCAGGGCGAGCTGCAGGCCATGAAATGCGCCGACTGGATGCAGCGCAGCTGGCAGGAACAGGGCGCCAAGCTCGCGGCGCTGCGCGCCGACTACGACGCGCTGCTGCGCGGCGCGGCCGCGCCCTGACGCAAGTTCAACGCCCGCCGGTGACGTCGATCACCGCGCCGGTGCTGTAGCTGGATTCGTCCGACAGCAGCCAGACGATGGCCTGCGCCACTTCGTCGGCCGAGCCGGCGCGCTGCATCGGCACGCTCGGCGCGACCTGCGCCACCCGGTCGGGCAGGCCGCCGCTGGCATGGATGTCGGTGTCGATGATGCCGGGGCGCACCGCGTTGACGCGGATGCCTTCAGCGGCCACTTCGCGCGCCAGGCCGAGCGTCAGGATGTCGATGCCGGCCTTGGCGGCCGCGTAGTCCACGTACTGCCCGGACGCGCCGAGCCTGGCCGCCGCCGACGACAGGTTGACGATCACGCCGCCGGCGCCGCCGTGGCGCGTGCTCATGCGCCTGACCGCTTCGCGCGCGCAGATGAACGAGCCGGTCAAATTGATCGCGAACATCCGCGCCAGGCGCGCCACGCTCATCTGGTCGACCCGCGCCGGCACGTCGACCACGCCGGCATTGTTGACCAGGCCGCGCAGCGGCGCGAGTTCGCCGTCGATGCGCTCGAACATCCGCAGCACCGCGGCCTCGTCGGACACGTCGGCCTGCAGCACCAGCGCGCGGCGGCCCAGTTCCCGCACCGTTGCCGCCACGCCTTCGGCGGCGCTGCGATCGCGGGCGTAGTTGATGGCCACGTCCCAGCCGCGGCGGGCCGACAGCACGGCCGCCGCGGCGCCGATGCCGCGGCTGCCGCCGGTGACGAGCACGGTGCGATTGCAATGGGTCATGCGATGGCTCATGCGACGGCCTGCAGCTGCGACCGCCGCATTGTCGGCCCGGTGCCGCAATCAGCCCAGCGGCACCGGCACGAAGATCTGGTTGCCGTCGCGGTTGACCAGCAGCGCCACGCTCTTCGGCTTGCGCTTCAGCACGTCCTGGATCTGCTCGATCGACGACACCGGCTTGCCGTTGATCGCCGTGATCACGTCGCCGGGCTGGATGCCGGCGCTCTCGGCCGCGCCGGCCACGCCCTCGACCACCAGGCCGGAACCCAGACGCGCCTGCTGGCGCTCCTGCGGCGTCAGCGGCCGCAGCGCCAGGCCGAGCTGCTCGCCCTGCCCGGCGCCGCCGTTGCTGGCCAGCTGGTCGCCCGAATCGCGGATGCCGCCGAGCCTGGCCTGGATCGGCATCGACTCGTGGTTGCGCCACACCGTCAGGTCCACCTGGGTGCCGGGCGCGGACATGCCGATGACGCTGGACAGCGCGCCCGAACGCTCCAGCGGCTGGCCGTTGACGGCCGTGATCACGTCGCCGGCCTTCAGCCCCGCCGCCGCGGCGGCGCTGCCCGGCATGACCTGCGACACCAGCGCGCCGTTCGGGTTGCCCAGGCCGAAGGATTCGGCCAGGCCCTGGTTCAGGTCCTGCACCGTCACGCCCAGGCGGCCGTGCTCGGCCTTGCCGGTGGCGACGATCTGGTCCTTGACCTTCATCACCACGTCGATCGGGATCGAGAAGCTCAGGCCCTCGTAGCCGCCGGTGCGCGAGAAGATCTGCGCGTTGATGCCGATCACCTGGCCCTGCGCATTGAACAGCGGCCCGCCGGAGTTGCCCGGGTTGACGGCCGCGTCGGTCTGGATGAACGGCACCACCGAATCGCCCGGCAGCGAGCGGCCCTTGGCGCTGACGATGCCCTGGGTGGCGCTTTCGGTGAAGCCGAACGGCGCGCCGATGGCCATCACCGGGTCGCCGACCTGGATCTGCTGCGAGTCGCCGATGTGCACCACCGGCAGGTCCTTGGCGTCGATCTTCAGCACCGCGACGTCGGTGACCGGATCGGAGCCCAGCACCCGGGCCTTGAACTCGCGCCGGTCCTGCAGCTTGACGGTCACCTCCTTGGCCTCGCGCACCACGTGCGCGTTGGTCAGGATCATGCCGTCGTGGTCGATGATGAAGCCCGAGCCCAGGCCGTGGAACGGCTGCGGCTGCGGCTGCATCCCGCCGCGCGGCATCCGAAAGCCCGGGATGCCCTTGAAGAACTGGAAGAACGGGTCGTTCTCCATGCCCGGCGGCAGGCCGCCGCCTTCCTCGGCCGTCACCTTGTGCAGGCCGTCGACGGTGATGTTGACCACCGCCGGCGCGTTCTGCCTGAAGATCTCGCGGTAGTTCGGCGCCTCCACGGCGGCCAGCGGCACGCTCACCGCATTCGAGTCGGCCGCCTCGGCGGCCACCGCCGCCGGAGTGCTCTGGGTCTTGTGTTGCCATGGCAGCGTGAAGGCACCGGCGGTGCCCATCGCCAGCACGCCGGCGGCCACGAGTGCGGTGTTCAATGGATTGAGTTTCACGGCTCGTCCTCTCGCAAGGTATCGCGCAACGGTGCGCATGCCGCGCAAGATAGGCGCCGCGCGTTAGCGGCGCATTAGCCTGAGGTTAGGCGTCGATTAAGGGGCATCGGCCTGATCGCGGCGCGGCAGTGGCATGCGGCGGACGGCCGCCCCAAGCGGCGACTGCCATGGCGGTGAACCGTATTGATTCGGCTGCACACAGGAGCAAACCCTGTATGTGTTGCCGGCGTTTGGGTTGATAACTTGACCCGCTGGCACTGGCGCGAAACCCGCCGCGCGCTCGCATCGTTGCGTTGCACTGGAGACCTTGATGAACACTGTGACCGTCCTTCGACCGCTGCCGGGTCTTTTGGCGGCACTGCTGGCATGTGCCGTTGCCGGCTGTTCCGACAACGACGAAGCCCCGCTGCCCCAACTGGCGGCGGCGCAACCGGCACCGCTGGTCGGCACCTGTGCAGCGCTGGCGGCAAAGCTGGCGACGCTGGCCGACACCACCATCACCGCGTCCAACGACATCGCTGCCGGCACCCTGATGCAGGCCGGCCAGCCGGTACCCGAGCACTGCCAGGTTACCGGCACGATGTTCCAGCGCGTCAGCGCGATCGACGGCAACGCCTACGCCATCGGCTTCGAGATGCGCCTGCCGCTGGCCTGGAACGGCCGCTTCTATTACCAGGCCAACGGCGGCATCGACGGCAGCGTGGTGCCCGCCACCGGCAGTGTCAGTGGCGGGCCGGCATTGACCAGCGCGCTGCTGCAAGGTTTTGCCGTCATCAGTTCGGACGCCGGCCATGCCGGCGCCCTCGGCCCGTTCTTCGGTATCGATCCGCAGGCGCGGCTCGACTATGGCTACCAGGCCGTTGCCAAATTGACCCCGATGGCCAAGTCGGTGATCCAGACCGCGTACGGCAAGGGCCCGGACCGCTCCTACTTCGGCGGCTGCTCGAACGGCGGCCGGCACACGATGGTGGCGGCGGCGCGCTATGCCGACCAGTACGACGGCTTCCTGGCCGGTGACCCGGGCTTCAGGCTGCCGCTGGCCGCGGTGGCCGACATCGCCGCCATCCAAGGCTACGCCACGGTGGCCACCGACCCC
>Ga0164241_10005194_pt1 | contig 12288 bp, 17 predicted proteins | sample OricomyardsoilBY_FD_108780 | JGI IMG/M metagenome (GOLD analysis project Ga0164241, IMG submission 108780) | Backyard soil microbial communities from Emeryville, California, USA - Original compost - Back yard soil (BY) | ecosystem: Environmental > Terrestrial > Soil > Unclassified | place: USA...
CCGCCAGGAGACCCCCAACGCACGACTCCGCCACCCCAACCCCTAACAGGTCTGTCCCCATTTGCTAGGAATCGAGGAATGTCCCCATTACGGCTTGAGGGTCAGCAGCAGGTCGAGGTTCTTTTCGTAGCCGGGCAAGGAGTCCTTCAACGCCCGCTTCAGCTCCGCGTCACCCTGGCCCGCGATCTGCGCGCGGTACTGGGCCACCGTGTTCTGGTGGAACGAGATCTGGTTGAGGATGAAATTCGCATTGGTGCGCGTGCCGCCCGGCGTGCTGATGTTGGCATCGGCGCCATTCGTGGTGGTGGCGCGCGCCGGATTTTCCTGCGGCAGTCGCCAGCCTTTCGCCGTCGCCAGCTTCTCGAGCCGCTGCGAAGTGGCGTCGTTCTGCTTGCCTATCTTCTGCGCCACGGCCACCAGCTCGGGTTTGTCCAGCGACCTCGCGGCGCGCTCGGCGTCGAGCGCGCCCTGGCGGACATTTTCGACGGCCGAAAGGATGAACGCGGGGTCGTCGGTGGCGACGAACCCGCGGTCGAACAAGGGATCCGTGGGCGTACCGTCGCGCTGCGCCTGATGCTCCACGGGATCCGGGTCCGGGTGACGCGGCAGCGTCGTCTGGTCCGCGGGAGCATTCGCCATCAGCAGCAGCGCCAGGGTACCCAACATCGTCCGGCCCTCAGTCCTTGCGCACCAGCAACGACGCGATCAACGCCACCGCCGCACCCGCGGCGGCACCATAAGCGATCGCCTTCCAGGGGTTGTCCTGTACGTAAGTGTCCGTGGCCCGGGCGGCATCGGTGGCCACACCACGCACGCGCGTGCTGGCGTCGGCCAACCTGACCTTGGCCTGGCTCACCGTGCGCAACACGCGTTGACGTACGGCTTCGGCGGCGGCGCCGCCCTCTTCGCCCAGGGTCTTCAGCAGCTCTTCGGCCTGCGTGATGACCCGGTTGAGCTCGACCACGGTCGACTCGGTGTTACGTGCTCCATTTTCCAATTTCGCCTGGATGCTCATCGCGTCCTCCTTCAGTGTGGTTAGTCCAAGATAAGGCCTGGTGGCGCCAGCGCGTGTCAGCAGCGCGTACCCGCACCCCGCAAGCACGGAGCTTGCACCTGTGGGTGCTGGCCGACAATTCGCACAAACCGTCGCCACGCGGCGTCGCTGCCCGGCACGCGGGCTGCGCGGTCGGTCACTTCTTACGCCGTATCCGCCTTCCGTCCGCGGGCGCATGATTTTTCGCGCGCGCAGCATGCTCCCGGTGAATGGTTGCCATTCGACACCTCCCTTATCAGGTCTATCAGGAGATGAAACCGTGACAAAAACTTATAGCAGCTGGACCCTGGCAGTAGCCGCAGCGGTGGGCCTTTGCGCGCTCGCCGGCTGCAATCAGCGCGAGTCGGCCAACGAGACGGCGAAGGACGTCGCCGAGGCGCGCCAGGACGCCAACGAGAACGTGGTCGAAGAGAAGCGCGAGGCGACCGATACGGCGAACGACAACGCCGAGGATCGCGCCGCGGCCGAGTACGACGTGGCAGTAGCGCAGGCCGATGGCCAGCGCAAGATCGCCAAGGAGAAGTGCGAGACGCTGGCGAGCGACGCGCAGCAGGCGTGCAAGGACCAGGCTGACGCGGGCTACGAGTCGACCAAGGCGCAGGCCCAGGCGACACTCGATGCCGCGAAGCGCTCCGGCTCGGCCATGCCGCAGTGAGGAACGACACGCGATCACGACGGGTGATGCCCACCTGCGAGACCTATGCTGAGTCGTGACCGCGTGGCTGCGCCCGGTGACAGCTAACTACTGTCACCGGGCGGTTCGAGGAGGAAATGTCATGGACACCCGTTTCATGAACAACAAGTCGATCGCGACCGCCCTGCTGCTCGCCGGGATGGCGACCACCCCCGCCTGGGCCGCGAGCCTCGCCGCCACCAACCCGGCCGAACCCATGCCCGAAGGCATCGCGGCAGCCGCGCCGCTGGCGATCGAGAGCTGGTCGGCGGGCAGCGCGACGCTGGTGCCGCTGATGGCCGCGGACCTGCAATCCACCCGCGCCACCAGCGTGGATGCACCGGCCGATGCCGCCACCGGCGCCGTGGGCAAGCCCATCGACGACGTGGCCTTCGTGAAACAGGCCACCGAGAGCGGCCGCAAGGAAGTCGCCGCGGCGCGCGATGCGCTGCCGCAGCTCAAGAATCCCGAATTGAAGCGCATCGCGGAAATGCTGGTCTCCGACCACGGCAATGCGAATGCGCGCCTGTCGAAGATCGCCGAGACCAAGGGCTGGCCGGTACCCGCCCCGCAGGCGGCCGTGCCACCCGCCTCGGGCACCGCCAGCAGCGACTTCGACTCCAAGTGGACCGCCGACATGATCGCCGGCCACGAACGCTCGGTGGCGCTGTACCGCGCCCAGGCCAGGTCCGGCGAGGACAAGGACCTGCGCCAGTATGCCAGCGACACCTTGCCCACCATCGAACATCATCTGGCAGAGCTCAGGAGTTTGCAGAAATGACCAGCGCGGACGGAAACATGTTGACCATGCGGATCGTCAAACTACTGGGGATCGCGGGAATCGCGGTGCTCGCGGCGGCGTGGATGGCGGCGCGCGTGCAGCGGCGCCAGCAACAGGAACGCGTACGGCTCGATGAACAGATCGAGCGCGAACGTTGGGAAAGTGAAGGTGGCGCAAGCCACACGGGACCAGCGACGCCCAGCGCCGTCACGGCTCACTGACCGCTCCGAAAACCATCGGGGTCAGCCCACGGGCTGGCCCCTTTTTCTTGCCCCGTTACCTGGGCGGCCCTTCGGGTGCCTTGGCTGGCGCGGCCGCCGGCTGGAGCATGGTCACCGTGTTGCGCGGCTGCTGGATGTCGTGATGGTCGAAGGCCTGCTTGAGCCGCAGCAGGAACTCGCGCTTGACCTGTGCCTGCTCGAGCGCCTGTACTTTCATGCGCGCGCGCAGCGTGATGCCGCCGGCGTTCCAGCTCTCGATGCCGGCGATGTCCAGGTCGTCGAGGATCTTCTTGCCGAACACGGCGTGCGCCCGCAGCTGGGTGCCGATTTCGCGCATCACCTGGATGACAGGCTCGATCGGCTGGTCCAGCGCGATCACCACGTCCACCACCGCGTAGGCAAACGTGCGGCTGGAGCTGGTCACCACGCCGATCTCGCCATTCGGCACGAAGTGCACGTTGCCCTCGTAGTCGCGCAACTGCACGTAGCGCAGCGTCATGTCTTCGACCAGGCCGCTCTTGCCGGCGATCTCCACCACGTCACCCTGGCGGATCTGGTTGCCGGCCAGCAGGAAGAAGCCGCGGAAAAAGTCCTTGACCAGCGACTGCGCACCGAAGGCAATGGCGATGCCGGCCACGCCGGCCGTGGCCAGGAACGGCAGGATGGATATTCCCAAGGTGTTGAAGACGGCGAGCGTGGCCAGCGCCGTGATCAGCGCGGTCGCGAGCTTGCTCAAGACGTTGCTGACCGTGGCTGCGCGCTTCCTCGCTTCCACGTCGTGGGCATGCGAGGCCGTGAATTTCTCGAGGCCGCCGATCAGGCGCCGCGCGATGTACACCAGGATGAAAGTGATCACCAGGATGGCGACGATTCGCCCACCGGCCTGGATCCAATCCGTTCGGGTGAACCATTGAACGACCTTTTCCTCGTGCTCCATCGCGTGGCTCCGCTGGCGGGGACGCGACGTTAGCGCATAGTCGCCTGGCATGCACGGCCGGCTCCTACAGGCGATTGCCACGCCGGCGATTCATCATCGGACGCGTGAACTTCGGGAAGGTGAAGGTCTCCAAGGCCGCCTGGCGCGTGCCGCTCTGCCTGGGCTTGTTAGTCCCGGCGCCGTCGTTGCCGCCGCTGATGCAGCTACCGGCCACCGCAGCTCCGGCGGCACTGGCCTATGCGGAACCGCCGCCGCTCTCCGCAGGCCTCACGCTCGGGGCACAGGGCGAACACGCGCATGCGACCGGCACCTGCGCCAATGTCCGGCGCGCGCCGCGCTTCGAAATGATCTCGGTGGAGTCCGACCCCTATCCACCCACCTGGCGCAATCCGGCGGTGTGTCTCGCCGTCTACATCCCGGGTCGTTAACGCCCGCCGGCCGCGGCCGACTTGCGCTGCCCGCCCTTCTGCCCTTCGCCCTTCTCTCGCTTGATCACGCTGATCTGCCCGTCGCCCTCGAGGTAGGCAACCTTGACATCCGCCAGCCGGGCGATGCCCTGCTCGCGCAGCTTCTCCTCGAGTTCCTCGCGCGTGATGTACTCGCGCCGCAGGTTGCGAAGTTGCATGGCTCCCTCACGCACCAGCACCAGGCGCGTGGGCGCAGAGAAGCGCCGCACCAGTGGGAATCGCCATGAGAGGAAGTCCAGCAGCCAGTTCCAGCCCACGATGGTGCAAACCAGGATCGCGCCTTCGGCAAAGGTGTCGTAGCCGCCGGCCATGGCGTTCTGTGCCGCGTCCGCGACGATGACCAGCAGCAGGATGTCGGCTATGCCGACCGCGCCGACGTCGCGACGCAGGACGAAACGAAAGATCGAAAACAGCAGCCAGTAGACCAGCGTGCCGCGCAGCACGATCTCCAGGACCGGGACGTGGATCGAAAACAGATCCCGCAACATGCCAGCCGGAGTCCTGCCGCGCGGCTACGGATCCTCAGCGCACGCGCCGTCGCGTGATGAGATTCACGATGGCGAGCAACACCACCGCGCCGAGGAAGGACACCAGCAGTCCCGACAGGCTGATGTCGCCCGAGTTGATCGTGCCCGCGCCCACCAGCGGGCTGATGAGCCAGCCACCGAGCAGCGCGCCCACGATGCCCACCACGATGTTGAGCACGATGCCCTGGCTGCCGTCGGTGCGCATCACGATGCTCGCGAGCCAGCCGATCACACCACCGATTATCAACCACAGAATGATTCCCATCTCTCGTCTCCTTGGGTTCTTTTGGCCAACTTCAGTTCATGCCCGCATGTCGATCGCGTTGATACGCATGCAGCTTGTTGTAGAGAGTCTTGAGACTGCAGCCGAGGACGTCGGCGGCGCGGCGTTTGTCACCTTCGAAATGCTTGAGCGTGGCCAGGATGAACGTGCGCTCGATTTCTTCGAGCGTCGCGCCGATCGGTATCTGGATGAGGTCGGCATTGCCACTGTCCCCTTCCTGCGCCTGGCGCAGACTGGGCATGTCGTGTTCGCTGAGATCCAGCTCGCCGTCGCAGAGAATGTAGGCCCGCTCCACGGCATTGCGCAACTCGCGCACATTGCCGGGCCAGCGATGCCTGAGGAATCGGGAGCGCAGGTCCTCCGACAGCCGCTTGCGGGTGCCATTGCGCAGGTTGAGCTCGGTCAGGAAGAATTCCGCCAGCACCAGGATGTCTTCGCCGCGTTCCCGCAGTGGGGGCAATTGCACCATGACCACCGCCAGGCGGTAGTAGATGTCCTCGCGCAGCCGTCCCTCGGCGAAGGCCTGGGCCGGCGAGCGGTTGGTCGAGGCCAGCACCCGCACGTCGACCTCGAGATCGCTCGAGCCACCCACGCGGCTCAGCCGCTTGGTCTCGAGCACACGCAACAGCCGCGACTGCAGGTCGAGCGGCATCTCGGTGATCTCGTCCAGCAGCAGCGTTCCGCCGCTGGCGCGTTCGAATACGCCTTCACGCGTGCGCATCGCGCCGGTGAAGCTGCCGCGCTCGTGGCCGAACAGCTCGGCTTCGATCAGCGTGGCCGGAATGGCGGCGCAGTTGATCGCGACGAACGGCTTCTCGGCCCGCGGACTCATGGCGTGGATGGATTCGGCCACCAACTCCTTGCCGCAGCCGGACTCACCGCAGATGAGTACGGTGGAATCCGTCGGCGCCACCCTTCCGATCAGGTCGCGCACCTTCTGTATCGAAGGTGAGATCCCGATCAGCCGCAGCGCGCAGTCATCGACGCTGGCGGGCGCGGCGTGCGCCTTGGGCTGCACGGGAGGCGCGGCGGCATCGGCCAGCCCGGCGCCGAAGTCCGCTGAATAGAATTCGCCAACGGGCTTCACGGGCTACCCGACGCCGCCTGGCGGCCAGGGATCGCGCCATCACCGTTCGACACGATGATCTCCACGCGGCGATTCAATTGCCGGCTGCCGTCGCTGGTGTTGCTGGCCTTGGGGAATCCTTCCCCGTAACCCAAGGCGCGAACGCGCTCGGCAGCGACACCGCGCTGGATGATGGCCATGGCCACGGCATCCGCGCGCTTCTGCGACAACTCGAGGTTGTAATCGTTGGCACCCTGGCTGTCGGTGAAGCCTTCGACCTGCACGCTGCGCTCCGGGTGTTCGCTGAGGAACGAGGCGATTTGCTCGATGGGCCGCGCCGCGCCGGGCTTGAGGTCCGCGTGGCCGGTGTCGAACAACACGTCGCCGAGCGTCAGCACGATGCCGCGCGAAGTCTGCGCGGCCTGCAGGTCTTCCATCTGCCTGGCCAGACGCTGCGATTCCGCCTGCGCGTTCTGCGCCTGGTTGCGCGCCTGCGCGGCGTCGGCCTTCGCCTGGCTGGCTTCGTTCTCGCGCGCCGCGATCAGGATCTGCTGGCGCTCGGTTTCGCCGGACTTGATGCGCGCCATCGCCACCTGTTCGTCGGCGCGCTGCTCTGCGATGCGCGCCATCTGCGTGGCGAGATACGCGTAGTGCGACGCCACCTTGTCCGAGGGGCCCTTGTCCTTGGCCGAGTCTTCGGCGTTCATGAGCAATTTGCGGGCGCGGTCCAGTTCGGTGGGCGCGTACTGGGTCACGTTCGGGTTCTGCTCGGCATGCGCCACGGCATTGCGCGCGTCGGGCAACAGGCCACCGTCCCGGGGAGCAGTCTCGCAGGCCGCGAGCGCCAACAAGGTAGTCAGCGAGGTCGCCGTGAGTCCGAGGATCAGTCGTTTCATGCGCGCTTCCTATCGCGGCTGGGGTTGCGGAGTGACCGCGCCGGCGCCTGAGGCGTTGCTGTTGCGCTGGGCCTCGTTGCGCAGGTCGCGCAAGCCGGCATCCATCTGCTCGACCAACTGCTCCTGCTGCCTGGCACGAGCCGTGTATTCGGCGAGTTGCGCGTCCACCTCCGCCTGGTCCGCCATGCGCGCGGCCACGTCGGCGTCGTGTTTGTCCGCCGCCGCCTGCGCGGCCGCCAGCTTGTTACGCGCCGTGGTCAACTCGACTTGCGCGAATTGCGCTGCCTGGGCCTGCTCCGCGCGCTCCACCGCGGTCTTGGCCACCGCGAGTTTGTCGGAGGGCACCGGTGCGGACACACACGCCACGATGCCGAAGGCAATGGCGCACCACAGCGCATTGCGAATTCCATTTACCGAGATCATCGCTACCCCCGTCCGTTGACTTCGCTGGCTTCGTCGTCGTCGAGCAGCTCGAGCTGTTCCACTTCGACGGCGAGACTCCGTTCCCAGTTGCGCAGCTGGCGATCGGCGTCCGCCGCCTCGATGCCGTATGCCGACTGGATGCGCCCGACCAGCTTCTCGCGGCGGCCCGCGATCACGTCGAGCTCGTCATTCGTAAGCCGGCCCCAGCGTTCACGGATCCGATCCCTCCAATGCGCCCAATTGCCCGAAATGCGATCCCAATCCATGGCCGCTCCATTCAGGAAATCCCGCGGCAAATATTGTGAAATTCGATGCACTGCATCGCGAGCGGCATGCACCGGGTCTGGCGTGGGAGACCTGCGGTGCAGTTGTCATCTTTTGTCCGACACCGCGGTGCGGGACGCTCTCGATGACCCGCGGCGCCGCTGGTACAGCTCCATCAGCGGCGCCGCCGAGATGCCGTGCACGACGATCGACGTGGCGATCACCGTGAACACGCAGGAGATCATTTCCACCGCCGCGCCATCGCGGATGTCATGGCTAGCCACGTACACCGCGTAGTACACCGAGCCGATACCGCGGATCCCGAACCAGGCCAGCAATCGTCGCGGCGCGCGCGCCGCTGGATCGCCGATGACGCCCAGCCAGACCGACAACGGCCGGATCACCAGGATCAGCAACGCGGCCAGCAACAGTCCTTCCACCGACCAGTAACCGGTGGAGATCATCGCGCCCACCAGCAGCACGATGGCCACCTCGACGATGCGCTCGAGCTGCTCGTTGACGTTCAGCATGCTGGGAGTGAGCGGCGGCTTGTCCGCGGCCTGGCCCGAAGTCGCGTGGATGTCGTCGGCGCGGCGCAGCGCCAGTCCCGCGGCGAACACCGCGAGGAATCCCAGCGTGTGTGCCGCCTGCGCAGCGCCGTAACTCAGTCCGATCACGCCTAACAACAGGAACTCGTCGAACAGGACCGCGTCACGCCGCCGCGCCCGCAGCCAGCGCACGCCGCGGGCCACGGTGATGCCCACGAGGAAACCGATGCCGAGTCCGCCGATCGTGCCCCAGAGCACGTCGACGGCCAGCCAGCGCAGCCCATGCGCGCCGATGTCATGCAGCCCCATGAGTCCCAGGCCGAGCAACACCAGGGGAAATGCCGTGCCATCGTTGAGGCCGCCCTCGCCGGTGAGCGCGAAGCGCAAGCTGTCGCGATCCTGGGGACTGCGCAGCTGTACGTCGGATGCCAGCACCGGATCCGTGGGCGCCAGGATGGCGCCGAGCACCAGCGCCTGGCCCAGGGGGAGACCCAGCAGCCAGATGCCCACCGCCATGACGCCACCGATGGTCAGCAGCATGGAGACGGTCGCCAGGCGCATGGGCAAGGCCCAGCGCCAGTCGCCCACGGGTACCCGCAGCTTGATGCCGACGGTGAACAGCGCGATCAACAGCGCGGCTTCCGTGATCGAGCCCAGCAGTTCGAGATGGCGCATCGGGTGCAGCTCGAGCGCGTTGCTCATGGCCGGGCCGAGCACGAAACCCACCACGAGGTAAATCATCGCGAGGCTGACGGGCAACCGGTCCAGCAACCGCCCGAGCAGCGCCACCGCCATCAGCAACACACCGACGAGCAGAAACCAGGATGCGCCCACCCGCTCAGCCTGCGGCGCCGCGGCCATCGCCGCCCTAAGAGACCGCCGACAGCCATGTCGGCGCACGGCGGCGCGCGCTGTCGGCGGGATACCGGCGTGCGCGGGACGTCACCCATCGGCGACCGCCAAGTGCCTGTTTGTAGTTAGTTCGTGCTTCGCTGTCGCCGCGCGGCGTCGCCCGGCTGCGCGATTGTCGCGGCGCGCCAGCACTTCGTGCCGGCATGAACCTTGCCGCCCGGCCGCGCCGCGCCGTAAGTCGCTGATCGCTAACTACCCCGCCTGGGTTGGCACGATACCTGCTTTGGTAAAGGGTGACCGAACCCAAGGAGAGACTGATGAACAAACTGCTCGCCGCGACCGTGGTCGCATTGGTCCCATTGGCCGCCCTGGCCGCCGAGCCCACCAAGACTCCGGACCCCGCCGGCCGGAGCGGCTCTTTCGACACGCTCGACGCGAACAAGGACGGCCGCATTTCCATGCCCGAAGCCTCGGCGGATCCGAAGCTGGTCGAAGCGTTCTCCAGCGCCGACAAGAACGGCGACGGCTATCTCGACGCCTCGGAATACGCCAACAGCGGCAGCACCAGCACTGATCCGCGGCAGCAATAGCCGGCGGTAGCGTGACCCCGCGCGGCTGGCCAACGCCGCGCGGGGGTTTTGGGGCCACGCCCTGGTCCACAGGCCCCGTCGCATTCGCGTAATATGCCCCGCCGGTAGTTTGGAGGGGCTGGCGGAATGGATGAATCACTGATCAAGGCGCTTCTCGACATGGAAGCGCGCGACCAGGCGTTGCGCGCCGAGCTCACGGCGAACGGCGAGCTCGACGATCGCTACCACCCCAGGCTCGAGGAATTGCACCGCACGAACGCGAGCCGGCTGCGGCAGATGATCGCGGTGTTCGGCTGGCCGGGTTTCACCCTGGTGGGTGACAAGGGTGCCCAGGCCGCGTGGCGCGTGGCGCTGCATGCGATCAGCGAGCCTGCGTTCATGCGTCAGTGCCGCGACCTCATGGACCTCGCCTCGCACAATGGCGACGTGCCGCGCTGGCAATTCGCAATCATCGACGACCGCATCCGCGTCTACGAGGGCAAGCCTCAACGGTATGGCACGCAATTGCGCGGCGGCCCGGACGGCCTCGAGCCTTATCCGCTGGAAGACGATTCGCGCGTCAACAGCATGCGCGTGCATGCCGGCCTGCCACCCCTGGCGCAGACGCTCGCCAAGGCACGCGCGGCCCAACCGCGGCTCTCGGCTGCGGAACAAGCCAGGCGCGATGCGGCGGAACTCGAGTTCCGCCGCCATGCGGGGTGGCTCAGTTAGTCGCCAGGTCCTCGCGGCGCCACAACGCCGTGAGATGCTCGCTGTCCACGCCGCGGGTCTCGGGCACATACCGCAACACGATGAACGCCGCGATGATCGCGAAACTGCCATACAGCCAGAACGGGAACGCGTAGTTCCACAGGCCGTTCAAGGTGTCGTTGCCCAGCAGCAGCGGGAAGGTTCCGGAAACCAGCAGGTTGGCGATCCATTGCGAGGCCACGGCCAGCGACATGGCCTGGCCGCGGATCGGCTCCGGGTAGATCTCGGTCATCATGATCCACACGATGGGCCCGAAGCTCACGGCGAAGCCGGCGAGGTACAGGCAGACGGCCGCGAGCCCGAAAACGCCGGTCTGCTGCGAATGGAACAGCGAACCCAGCGCGAGCATGGACAGGCCCATGAGCAGGCCGCCGAAGATCAGCAGCGGCTTGCGCCCCACCTTGTCGACGATCAGCACCACGACCATCGTGGACATCAGGTTCACGACGCAGGCCACCAGGATGCCGAGGAAGGCACCGTCCATGTGGTAACCCATGCGCGCGAAGATCTCCGGCCCGTAGTACAGCACGGTGTTGATGCCGACCAGCTGCTGGAACACGGACAGCGCGATTCCCACCAGCACCACGCGCGCGCCGAACGCGAACAGCGGTGCCGGTTTCTCTTCGGGTGACGTCGCCGCGAGTTCCTCGAGCATTTCGCGCACTTCATCGGGATCGGCGGAGCGGGCCAGCAGCTTGCGCGCCTGCTCGATGTTGCCCTTCTTCACCAGCCAGCTCGGCGACTCGGGCACCGAGAAGCTCAGGTAGAAGAACGCACTGGCTGGAATCGCCAGCGACAACATCATCCAGCGCCAGCCGGTCTCCAGTACCCAGGGCTCGTCGCCCTGCAGCGTGATGCCCCAGTTCACGAAGTACGCGATGGTCATGCCGCCGGTGATCGCGATCTGCTGATAAGCGCCGAGCTGGCCACGCACGGCGCTGGGCGCGAATTCACCCACGTACATGGGGGCGATCATCGACGCGACGCCGACCGCGATGCCGCCGATCATGCGATACACGTTGAATGCCCAGATGGCGTCGGGTCCGGTGCCGCCGAGGCTGCCGACGCCGATCTCCGGGTACGCGGAGCCGACGGCCGACACCAGGAACATGACGGCGGCGATGATCATGGGCTTCTTGCGACCCAGCAAGGCGGCCGTGGGACGGGCGATCAGCGCCCCGATGATGGTCCCGAGCAACGCCGAGCACACCGTCAGCCCCAGCAGCGCGTTCGCGGCGGTGTTGCTGAGCTCGCGCGGCGCGATGAAGTTGTGCTCGATGGCGCCGACCACGCCGGCGATCACCGCCGTGGCATAACCGAACAGCAGCGAACTCAACGTCGCGACGAAGGTGGTGCCGGTGACGGCCTGGATGTGACTGGTGGTGACCTTGGCGTGTTTCATGGCGGAAATCTCAAGCAGCCGCCGAGTCGCTGGCGGGACCGTGGATCGGTAATCGGATGTAGAACGTCGTGCCCTGGCCCACCTCGGTCTCGAAGTGCAGCGTGCCGCCGTGTTTGTCCACGACCACGTTGCGCGCGATGGCCAGGCCCTGCCCCGTGCCCTTGCCGACTTCCTTGGTGGTGAAGAACGGATCGAAGATGCGCGAGCGGACGTCGACCGGGATGCCCTTGCCAGTGTCGGTGATGGCGATTTCCACCTGGTCGCCGATCACCCGCGTACCGACGCGGATCTTGCCTTTCTTGTCGGTGCCCCTGACCACGTCGCCGATGGCATGCGCGGCGTTCACGATCAGGTTCAGCACCACCTGGTTGATCTCGCCCGCGTAGCAATTGACCATCGGCAGCTCGCCGAACTGGGTCTCCACTTCGGCGACGTACTTGTATTCATTGGACGCGATCACCAGCGTGCTCTGGATCGCCTGGTTGAGATCCGCCTGTGCCATCTCCTTGCGATCCGGGTGCGCGAACTCCTTCATGGAGCGCACGATGGCCGCC
>Ga0164241_10005195_pt1 | contig 12288 bp, 11 predicted proteins | sample OricomyardsoilBY_FD_108780 | JGI IMG/M metagenome (GOLD analysis project Ga0164241, IMG submission 108780) | Backyard soil microbial communities from Emeryville, California, USA - Original compost - Back yard soil (BY) | ecosystem: Environmental > Terrestrial > Soil > Unclassified | place: USA...
AGGACGTCGGGGTCAGTCAACGATGTCGACGAGCACGCGCTTGCCTTCGCGCACCGCCGAGGCCTTCACGACCGTCCGCAGCGCGTTGGCCGTGCGCCCGCCCCGGCCGATGATCTTGCCGTAGTCGTCGTCGGCGACGGCCAGCTCGAGGACGAGCGTGCCGTCGTCCTCGGAGAACTCCTCGACCTCGACCTTGCCGGGCTCGTCGACGAGCGACCGGGCCAGCTCCTCCAGCAGCTCGCGTGGAGAGGTCGGCATCGGCGGTCGCTAGGAGATGCCGGAGATCTTCAGGAGCTTGCGGACCTGGTCCGACGGCTGCGCCCCCTGAGCGAGCCAGTGCCGAACACGGTCCTCGTCCAGCTTGATCGTCGAGGGATGCGTCTGGGCGTTGTACTGCCCCACGCTCTCGATGATCCGACCGTCGCGCGGAGAGCGCTGATCGGCGATGACGACCCGCCAAACCGGGTCCTTCTTCCCGCCGATGCGGGTGAGTCTCATACGGACAGCCATAGCGGCGCCGAAGGGTAGCGCCTCGGCGAGCGCACCGGGCGAAATCGGTTCGCTAGCGGCCCCGCATGAGCGCGCCGAGGTCGGGCATCTTGCCCCGCCCCATCTGCTTCATGACCTTGCGCATCTGGTCGAACTGCTTCATCAGCTGGTTGACCTGCTGCACGTTCGTGCCCGAGCCCTTCGCGATCCGCAGTCGCCGCGAGCCCTTGATCAGCTCCGGGCGGCGGCGCTCGTCGGCCGTCATCGAGAGGATGATCGCCTGGATCCGGTCGAGCTCGCGCTCGTCGACCTTGAGGTTCTGCGCCTGGTGGCCCGCGAGCCCCGGGATCATCCCCAGCAGCCCGCTGATCGGGCCCATCTTGCGGATCATCTTGAGCTGGCCGAGGAAGTCCTCGAGCGTGAACTCGCCCTTGCGGATCTTGCGCTCGAGGTCGGCGGCCTCGTCGTCCTCGAACTCCTTCTCGACCTTCTCGATCAGCGACAGCACGTCGCCCATGCCGAGGATCCGCTGCGCCATGCGATCGGGGTGGAAGCGCTCGAACTGGTCGAGCTTCTCGCCCGTGGAGGCGAACAGGATCGGCTTGCCGGTGACCTGCTTGACGCTCAGCGCGGCGCCGCCGCGGGCGTCGCCGTCGAGCTTGCTCATCACCACGCCGTCGAACGCGACGGCCTGGGCGAACTGCTCGGCGACGTTGACCGCGTCCTGGCCGGTCATCGCGTCGACGACGAGCAGGACGTTGTGCGGCTTGACCGCCTTGCGGACCTCGACGAGCTCGGTCATCAGCGCCTCGTCGACGTGCAGGCGGCCCGCGGTGTCGACGATCAGGACGTCCTTGCCGTCCTCCTTCGCGCGCTCGAGCGCCCAACGGGCGATGTCGACCGGGTTCGCGTCGGTCCCCTGCTCGTAGACGGTCGCGCCGACCTGGGCGCCGACCTTGACGAGCTGGTCGACCGCGGCCGGGCGGTACACGTCGCAGGCCGCGAGCGCGACCGACGAGCCGTGCTCGGCGTTCAGCCAGCGCGCGAGCTTCGCGGTCGCCGTCGTCTTGCCGGAGCCCTGGAGGCCGGCCATGAGGATCACCGTCGGCGGGCGCGGCGAGAAGACGATCGCGTTCGAGGCACCGCCCATCAGGGTGGCGAGCTCCTCGTTGACGATCTTGACGACCTGCTGGCCCGGGTTCAGGGCGCCGATCACGTCGGCGCCCAGCGCGCGCTCCTTGACGGCCGTCGTGAACTGCTTGACCACCTTGAAGTTGACGTCCGCCTCGAGCAGCGCGAGGCGGATCTCGCGCATCGCGGCGTTGAGGTCGTCCTCGGTCAGCGTGCCGCGCGAGCGGACGTCGCCGAGGGTGGCCTGGAGCTTCTCCGAGAGGGCGTCGAACACGGACGCCCGAGTCTACGGCCGCGCGGGCGGCGGGACCGGCGGATCCGGAGGCGCGGGAGGCCCGTCGCCGGGCTCGCCGCCCGGGCCGAACGCGCTCGTCAACCCGCTGAGCGCCTTCGTGAACTCGCTCGGGATGACCCAGATCTTGTTCGCGTCGCCCTGCGCGAGCTGCGGCAGCATCTGCAGGTACTGGTAGCTGAGGAGCTTCGGGTCGGCGTCGCCCTTGTGGATCGCCTTGAAGACGGTGTCGATCGCCGACGCCTCGCCCTCGGCGCGCAGGATCGCCGACGTCTTGGCGCCCTCGGCGCGCAGGACGGCGGACTGCTTCTCGCCCTCGGCGGTGAGGATCTGGGACTGCTTGACGCCCTCGGCGGTGAGGATCGCGGCGCGGCGGTCGCGCTCGGCGCGCATCTGCTTCTCCATCGCCTCCTGGATCGTCCCGGGCGGGTCGACGGACTTCAGCTCGACGCGGTTGATCCGGATGCCCCAGCGGCCGGTCGCCTCGTCGAGGACGACGCGCAGCTGCGTGTTGATGTTGTCGCGCGAGGTCAGCGTCTCCTCGAGCGTCAGGCCGCCGATCACGTTGCGCAGCGTGGTCACCGTGAGCTGCTCGATCGCCTGCAGCGGGTTGGCGACCTCGTAGGAGATCGACTTCGGGTCGGTGATCGTGAAGTACAGGACCGTGTCGATGTGGACGACGATGTTGTCCTCGGTGATCACCGGCTGCGGCTGGAACGCGACGACCTGCTCGCGCAGGTCGATCAGCGGCTTCACGCGGTCGATGAACGGGATCACGATCGTCAGGCCGGGCTGCAGCGTGCGGTTGTAGCGGCCCAGCCGCTCGACGACGCCGGCCCGCGCCTGCGGGATGATCCGCACGGTCTGCACCGCGACGAAGATCGCGAACAGGATCAGCACTCCAACGACGATCAACGCGGTCATGACGACGGCCTCCTCATTCGGCGACGAGCGCGGTCGCGCCCCTGATCTCCATCACGCTGACCCGCGTTCCCGCCGCGAGCACGTGGTCCTCCAGGTACGGGCGGGCGGTCCAGACCTCCCCGTCGAGCTTGACCGTACCCGAGTCGGGCGTGACGTCCTCGAGCACGAGCGCCGGGCGACCGACGAGCGCGGCGGTGCCGGTGCGGATCGAGGGCGGCGCGTGCAGGTGCCGGCGGGCGATCGGACGCACGGCGGTGAACGCGACGCCGGAGCCGACGAGGAAGATGATCAGCTGCGCGATCACCGGGGCGCCGGCGAAGTCGGCGACGAGCGCGGCGAGCGCGCCGGCCGCGAACGGGCCCACGAACAGGGTCGTGGTGATCATCTCCACGACGGAGAAGACGACGGCGGCGATCAACCACCAAGCCCAGGCGCTCATGCCCGGTTGAGGTTACTCCAGCAGCGCGCGGGCGAAGTCGTCGGCGTCGAACGGCCGCAGGTCCTCGAGCGCCTCGCCGATCCCGATCAGCTTGACCGGAATCCCGAGCTCGCCGGCGATCGCGAGCGCGATCCCGCCCTTGGCGGTGCCGTCGAGCTTCGTCAGGACGATCCCGTCGACGTTGACCGCCTGGGCGAACATCTTCGCCTGGCGCAGCCCGTTCTGGCCGGTGGTGGCGTCGACGGTCAGCAGCGTCTCGTGCGGCGCGCCGGGGAGCTGCTTGTCGACGACGCGGCGGATCTTGGTCAGCTCGGCCATCAGGTCGTCCTGGGTGTGCAGGCGCCCGGCGGTGTCGACGATGACCACGTCCACCCCGCGCGCGCGGCCCTGCTTGACCGCCTCGTAGGCGACCGAGCTGGGGTCCGAGCCCTCGGGGCCGGTGACGATCTCGCAGTCGGCGCGCCGTGCCCACTCGGCGAGCTGCTCGACGGCGGCGGCGCGGAACGTGTCGGCGGCGCCGACGAGGACGGTCTTGCCGGCCTGGTGACGCAGGTGCCACGCGAGCTTGCCGATCGTCGTCGTCTTGCCGGTGCCGTTGACGCCGGCGACCATGATCACCGTCGGCTCCTCGAGCAGCGAGATCGTGGGTGGGCGGGCCTGATCCCGCGCGATGTCGGCGAGCAGCTCGATCAGCCGCCGCGTCAGCGCCTCGCCGCCCTCGAGATCGCCCTCCTGCGCCTCGCGCTCGAGCTGCGCGACCACCTTCGCGGTCGTCGCGGCGCCGACATCGGCCATGATCAGCGCCTCCTCGAGGCGCTCCCAGGTCTCCTCGTCGACCTGCTCGAACAGCGTCGCCTGGACCTCGGCGGTCAGCGCCTGCCGGGTCTTGGACATGTTCTCGCGCAGGCGCCGGAAGAACCCGCCGCGCTTCTCCTCGGGCTCCGCCTCGGCGGTGGCCGTCGCGGAGGGGCCGTCGGCGACGACGAAGAGCTCGGACCAGTCCCGTGGCATGGCGCGCGACGATAGCGCCCGGGTGCCGGTGTTCCCGCACCCGACGGCCGCCGTCGCGTAGCGTCCCGGGCATGACCCCCACCGTCACCCGCCGCAACCTCCTGGGAGGCGCGGCCGGCGCCGCCGCCGCCCTCGCGCTTCCCGACCTCGCCGAGGCCGCACGCGCGCCCAAGGGGAAGAAGACCGTCGACGTCGTGATCGTCGGCGCCGGGCTCTCCGGGCTCACCGCCGCGCGGCGGCTCACCGCCAAGGGCCGCAAGGTCCTCGTGGTCGAGGCGCGCGACCGGGTCGGCGGGCGGACGGTCAACCATCCGCTCGGCGGCGGGATCGTCACCGAGGCCGGCGGCCAGTACGTCGGGCCGACCCAGGACGAGGTGCTCGCGCTCGCCAAGGCGGTCGGCGTCGGCACGTACAAGACCTACAACGAGGGCTCCAGCGTGCAGCTCTGGGAGGGTCAGCGGACGCTCTACCCGGCGGCCACCGGGATCCCGAACGGCGACGTCGGCCAGGTCTTCATCGATGTCATCCCGGTGCTCGACAAGCTCTCGGCCGAGGTCCCGGTCGACGCGCCCTGGAAGGCGAAGAAGGCGGCCGAGTGGGACGCCATGTCGCTGCAGCAGTGGATCGACGCGAACGTCTCCAGCCCCGGCCAGAAGCGCTCGTTCGAGGTCGCGCTGCAGCCGCTGCTCGGCTGCGAGCCGTCGGAGGTCTCGTTCCTCTTCTACCTCTGGTACACCGCCCAGGCCGGCAACGCCAAGAACCCCGGCAGCGGCTTCCGGCTCTTCTCGACCCCGGGCGGCGCGCAGGAGAGCCGGTTCGTGGGCGGCTCGCAGCGGATCTCGCTCGAGGTCGCCAAGCGGCTCGGCACGCGGGTCGTGCTCGACGCCCCGGTCTCGCGGATCGCACAGACCACCTCCGGCGTCGTGGTGACCGCGGGCAAGCTGGAGGTCCACGCGCAGCGCGCGATCGTCGCGATGAGCCCACCGATGGCCGGCCGCGTGCACTACGGCCCCGCGCTGCCCTCCAAGCACCACGCGCTGCGCACGCGCATGCACCTCGGCAACCTCACGAAGGCGGCGGCGATCTACGACACGCCGTTCTGGCGCACGGCGGGCCTCAGCGGCCAGTCGGTCAGCGACGAGGGCCCGGCGACGACGACGTTCGACAACTCGCCTCCCGGCGGCGCGCCCGGGATCCTGTTCGGCTTCGTCGGCGGCTCCGAGCACGACGGCTGGGCCGCGCAGCCGCCGGCCGCCCGCAAGGCCGCGGTGCTCGCGCACTTCGCGAAGCTCGTCGGCGACCAGGCGCTCGCGCCGAAGGACTACACGGAGATGGACTGGACCGACGAGGAGTGGACGCGCGGCTGCCCCGCCGGCTTCACCGGCACGCGCACGCTGACGCGCTACGGCTCGACGTTGCGCCAGCCGTTCCGCCGCATCCACTGGGCGGGCACGGAGACCTCCGACTACTGGGCCGGGTACATGGACGGCGCGGTCCGCGCGGGCGAGCGCGTCGCCACCGAGGTCCTGGCGGTCCTGCGCCGCTGAGTCAGGCGCATGATCGGCCGCTCCAGCGCGTACCAGCTGATCGCGGCCAGCACGAGCGACAGGCCGAGCACCACGCCCATCGACTCGAGCGTGCTGCGGTACGGCAGCAGCTCGTGGGCGCGCAGCCCGTAGAGCACCGGCAGGTGCCACAGGTAGAGCCCGTAGGAGACCGTCCCGAGCCAGCGGATCGGCTGGCGCTCGAGCAGCCCCGCCGGGCCGGCGGCGAGCGCGGCGACCGCGATGCCGAAGCCCGCGGCGGCCGGCATGTCGAGCAGCACGTGGCCGACGAAGCCGGTCCCCTGGCTGTGCCAGAGGCTGTTGAGGAAGACGATCGCCGCCCCGCCGACGAGCATCGCGCGACGGCCCGCGAGGCCGCGCGGGACCGGCAGCGCCGACGCCGCCATCCCGCACGCGAAGACCGGCAGGTAGGTGGGCAACGAGACCGTCGTCGTCAGCGGGAGGTCGACGAGCTCGGCGAGCGTGCACCACGCGATCCCGGCCGCGCCGAGGAAGGCGGAGAGCGCGAGCGTCGCGAAGCGCGGGCCGCGCGACCGGGCCAGCCGGACGATCGCCCAGCCGGCGAGCGGCAGCAGCAGGTAGAAGCTCAGCTCGACGGCGAGCGACCACGCCTGCGGGATCAGCAGCTTGCGCGTCGCGTCGACCTGGAACTGGCCGAGCGCCGCGAAGATCGGCAGGTCGCCGGCCGGCGCCGCGCGGCCCGAGCCGGTGCCCTGCAGGACGAAGAACGCGGCGAACATCGCCGCCCAGTAGGCGGGCAGGATCCGCGCCGCGCGGCGGAACAGGAAGTGGGCGACGGGCGGGCGGTCGCGCTCGCCGCCGGCCGCGGCGATCCACGGCTTGACGAGCAGGAACGCCGACAGGACGAAGAACGCGACGACCCCGATCCGGAACTCGCCGATCACGGTGTCCAGCAGCGTCGAGACGTCGGGCCGGTTGGCGCCGGTGTACATCCAGACGTGCAGGATCACCACGCCCAGAGCCGCGAGACCGCGCAGACCATCGAGGCCCGGTAGGTGAGACTGCTTCCCCCGCATCCTTCGTAGGACGCTACCCCGTCGCCCTAAAGGAAAACGAAGGGCGAGAACGGCTTTCGGAATAAGACGGTTGCGTGAGAGGGCCGGATTCGTGGATGCCGGGCGTGATCCGGTGGCCCGACGAATGCCGGTGGCCTTTAAGGGCCACCGGATCGCGAACCGGCGCCGCGAGACGGTTTTCTCACGTGATCGTCTTTCCGAAAGACGTTCTTAGGCGGACTGCGCCACGGAGCGCTCGGACTCGGCGGCCGAGACCACCTCACGCGGGAGCTTCCGGGAGACCACCTTCGACACGCCGTCGTCGCCCATCGAGACGCCGTAGAGCGTGTCCGCGGCCTCCATCGTCCGCTTCTGGTGCGTGACGACGATGAACTGCGCCTCGTCGGCGTGGCGCTGCAGCAGCGTCAGGAAGCGCGTGATGTTCAGGTCGTCGAGCGCGGCCTCGACCTCGTCGAGGATGTAGAACGGGCACGGCTTCGCGAGGAAGACGCTGAACAGGAAGGCGAGCGCGGTCATCGACTTCTCGCCGCCCGACATCAGCGTCAGGCGCTTCATCGACTTGCCCGCGGGTGTGATCTCGATCTCCACGCCGACGTCGTCGTCGGGGCCGTCCTGGCCGCCCTCGGCCTGCGCCGCCTCGGCCTCGGCCGCTTCCTCGGCGGCCGTCTCCGCGGCGACCTCGGCCGACCCGTCGCCGTCCGGCGTCTGGCCGCCCAGGACCGCGCGCGGGCCGCTGTCCTCGCGGACCAGGCGCAGGCGCCCGCGGCCGCCGGGGAACAGCTCGGCCGAGATCCGCTCGAAGTTCTTGGCCGCGGCCGCGAACGTCTCCTCGAACGTCTCGCGGATCTGCTTGTCGGTGTCGCGGATCAGCGTCCGCAGCTCGCGCAGCGCCGTCTCGAGGTCGGTGCGCTGGCGCTCGAGCTCCTCGACGTGGGCGATCGCCTCGTCGTACTCGGCCTTCGCCAGCGGGTTGACCGGGCCGAGCTGCTCGCGGCGGCGCGCGAGGCGCTCGATCCGCAGGCGCAGCTGCTGCGCGTCGTCCTCGGAGAGCGGCTCCTCGGCCGGCGTCGCCTCGAGCCCGAGCTTCTCGGCGAGCGCGTTCAGCTCCTCCTCGGCCTCCGCCGCGGAGTCGCGGACCTGCTGGGCGCGGACCTCGGCGGCGGTCACGGCCTCGCCGCGGTCGCGCAGCTCGTTCTGGATCTGCGCCTCCTCGGCGGCGCACGCGCGCAGCCGCTCGGCGACGCCCTCGCCCGCGGCGCGGTCGGCCTCGAGGTCGGCCTCGAGCATCTCCAGCCGTGCGGCGATCGCGACGGTGGCCTGGCCGAGCGCCTCGGCGACCCGCGCGGCGGCGGGCACGAGGGCGCGGTCGGCGACCAGCTTGCCCTCCAGGAACGTGATCCGCTGCGCCCGCTCCTCGCGCTCACGGGCGGCGCGCTCGGCGACGCGGCGCTCGGCGGCGAGCTCGCCCTCGACCTGCGCGCGGCGCACGGCGGTCTCGCCCTGCTCGGGGGCCTTCTTGCGCTCCCCGATCGTCCAGTTGATGCGGCGCTCGTCCTCGGCGGCGGCGGTGCGCGCGCGGTCGGCGTCGCGCAGCGCCTTGTCGGCCTCGTCGCGCGACGCGTCGGCGGCGGCCAGCGCCTTGGCGGCGGCCTCGACCGCGCCCAGCGCGCTCTGCTCGGCCTGCACGGTCTGCTCGGACTCGGCGATCAGGGCGTCGCGGCGGTTGCGCTCGGCGAGGATCCGCTCCTCCCCGCCCTCGGCGGCCTGGCGCAGCTCGCCCAGCGCGGCGAGCCAGACGCGGCCGGCCTTGGTGACGGCGACGCCGGCGAAGTCCTTCGGGAGGTCGGCGAGCGACTCGACGAGCCAGACGCCGGCGAGCGCGCGGCGCGCGGCGGCGACGGCGCGGTCGGGGCCGGAGACGACCTCGGCGAGCGCGCGGGCCGACGGCACCGGCGGCGCCGCGGGCGTGCCCGGGGCGTCGGCGGCGGGGACGAGCACGCGGCCGCCGTCGACGCCGGCGGCGTCGAGCAGCGTGGTCGCGGAGCCGAAGTCGTCGGCCAGCGCGGCGCCGAGGCGATCCTGGAGCGCGGCGGCGACGGCGCGCTCGAGCCCGGGCTCGACGACGATCTCGTCCGACAACGTGACGGCGCCCTTGAGCGTGCCCGTGTGCGAGCGCAGGAACTGGTTGGCGGCGGCGAGCTCGGCGCCGACGCGCGACGACTCTCGGCGCGCGGCCTCCGACGACGTCTCGGCGGCGCGGGCGGCGCGGCGGGCGGTCTCGGCGGCCTCGTCGGCCTCCTTCAGCGCGGCGCGGCGGGCCTCGACCAGCGTGCCCGCCTCGGCGGCGCGGGCCTGCGCGGCGACGAGGTCGCGCCCCAGGCCCTCGAGCTCGCGGGCCAGGCGCACGGCGTGCTCGGCGGCCAGCTGCTCGAGCTCGGCCTCCAGCGACTCGATCCGCTGCAGCCCGGCGTCGTCCGGGCGATCCTCGGCGGCCTGCGCGCGCAGCACCTCGAGCTGGCGCTCGCGCGCCGCGACCCGCTCGGTGAGCATCTGGCCGGTCTCGCTCGTGCGCTCCAGCCGCAGCGACACGCGCTCGGCGGCCGAGCGGGCCGAGTAGACGCGCTGGGCGAGCTTCTCGCGCTGCTCGGTGCGCTGGGCCAGCGCCTCCTCGGCCTCGTGGCGGCGCTTGGCCACCTCGGCGAGCCGCGCCTGGACCTCCTCGCGGCCGGAGCGCGCGGCGACGGCGGCCTCCTCGGCGGCGACGAGCTCGATGCGGGCGGCGCGGGCCGCGTCGCGGGCGAGCTCCCAGCGGGCCTCGGTGGTCTGGCGCTCGAGGCGCTCGTGCAGCTCGGCGGCCTCGGCCTGGCGCTTGAGCGGCCGCAGCCGCGAGCGCGCCTCGCGCTCGATGTCGAGCGCGCGGTCGAGGTTGTCCTGCGTGCGCTCGAGCTTGAGCTGCGCGCGGCGCCGGCGCTTGCGGTGCTTGCCGAGGCCCGCGGCCTCCTCGATCAGCAGCCGGCGGTCCTTGGGCTTGGACGTGACGATCGCCTCGACGCGGCCCTGGGAGACGACCGAGTGCATCTCCTTGCCGAGGCCGGTGTCCGAGAGGACCTCGAGCACGTCGACCAGCCGGCAGCGTGCGCCGTTGAGGCGGTACTCGCCCTCGCCGTTGCGGTCGAGCTTGCGGAGGATCGAGATCTCGCCCATCGGCAGGTCGACCCCGCCGTCGGCGTTGTCGATCACGATCTCGACCTCGGCCGAGTTGCGCGCCTGCACGCCCCTGCCGCCGCCGAAGATCACGTCCTGCATCGACTGCCCGCGGACCGCGAGGGGCGACTGCTCGCCCATCGCCCACAGCACCGCGTCGGTGACGTTGGACTTGCCGGATCCGTTCGGGCCGACGATCACCGACACGCCGGGAGTGAAATCCAGGCGCGTGCGGTCGGGGAAGGACTTGAAGCCCTTCAGGGCGATCGACTTGAGATGCATCAGGTGGCTCCGGCCTCAGAGCTTGCCTCGTCCGTCGGATGCAACGCGTCGAGCGCCTGCCGAGCGGCCTCCTGCTCAGCATGCTTCTTGCTGCGTCCGGCCCCTTTTCCGACCTGCTCGCCGTCGACCATCGCGACGGCCTCGAAGGTCCGCTCGTGCGGCGGGCCGTGCTCGGCGGACAGCTCGTAGGCGACCAGCTTGCCGCGCCGCGCGAGCCGCTCCTGGAGCGTCGACTTGAAGTCCACGGGGTGCGCGAGCGCGTCCTCGATCTCGGGCATGAACGCCTCGACGACGGCCTCCGCGGTCCGCTCGTAGCCGTTGTGCAGGTAGCAGCCGCCGATCACGGCCTCGATGATCGACGCGAGCACGCGCTCGGTCTCGAGCAGGTCGGCGCCGTGGCCCATCCCGGCGGGCGCGTTGGCCCGCAGCCGCTCGGGCACCTGGAGCCGCACCGCGACCTCGCGGCAGGCCGGGCCGGAGACCGCCTGGGCGCGGATCTTCGTCAGCCGGCCGGCGCCGAAGCGCTCGGCCTCGAGCCGCGGGTACAGCCACGTCGTGACCGACAGGCTGAGCACGCTGTCGCCCAGGAACGCCAGGCGGGAGTAGCTGTCGGACCGCCGCTCGGTCCACGACGAGTGCGTGAAGACCTGGCTGTAGAGGTCCTCCGGCAGCTCGTCGAGAAGCTCACGGAGCAACTGCACGGACGGCCCTACGCGGTGCTCGGGGCGTGCGCGACGACGTAGTCGACGGCCTGCGCCACGGTGTGGATCTTGGCCGCCTCCTCGTCGGGCATCTTGATGCCGTACGAGTCCTCGAGCTCCTGGACCAGCGTGTAGAGGTCGAGCGAGTCGGCCTCGAGGTCGTCCTTGAAGTGCGTGGACTCCGTGATCCGCTCGGGATCGACGTCCAGCTCGTCGGCCAGATGGGCCTGGATCAGTGAGACAACCTCGTCGCGGGTCATGCGTCCGAGACGGTACCGGCTGGGACGGACCGGAGTGCTCCGGCGACGTCCAGCGCGGCGTGCGTGCGGCCGACCACGTCGCCGTGCGCGCCGCGGGCGGCGAGGAGGATCGCCTGGGAGATCCCGTAGCGCGTGAAGCGGCCGTGCGGGACGACGCCGAGCTTGCGCAGGCCGAGCAGGTACGCCCCGCCGGGCCCCTCGGGATCGATGTCGTCGCGGAACTCGCGCAGCGTCGGGCGGACGAGGTAGCCGCCGGCCTTGCCGCGGGCCGAGGACTCGATCCGGGCGCGGATCGCGCCCATCATCGTCTGCGACAGGCCCTCGATCAGCTTCAGCGCGACGTTGCCGGTGAAGCCGTCGGTGACGATCACGTCGGCCGAGCCGTCGGTGATGCCCGTCCCCTCGACGCTGCCGACGAAGAGCAGGCCCGGCGACCGCGACAGCAGCTCGTGCGCCTCGCGGACCTCGGCGGTCCCCTTCGTCGGCTCCTCGCCGTTGGAGAGGATCGCGACACGCGGGCGCTCGACACCGAGGACGACCTGCGCCAGCGCGGCGCCCATGTGCGCGAACTGGACGAGGTGCTCGGGCCGCGACTCGACGTTCGCGCCGACGTCGATCAGCGTCACCGGGTGGCCGGGGATCGGGATCGGCAGCGCGAGCGCCGGGCGGTAGATGCCGCGGTCGCGCTTGATGTGGAAGAGGCCGGCCGCGAGCGCGGGGCCGGTGGAGCCGCCGCTGACGAGCGCGTCGCAGTCGCCCGAGCCGACGGCCATCGCGGCCTGGACGATCGAGGCCTCCGGGGTCGAGCGGACGGCGCGGGCGGGGTCGGCGGCCTTGGCGATCGAGACGGGCGCGTCGACGACCTCGACGCCGTCGGCCACCGGGCCGATCTCGTCGGCCGGGCCGAAGAGCACCGGCGTCACGCCGCGGGCAACGGCCATCGCGGCGCCGGC
>Ga0164241_10005196_pt1 | contig 12285 bp, 20 predicted proteins | sample OricomyardsoilBY_FD_108780 | JGI IMG/M metagenome (GOLD analysis project Ga0164241, IMG submission 108780) | Backyard soil microbial communities from Emeryville, California, USA - Original compost - Back yard soil (BY) | ecosystem: Environmental > Terrestrial > Soil > Unclassified | place: USA...
CGACTTCGTAGACCTTCTTCCCGGTCGCGTCTTTGCGGAAGTAGATCGAGCGGTTCTGCTCGCCGGGAACTCGGGTGCGGCGTTTGGCGGTCTTGGTCGGCAATTGACTACTCCCTGTCGGCGGAATTGACTACCCGCTGAGCATATTACCCCCTGATGACGTATCAGGTAGTCAATTGAAAATAGCTGCTAATTGACTACTTTCTTGGCAGCTTGGCAGCACTTGGCAGCCACATTGACTGCCTACAAATCGCCTGCAAGCCAGTCGTCAAGGTCGCACTTGCGGAACCTGAGCCGGCCCCCCGGCTTGCGCTGAAGCGTCGGAATCGTGCCGGCGGCAGAAAGTCGGTGAAGAGCATCAAGGCTTGCGATGCGGCAATACTCGACCGCTTCCTTGGAATCGAGTACGTCGTCGTCATGCAGGACCACTCGGTGCTGAACGGGACGGAGCTGTTCAAGAACGCGCGGGGCGATGCGCTCGACCAGGGCGTCGGCCAAGGCGTCGATCATCGCCCCGTCGAACCAGGGCGGAAGGGTTGCGCTATCGGGTGCGGCTTGCGGCACCCACTGCATTTGTGGCATTTCCGTGCCCGAAGTCAAGGCTCGGGGAACGTGTCAATGGCAAAACCCGGTAGCCGTCTCGACTCTTGCGAATCGCCTTCCCTCATATGGAGCGCTGGAGGCGTTGACTTCGGGCACGGAAGTCCGTGGACTTCGGGGTGCGGCGATCAGGGCCGCGTGAATTCAACCCCGGCTGTGCTGATCGCCAACACACGGACCAGCCGGCCAGGGTCGCTCCTTATGTAGGGCGTAGGGAGTAGTCAAAGGGCGGATCAGAGCTGCCCCCACCTTCTGGGCCGGCCCAGTCTGTGGCCCTCGTCATCGTCGGCGCGGGCCGTGACCGGGGCGCCGGGTTGCCGCCCTTGCACGGGCTTCTCGTCGGACGAGCCCTTGGCCGGCGTGAGATCGATGCCGAGCGCCGCTGCTGCCTGCGCCGTGCGTTTCTCAACTTCGGGATCGACTTCGGGCGCGAGTGGATCGGGGATCGGCTCGGACATCGCCGGCCCGGTCGAGTTCTCCGAGCTGGTGGAGCCGTCGAGGTCGAGGCCGAGAAACGCGGCTGCGTCGGCGGTGCGGTTCTCGGCGGAGCCAGCCACCTTCGGGACGATGCCCCGTTTCAACGCCGCTTCCAAGTCGGCTCGATTGACCACCAAGTCACCGTTGACGTAGTGGAACCTCGCACCACGCAGAGTTGCCCTGCACTCGCCCTCGGTCATCCCTCTGAGTTCGGCGGCTTCCTTCACTTTGACTACCGGCTCACGAACGCCGCTCATGCCGTTCCCCTCCTACGGAAGCGCGGACGCCTGCGCTCGGCGGGAGCCGGCCGGTCGAGGACAACCTTGTAACCGGAGTCGAGGAACCGCGCCCGGTCAACGATATGCAGAGGCTTGCCCGTCTCGGGGTCGGACAGGATCATCGTGCGGTTTTGGAGTTCGGCGGGGTCGGCCAGGAGGAACGTCTCGCCGCCGCTGTCGTCGGCCAAGTAGACCGCGCTCGTCTGCTCGGTCATCGTGCCGCCTCTCTTTCCGCAGCCTCTCGATTCAGCGCGTCATCGCTGTGTCGATCAGTCGAGACGGGCGGCTGGTCGAGATGCTGCCGAACCTCCACGCGCTCGCTGGGACCGGGTGGCATGTAGTGGTCAACCACGGCCGGGACGGGCTGTGCCTGCCTGCCATTGAATACGCGGACCACCTCGGGCTGGGCGTCCAGCTCAGGATCGCGGAGTACGTCTAGGTCTTCGCGCCTGCCGACTGCTTCGCTGAGAGGATCGGTCGCCGGCTCCTGTAGGCCGGGCTGCAGATCCTCGGGCAGCCATTGTTCGTATCGCTGTTTCACTTCGGCATCACTCCTTCGGGGTCTTTCTGGATCATGGCGAGCCAGATCGTTTCCGGCCCGATTTGGTGCGGGGAATTGAAGGTCTGGAGGAAGACGACGACGGCCACCAGGGCGACCACGAAACGCAAGGGCTCTGCTCAATCCGTGGCCGGCGAAACGTTCCCCCTAGAGGGGCGCGAAGCGCGGCTGAAGGGAGGGGAGCAAATAGACCTCGCCCTGCTCCATTGAGGACACCAGGGGGAAGAAATCTCCTAGAGGAAGACCCTTCATCAGAAGTAGTCAAAGGGGAAGGAGGAAGAAGAAGATCAACCCTCTTTAGAAGGGGAAGAAGGAGGATCAATTGACTACCTCCCTTGAGAGGAAGGAAGTTCAAATCACTGCCTCTTTGTCTTCTAGCTTCATTCATCTTCTGTCTGCTTTAGCCAACGTCGATCCCTAGGGCTGGCCCTTTGAAAACTGCTGTCTCGGTTCCCCTCTCTCACTTCTGCCCGCCGTCTTCCGACGATGCCCGCCTACTCAGCTATTCGCGCTGATGCTCGGCTCCGTATTGCACGGACGCGGAATCTTGCGATGGCCACGCGGGGTGCTGGTCGGCAGGTGCGAGAGGGGCTATGACTTCCTCTGTTTCGTCGGTTTCTTCGTCTTCGTCAGTTGCGCATGTCGGCGCTGCTTCACCAGCCGGCGAAGACGGGGGATGAGCTGGTCAGCCTGCCCCCGCGTCAACATCGCGGCCGTGTTGAAGTTGAAGTTCAGGAGCTGGTCCCGACTGAGCGCGGCAAGCGTCGAGCGCTGCTCGTCGGTCATCGGGCGATCCTTCAGCGGCACCCCGGCGAACGGATCGACGGGCTTCTTAGGAAGACCCTGCTTCGCCTCCCGGTCCTGTTTCAAGCGGACCACGGCGAGCTGATCGGTGGAGGTCTTCGGCCTCCGCTTCAAGGGCCGACGACGGCGACGACGGATATCTACTTCCGAGCGGGACTCGCCGGTCACCATCAGGACATCTCTGCGAAAGGTCGTCATCAGGACACCGGCCACTCTTCGGCCACGCGCTCGGTCCCGTGGATCGTGTAGCTGACGCCGCGGATCGGGATCAGCGAAGACGGGGAAGCGTCCCAATCCGGATCGCCGCCGAAGCGGTCACGTTCACGGGGGACCATCGCGAAGAGGTCGGGACCATCGACTGGATCGACCAGGCCCCACAGGGCGAAGCTCTCGCAGTCGTCGCCCAGCCAGATCAGGGAGTCGGGGGCCGGCCGCAGTTCGATGATGTCGGCGGGTTCGGTCCCGGCCCGATATCTCACAGCGCCGATATGCGCTCGCAGAATCTCGGAGTCGCCGTAGGAGGTCGCGCCAGGGCGATACAGGGCGAGTCTGGCCCACATACCGAGCGCGACGGCGTGGACGCCTGCGCTATTGACGGCGTTCTCGTCGGCCAGGTCGAAGCCCATATCGTGGGGCTGCGCCCCTCCGGTACTGAGGACCAACGATCCGCTCTGCCGTTCCGCCGTGCGCCAGCGAAGATCATCGACAGCATCGACCGCACTACGTCCCAGGTCAGTAACCTTCACTTGCTCTTCCTTGTGTTCGTTGCGCGGGCATTAGGAGATTGACTCAGCGGGCGCCCCCGATCCTCTACGGGGGCGTTCGTCGTTTCGAGGAGCGCTCAGGCGGCTTTCCTCTCTGGCTGGGCCACTTCGGCAAGGTGCTTCTCCAGCACCCGCGCCGCATAGCTCGACCTACTACGGCCGTCACGCTTCGCCAGCTTGTCCAGCTTCGTTACCTGCGCACCGGGAACGATCACGCAGATTTGAGATTTAGGCATCGTGTCCTCGCTTTGGGCGACTCATTGCGTGTCAATGGTACCCCTGATCGACCGCTTTGTGCGGCAGTACGTTGGGATCTTAAGGTGGGTCTAGGCCACCCTTCTGAGTGTCAGTACGAAATGGGACCGGCTGAAGTGAGCGACCATCGGGTCAAATGCACGTTGACCTGTTGAACGTGACGCTAAGGAAGTAGTCAATAGGACACTTAAGCGAGTAGTCAAGAGCGTGTGGTCCCTGAAAGAAGTAGTCAAATCACTTGAAACTCACCACGTCATCCTGTAGAATTGACGTAGTCAATACAGTGAGCGAGGTAGTCAATTGCGGTTTGACCGCACCACCGACGCGGCTGTACATGGCGAAAGTGTTCTCGGGGGTCTTGGAGGGTGTGCAGGGCCTTCTGATGGGAGTCGACAGTGTGGTCGAGGAAGGGCTCAAGCGATGAGCTTTGACTACTTCTTAGCTGTAGGAATTGACTACTCCCTCTCTCAGCTACGGAGTATGTGCGCGGATGGCTGAAGCGTGGAGCTAGTGGAGGGGTAGAGTTCTGGGCGCGTCCTCGGCCATAAGGACGTGTATCGGACAGTTTGGGTCGGCGTTGCGGAATGGTGCCCCCGCACGTCGGCCCTTACGTTTGCGGGCGCTAGCGTTTGAAGAGCATCGCTGGCGGCTGTCGTCGGTCGGCGTCAAAGGAGTGTCACGGCGGCAGCCGCTAGTCCAGCAACAGGTAGTCATTGTGGAACCGATCGACACAGCCGGGAAGTGCGCCAGATGCGCGGTCACGCCTCACCCGTTTCTGGGCGAGGATCGCGGGGCGACTTCGAGGTCGAGCATGGACGGACTGCCGACGATCACCGTCTGCGGGGACTGCCGCGAGCGCGAGGTCTTCGCCGCGTCAGCCAAGCTCCCGCCCATCCCTTTCACCGCGTGGCCGGTACCTCTTGAGCGGTTGCTTGCGGAGGACCGCCTACGCCTCTCCTACAGGCGTGAAAAGCCCGTCTCCGAGCAACTGAGGGTGCGTAGGCGTCGAGAGCGGGCCGATCAGGGCCGCTAGGCGTGATATCCGCCCGTCTGGCGCCCGTCTATGAGGATTTCGGGGGAATGCCCGCAAGCTCCCCTGCGCGGCTCAGAACGGCTCCGAGTTCAGCGACCAAGATCGGATTCGCCGCGAGCCTCTTTGCAAGGGACTCCGCAATGGCCTCCCGATCTTCCGGCAGCGCGTCCAGGCGTTCACGCATCCGGCCCTCCCGTTCGTCCTCGCGGGCACGTTCCGTCTCTCTCTGCTCGATATCGACGCCGAGCCGAGCGGCCCTCAGTTTCATGTAGCGGCTCGCGTCTGGATCGTTCACCACATCGGGTATGACAGCGGCGATCTTGTCGGCATTCTCCCGTACAGCCTCGGCGATGACCGTCGAGGCGCGTTTCTTCTTCTGAGAATCAGAGTGTTTTTTGCGAGGTCGGCCGGCCCCCGGCTGTGACTGGCCGAGAATTCCGGCCTCCACCATTTCGCGAGCGCGGATTTTCGGGTCGGAACTGAAGCGATTGCCGGGTTTCTTCGCGGGTTTGCCGAATCCGATAGCAGGCATGGGTTAATTCTACTGTGAGTGTAGTAGTAGAGCCAAAGCTGATCGACGCACAGGCACGGGGGCACTGATTACCCATTCTGATTGCGATATCTGATTTGGGCTGATTCCTCGACGGCGTTGGCTACGTTCTCAGCCTCTAAAATCAAGACATGAACGATGTAGTCAAAAACCAGCTAAGTCGGTACGCACGGACACAGGCGGGGACGCGCCTCGGGCGCACCCTCGGAGCATTGACGCGCAGCGATAAGGATCGCCTCGACTACTGGTCGGGTTCGGCGGTCTTCCCCCATACGACCGTCGAGCGCATGGACATACCCGGCAGTGACGAACGGGTAGTCATTGCTGCGGCCGAACGCTTCGCGGAGATGCGGGCTGCAATCGGGTTCCTGTTGGTCGAGGACGCCGACCGTCCGCAGGCTGGCGCATGGCTGGTACTGAACGGGGCGGTCATAGACCCCGCACGGAACCGCCGCACTGCCCTCGGGTTCCTCGGAGTTGCGCTCGCTCCCGGCGAGGTCGCCAGGTGGACGCCGACACAACCGAGCGCGGTTGCAGAACGCGACGTTCACCGGCAGCGGGTAGCCGCCTAGCCGTGACGCCTACCGCCGCCGATCTGGTCGAGGTCGAGGCACAGTTGCGCGGCCATGTCAGGGCGGTTAGAGGAATGCGGGCACTCCACTACCGGATGATGTCGGGCGTAGAGAAGTTCTGGCCCGACGCGGCCTCCATGAGCATCGTTCGGAGGCTCGACCAGGCGGGCGAGTGCCAACGGGTCGCAGTGGAGGCGAGCGAGCGATTCGACCTCGGTATCGCGGTCGGCTGGTGTCTCGACCCAGAGGGGAACCCGGCGTGGCACTGCGCAAATGTCGATCGGGCCGGCCGGCTGGTCGATGCGGGCCGCGACCGTCACCAGGCTGGCTTCCTCGGCAAGATCTTGAGCGAGTCAGAGGCGGCGATGCTCGCGCGAGCCGCAGAGAATCCAAGCCTGTCGGAACTCGGGCAGCGTGGCGGCGGCATCTTGAGCGCCCTGCTCGGTTGAACTCTCTGGCGGCAACCGGACGGCTCGCCTATCGGCCGTGGTCCCTTCCGCCCGTCAACGAAGCGCGTACGTTCCTCACGCAGCTCTACGGCGGCGAGCGGCGCGGGCTTGTGTATCTGGCCGACGCGACGGAGGACACCACGCCGAATCCAAGACCCGGTGAAGCCGACCGCATCAAGGGGAAGACGCGGCAAGGAACCGTCGAGCCCTTCGACCTGAGCGAGCCGGACGCCTTGTCGCGCATGGCGCGGAGGGCGGTCGAGGTCGGCAACGTCATGGCGACGAACGGGATCTATCGACCGGCCCCTACCTCTGCGCTGGATGCGGCTGCGGCGCTCTTGTCATCGCGGCGCACGTGGGCCGGCGTGATGGGCCAGCGCCCCCGCCGGGACCATCTGCGCTGCGCCCGGTCTGCCGTATGTGACTTCGACGGGCCGGCAACCTTTCTGATGGCGGAAGTTGAGCGGCAAGGGCTGCGTGACCCGCTTCTGCCCTCGCTGCTGGTGAGCAGCGGCAGCGTCACGGACGGGTGGCCTCATTTTCATGCGGTCTTCCGTCTCGACCGGCCCGTAGACGCCGATGAGCTGGCGACGATCCAGGGTGGCCTTACGGACCACTTCAAGGCCGACGCCGACTTTCTCGTCAGCCATGTCCGCGTCCCCGGCTGTCGCTTCCCGAACAAGGCCGGCGAACTCCACCAGGCACAGGTCTGGGAGGCGGTGACGGAGTAGGCAAGGTGCATCTGTCCAGCTCGACTCACGAACCGCTCTGTTGCTTTTCATCGGTGCTATAGATTCGGGTACGTGAGTAGTCAATAGGGGTACGGGCGAGGGAGCTTGCGATGTCGGCGAAGTTGACGAACGGGACGATCACGGACCCGATCAACCGGGCCTTGATCGAAGCCCTTTGGCACAGCTCCGTGCCTCTCTCAGCCGAGCGCTACGTCTCCGAATACACCGAGCATCGGGACAGCTCCACCTACGCGGAGGTCATCGCCTCCAGGCTCGCCGGTCTAGAGGGCGCGGGCGTGACGGAGGTTGATCATGTCGAGGACCGGCAGACCTTCTACGTCCTCGCCGGCGTCAACGCGAGCGAAGCCGTGCGCCGCCTCGGTCTGGCCGGCGACGGTCGCCGCGAGCCGTGACGCGAGGTCTTCCCTACAAGCCCGTCCCGACCTCTCCCAGACGTTTGACAAGGGCGCAGGAATACGGGCTTTGGTTGGACTTCGGAGTCTTCGTCGGGGCGCTCTGGCACCTTCGCGTAACGGAGCCGGGACCGTGGGAGCCGCTGGGCCTCCTGCCCGCCGCGACGGCTTGGGTCTGCTCGGTCGAGCTGCCTATGTCTCAGACCGAGTTCATCGACGGTCCCCCGCTGCTTTCGAGGCGACGGGGGTAGGCGGTCGCGGTGGACGATCAGGGACGCGCCGACCTCGCACTCGGGATCACGAACCGCGAGCGGCTGACGATCCTTCGGGCGCTGCTCCAGGTGGGCGAGCTGACGCGGCGGGACTGCTCGGAGCTGCGACCGCCGGTCAACTTCGGGATGGCTCACTACCACCTACGCGGGCTGGTCGATCTGGGGACGGTGGAACCGCTCGGACGGCTGCGGGTCAACGGTGGCCGGCCGCAAGATCACTGGGCGTTCGGCGGCGAGAACGCGGAGCTGGTCGCGGGGCTGCTCGACCTCTGGGGCGGAAGCAGGGAAGTAGTCAATTCACAACGGGAGGGCAGCATGGCGAAGCTGAAGGATCGGGACATCGAGTTGATCGGCAAGGCGTTGAGCCACCCGATCCGGCTGGCGCTGATCCGTGACTTCGGCGACGGGCGGATTCAGTCGCCGGTCGTCTGGGCGAAGGGGCGCGAGCTGACCTTGTCCCATGCCAATTACCACTTTGGTTGCCTCCGTGAGTGCCGCGTCCTCAAGGTGGTACGGACGCAGAAAAAGCGGGGCGCGACCGAGCATTTTTATGCTCTCAAGGGGCGGCTTTCCACGGACGCGCTGGAAGCCCTAGAAGTGCTGGACGGAAGCGCCGAGCTGGTCCCCACCGCATAGGAGGGGTGGAGCCGGGGGAGCGCTCGCGGTAGGTGGCGGTTCGTCGGCGGCATGGGGGCGGCGGGAGGACCGACGAAGGGCGCTCGACCCCGGCTCGGGTCAGCCTATCGAGGTAGTCAATTCACCCCTGATTCTCAGGCGTTTGGCCTAGACCCAACCCCTGATTTCCAGAACTGGACAACGGGCCGGGAAGTGCCTAACGTCCTCCCCGTCGCGCAGTCCCGGCGACGAATTCAAGACAACGGTAATCCGATCGAAGGAGCCTGAATAACGATGTTGAGCGACTACGTGCGCCAGCAAATGCGCTGGCGCGAAACGAAGATGGAGGAGTTCCCCGATGACAAGCGCAACGGCGAATCGGTCGCGGCGCTCGGATCACTCGCGGAGTTCATCGAAGCCATCGAGGATGAAGGCGCGGGCGGCGAACGTTGGGGGCTGGTCGAGCGGCTTGAGCCCCACATGCTGGAGGGCGTCTCCCTCGGCGGCAGGGAAGCAAGCCGGGAAACCGCCCGCTACGGGTTCGGCTACCGGACCACGGACGGGACGCACGAAGAGTTCCTTACGGATCTGTGGATTGCCTGCATGACCGATGCCTACAACCACCGCTGCGAACACGACGAAGATCCGACCGGCGAGCTGTCGCGGGTCGAGAACGGAGCCGCTCGGTTCGACGTGCCCCTACCGCCGAACTACTGGCGGCGTCGGTCCCGCTCATTTGAAGATGAGCTGGAAGCGGAGATAGACGAACTCATCCAGGCGAAGATCGCGGAAGGGGAATAGCTACGAAGTGGCGGGGGCGTCGTCAGTGCGAGGCGTCCCCCGCCCGCACCCGCCTACTTTTCCGCGTGGATCTGCGCCAGGACCGCCCGCTGTACGGCGTGGCTCTCTTCGTTCAGTTCGGAAAAGACCTGTTCCGCTTCGTCGCGGATTTCGGTGGTGGCTTCTTCGGAGCTTTCGACTTCCTGCGCGGTCCCGTATTCCTCTGCCTGCCCGGTCCGCAAGTCCCCCTTGTGGGCCATCGCTTGAAGCCGCTCATATTGGCGGTAGAGAGCAACGCCTTCGGCCACTTCCGCCTGATCGACAGAGCCTCCCGAATCCGAGACGGTCGAGCCGGAACCGGTCGAGCTTCCACCGCCGCCGCAGGCCACCAGGGCGAGCGCCGCGACGATCACCGCGAGCGCCAGAACGAGACGCCTCATTGACTACCTCCTGTCCATGCCTCCCCGGCGCTTTGGCTCGGCCGGGGGGTGGCAGGCCGACCGAGCGGCGAAAGTCAATCACACGCTCAGGCTGTAGAGGTCCGGCGTCGTCCCTGCGAGCGTCGGCGGCGTGGCCCATCCCCATCGTGTTATCGCGTCGCTCGGTGCTGTCCTTGCCGACGTTCGACGCGAGCGCGGACTGACGCAAGAGGAACTGAGCCACAGGACCGGCGTTCATCGCAACTACATCGGCGGCATCGAGCGGGGCGAGCGGACACCGACCGTCGAAACCATCGCGACCTTGGCCGACGCGCTGGACTTCTCTCTAGGCGAGCTGTTCACCCGCGCCGAGTCCCCTAGCGAGTAGTCAATTCGTCCTGCCGCCGATCAGCTCTCAGTCATCTTCGGGCTGGTCGAAGCGAAGATCACCGACTAGGAACCAATCCCCCCCCGGTCGGGACGCGGCGGCGATGGCAGCGAGGTAGTCAATCCAGGGTCGAGGGCAGCGACTCGGAGGTAGTCAATTGCCCCGCGATGGGGACAGCGGTACATCCGCAGCAAGGAAGCCAGAAGACCCCCGTAGGTGGAATCAATAGGGGGGTCCCAGAGCGTCTTGCTGCCAAAACGCTGCCATTTGGCGGTTTTGGAGACCGATTGCAGTCTGGCTGATGGACCGCAATCCGTTCTGTAGAGCCGAAAGCCCGCCGCCGGGATCGAACCGGCAACCTCCTGATTACAAATCAGGTGCTCTCCCAGGTTGAGCTAGGCGGGCGTGGGGCCGATGATGGCTAGATGAATGTCACTTTTCGCTTTCTCGGCCCGGAAGAGGGTGGCGTCCTGACCGAGGCGATAGAAGCAGCTTACGGGACGACGTATGACGTCCGGTGGGTCTATGACCCGGCGGAGGTTTGCGCCCGGCTCGCGGCGGGTCGCTACGTGTCGTGTGTGGCGGAGACGCCGGCGGGGGATCTGCTGTGCCACGAGGGGATGAGCCTTGCCGCCGCGGGCGACGCGGTCGCCCACTCGGGCCAGGCGGTGACGCTGGAGGCGGCGCGCGGGCAGCACCTCTTCACCCGCACCAAGCGGGTACTGATGGACTGGGGCACGGAGCGCGGCCTGGCGGGCATGTACAGCGAGGCGACCGCCGCCCATCCATACAGTCAGAAGGCGAACATCGAGCTCGGGGCGCACGAGACCGGCTTCCTGCTCGGCTGGATCCCGGCCACGGTCGAGAACGACGCGGCGGCGGACGGGCCGCGGCGGCGCAACTCGGCGGCGCTCTTCTACACGAAGCTGAACGACGGCCACGATCGGCGCGTCTACGCCCCCGAGCGCCATCACGAGATCGTCGGCCAGACCCTCGCCCTCTGCGAGCTGCGCGGCACCCTCGCCCAGCCCCCGGCGGGCTACATCCTTCCCGAGCGAACCGAGATGCACACCGAGGTCGACGCCGACCACAACCTGGCGCTGCTCACGGTGACCACCCCCGGCGCCGACCTCGAGAAGGTCCTCGACGCCGAGCGACGCCGCCTCTTCGACGACGTCGACCTCGACGCGATCTACATCGACCTGCCGCTGGAGACGCCGGCGACCGCCCTCGTCGCCGACCACCTGGAGCGCCTGGGCGTCTCCTACTCGGGGATCTTCCCCAATCCCAGGGCCGACGGCGACGTGCTGCGGATGCAGTCGCTGCACCGGGTCCGAGTCAAGGCCGACGACGTTGCCGTCGCCTCGGACCACGGGCGCGAGCTGCTCGACTACGTGCTGGCGGACCTGGAGCGGCGCGACTAGCGCTCCTAGACCGCGACCTCCCGCGAGGCGAGGTGGGTGCCGACCTTGCGCTTCACCCGCTGCAGGGCGTTGTCGACGGTCTTCGTGTCGCATTCGAGACGCTCGGCGATCTGCTCGTAGGAGTGACCGTCGAGGTAGAGCGACAGCACCCGGCTCTCCAGATCCGACAGCACCCCGGAGACGCCCGACAGGCAGGAGACGAGGCTCTCCAGCTCTTCGGTCGCGATCACCTGATTGACCGGATCGTGGACGCTCGGCCCCGGCAGGATCTCGTCGAGGGTCGTTTCCGACTCACCGCTGGCGGCCGGGGTCTGGCTGAACGAGACGTACTGGTTCAGCGGGGTGTGCTTGTTGCGGGTCGCGGTCTTCACCGCGGTGATGATCTGGCGGGTGATGCAGAGCTCGGCGAAGTTGCGGAAGCTCGACTCGCGGTCGGTCCGGTAATCGCGGATCGCCTTGTAGAGGCCGAGCAGGCCCTCCTGGATCAGATCGTCCGACTCCCCACCGAGGAGGAAGTACGACGAGGCCTTCAGGCGGACGAAACCGCGGTACCGCTTGACGATCATGTCGTAGGCGTCGGTCCTACCGTCCTTGGCGAGGGCGACAAGATAGTGATCATCAAGCTCAGCTTGAGGGTTAGCTCGTGCTGCCATAGCGTTGCCACGGCCCGCCATGGTCGGCCGAAATTCCTGCTTAGGCGTCATTAGTGCCACAGATCCTTCTCCTTGCTGAAGGGTCGTGGCGCCGCTTACCTCCCCCGAGGCGCCTTACTTATTTCCCAGGCTTCTCCTCAGACTCAAGCTGAGGTTCACCCTTTATCTGAGGCGCCAGTCTATGCAAAAGCAGAGTTCTGTCAACCCCAAATAGCGACTTTTTGCAACCGCCGTTGCATTTGCCCCTCC
>Ga0164241_10005197_pt1 | contig 12285 bp, 11 predicted proteins | sample OricomyardsoilBY_FD_108780 | JGI IMG/M metagenome (GOLD analysis project Ga0164241, IMG submission 108780) | Backyard soil microbial communities from Emeryville, California, USA - Original compost - Back yard soil (BY) | ecosystem: Environmental > Terrestrial > Soil > Unclassified | place: USA...
GCACTACCTGCGCAACCGCATCAAGAAGCGCGGCGACAAGAGCGTCAGCTTCTTCAGCGCCGCGCTCGGCACCGCCCTGGACATCAAGCCGATCCTGTACTGCATCAAGGGCGAGACCGCGCCGGTCGCCAAGGTGAAGGGGTTCAACGCGGCGGCGGAGAAGATGTTCGACTTCGCCGCCAGGCGCGTGCGCGACGGACTGATGACGCCCACCATGAGCCTGAGCTACGGCGGGAACCTCGACGAGATGCGCATGCTGCCGGGCTACGAACGCCTGCGCGAGGCCTGCACGGAGCACAACGTCGAGATGTTCGAGAGCTTCATGGGCCTGTCCGGCATGGTCAACGTCGGCCAGGGCGCGGTGGTGCTCGGCTTCGCCGCCGAACCCGCCAGGTTCGAATGACGCCGCGCGGGCGCGCATCGACGCGACGCTAACGCGATGCGCCTAGGCTATGCGCCAAGCCTGAAGACGGAGCGTCCATGCCCACGCGTTACTACATCAGCCTGCCGGATCCCGCGCGCGCGCGCGGCGGCGACGACTCCCTCGCGTTCCGCGCGCACGGCGCGGACGGTTTCGCCGCCGAACTGCAGGACGCCTTGCGCAGCGGCGGCCTGTTCGAGCGCTGGCGCGCGCGCCAGGACGAGCCCGACGATGTCGATCCCGCGCTCGGCGCCACCGATGCGGATGCCACCGTCAGTGGCAAGCAGGACGACCTGCACGTCGACCTGGTGGTGACCACCTCGCTGCCGTCCGCGGTGCTGCGCCAGCGCCTCGGGCTCCTCGCCGGCAGCGGCTGGCAGTTGCGCGACGTCACCGCGGCCTGACGCGGCCGGCATGAAGCGCACCCCGGCATTGCTGTCGTGGAGCGGCGGCAAGGACGCGGCGTGGGCGCTGCACGTCCTGCGCCAGCGCGACGACATCGAGGTCGTCGGCCTGCTCACCACCATCACCGAGGAATACGCGCGGGTTTCCATGCAGGGGATCCGTCTCGAGGTGCTGCATGCGCAGGCGGCGGCGGCCGGACTGCCGGTGATCGAGGCGCGCATCCCGCAACACGCCGACAACGAGGCCTACGTCGCCAGCTTCGCCGCCGCGCTGCAGCGCGGACAGGCGCGCTGGCCCGGCATCGACAGGATCGCGTTCGGCGACTTGTTCCTCGCCGACATCAAGGCCTGGCGGGAAACCCTGTGCGAGTCGCTGGGATGGACGCCGCTGTTCCCGCTGTTCGGCAGCGATACCGCGGCATTGGCGCGCGTGATGCTCGACGGCGGTTTGCGCGCGCACCTTTGCTGCGTGGACACCACCCGGCTCGACGCGAGCTTCGCCGGGCGCGCGTTCGATGCATCGCTGCTGCAGTCGCTGCCGGCAGGCGTCGATCCCTGCGGCGAGAACGGCGAGTTCCACACCTGCGCGCACGCCGGCCCGATGTTCGCGCAGCCCATCGCAATCGAACGCGGCGAAACCGTGCTGCGCGACGGGCGTTTCGCCTACACGGATTTCCTCGTGCCATGACCGCGATGCGGTGAGCAAGCCCGACAACCCCGGCACACCCATGCGATGCTTCGACCAACTATCGCAACCGGATGCCGGGATGACGGACGCCACCGACTGGCAACGGATCGAAGCCCTGCTCGACCAGGCGCTGGACGTACCCGCACCACAACGCCGGGCATGGCTGCGCGACTGCGGCGAACCAGAGCCGATCCGGCGCGAGGTCGAGCGCCTGCTCGCCGCCGCCGATGCCAGCACCGGCTGGCTGGAAGGCGATGGCGATGCCGCTTCCGCAAAGCCCATGCTGGAACCCGGCGACATCGCGGGCGCCTGGCGGGTGGTGCGTCCGCTAGGACGCGGCGGCATGGGCGAAGTCCACGAGGTGGAACGAGCCGACGGCCAGTACGAACAACGCGCCGCGCTCAAGCGTATCGCGCTGGCGCAGGGCGACGATGGCCACCGCTTCCTGACCGAACGCCGAATCCTGGCGATGCTGGAGCACCCCGGCATCGCCCGCATGATCGACGGCGGCCTGTTGGCCGACGGCCAGCCTTACATGGTTATGGAATACGTCGCGGGCCTGCCCATCGACCGCTGGTGCCGCCAGCACGCCGCCAGCCCGCGCCGATGCATCGGGTTCGTGCTGCAAGCCTGCGAAGCGGCGGCGCATGCGCACGCGCGGCTGGTCGTGCATCGCGACATCAAGCCATCCAACCTGCTTGTCGACGAGGTGGGCCGGGTGCGGCTGATCGACTTCGGCGTGGCCGACCTGGCCGATCCCGACCACGGGAGCGGGGGCTGCGCCCCGCTGTCGCTCGGATATGCCGCGCCGGAGCAACTGGACGCCCAAGGCGACGTGGGCGTGGCCGCCGACATCCACGCGATGGCCGCGGTGCTGTACCGCCTCCTGTGCGGGCATCCACCGCATGGGCAGGACGACCCGCCCACTGCACTGCTGGCGCTGCGCTGCGTCCGCCAGCCGCCTGCGCGCCTGCGCGACGTGCCACAGGCACAAGTCGCACTGCGCGGCGAACGCGCCCTGCTGCACGACCTGGATGCGGTACTTGCCAGCGCCCTTAAACGCGACCCCGCCCATCGCACCCGCAGCATGGATGCGTTCGCCGACGACCTGTCGCGGGCGTTGCGCGGGCAGCCGGTCGAAGCTCGCCGCGACGAGCCGGGCTACCGCGCCCGCCGCTTCCTGCACGCGCACCGCTGGGGGGTGGCCGGCATCACCGCCACCATCGCCGCGCTGGCCGTTGGACTGGGTGCGGCGCTGTGGCAGGGTCATCGCGCCGAGTTGCAGCGCGACGAGGCCCTGCGCGAAAAGGCGCGCCTGGAAGCGGTGCAGCATGCGGTGTTCCTGATGTTCCGCAACGCCGGCGAAATGCAGGGTGCGGACGCCACCGCAGGCGAGGTGCTGCGCCATACCGCGCAGCGCGTGGGCGAGCAGTTCGCGCGCGACCCCTCGCAGGGCGAAGTGCTGCACACGCTGGGCGAACTGTATTTCCTGCTCAACGACTACGCCGCAGCGGAGCCGCTGCTGCAGCGGCTGACCGATGCCGATCCCGGCAGCCTCGATCCCACCCTGCTGGCCATCGGCCGTCACGACCTGGCCCAGGTCGTACTGCGCAACGGCGACCTCGATCGTGCCGCGGCGCTGCTGGCGCAGGCGCAGGCGTTCTGGCGTACCGATCCCGGGCGCTGGCGCTCGCGGCTGGTCGAAAGCCGCCTGCTGGAGGCGCAGGTGCTGAAGGGACGGGGCAAGGCCGATGCCGCCGTCGACCTGCTGCGGCGTGGGCTGGCGGAACGCATCGCATTGAACGGCCCCGATGACCGCGAGACCGGCGTGTTCCAGAACAACCTGGGCGTCGCCCTGTTCGGCCTGGGACACGGCAACGAAGCCCGCGAAGCATTCCGCGCTGCAGCCGCGATCTGGCACAAGACCGGATTGGAGGAGACCCCGGACGCCCTCAACACACTGAACAACTGGGGCGCAATGGAGCTGGCCGCCGGCCGCGCCGATGACGCCGAGCCCTTGCTGGCGAAAGCGCTGGCCCTGCGCCGACGCCTGTACGGCCCCTCGGCGGCGACCGCCGCCCTGCTCAACAATTACGGCAAGCTGCTGTTGCAGGGTGGCCGCGCGGCGGAAGCGCTGCCGCTGCTGGCGGAAGCCGCCGCGATGGGCGCGCGCTTCGCCGGCGTGGGCAGCATGCACCATGTGGCCGCGCTCAGCGGCGTGGCGGAAGTGCAATTGCTGGCGGGCGAAACCGCCAGCGCGGAAAAAACCGCGCACGAGGCGATGGCTGCCGCCGACCAGCGACTCGGCCGCGGGCATCCCGGCACCGCATCGCCAAGGCTGGCGCTGGCGCGCGTGCATGCCGCGCGAGGTGAAGTGAGCCAGGCCCTGTCCCTGCTGGACCAGGTGGATGACATCGCCGCGGCGGTCGGCCCCGCAGGCCAGCGCCTTGCCTTGCAAAGCACGCAATTGCGCGGACAGCTCAGCCCTGCGTCGTCTCCAGCCGCGCGAACAGCCACGCCCGCGCCTTGACCCAGTCGCGACGCACCGTGCGGTCGGCGATGCCTAGGATGCGCGCCGTCTCCGGCTCGGAATAACCGCCGAAGAAACGGCATTCCACTACCTGCGCCAGGCGCGGATTTAGCGCCGCAAGTTCGCCCAGTGCTGCATCCACTTCCAGCAGACGTTCGTCGCTGGCAAGAAACGGTTCCACGCCGGGATGATCCTCCAGCGAATCCACCTGCCCACCGCCGCGCTTGTCGGACAGGCGGCGGCGCGCGTGATCCACCAGCGCCTGCCGCATCGCCAGCGCGGCGGAGCGCAGGAAATGCAGTTCGTCCGCCCAGTCGCCGCTGCGGTGCAGGCGCAGGAAGGCTTCATGCACCAGCGCAGTGGTGCGCATGGTCTCGCCCGCGCCCACCCGCCTGCGCTCGCGCCGCGCGCGGCTGCGCAGGTCGTCCAGCAGCATCGGCGCGAGCGCCTGCGCGGTGGCGGCGAGGGCAGCGTCGGGCGTGTCTGAAGCCTGTGGCATGCGGGAACGGAATCGGGGAGCGAGCCGCACCATACCATCGCGCGGCGACATGCCTGTCCGCATCGAACGCTACGTTGCGTAACCGCTGCATCCTTTCGATGCAGGCGATGTCCATGTCCTCCCGCACTCCGTTCCGCTCGCTGATGCCGTTGTTGTGCCTGCCCGCGTTTGCCGCCTGCGCGCAATCCGCGCCCGGAACGCCCGCCATCCTCGATGCCGCATCCGGCTCATCCGCGCCCCCGCATGGCAAGCATCCCGGCAGCGGCCCGGACGCGGGCGAAGTCCTGCTCCCGCCCGATGACTACCACGGCAACTGGCGGCTGGTCGCGACGGACGATCCGCACGGCCAGGCACTGATGGCGCTGACCGTCCAGAGCAGCGCGGGCGAAGCCGAGGCAGCGGCGATTTCGTGCTGTTCCAGCCGTTCTGCGATGCCGTGGCCGGTGTCGCCATCAGCGGCGCCGCAGACTGCGAACTGATCGGCATGGCTGCGCCCTTCGATCGCGTGCAGGCCACGCCTGAACGCATCGTGCTGGTGTTCCATCCGACCGCCGACGGCATCGAGCATCGGCTGGAACTGCGCCACGATGGCGAGCGCCTGGTCGGCGAATACCTCACCGACGACGGCGGCGTCCGACGGCGCGTGATCGCCGAGCGTAAGCCGGAAGACCGGCCCTGAACGCCCGCGGGCCCGATGTCCACATCCACCGCGCGGTTGCGTAATGGCTCCCGTCCGGCCCGGTGCCGGCTTCCGAAACGCCACGAAACGGGAATTCCGCCATGACGAAACATCTGCTGACGCTTGGCCTGCTGGCCACCGCCATCGTTGCCGCTGCCAGCCTGCACGCCGCAGACAAGCAGCAAACCAAGACCATGCTGGTGCTGGACGCCTCCGGCTCCATGTGGGGCCAGATCGGCGGCAAGCCCAAGATCGCCATCGCGCGCGAGGCGGTGGGTTTGATGCTGGACGGCTGGCAAGGCGGCGACCTTGGCCTGATGGCCTACGGCCACCGCCGCAAGGGCGACTGCGCCGACATCGAAGTGCTGCAAGCCATCGGTCCGAATACCGCTGCCGGCATCCGCAAGCAGGTCGGCGCGCTGAATCCCAAGGGCATGACCCCGATCACCGACGCGGTGCGGAGGGCGGCGGAGCAACTGCGCTACACCGAGCAGAAAGCCACCGTGATCCTGGTCAGCGACGGCCAGGAAACCTGCAATGCCGATCCCTGCGCGCTGGGCAAGGAACTGGAGGCGATGGGCGTGGATTTCACCGCGCACGTGGTCGGCTTCGACATCGAAAAAGGCAGCAAGGCGCATCAGCAGCTGCAATGCCTCGCTGCAAATACCGGTGGACGCTACGTGGATGCCCGCGATGCCGTCGAGCTCAACCGGGCGCTAACACGGGTGGCGCAGGCCACCCCCGCCAAACCCAAGGCGATCGAGAACTTGAAGCCCGCCAAGGGCTGCATGCTCTACGCCGACGACGACTTCAAGGGCGAAAGCCTGCTGATTGGCCACAAGGGTTACGAAGACGAAATGCCCACCGGCTGGGACAACCGCGTGCGCTCGCTGAAATGCAGCAATCGCTCCGGGTTGTACTTCTACGACGACAAGGCGCGTGAAGGCGATTACCTGATGATCGAGGACGGCGGCGAGCGTAACCACATGGGCGCGGTAGGCAGTTCCTATATCTACTTCGGGACGTTTGCCGACGAAGAAGACGTGCTGGATGCGCCGCAATGAACACCCGCCCGGCACGCATGCGTGCCGGCACCCCAGGATTGGCACAAACGACCCGAACAGGAGTTCGACAATGATTCGATTGAAGATGCAGGTGCGCAGCGCGGTGGGATTTGCGGTGGTGGCGGCGGTGCTGACTGGCTGCGGCAAGGGCAGCGATGCGGGATCGACGGCCACGCCCGCTTCCGGCATGCAGGCCATGATCGAGGACGCCGCGCAGGGCGCAAGCGATGCGGGCGCGCTGCCCGGCGGCGATGCGCCGCTGCAACCCGGCCAGAGCGTGCAAGGCGTCATCGAGGCCGACATCGGCGCGGGTACCCAGCGCTTCCGCTCGCTGTCCACCAAGGTGGCCGACGACATCGCCGAGCAAATGGACGGAAAACTCGCCACCGGCGAAGGAAGCAAGGCCATCGCCGATGCCAACCGCAAGCTGGAACGACTGGGCACGGGGATGGAAGTCGATGCCGGCGACGTGCGCGACATCGTCGGCGGCATGGCCGGCAAGACCTTCCACGACGCCAGCGTGCTCAGGGTCGACATCATCCAGACGTTGCAGGTCAACCTGAGCGGCAAGGCCGGCGACGGCGGCCAGTTGCAACTGGATATCGGCTTCGACGACAAGACGCTTGCGCTAAAGGACGCCAAATTGACCTGGCGGCCCAAGAGCAAGTCGATGTTCGATTTCTACGAAGGCAAGGACGTGCAGGTGACCATCGAGCGCTTCGAGCGCAATGCCGACGGCAGCTATGCGATTGTCGGCAGCTTCACCGCGAAGGACGTGCCGGCATCGAAGTTGGCGAAGGAGTTCAAGGGGAAGATGCTGGCTTCCGCCAGCGGCCGCTTCGACTATGCGGCGCTGCCGCTGAAGGACATGCCGAAGTTCGGAGGTTAAGTCGCGGCCGGGTGCGGCGCTTATGCCTTCAGCGCCGCCGCATGATGCGCGATGTGTTCGCCGATGAAACTGGCGATGAAGTAGTAACTGTGGTCGTGGCCGGGCCGCATGCGCAGTTGCAGCGGATGGCCCGCGGCTTCGCAGGCGGCCTGCAACAGCTGCGGCTGCAATTGCGCATCGAGGAATTCATCGGCAGCGCCCTGCTCCACCAGCAGCGGCAGTTTATCGGCCGATGCCTTCACCAACTCGCAGGCGTCGTACCGCGCCCATGCGGCGCGGTCGTCGCCGAGATACGCACCGAATGCCTTCTCGCCCCACGGCACCCGCATCGGCGCGACGATCGGCGAGAACGCCGACACGCTGCGATAGCGCCCCGGGTTGCGCAACGCGACCACCAGCGCGCCATGCCCGCCCATCGAATGCCCGCTGACCGCGCGCGCATCGGTCGCCGGGAAATTCGATTCGATCAATGCAGGCAGTTCGTCGACCACGTAGTCGTACATCCGGTAATGCGCGGCCCACGGCGCCTGCGTGGCGTTCACGTAGAAACCCGCGCCCTTGCCGAGGTCGTAGCCTTCGGCATCCGCCACGTCGTCGCCGCGCGGACTGGTGTCCGGGCACACGATCGCGATGCCGTGCTCGGCCGCGTAGCGCTGCGCGCCGGCCTTGGTGATGAAGTTCTGCTCGGTGCAGGTCAGGCCGGACAGCCAGTACAGCACCGGCACCGGGCCGTCCTGCGCCTGCGGCGGCAGGTAGATCGCGAAATTCATTTCGCAATCGAGCGTTTCCGAACGATGCCGGTACACGTCCTGCCAGCCGCCGAAACAGGCGCGGTGTTCGATGCGTTCCATCAGTAGTGCACGACCGAGCGGATCGACTTGCCCTCGTGCATCAGGTCGAAGGCGCTGTTGATGTCGTCCAGCCCCATCGTATGCGTCACGAACGGCGCCAGCCGGATCTCGCCGGCCATCGCCTCCTCCACCATGCCCGGCAGTTGCGAACGCCCCTTCACCCCGCCGAACGCGGTGCCCAGCCACTTGCGCCCGGTCACCAGCTGGAACGGCCGCGTCGAAATTTCCTGCCCCGCGCCGGCCACGCCGATGATCACGCTCTGGCCCCAACCGCGATGCGCGCATTCCAGCGCCGCGCGCATCACGTTGACGTTGCCGATGCATTCGAAGCTGTGATCCACGCCCCAGCCGGTCATCTCCACGATGACTTGCTGCACCGGCTTGTCATGATCCTTCGGGTTGACGCAGTCGGTGGCGCCCATGTCGCGCGCCATGTCGAACTTCGACGGATTGGTGTCGATGGCGATGATGCGGCCCGCCTTCGCCCGCTGCGCGCCCTGGATCACCGCCAGCCCGATGCCGCCGAGGCCGAACACCGCGACCGAATCACCCTCGGCCACCTTCGCCGTGTTCTTCACCGCGCCGAGGCCGGTGGTCACGCCGCAGCCGAGCAGGCAGACCTGTTCGTGGTTCGCCTGCGGGTTGATCTTCGCCAGCGAGACCTCGGCGACCACCGTGTACTCGCTGAACGTCGAGCAGCCCATGTAGTGGTAAATCGGCTGGCCTTCGTACGAGAAACGCGAGGTGCCGTCCGGCATCACGCCCTTGCCCTGGGTCGCGCGCACCGAAGTGCACAGGTTGGTCTTGCCGCTCGTGCAGAACAGGCACTCGCCGCACTCCGCCGTGTACAGCGGGATCACGTGGTCGCCGGGCGCAACGCTGGTGACGCCCTCGCCCACCTCGACCACCACGCCCGCGCCTTCATGGCCCAGCACGCAGGGGAACAGGCCTTCCGGGTCGTCGCCGCTGAGCGTGAACGCATCGGTGTGGCAGACGCCGGTATGGCTGATCTTGACCAGCACCTCGCCCTTGCGCGGCGGCTCGACGTCGATCTCGACGATCTTCAGGGGTTCGCCAGCGGCGAAGGCGACGGCGGCGCGGGATTTCATGGCGGCTTCCGATGCAGGGAAACCCCTAGCCTAGCGCCGCCGCGCAGGCGATGCGACCCGGCCGGATTCCCGCGAAAGCCGTGGCCGGTCCCGGCCCGCTTCGACGCATAGACGGCCATCGCCAATGCAATGCGTCCGCCATGCACGCCCTCCGACTGCGGTTCCTTGCCCTCGTCCTGCTGTTGCTGGCCGGAGCGCCCGCGCACGCCCAGGATCCGTGCCCGCAATTGCGCGGGCAGGCCGGATCGCCCGATGTCGCCACCCGCATCGCCGCAGTCGCCTGCCAGGAAAACATCGCCTGGTTCCGCGCCTTCATCGATGCCGACGGTCGCAGCGGCGGGCAGCCAGTGTACGAAGCCGAGAACGATACCCTGGCCGACGGCGTGCCGGCCTGGAAGAAGGTCGCCGCGTACTGGAACGGCAGCGGGCTGGCCAACGACTGCACGCCGCCCGGCGCGCGCTGCCGCAATTTCGTGGTGGACACGCCATGGTCCGCGGCGTTCGTTTCGTGGGTGATGCGGCGCGCGGCGCTGCCCGGCTTCGCGGCGTCGTCGCGTCACGTGGACTACGTCCGTGCGGCCTGGCGGCAGCCCGCATCCTCGCCCTACCGGCTGGCCGCGCCCGGAGACGCCGCGCCGGCACCCGGCGACCTGCTCTGCTATGTCCGCGTGGGCGCGCGCGCGTTCGGGCACGAAGGCCTGCTCGACCGGCTCGACGGCAATGCCGGCCTGCCCATGCATTGCGACATCGTGGTCGCCGCCGAAGCCGGCGTGGCATGGCTGGTGGGGGGCAACGTGCAGCAGGTGGTCGCCCTGCGCATGCTGCGGCTGGATGCGCAGGGCCGCTTCGCCGACCTGCCGTTGCGCAGCGCGGCATCCGGGGCGACGTGCAGCGCGGACGCGCCGGAACAATGCAACCTCAACCGCCAGGATTGGGCGGCGTTGCTGAAACTGAAAACCGGCGCCGCGGGCGCGCTGGTGGCGGCGAACGCGCACTGATCGGCCCGGATGCTGCACCCCATGGGCGGCGTCGGATCAGCCGGTGTTCTGGATCCCCGCCGCGATCCCGTTCACCGTGCTCACCAGCGCTTCCAGCAACGCCTCTTCCTCGCGGCCGCCATCGCGCCAACGCCGCAGCAGGTCGACCTGCAGCAGGCTGATCGGATCGACGTAGGGATTGCGCAGGCGGATCGACAGGCGCAGGCGGTAGTCGCCGTCCAGCAGCTGCGGCGCGTCCTTGATCGCCAGGATCGCATCGCGGGTGCGCGCGAATTCCGCGACGATGCCGGGATGCAGCGCGGCGTGCAACCCCCCCGCGAGTTGCGAATAGCGCTCGAAGATGGCGGGGTCGGACTTGGCCAACAGCATCTCCACGTCGTCGATCGTCGCCGCGAAGAACGGCCAGTCGCGCGCCATCTCGCGCATCGCCTCGAGTCCGCATTCGCGGATGCCCAGATCGAGCGCATGGCCGATGCCGTACCAGCCGGTCAGGCCGGAGCGGTTCTGCGACCACGCGAACACCCACGGGATCGCGCGGAGGTTATGGATGCCGCCGTCGCGCCGGCGCGAGGGGCGCGAACCGATCTGCAGGCGCTCGATCACGTCGATCGGCGTGGCGGCGCGGAAGTAGGCGGGGAAATCCGGATGCTCGTGCACCAAGGCGCGGTAATGCATGCGCGAGGCTTCGGCCAACGCCTTCGCGATCCCGCGCCAGCGTTCCTCGCGCGGGTCGCGCGGGCGCGGGCGCAAGGTCGCGCGCAGCACCGCGCCGGTGGCCTGCTCCAGGTTGCGCAGGGCCAGCGCGCGGATGCCGTACTTGCGGTGGATCACCTCGCCCTGCTCGGTGACGCGCAGGCTGCCGTCCACCGAACCGCGCGGCGCGGCGATGATCGCGCGCTCGGTCTTGCCGCCGCCGCGGCTGAGCGAACCGCCGCGGCCGTGGAAGAACATCAGGCGGACGCCGTAGTCGTTGGCCAGCGCGGCGAGTTCGACCTGGGTGCGCTGCAACGCCCAGCGCGAGGCGAACAGGCCGCCGTCCTTGGCGCTGTCCGAATAGCCCAGCATCACCGTCTGCTCGCCGCACCGCGCCGCGAGGTGGCGGCGATAGGCCGGGTCCTCGAACAGCGCGCGCATCACCGCCGGCGCGGCCTGCAGGTCGTCCACGGTCTCGAACAACGGCGCGATGTCGAGCGGCACTTCGCCGCCCTCGACGCAGCCGGCGATCCGCGCCAGCGCCAGCGGCGCCAGCGCATCCGCGGCGCTGCGGCTCATGCTGATGATGTACAGGCCGATGGCATCGACGCCGTGCGTGCGGCGCAGGTCCAGCACGGTGCGGAACACGTCCAGGGTCGGGGCCGCCGTCGCGTTCGCGGCATCGACGCGCGTTGCCGCGGCGTCGCCCAGCAAGGCCTGCAGGCGTTCGATCCGATCGGCCGCAGCGCGATCCGCCCAGCCCTCGTCGCCGAGCAGGGCGGCCAGCGCGGCATCGTGCGCGGCCGAATCCTGGCGCAGGTCGAGCGCGGCGAGGTGGAAGCCGAAGCTGCGCACGCGCCACAGCAGGCGCTGCACGGCGAAGCGTCCCGCATGTTCGCCGCGATGCGCTTGCAGGCTGGCGTCGACCAGCGACAGGTCGTCGACCAACTCCCGCGCCGTGGCGTAACCGCGGGCATTCGATTCCGCCGCCAGCGCCAGCCGCGCCTGCATCAGTTCCAGCAGGCGCCGGTACGGCATGTCGGCCAGGCGCGGGCTGAGCGCAGACGCGGCATCCGGCAAACTCGCGGCGTAGTCGTCGGCGCGCGCGATCACCGCGGCATCGACGTCCACGCGCCCCTGCGACTGCGTCAATGCATCGCCCAACGCGCGCAGGTCGCCGCGATAGCGCGCGATCGCCTGCGCGCGTTGCGCGTCCAGCGCCGCGCGCACGGTGTCTGCGCCGACGTTCGGGTTGCCGTCCATGTCGCCGCCGACCCAGGTGCCGAAGCGCAGCACCTGCGGCAGATCGATGCGGCGCGCGTACACCGCCTCCACCGCATCGGCGAAGGCCTCGTAATACACCGGCAGCACCCGGTACAGCACGTTGGCGAGGTAGTAACCGACGTGTTCGACTTCGTCGGCCACCGTCGGCTTGTGCGCCGGCGCGTCGGTGGTCTGCC
>Ga0164241_10005198_pt1 | contig 12284 bp, 14 predicted proteins | sample OricomyardsoilBY_FD_108780 | JGI IMG/M metagenome (GOLD analysis project Ga0164241, IMG submission 108780) | Backyard soil microbial communities from Emeryville, California, USA - Original compost - Back yard soil (BY) | ecosystem: Environmental > Terrestrial > Soil > Unclassified | place: USA...
CCAGCGCGTGGAAGCGGGTTTCCTCGGTGGCGTCGCGGAACTGCAGCGGCGCGGCGTCGGCCTGCTGGTTCGCCTGCGCGGATGCCGGAAAAGATGCCGGCAGCGACGCGATGCACAGCAACAGGGCGAGCAGCAGGCGCATCAGCGCACGCCCTCGATCGCCTGCAGCGCCGGCATCAGTTCCTTCGCGACGATATCGTCGGTGAGCGGTCCGACATGCTTCCACTGGATGATGCCGTCGCGGTCGACCAAGAAGGTTTCCGGCGCGCCGTAGATGCCCCAGTCGATGGCCTGGCGGCCTTCGACGTCGGCCAATACCAGCCAAAAGGGGTTCCCGAACTGCTCCAGCCAGCGCAGCGCGTCGGCCGGCTCGTCCTTCCAGTTGTAGCCGATCACGCGCACGCGGCGGGTTTCGGCGAAGCGGGTCAGCACCGGGTGCTCGACCCGGCATTCCACGCACCAGCTGCCCCAGACGTTGAGCAGGAAGGGCTGGCCCTTCAACGCAGCGAGCGTCACCGTGCGCTGCGGCTCGTGCAGCACCGGCAGCGCGAAGGCGGGCGCGGGCTTGCCGATCAGCGGCGAGGGCAGGGCATCGCGATCCGGCTTGCGGCTCATCCATACGCCGGCGGCGAGCAACACCGCGAGCGCGGCGAACACGGCCAGCGGCAACCAACGCGAAGTCTTCATGCGCTCTCCTTGCGCGAGCTGCGGAATCGACGATCGGTGGCGGTGACGAAGCCGCCCAGCGCCATCAGCAACGCGCCGGCCCAGATCCAGCGCACGAATGGCTTGATGTGCACGCGCAGCGCCCAGCTGCCGCCGCCCAGCGGCTCGCCGAGCGCGACGTAGGCATCCCCGAGCCAACCGGGCGCGATGCCGGATTCGGTCATCACCTGGCCGCCGGCGGCATAGCGGCGCTTTTCCGGGTGCAGTGTGGTTTCGATGCGGCCGTCGCGCAGCACCTGCACGGTGCCCTTGTCCGCGATGTAGTTGGGGCCGCGGGTTTCCGCGACGCCGTCGAAACGGAACGCATGGCGGCCAAGTTCGACCGTCTGGCCGGGCTTGACCGCGAGCTCGCGCTGCTGGTTCAGGCCCTCGACCAGCAGCGCGCCGACCAGGAACACGGCGATGCCGAGGTGGGCCAGCGTCATGCCGAGCATCTCGCGGGTCAGCCGCGCGCCGTGCATCTGCAAGCGGGACCACAGGAAGCGCAGCGTGCCGAACCCGACCCAACACGCGCCAAGGATGCCGATCGCGGTCTTCCACTGGCCCTGCGGCGCGAGGAGGAACGCGGCGATGCCGGCGATGGCCGCCAGCCCTGCCCAAGGCGCGAGCATCCGCAGCGGCGACGCGAGGTCCTCGCGTTGCCAGCGGGTCAGCGGCCCGAACGGCAGCAACGCGACCAACGGCGCCATCAGCAACAGGAACATCAGCGCGAAATAGGGCGGGCCGACCGAGATCTTGCCCAGTTGCAGCGCATCGGCCAGCAAGGGATACAGCGTGCCGAGCAGCACCATCGCACAGGCGGTGGTCAGCAACAGGTTGTTTAACAGCAGGAGGGTTTCGCGCGAGGCGGCGGCGAACGGCTTCGCGTTGGCATCGGCATCCGGCGCGCGCAGCGCGTACAGCAGCAGCGATCCGCCGATCACGATGCCGAGGAAGACGAGGACGAACAGGCCGCGGGTCGGGTCGGCGGCGAAGGCATGCACCGAAGTCAGCACGCCGGAACGCACCAGGAAGGTGCCCAGCAGCGACAGCGAGAATGCGGCGATGGCGAGCAGCAGGGTCCAGCCGCCGAAACTGCCGCGCTTCTCGGTCGCCGCCTGCGAATGCAACAGCGCCGCGCCTGCGAGCCACGGCATGAAGCTGGCGTTCTCGACCGGATCCCAGAACCACCAGCCGCCCCAGCCGAGTTCGTAGTAGGCCCACCACGATCCCAACGCGATGCCGAGGGTGAGGAAGCCCCAGGCCACGTTGGTCCACGGTCGTGTCCAGCGCAGCCATTGTGCGTCGATGCGACCCTCGAGCAGTGAAGCAATCGCGAACGCGAACGGCACCGAGAAGCCGACGTAGCCGAGGTAGAGCATCGGCGGATGGATGATCATCCCCGGGTCCTGCAGCAGCGGATTGAGGTCGCGGCCCTCGGCGGCGGCCGGCAGCAGGCGCTCGAACGGATTGCTGGTGAAGATCAGGAAGGCGAGGAAGCCGACCGCGACCACGCCCATCACCCCGAGCACGCGCGCGACCACCGGCATCGGCAGCGATCTCGAGAACTGCGCCACCGCCGCCGTCCACAGCGCCAGGATCAGCGCCCACAGCAGCAACGAGCCTTCGTGCGCGCCCCACACCGCGGTGTAGCGATACACCACCGGCAGCAATGAATTGGAGTTCCCGGCGACATAGCGCAGCGAGAAATCCTGCGCGACGAAACCATGGCTGAGGATGGCGAAGGCCAGCGCGACCAGCGCGAGTTGCAGGAACGCCGCGGGACGGGCGACCGCCATCAGCGGGGCGATGCCGCGTTGCGCCCCGAGCAACGGCAGCAAGGCCTGCAGCGATGCGACCAGCAGCGCCAGGATCAGCGCGAGCTGGCCGATTTCCGGAAGCAGGTACCAAGGCGTCACTTAGTTCGCGCCCTCGGCCGCGGGCGCCTGCACGTCGTGTTTCCTGTGCGCGATGCCCATCTTGTCGGCGACTTCCTTCGGCATGTAGGTCTCGTCGTGCTTGGCCAGCACGTTCTCCGCCACGAACACGCCGCCGCGCATGCGACCGGTGGCGACCACCGCCTGCTTCTCGCGGAACAGGTCGGGCAGGATGCCGGTGTAGACGACCGGCAAGGTCGCGTCGCCGTCATCGACGGCGAAATGCGCTTCCATCGAGCCCGGTGCGCGCTTGAACGAACCGGCGGCAACCATGCCGCCCAGGCGGAAACGCGCCTGCCCGGAAGACACGTTCGCGCCGGCCTTGCCGCTGAGCACCTCGTTCGGGGTGTAGAGGTAGGCGACGTTGCGCTGCAGGGCCATCGCGATCAGCGTGGTGGCGATGGCCGCGGCCGCGGCCACGGCCGCTACCTGCCACAGGCGGCGCTTGCGGGTGGGGTTCATCGTTCGAGCTCCGTCGGGGCGGTGCGCGACGCGACGCGGGCCACGCGCAGGCGCGCGGCGCGCAGGGCGGCGCGCAGTTGCAGGCGCGGGACGACGTAGTCCCACAGCATCACGATGGCGAATACCGCATAGGCGGCGATGACGTAGTCGCGATAGCTCATGGCGTGCCTCCCGCGAGCTTCGTCACCCAGTCCTTGCCGGTTTCGCGGCGCAGGTTGTCGGCGCGGGCGCGGCCGAGCAGCGAGCCGACGAACCACAGCTTGGTGCCGGCGATCATCCACACCAGCGGCCACAGCATGCTCGGATCCATGTGCGACTTGCCGAACAGGCTGATGGTCTGGCCTTGGTGCAGCGAGTTCCACCACACCACCGACCAGCGGATCACCGGCAGCAGGGCGACGCCGACGATGGCGAGGAACCCCGCGGCGCGCGCGGCATTGCGACGGTCGTCGATGGCGGCGTACAGGCCCATCAAACCCACATACACCAATAGCACGATCAGTTCGGTGGTCAGGCGCGGATCCCAGTCCCACCATGTCCCCCACATCGGCTTGCCCCAGATCGAACCGGTCGCAAGCGTGACCAGGGTGAAGGCGGCGCCGCTGGGCGCGCAGGCCATCGCCAGGATTTCGCACAGCTTGATCCGCCAGACCAGCGCGATGGCCGCATAGAACGCCATCAGCGCGAACACGGCCATGCTCATCCAGGCCGAGGGCACGTGGATGTACAGGATGCGGAAGCTGTCGCCCTGCTGGTAGTCGGCCGGCACCGCGAACAGCGCGCCGTACAGGCCGACGCCCATCGCCAGCAGGCCGAGCAGATAGGCCCACGGCGCCCAGCGGGCGGCGAAGCGGTCGAAGTACGGCGGGGAACCGAGTTGGTGGAACCAGCGGACGACAGGATTCATCGGGGCACGATTCATTTCGACGCTAATTATGGGCGATACGCAGCGCTGCCGCAGTCGTCGGCGGCGCCAGCACCAGCGAAATCACCAGGCCTGCACCCAGCAGCAGCAGGGCGCCGTCGGCATCCAATCCCTGCGCGGAAGCGGCCACCGCACCCGCGCCGAACACCAGCACCGGCACGTACAGCGGCAGGGCGAGCAGGGCGACGAGGATGCCCGCGCGGCGCATGCCGACCGTCAGCGCAGCCACCACCGCCCCGAACAGGCTCAGGATCGGCGTGCCCAGCAGCAGGCTGGCCATCAGCACCGGCAACTGCGCGCGCGGCAGGTGCAGCAATTCGCCCAGCAGCGGCACCGCCACGATCACCGGCAGCGCGGTGGTGGCCCAGTGCATCAGGGTGCGTACCAGCACCAGCCACCACAGCGGCACCGGCGCCAGCATCCATTGCTCGAGCGAGCCGTCTTCGGCATCGCCGCGGAACAGACTGTCCAGCGCCAGCAATCCGGCCAGCAGCACCGCCAGCCACAGCACCGCCGAAGCCACCGGCGCCAGCGACTTCGCATCGCCGCCCAGGCCCAGTGCGAACAGGACCACGGTGAGCAGGGCGAACAGCGCCGGTTGCAGGGCATCGCCACGCCGCGCCCACAGCAGGCGCAGGTCGCGCGCGATCAGGGCGGCGGCGGCCTGCCGCATCATGCCTCGCCCCCGAGGTGCAGCATCTTGGTCTGTACCGGTGGCGCGGCATAGGCGCCGTGGGTGGTGATCAGCGCCGCGCCGCCGCTGCGCAGGTGGGCCTGGACCATGCGGTTGACCAGGTCGAGGCCGTCCAGGTCGAGGTTGGCGTAAGGCTCGTCCAGCAGCCACAGCGGCGCAGGCGACAGCCATAGCCGCGCCAATCCGAGTCGTTTCTTCTGCCCGGCGGACAACGTGCGCAATGGCGCGTCTTCGTAGCCGCCAAGGCCGACGATGTCCATCGCCGCTTGCGGGGTCTGCTTCGAACGGCGGCCGTGCAGGCCACACAGGAACTCGAGGTTCTGCAGCGCCGTCAGGTCGCCCTTCAGCCCCGGCAGGTGGCCGAGGTAGGCGACGAATCGCGCGCGCAGGTCGGCACGCGCGGGACAGCCGTCGATCGGGATCGCCCCGGCATCCGCACGCAACAGGCCGGCCAGCACGCGCAGCAGGGTGGTCTTGCCGGCGCCGTTGCCGCCCTGCACCAGCAGGGCCTCGTTGGCGTCCAGCGAAAAGTCCAGCGGCCCGAATACAGGCGTCTCGTTGCGGGAGAAGGCCAGCCCGCGTGCGGCGAGCAGGGGGCTGGCGTGGACGTGTTCGTCGGGCATGGGCGATGGATTCTACCGGCATGGCGACAATCCTCATCGATGGTCACATGCCGGCACCCGCGGATTCCGTACACTCGGCGGATCGCAACGGACTCGCATCCATGCCGCAGATCCCCACCAAGCTGCCGAAGGTCGGCACCACCATCTTCACCGTGATGTCGCAGCTCGCCGCCGAGCACGGCGCGGTCAACCTGGGCCAGGGCTTTCCCGATTTCCCGGTGCCGGGACGGCTGGTCGAGGCGCTGGACCGGGCGATGCGCGCCGGCCACAACCAGTACGCGATGATGACCGGCATCCCGGCGCTGAGACAGGCCATCGCCGACAAGACCGCGCGCTGCTACGGTTGGGCGCCGCATGCGGATGCCGAAATCACCGTCACCAGCGGCGCCTCGGAGGCGATCTTCGACGCGATCCACGCGGTGGTGCGCGCGGGCGAGGAGGTCATCGTCCTCGACCCCTGCTACGACTGCTACGAGCCGGCCATCGACCTGGCCGGGGCGAAGGCGGTGCACGTCGCGCTGGATCCGGCCACGTTCGCGCCGGATTGGAGCGCGGTGCGCGCGGCGATCGGGCCGAACACCCGGATGCTGATGATCAACAGCCCGCACAACCCCTCGGGCGCGATGCTGTCCGCAGCCGACATGCGTGAACTCATCGCGATCCTCGACGGCACCGACATCGTCCTGCTCAGCGACGAGGTCTACGAGCACATCGTGTTCGACGGCGCGCGCCACGAATCGGTGCTGCGCTATCCCGAGTTGCGCGAACGCGCCTTCGTCGTCTCCAGCTTCGGCAAGACCTACCACTGCACCGGCTGGAAGCTCGGCTACTGCATCGCGCCGCCGGCGTTGTCCGCCGAGTTCCGCAAGGTGCACCAGTACAACACCTTCTGCAGCTTCGCCCCGGCGCAGCACGCCTTCGCCGAGATGATCCGCGAGGAGCCGGCGCACTACGACGAGCTTGGCGCGTTCTACCAGGCCAAGCGCGACCGCTTCCGCGAGCAACTGCTCACGACCAAGCTGAAGCCGCTGCCGGTGCCGGGCGGCTATTTCCAACTGGTCGATTATTCGGCGGTCAGCGACCTCGACGACGTGGATTTCTGCCGCTGGCTGACCACCGGGCACGGCGTCGCCGCGATCCCGCTGTCGCCGTTCTACGAAACAGCGCCGGCCGGGCAGCGCCTGGCGCGGCTGTGCTTCGCCAAGAACGAAACCACGCTGGACGCGGCCATCGAACGGCTGCGCGCGCTATGAGCAGTCATGTCCTCCCCAATCTCCGCGTCTCGATCGTCCAGGGCGAGACCCGCTGGCACGATCCCGCCGGCAATCGCGCCTATTACGGCGAGCTGATCGCGCCGCTGCACGGCACCACCGACCTGGTCGTGCTGCCGGAAACCTTCACCAGCGGCTTCTCCAACGAGGCCATCGGCAACGCCGAAACCATGGATGGGCCGACCGTCGCGTGGATTCGCGAACAGGCCGCGAAGCTGGGTGCCGCGATCGCCGGCAGCGTGCAACTGCGCACGGAATCGGGCGTGTTCAACCGCATGCTGTTCGCCACCCCGGATGGCGGGCTCGTGCATTACGACAAGCGCCACCTGTTCTCGTTCGCCAGGGAACACGAGCGCTACGCCGCCGGCCGCGAGCGCGTCGTCGTCGAATGGAAGGGCTGGAACATCCTGCTGCAGGTCTGCTACGACCTGCGCTTCCCGGTGTTCTCCCGGAACCGCTTCGATGTCGAACGCCCCGGCCTGCCCGACTACGACCTGGCCCTGTACGTCGCCAACTGGCCGTCGGCGCGCAGTTATCCGTGGAAGACCCTGTTGCGCGCGCGCGCCATCGAGAACCTTTGTTATGTCGTCGGCGTCAATCGGGTCGGCACCGACGGCAACGGCCTGCATTATTCCGGCGACAGCGCGGCCATCGACTTCCTCGGCCACCCGCTGAGCGAGGCGGCCGACGAGGAAGTGGTGTCGACGATGCTGCTGCAGGCCGCTCCGCTGGTCGAACACCGGGCCAAGTTCCCGGCGCTGCTCGATGGCGATTCGTTCGCGCTGGACCACTGAATCCGGATCCTGCTCAGGCCGGTGCAGTAGCCTTGCCGCCATAGACCACCCGGTTGCGGCCGCCGTTCTTGGCGCGATAGAGCGCCGCATCGGCTTCGGCGAGCAGGGCGTCGATGGCGTCGGCGGAGAATGCGGTCGCCAGCCCGATGCTGACCGTCACCGGGATCGACTTGCCTTCGAACGGCACCGGCGCCGCCGCGACCGCCGCGCGCAAGGCTTCGGCGATCGAGGCGGGTTCGCGGCCCGGCGCGCCATCCAGGATCGCGATGAATTCCTCGCCGCCCCAGCGTCCCAGCAGGGCGCCGGGAGGCAGGGCATTGCGCATACGCGTCGCGACCTCGCGCAACACGGCGTCGCCGGCCTGGTGGCCGTGGCTGTCGTTGATGCGCTTGAACTCGTCGAGGTCGAGCAGCATTACGGTCAGCGGTTCCGGGATCCGCCCGAGCCGGTCGTCGAGCGCGCGCGTCGCCGCATGGCGGTTCGCCAGCCCGGTCAGCGCATCGGTATTGGCCACGCGTTCGAGCGCATCGCGACTGGCGCGCAACTCGTTGCGATGCAGCAGCGTGCTGCGATAGCGCGCATACAGCAGGGCAGCGACCGCAAGCACGGTGGCCAGCCCGACCAGCAGCGCGATCGCGATCAGGCGTTGGCGGTTCAGGCGCAGCGCCTGGATGTCGTTGTCGCGCTGCAGCAACTGGCGCTCGGTTTCGGTGCGCTGCCGTTCCAGGCTCGATTCCAGCAGTGCGATGCGGCGGGCGGCCACGTCGATGGCCAGTTCCTTGTCCAGCTTCTGGTGCGCCTTGCGGGTCGCGAAGGCGCTGGCCGCATCGCCCGCCCGCAGTTGCAGCTCGGACAGCAGGTCGAGCAGGGAACGCTCCAGGATGCGGTCGCCGAGGTCGCGCACGCCGGCCAGCACCGCATCCGCTTCCTGCAACGCCTGCGCGGTGCGGTCGCGCGCGGCGAGCACGCGCAGGCGGCTGATCCGGACCAGGGTCTTGTCGCGCGCCGCGACGTGGTCGTAGGAGGCGTTCGCCCTCTCGACCCAGCGTTCGGCCTCGTCGATGCGTCCCTGCAGCAGGCGCAGGTCCGCCATGCGGGTAAAGGCATTGACCTTGTTGGGGTGGCTGCCCGACAAGTCGGCCAGGCCCACCGCCTGCTGGCCGTGGTATTCCGCTTCCTTCAGTTTCTCGAGCTTGGTGAACGCGCCGATCAGCTCGCCGTGCAGGGCGATCGCCTCGCGGCGGTTGCGCTCCTCCACGTAGTCCAGGGCCTCCAGCAGGTAGCGGCTGGCCAGCTCCTCGTCGTCGAGGTTGCGATAGAGCACGCCGAGCATGCGCAGGCTGCGCGCGGTCTCGGCCTTGTCGCCGGCCTTGCGCGACATCGCCAGCGCATCCGTGTGCATCGCGACGGCGTCCGAGAAACGCCCGGTGCGCCCGTCGAGGTTGCCGATGGAATTCAGCTCGCGGGCTTCCATCGAGTGGTCGCCGGTATCCCGGAACAGCGTGAGCGCCTGCATGAACAGGTTGCGGGCGTCCTCGAAGTGGCCGAGCTTGCGCTCCAGCACGCCGCGTTCGTGCAGCCATAGCGCGCGCCAGCGCTCGCTGCCGCCGGCTTCGACCATGGCCTGCATCCTGGCGAGCACGGCCTCGGTCTCCTTCGACTGGCCGCGGTTGACCAGGATCGTGGAGAGCCGGATCAGGGCCTCGAAGCGCAGGTCGGACAGGCCCAATGCATCCGCCTGCGCGATGGCCTGGTCGATCCCGGCCAACGCGGCTTCGGCATGTTCCTGGTCGTTGGCGAACTCGGCTTCCGCCAGCGTCGCCCAGGCGCGGAATTTCGGATCCTTCGCGCCTGCACGCAGGCGCGCGGCTTCCGCCTCGAGCTGCGCCGCGGTGCGCGACTGGTCGGCGCGCAACGTGGCGACGGACGCAGGTTCGGTCGGGTTGGCGGCGACGGCCGCGAAGGGCAACGCGAGGCACAGCACGGCGACGGCGATGCCGCGCCGGAGGGTGGCGCACAGCGGCCGGTTCTCGTGCCTTGGCGTGCTCATGGACGGCGCCAGCATGCCAGAGTCGCCGCGCCCGGCGAAGCGGTTCCCGGATAGGGTCAGTGCCCTCGGCGCGACGCGAACCCGGCGAACCCTTGCACGAAGCCCGCGAGCTGTTCGCGCACCCTGGCATCGACCAGTTCGCCGCTCGCATCGAACGCCTGCCCGGCGCGCGAGACCATCAGCCTGTCGCCCGCCCACAGGCGCACCCCGAGTGTCTTCAGCACCGGCAACCAGTGGTTCTGCGAGAGGATCGTGCCGAAGCCGCCCGGGGAGGCGCCGATCAGCGCGAAGGGCCTGTCGCCGAACACGCGCGGGATGTCGGCGGCGGGGCGCGACAGCCAGTCGATGACGTTCTTGAACACGCCGGGGATGCCGTTGTTGTATTCCGGCGTCACCAGCAGCACGCCGTCGCTGGCGACGATCCTGTCCTTGAGCGCGGCGACCGCGGCGGGAAGCCCGTCGCGCGCCTCGGCATCGCCGTCGTACAGCGGGATGCCGTGCAGGGTGGCCGCATCGAGTCCGATGCCGTCGCCGGCCGCCCGTTGCGCGGCGCGCAGCAGCGACGTGTTGAACGAACCGCCGCGCAGGCTGCCGGAAATGCCGAGGATGCGGGTCATGCGGCCGCTCCGGCTTCGGCAACGAGCGCGGTGTCGATCCGCACCTCGCCGGTCAGCACCTTGTGGATCGGGCAGGCGTTGGCGGCCATCAGCAGCCGCTCGCGCTGGGCGTCGTCGAGATCCCCCAGCAGTTCGAGGCGGCGGGTGATGTCGGTGCCCGCCGCGGGCTTGCCGCCGGGGTTGAAGGCGAGTTCCACCTTCACCCCGGTGAGCGGCCATTGCTTGCGCTGCGCATACATCGTCACCGTCACCGCGGTGCAGGTGCCGAGCGCCGACAGCAGCAGGCGCTCGGGACTGGGGCCGGCATTGGCACCGCCGATCTCCTCGGGTTCGTCGCCCAGCCAGTGGTGGCCGAGGTCGTCGGAAAGCTCGACGGTGAAATTCCGGTTTGAACCGATGCTGGCGCGGACGATCGAGATTCCCATGTCGCGTTCCCCTGCTCAGGCCATGCGGCCGAACTTGCCGCTGTTGAAATCGGCGATGGCCTGGATGATCTCCTGCTGGCTGTTCATCACGAACGGGCCGTAGCCGACCACCGGCTCGTCGATCGGAAGGCCTGCGAGCAGCAACAGCTTGGCGTCGCCGTTGGCTTCGACGGCGATGCCGGTGCCCTCGGTGGACAGCGTGGCCATCTGCTTCTCGCGCAACACCGATTCGCCATTGAGCATCACCGTGCCGGCCAGCACCACCAGAATCGCGGTCCAGCCTTCCGGTTGCGGCAGCTCGACCGACTTGCCGGCCGCGAGCCGCACGTCCCACACGTTCATCGGGCTGAAGGTGTGCGCGGGGCCGGCTTGGCCGGCGTAGTCGCCGGCGATGACGCGTACGCTGCCGGCGCCGTCGGGCAGGGCGACCGCGGGGATCTGCGCATCGACGATGCCCTGGTAGCCGGGCGCCGCCATCTTGTCCTTCTTCGGCAGGTTGACCCACAGCTGCACCATCTCGAACGGACCGCCGCGCTTCGCGTACTCGGTCGAGTGGAATTCCTCGTGCAGGATGCCGCTGCCCGCGGTCATCCACTGCACGTCGCCGCGACCGATCACGCCGCCGTTGCCGGTGGAATCGCGGTGCTCGACTTCGCCGTCATAGACGATGGTGACGGTCTCGAAGCCGCGATGCGGATGCTGGCCGACGCCGCGACGGTGGGTGGTGGGTTCGAAAGTGGTCGGCGCCGCGTAGTCGAGCATCAGGAACGGGCTGCGCTGCGGCACGTCGGGGCCGCTGTAGCCGAACAGGCCATGCACCGGGAAGCCGTCGCCGACCCAATGCCGGCCGGGGGCGCTGGTGATGCCGAGGATGTTCTTCCGAAGGATGTCCTTCATGGCGGTGCTCCGTGTGTGCGGCGGGCTGCCGGACTTCATGGCTGGCACTTTAATTTGACCACATGGATGTTTGTAGTCGGTAAAAATATATCGAATTGTTCCGCAGGTGAGACAATCCGCATGGCGACTGCGCCATCCTACAAACGAAAGGGCGCCCGAAGGCGCCCGGGGTCCCGCCAGTGGCTTACTTGGTGAAACTGATGTCCAGGGCGGTGTGGAACGGCGCCTTCGGCGGCACGAACACGGTCTTGTCGCGCACGTAGCGCTGCAGGCAGATCGCCAGTGGCGACCCACCCTGGCGCCAGGTCTGCTGCACGCGTCCCTGCGCATCCAGCCGCATAACGATGGTGAAGGCGCTGAAGTCCTTCTGCGGCTTGCCCAGCGAACACTCGACCACGCCCGCATCCAGCAATCCGCGCTGCGTGGCCAGCATCGCGTCCTTGGCCGGGCCGGTGACGCCGGCCTCGTCGACATCAGCCAGTTTCTTGGCGTCGTAGAACTCGACCAGTGCGGGCGCCGGCGCGGCTTGCGTGCCGGTCTGCAGCAACATCGCAAGCGCGAGTCCGATCATGCCGATGCTCAGCGATTGCCGCCGTGCTGTCCGCCACCGCCGCGCGGGCCGCGGTTGCCGCCGGGGCGCGGGCCGCGCGGGCGTGCTCCGGGAGGCGATGCCGCATTGAAAGGTCGGCCGCCCCCGGGCTTGTTGCCCGGACGCGGGCCGCGCGGGCCGCGCTGCTCGCCGTGCCCGCCGTAGGGATTGAAGCCGCCCGGGTTGGCGTGGTCGGAGGGGAAGCTGGGCGCATTGCCCGGATGGCCATAGGGCTTGGCGGATCGCTGCGGACGGCCTTCGCCGCCGCCGGGACCACGCGGGCCGCGGGTGTCGG
>Ga0164241_10005199_pt1 | contig 12280 bp, 8 predicted proteins | sample OricomyardsoilBY_FD_108780 | JGI IMG/M metagenome (GOLD analysis project Ga0164241, IMG submission 108780) | Backyard soil microbial communities from Emeryville, California, USA - Original compost - Back yard soil (BY) | ecosystem: Environmental > Terrestrial > Soil > Unclassified | place: USA...
CACGACGAACTTCACCTTGTTGCCAGGCGCCGGCCCGACCGCGGTATCGCCCGGCGAGCGAAGGACGTCTCCTGAGGGATCGAGCCAATAGTACTCGGCGCCTCGAGCGACGACGGAGATGGGTCCGACGATCTGCGTGCCGATCGTGAGCGGGGCGCTCGCGGACGTGCTCGACGCACGCCGGACCGAGGTCCCGGCAGCGACGCCGACCTGTCCACCCCCGACGCCCACCGATCCGAAGCAGTTCCCGCCGCCGTTCGCGATCGAGAAGAGCTTCAGCTTCGACGCGTTCGCGACCTTCGGGTAAGCGACGACCTCGCATTCGGCGGGCGAGGCGTTGCCCGTCGTCGTGTAGACGCCGCTCGCGTCGAGCGCGAGCCCGCGCGGATCGACCAGTGAGTCCGCGATCGTCTCCATCGAGCCGTCATCTTGGAACCGAAGGATGCGGCCTCCGGCTCGATCGAGGACGTAGATGCCGGTCGCGTCGACCGCGAGCTCGTTGAGCGGCGTCGTCGGTACGTTCGCGACCAGCATCGGCGTGCCAAAGACGACGGGAGGGCTGCCACCGGTCCCTTCGCCGCCGCTTCCGCCGCCGCCGGCGGCCGTCGTCGTCACGGCGCCGCCTGCACCGCCCGTGGAGCTCTGGCCGCCGGTCGACGTCGCAGTCGCGCCGCCCGCGCCACCCGAGCCGCCGCCTCCGAGCGTGTGGTCCTCGAAGCCGAGAATGAGCTGACAGCCGGCGAGCGCGAAGGCGACGCACGGCAGCGCGAGAAGTGCGAAGGACTGAGTCTTCACGGCATGCCTCTCAGAACGTCCCACCTACGGCTGGGAGCCACTGAACCTCGTCGCGCGCGTCGCGAACGGGGACGATCGTCGGAGCCCAGGACGCCTTGGTCGCGTCCAGCTCGTGCGTCGGTCCGATGAAATATAGGACGACGCCTGTTGCGACGCCGGCGAGCCCCACGCCCACGGTCACGTTGCTCGCCCACGCCCAGGCGTTCGCTCGATCGTGTCCGTCGATCCCCTCCTGCGTGCACACCGTGCCGGTGCAGTGATCGTCGGCGCCGCTGCTCGTGACGAGCGCGACCGCACCGAACGCGAGGCCGACGCCGGTGAGCCCGACGCCGATGCCACCTGCGATGAACGCGGGGAGCGGATCGACCTCGACGATCTTCTTCGGCTTCGGTGGCGGGGCCGCTTGGTCGACCTCGAGCGCAGGGATCTGGACGTCGATCGAGACCGGTCCCGTCGCGAGCGGCACGGTCTCGATGAACGGCTTCCTTCCGGGTGCTTCGACGACGACCTCGAGCTCGCCCGGATCGTAAGGGAGCGCGATGTCGAACGATCGCACCTCGTGACCGTTGACCGTGACGCGCATGCCCTCTGCCGGCTCCGCGACGTGAAGCGTCGCACGGGACAGGTTCGGCTCGACCCGCGCGATGCCGTCACTTGCCTGCTGCTCGCGATCCGTCTTCTTCGCGGACTGCGCCTGCGCGAGTGCGTCCGTGAACTCGACCCACGCAGTCGCGGTCCGGCCAGTCTGCTCATGACACGTCGCGAGGTAGAGCAAAGTCCCAATTTGCGGATCGAGTCGCTGACTCTCCGCGAGCTTCGGGCACGCAGGCTCGAGTGTGCCTTTGTCAATGAGCTCCCTCGCGTCGCGAAAGAGCGTCTCGGCCGCTGCGCGATCCTCGGCGGTCGGATCGGCCATCGCGGGACGGGACCAAGAAGCAGCGAGAAGTAAAGCCGAGCCCGAGAAGACGACGGCGGCGCCCCGTAAGACGCACTCCGAAAACGACATCAGTTACGACCCCCAAGGTTGAACGGGCTGCTCGTGTGCGTTGGCGTCGGGAGCTTTCCCCAACGCTTCGGCGCGCTCGATGACGCGGCCTCTGCGCTCGACGAAGCGGCAGCATCGGCGGTGGGCGCTGCGCTCGCAACGACGGCGGGCGCGGACACACTCGGCGTAGGCGCGACCTCCGTTACGGTCGCGGTCGCGGTCGCCGTCGCCGCAGGCACAGGGCTCGTCGCCGACGCTGCTGTGGAAGGCTCTGCTCCAGAGGGCGCGGTGATCGCCCAAGCGCCGAGGACGCTCGCGGCCAGCCCGGCGCCAATCGCGACGATGATCCACTTCGGAGGTTTCGGCCTCGCGACGGGCAACGCGGTCTCGATCTGCGCGTCGCTCAGCGCAGTCGGTCGAATCGAGCCGCTCTGCGCGGTGCTGGGGGGCTCAGGTACCTCGGTTTGGCGATCGGACTCGGGCGCGGGCATGGGCGTGAGGCCTCCGCTTCCGTTCTCGATGTCCGTGACGAGTCGCGCCCGACTCCCGAGCGTCTCCTCGGCCGTCTCCTCGACCCAATCACCGACCTCGCCGAGCGGCGAAGGACCCAGCTTCTCGAGCGCCGTCGCGAACTCGCGTCCCGTCTCGTAGCGACTGGAGACCTTGCGCGAGAGCCCCTTCATCACGATCGCGTCGAGCTCCGGGGGGATCCCGGGGACGACCGACGACGGCGGCTTCACTTCACCCGTGAGCACCTTCGCCAGCACGACCGCCTCGGTGTCGGCATCGAAGAGACGCGTTCCCGTGAGCGTCTCCCACAGGACAACGGCGCCTGCGTACAGATCCGCTTGGCGCGTCACATTCTCGGCCGCCATCTGCTCGGGCGCCATGTAGCCGAGCTTCCCTTTCACTGCGCCCTCGCGCGTCGTGTGCAGGCGACCGCTCGCCTTCGCGATCCCGAAGTCAACGACACGCGCCATGCCGTCGACACCGACGAGGACGTTGTGTGGCGAGACGTCGCGATGCACGAGCCCGAGCGGGAAACCTCGCTCGTCCTTCGCTTCGTGCGCCGCGTGCAGGCCCTGCAGCATGCCAGCGACGATCGCGATCGCGACCTTCCACGGCATGACGCGTCCGCGTTTCGCCGCGCCGCGTACGAGCTGGGCGAGTGACTCTCCCTGCACGTACTCCATGACGAGGAACAGCTCGCCTTGTGTCGCCACGACATCGAGCGTCGGCACGACGTTCGGGTGGCGAATGCGCGCGCACATCCGGGCTTCGTCGAGGAACATCGACACGAACTCCGGATCCCGAGCGTACTGCGGGTGCAGGCGCTTGATCGCGACCGTACGCGCGAATCCGACAGGACCGAGCAATCGGCCCACGTGCACGGTCGCCATACCCCCAGCGGCAAGAACGTCGAAGATCGCGTACCTGCCGATGACTCTGCCTGAGGCCCCGTCGGCCATTCCTCTAAGGGTAGCGCACCTAAAGAAGGAACCGCTGCTTCTCAGCGTTCAGACAAAAAAACGAAGCACCTGCGCGACGGTTGGGGGGATAACCATCACAGGTGCTTCTACAAAATAGCGAAGCGCCTGTTCCGACGGCGGGGGGGGATACCGTCACAGGCGCCTCGGTCAATTAGCTATACAAGGTACGTGCCATGCCCTTGCTGGCCTCCAACAACCTCATTTGTGGGAAAATCCGAGGAGGCCCGTGTCGTTTCGATACACCACAACTGCAAGCCTGCACGCCGGGGACGCGAGTTTGCTTCCACTTCAGAGGGAGTCCATGCTGCCGGCGATGCGTCTGCTCCGAGCGACAATCCTCGCCGCGGCTTCGATGGCGGGCTGCGGATCCGGCGAGCCGGCGGTCGCCAACCCCGTCCCCGACGCCTCCGAGGCCGCCTCCGCTCCTGGGAAGGGGGCCGTCGACCAGCTCGCGGAAGGGTGTAGCTGCGGCACCTTGCCTGGGTGCCCGCCTTGTCCCGCGCCCGCGAAGAGCGCTGCGTCTGCGACTGCGCCGGGCGCCATCGTCGCGGCGACAAGCGCCCCCTCTGTCTTCCCGCCCGCGCCGCTGAAGGCCCCTTTCGAGCGAACCGCGAAAGACGGAGACGGCGACTGGAAGTCCATGACCGTCCGGGGTGGAAAAACGAGCCCGCTCGCCGTGACCACGCTCCACCCGCACACGATTCGTGGCGACGTCGTGATGCAGATCGTCGCCATCGACACCTCGCGCCTCAGCATGGAGCTGGTGCTCGGCACCGAAGAGCCCGAGGGGTACACCGCCGCGGAGCCCACCCGCACCGGCCTCGTCCCTGCGGCGACCTTGGACGCGCTCGTCGCGGTCGCGAACGGTGGCTTCAAGAAGCGGCACGGGGGACACGGGATCGGAATGGGCGGCGTCTCGCTCATCGCGCCCCGCCCCGACTTTTGCACCTTTGCAAAAACGAAAGACGGGACCTACCGCGTCGGCGTGTGGAGCGCGCTCGAGACCGAAGCGACCTCGTTCGCTTGGTACCGACAGACGCCCCCGTGTCTGGTCGAGAGCGGCGCGAAGAACCCCGACACCGTGAACGAGTACAAGGCGAAGCGCTGGGGCGGCGCGGAAGACGGGCGCAAAGACATTCGGCGAAGCGCCATTGGGATCGGCGCCGATCCGGCCATCCTCTACTTCGCGATTGGAGATTGGGTCACGAGCGAGTGGCTCGCGAACGGGTTGATCGCCGCCGGGATCACGACCGCCGCCGAGCTCGATATCAACTACTCGTACACGCGCTTCATCGTGTACGAAGGCAGCGCGCCGGACGCCCTCGTCGCGACTTCGCCACTCCTGAAAGAGCTGAAGGCGCCGCGCAAGGAGTACTGGAGCGAGCCGTCCAGGAGAGACTTCTTCTATCTCGCGTGGAGGTGAGGGGGTGCGCGCGGAGCTGCGCGCCGCACGGAGGAGCCCGCGCGGCTATTTGTAGCGGCAGGTCTTGTGGCCGCTCTTGTCTTCGCAAACGAAATCGGTCGGGCAGTCGCGATCGTCGTCGCATGCCGAGAAGCACCGAGTGCCGCTGTGGTCGATGCAGTAGAAGCCGTCCGGGCAGTCTTTGTCGGTAGTGCACTTCGGACTGCACCAGCCGTCGGCCGAGCACTTTCCGCCAGTGCAGCATGAGTCTGACGCCCCTCCGCAGTCCGCATCGCTGTCGCAAGTCGCGCCGTAGGGGACGCCGTCGAGCTCGGTGACAGGCCGTTCGCCATTGGCGGAAGCTCCGCTGTCGCCGCAGCCGACGACCAGGAGAAGAACCGAGATAGGCAGCGCGATTCGCATGCGCGACTGTGCCGCGCGCGATCGTCCCCGGCTCAGAAATCTGCATCGCCGCCAAACATCGCCGCGTCGCACCCTGCGGTAGCCCCAAGCCATCGGTGCGCCACTACCTCCTGCAGTGCTAGCGCTCTCGAGCCCGCGGGCAAGCAAGCCGTGCGTGAAGCGATTGGCGTGAGCGGCTGGATCTTGCTACTTTGGGTGGACGGTGCCCCGCTCCCGTCTCTCCCGCGTTCTTTCTACGATGCTCGCCATCGTGGTGCTCGCCGCGTGGGTGTTCGCGGGTCGAACGTTCCTCTGGTGTGCCGCCATGGGGCAGGCGATGGACTCGTGCTGCTGCGAGCAAGCTCGCGAGCCGAAGCCGTCGCCGACCCTCGAACCGAGGGGCTGCTGCGAATCCAAGACCCTGGCGAAGAGCGACGACACGCGCTCGAGTGACACCGCCGTCCACTTCGCCGTGCCGGGCGCGCCGTACGTCGCCCTCGAAGCGGCGCCGCGCACAGTGGTTGGTTGCGCGGCCGAGGCCCCGGCGATCCGCAAGCGTGCCTCTGTCCCCGGGCACCCCCGTGGGCCGCCGCATCGACTGAACTGCGTTTATCTGATCTGAGCTGACCTCCACGACGGGCGGCGGGCGCGGGCGCTCGCCTGGCATTCGTTCGTTCGGAGGTCGCCATGCGTTTGTGGATCGGATGCGCGGCGCTATGCGTCGCAGGTTGTGTATCGCGCGAGACCTCGCACGCGCGCGATGTCGCGCTCGAGGGGATCGATCGGCAGGATGTGTGGTCCGAGCCGCCGGAGGCGGCCTCGTCCGGGGCCGAGGGCGGCGACTGCCTCGCCCTGGCGTCGAAGATCGCCGCGATCCACCCGAAACCGCGCGCCGCCGAGTCGCGAGCGCGGGCCGGGCTCGCTCGCTCCGAGAGCGTCGCCTCGATGCCGGCCCCCATCGCGCAGTTCCAGATCTGGAACTTCCCGGTGGGTGATCCGGCCACTGCGGACACCGACGGCATGTACATGATCGGCGTTCGCCAGCCGATCCCCGTCATGGCGGGCAAGGACGGCCAAGCGCGCGCCAACGCCGAGATGGCACAGGCAGACCTCGCGATGGGACGCGAGATGGCCCGGTCGATCTGGCACGCCGCCGCCCGCGCGTGCATCGCCTGGGCGGTCGCCGAAGAGATCCGCGCGGAATGGGACGCGTACGAGGCGAACCTCGCGGACCTCCGCACAGCGATCGGCGCGGCGTATGCCGGGTCGGGCGCCACGATGCTCGGCGACGTCGCGCGCGCCGACGCCGAGCTTGCCGGAGCCGCACGTAGGTCCCTCGATCTCGAGCAAGACGCTCGCGTCGCGAAGGAGACGCTCGCGGCGCTCGGCGGCCCAAGGCTCCGCCTCCCCGAACACGCACCTGCGCTTCCCACCCCTGCCCCGATCGAGGACGAAGACGCGACGCTCGCGTTGGCGCTGTCTCGCCGCGGAGACGCCGCCGCCGCGACCGCGCTCGAGCGGTCAGCCGAAGCTCGCGCGGACGCCGCCGACGCGATCGCCGACGTCCCGACGTTCGAGGTCGGCGCGACCTACATGCAGATGCCCGGCGCGCGCGCCGGCCTCAGCGCGTCGGTCGCGATGTCGCTGCCGTGGCTCTGGGGCGAGAGCTCGAGCGCACACGAGGCCGCCGTCGAGGACAGAAAGGCGGCGACGGCGGAGCGCGAGGCGAGCGTGCGCGACGTGGCGGTCGACGTGCGTCGGGCGTTGGCCGAGCTTCAGGCCGCGCAGCGCTCGCACACGCTGCTGGTCGAGCGTGTCTTGCCCGCCGCGACGCGCGCCGTCCAGGCCGAGCAAGGCAGCCTCGGCAGCGCGAGCTTCAGTCTGACTTCGTGGCTCCTCGCCGAGCAGATGCTGCTCGATACCCGGCTCGACGAGGCGCGCGCGCGCGGCGGGATCGCCGGCGCCTGGGTCGATCTGACCGCAGCGACCGGCGGCCGACTCGACGTTCGCAAGGACTCGAGAGGGACGCGATGAGCACGCCCGAGACCCCTACCCCCACGCCGCCCGACACGACAGAGGACAAGAGATCTGTCGACGACGCGCCGTCCGCTCCCGTCGCCAAGGCGCGACCACGGCCGCCGCGCGCCGAGCGGATCATGGCGATCGTCCGTTGGGTGATGCTCGCGGTCGTCGCGAGCGTCGCTCTGGGCACCTGGGTCGAGCTCGGCATGGGTGACACGGGAAACGAGACGCAGAGCGATCGCTACTACTGTCCAATGCATACGCACGTGCGTTCGCCGGATCCGGGCACCTGCCCGATCTGTGGGATGCAGCTCGTGCCCATCCCCGACCACCCGGCCGGTGCCGCTACGACCGGCTCGGTCCAGCCGACGACCCAGCCGCCGGCCCGGGCGGTGACGCCGCCGACAGCGTCGTCTAGCGCCGAATCCGGACCGTCTATCGGCGCGGTGACCGACGTCATGCTCACCCCCGAGCGGAGACAGGCGATTGGGGTGTCGGTGACGACGGCGCGCGAAGGCGACATCGCACGCACGCTCCGTCTGCCGGCCGTCGTCGAGGTCCCGCAGTCGGCGATCTCGGAAGTCCATGTCCGTGTACCGGCCTTCGTCGAGCAGGTCGCGCCGCTCGAGGTCGGGATGAAGGTCAAGGCTGGGCAGCCGCTCGCTTGGGTGTACGCGCCCGATGCCAGCCGCGCGACGAGCGAGCTCATCGCCGCGCAGGCCATCGCGGAAAGCGGTCGCCCCGGCGATCAGCAGCTCGTGGACGCCGCCCGTCAGCGCCTGCGCGCCGTCGGCGTATCGAAGAGCGAGGGCGATATGGCGCTAAAGCGTGGGACGCAGAGCAACGCCATCGGCGTCTACGCCAGGACATCCGGCGTCATCACCGCTCGCGACATCTCACTCGGCGGATTTGTATCGCCCGAGACGCGCCTCTTCCAGATCGCAGATCTCTCGAAGCTGTGGGTGAGCGCCACCGTCTCCATCGAAGACGCCGCGCGGCTGCCGCCAGGGACCCAGGCGACATTGGCCATCGGGCGGTCGGGAAGGAAGCTCGACACCGAGGTCCTCCTGATTGAGCCGACCATGGAGACCGAGACGCGCACGGCGACGCTGCGGCTCGCACTGAAGAACGACGATCAATCCGTGCTTCCGGGCGAGATCGGCGAGGTCGTCGTCCGGCTGACGACCGAGCCACGAATCCTGGTCCCACGCGACGCGGTCATCGACCTCGGAGCTCGACGCTACGTATTTATCGAGACGGCACCGGGCATGTTTTCGCCGCGCTCGGTCGAGATCGGACCGCTGGTCGACGGCGAGCGCGTCATCCTGAGCGGCCTCTCGAAGGGAGACGCGGTCGTTACACGCGGGGCGTTCCTCCTCGACTCCGAGAGCCGCCTGACCACGGCCGCGCTCCCGGGAGCCCAAGGCACCCCGTGATCGGCAAGCTGCTCGAGCTCTCTGCGCGCTACCGCGCCTTTGTACTCATGTTGGGTATCGCGCTGGCGATCGCCGGCGTCTCTTCGGCGCAGCGAATTCCCGTCGATGCCATCCCCGACCTCTCAGAGGCCCAGGTCATCGTCTTCACCGAGTGGCAAGGGCGCTCCCCGACGCTCGTGGAAGACCAGGTCACCTATCCGCTGGTCACGGCCCTGCTCTCTGCGCCCAAGGTCGAAGAGGTGCGTGGCCAGAGTATGTTCGGCATGAGCTTCATCTACGTCGTCTTCGAGGACGGCGTAGATCCCTATTGGGCGCGCACCCGCGTGCTCGAATACCTGAGTTCTGCGCGCGATCGACTGCCAAAGGACGCCGAGCCGCGGCTCGGTCCAGACGCGAGCGGCATCGGCTGGGTCTATCAATATGCGTTGATCGACCGCACCGGCAAACGCGACGTCGGCCAGCTCCGCGAGCTCCACGACTACTCGATCCGATACGCGCTCGCGAGCGTCCCTGGCGTGGCAGAGGTCGCGCCCGTCGGCGGGTTCGAGCCGGAATACCAGATATCGCTCGACCCCGCCTCGCTCCGATCACGCGGTATCACCATGGCCGAGGTCTCAAACGCGGTACGAAGATCGAACGGCGACGTCGGCGGACGTCTGCTCGAGATGTCGGAGCGCGAATACTTCGTCCGAGGTCGCGGCTACGTCGGCAGCGAGGCCGACCTCGAGTCGGTCGTCGTCCACACCGACCCGAGCGGCGTCCCGGTCTTGGTCGGCGATCTCGGCACAGTGCGTATGGGGAGCGCGATTCGGCGCGGCGCCGCTGATTGGAACGGTGAGGGAGAGGTGGTCTCCGGAATTGTCGTGATCCGATATGGAGAGAACGCCGCCGAGGTCATCAAGCGGGTCGAGCGACGGCTCGACGACGTGCGGACGACGCTCCCTGAGGGCGTCGAGATCGTCAAGGGCTACGATCGGTCGAGTCTGATCGACCGCGCGATCGAGACCCTCAGGCACTCGCTCTTCGAGGAGATGGTCGTCGTCGCGGCCGTGATTCTCCTGTTTCTGCTGCACGTCCGCTCGGCCCTCTTGCCGATCGTCTCTCTGCCGCTCGCAGTCACGGTCGCGTTCATCCCGATGTACCTGTTCGGCATTCCGGCGACCATCATGTCGCTCGGGGGGATCGCGATCGCAGTCGGCGCCACGGTCGACGCCGAGATCGTCATGGTCGAGGCGTCCCACAAGAAGCTCGAAGAGGCGGGCCCCGATGTGCCCCCCGAAGAGCGGCGGCGCCTGTTGAACGAGGCCTCTCGCGAGGTGACGCCGGCCATCTTCTTCTCGCTCTTGATCGTGGCCGTATCGTTCTTGCCCGTATTCGGGCTGACCGGACAGGCGGGAAAGCTATTTCGCCCGCTCGCGTTCATGAAGACGGCGGTAATGCTCTCCGCCGCGCTCATCTCCGTTACGATCGCCCCGGCCCTACGCGACTTCCTGTTGAAGGGGAAGATCCGCTCCGAGAAGAACCACCCGATCTCTCGAGCCATTCGCCACGTCTACGAGCCGTTCGTCCACGTCGCGCTTCGGAACCCGAAGACTACCGTCCTGATCGGGCTCTTTGCCATTCTCGCAGCCATCCCCCTGCTGCCTCGGCTCGGCTCGGAGTTCATGCCCCCGCTCGACGAGGGCGACGTCCTCTACATGCCGACCACGCTGCCCGGCATCTCAATCGAAGAGGCGCGCAGGCAGCTTCAGATCCAGGACGCCGCGCTCAAAGAGTTTCCTGAGGTCGAGAGCGTCCTCGGCAAGGTCGGTCGCGCCGACACGCCGACCGATCCGGCGCCGCTATCCATGGTCGAGACGGTGGTGCGGTTAAAGCCGAAGTCCGAATGGCGGACCAAGTTTCAGCCTCGCTTCTATCACGGGTGGTCGCCAGCATGGTCGCGGCCGCTGTTCACGGCGCTCTGGCCCGAGTTTCGGCCCATGACACGTGAAGAGCTCGTCACCGAGATGAACGCGAAGCTCCAATATCCGGGCTGGACGAACGCGTTCACGCAGCCGATTCGCAATCGCGTCGACATGCTCGCGACAGGCATTCGCACCCCCGTAGGCATCAAGGTCTACGGAAACGATTTGGCCGAGATCGAGCAGGCCGGGGCCGACATCGAGCAGATCGTCCGCGACGTTCCCGGGGCGCGCAGCGTCTTCTTCGATCGCCAGACCGGCGGAACGTATCTGGACATCACCCCAGATCGCGCCCGCCTCGCGCGCTATGGACTGCAGGTTGAGGACGTGAACGACGTGGTCGAGTCGGCGCTCGGCGGCCAGAGCGTGACGACGGTCGTCGACGGCCGCGTTCGTTATGGCATCACGATCCGTTACGGCGAAGACTTCCGTTCGAGCCCCGACGCCATCCGCGAGGCGCTCGTGCCGCTGCCAGCGTCGCGAGGGGGTGGGCACGTGTCACTCGGCGAGGTAGCGGACGTCGCGGTCCACGAGGGGCCACCCATGGTCAAGGACGAGTCGGGCATGCTCGTCGGGTACGTCTACATCGACGTCGCCGACGACAGAGACCTGGGCTCGTTCGTGGAAGAGGCGCGGGCGGCGGTCGACCAAGCTGCGAAGGACGGGCGCGTCTCGCTCCCGCAGGCGGGGCGCCTGAGGTGGACGGGTCAATACGAGCAACTGCGCAACATGGAGGCGCGGATGAAGATCCTCGTCCCGCTCGCGCTGCTCGTCGTGGTGCTGTTGCTCTACGTCCAGTTCAAGAGCTTCACGGAGGTCTCGATCGTCCTCTTGTCGCTTCCGTTCGCCCTCATCGGCAGCGTCTTCTTGCTCTATGCGCTCAGCTATCACGTGTCGACCGCGGTCTGGGTCGGCGTCATCGCCCTGGTCGGGCTGGCCGCGCAGACCGGCGTCGTGATGATCGTCTACATCGATCACGCGTACGAGAAGCGACTGAAGGCAGGCCGCATTCAGAGCCTCGAAGACATCATCGAGGCCCACGCCGAGGGCACGATCCAGCGTGTCCGCCCCAAGCTCATGACGGTCGGCACCATGCTGATCGGCCTCGTTCCGTTGCTTTGGGCGGACGGCTCTGGCGCCGACGTGATGAAGCGCATCGCGGCGCCCATGGTCGGTGGCCTCCTGAGCAGCGCGTTCCTGACTCTCGAGATTATCCCGGTCATCTACACCTATTGGCGCAACGAACAGCTCGTCTGGCGTCGCATCGGGGAGCGCGCACCGCAGAAGCTCCGCCCACTCGAGCTGACGTCGACCGTGATCCGCATCGGGGCTGCGACCGCAGCGTCGGCGGTCGCGGCGCATCTGTATGTCGAGTCCCTGCCGTGGCTACCGCCCGTGCTCCTTGCGCTCGGGCTCGGCGTCAGCGTCGTCTCGACGATCGCCTATCTGGTCCTGCGGCGCCGCGCGGTCGACGTCGCGCCTTTGGCCACTTCAGCTGCACCCACCGTCCACGAAGGAGTCTGATCATGCATCTCTTCCGCGCGTTGCTCTGTGCCGTCACGTTCACCGCCTGCTCGAACGAGCCGCCGCCGCCGTTGCCCCAAGGCGCGGTCGAGATCCCCATCGAGGTCGACGCGAAGGGCTACCACCCGTCGGAGGCGAAGGCCCTGGCCGGCCAATCCGTGCGCTTGTTGTTCAAGCGGACCTCGGACGAGGGCTGCGGACAACAAGTGGTGTTTCCCTCGCTGAAGATTACGAAGGACCTCCCGCTCGGCCAGACCGTCCCC